>Ga0209656_10002054_pt1 | contig 13170 bp, 11 predicted proteins | sample BogFormECP12_OM2_FD_188239 | JGI IMG/M metagenome (GOLD analysis project Ga0209656, IMG submission 188239) | Bog forest soil microbial communities from Calvert Island, British Columbia, Canada - ECP12_OM2 (SPAdes) (version 2) | ecosystem: Environmental > Aquatic > Freshwater > Wetlands > Bog ... | reverse complement strand
ACGCCAGCGCCTTCCGGAATTTCTGTTGAATACCGACCAAACCAACATCTTCGCGAAATTCATCGCCGAACGTCAGGACACCAACAAGATGCAGACCTTCCACCTCGCCGCATGAACCGAAATTCTGAGCAAATCCCGGACTCTCAAGCTTCTTCAAGACCTCGGTCCGCGCACCATTTGCGCCACGTATCCCCGAATCGTGGCTCGAGGTTGATGAAAGCGAAACGGCGCCGTAGTGCGAGGTCAACAATCGCCAGTGAACGGTCGGCTACATTCATGGTGCCGATTACATAGAGGTTCGCGGGTACGTGAACTCGCTCGCCCGGCTCCTTCCGGTAGGCGAGCTCGATTGCCTCAGACCGTCGACGCTTCGAGACTTCCAGCAGTGTTAGCATTTCGCCGAAGATCTGGGCCGGGTTTCCGCGGTTGATCTCCTCGATCACCAGCACGAAAGGCCGATCTGGTTCGCTCTCTGCTGCCTGAATCGCCTGCATAAAAATGCCGTCGACGAGTTCGAGCCGCCCGTCGCCGGCGGGCCGCCACCCGCGCACGAAGTCTTCATAGGCAAGTGAAGGATGAAATTGCACAACTCGCAGCCGCGATCGGGCGGTCATTGGAGCCAGCAAGTGCAAATCCAAGGCGTTTGGCTAGCCAAGTTTTGCCCGTGCCAGGGGGGGCCTTGGAGGATAATGTTCATTCTCGAACGCCAGCGACCGAGGATTTCCGCGAGTTCCCCGCTCGTCACGAAACATCCCTCGGCAATGATACCTTCAATCGTATACGGCGATTCTTCCTCGACGATTTCATCGTCCTCAACGGTCGTAGGCACAGCAGGCTTATCCGCCGCGGTCGTTTTCGGCTCGCTCCCGTATTTCTCAAGCCAATAAGGTTGCGACAGAAACCAAGCGTAGTCCTGTGGGGCGCGACGGAAGGTGAAATCGATCAGACGACGACCGGTCTCGGACTCCTGGTCGGCTTGTACAATGGTAGTTCGATACGTGTAGAAGTACCAGTCGCGCGGTTCCTCCGGCGGATCCCACGCAACTTCAACCGTCCGTCCATCACCGGGTTTGCAGTGACGGTTCCTGTGGCCTTGATCCTCATGACCGAGACGGACTTCCCGCCTGCGTCGAACGGCACTTGTTTTTTTACGAAGCTTGCTTTTACCGCAATTTGGTCCCCTGGTCTGATGCTGCGCACAAGGTCCAGGAACTGGTCTTCGTACCCATTTTCCCAAATCCCTTGTGCGCGAAAGCGCGGAAGCTGATCTTCATTTCTGCCCCAGACTGCGCCTACGAACCAGTAAGACTTTCCCCCGTCCTCGGTGTCGCCCACGCTACCCGGCGCAGGGACATCTTCCTCAGCCTGAGAACCGCTCGGTCGGTTGGCGTCGCGAATGCGAACGTAAAGGTTCCATGTCTCCTCTTGTGAGAGCTTTTTCTCGCGTCCGTCGTTTGTCAGGCTCCAGAGTCCGTGCCTCGCATTGCTAATGAGGCCAGCCTTTACAAGGTAGAAGCGTGCCCAGTGAACATCGTTTTCGAATATTGATTGCGTCCCGTTCTGGATGAGCCGCGTCAGGTCTTCTGGCGCCACTTCCGTCTTCGTTCTAATCCAGGCCATGGCTTCGGCAGGGCGCATCGGCTTTGGATCGGTCGAGCGAAGCGCATCAAGGACCAGGGGGAAGTACTTCAGAAAGCGGTTACTCTTCGCTTCGGCCATCTCGTAATTCTCCACTCAATCGAGTCTTCTATCACCTTTAGCTTCTGACTCGTGGGGAGGTGAGGGTGTCGCCCGCAGGGAGCCGCCGATGTCTGGTTCCCACCCAACTCCGCCGGTAGCTACTCATGCCGGGATGTTCGCTCTGGGGACGCCGGCGAGGACGGCTTTACGACCGCCGTGGGCGCCAACCAGCCGCCACAGTCCGCGGTCCTCGTAACGACGCCGACGGGTGCCTGAACGACACGTGTCAAGCAGGATCGCAATCCGATCACAAGAATAAATGCCTTGTCAACCTCCTCTCGCGACCCTATTCTCGTAGTGAGCCCGGCGACGTCCGGGGAACCTCGAGCCCCAGGGAGGGTCAGGTGTTCGACTTCCTGCCGCCCTTCCTCAAGCGGCTCTATCGCAGTCTCCGGGTCCCCTACGCCCGCGGCACCCGCGTGCGCGAAACCCCTGAGCCCGAGCCCGAGATCGCCGTGTCCATGCGCGAGCGCATGTTCCGCGTCGAGATCATCCAGGACGCGTTCTGCGAACGCCGGCCCAGGCCCCAGCGGCTGTTCCGCAAGCCGACGGGGCATCGCGACCTCTATTCCTGGTGCGACCTGGAGGCCTCCCGCTACCCCACCACGCGGCACCGCTGCGCCCACTGCACCGACGCAAGCGACCTCTACAGGCGTGCCAACCGAGGCGACTGGCAGGCCGAAGTCCGCCTGCACCGGCTGGCCACCCGCGCCTCGATGCGTCTGCTCGCCGAGCGCCGCGCCTGGGCCGAGACCCGGCGCCATCAGCGCGCCGCCCGCACCCCCGAGCCGGGGCCGCCGCCGGTGATCTGGATCACGCTCGGCTGGAAGCGCTGGCGCGACCGACGCCGCGAATACCCTCCCGCGACCGAGCGCTGGTTCATCGTCGAGCGCCGCGCGGCCGAGGCCAACCTCGTACGCGCCCACACGCGCACGCTGCAGCGCATGGCCCAGCGCAGCCGCGCCCGCGCGCGCGACCGCGAATTGGGGCGCGAACGCGAGGTCGGGTGCAAAAGCGCGCAGCGCGCATTGCACCACCTTGACGTCGCGGAAACAGCGGCGGACGGCACTCCGCGTCCGCGCGAGAAAGTCGCGGACGCAACCACGTCCCCGTCGTCGCGAGGCGCGCAGCGCCGTGGCGATCCAGGGCCGCGTGACAGACGCACGCGCAAGGGCTCGCCACGCCGGCAATCGGCGACGCGGGATGACGACGCACACGCGGCCGCGCCATCGGACCCGCCGGCCGAAGCCGCGCCGCCACCCGAGGCGCCCGCCATCGCGCCCGCACAACCGGAGCCCGCGACTCCCGCGCCGCGCATCTCGCCCACGATCCCGCCCGATGTGCGCCACACCGGCCTGAAGATCGGCGCCGGACGGCCGACGATCCCGGGCACCCCGGCCCGCGAACCGCCGGGTCTGTCGAGCCTAGGGCTGCTCCTCGCCCGATGGTTCGCCCGGTTTGCTGACGACGCGGACGACGCCCGCGATCTCGGCGAGGCAGGCCGACAGTTCGTCGGGCGGCCGCCGTCCGCTCACGTCCATGTCGATCGTTACGATCCGCGGCTCGTCCGCGACCTGTCCGCCCTCCCGGGCGGCGGAGACGCCGGTGTGCTCGAGCGCCACATGGCTGACGCCGAAGTCCATCGCGTCGCACGTCCGCAGGACCGACTGCAGCACGCCCCGTGACCGTGCCGGTAGGTGACGTGCAGCGTCGCCGACGTGCGGCGGTGGCCGGGAATCAGACGCTCGATCGCCGCCTTGAAGGCGAAGGCCACGACGAAATACGCGGCCGCCGTCGCCGCGGCCAGCACGACGAGGCCGGCGCCGCATGCCGCACCCACGGCCGCGGTCATCCACACCGACGCCGCCGTGGTCAGCCCGCGGACGCTGGTGCGGTGCACGAAGATCAGGCCGCCGCCGATGAAGCCGATGCCGGTGACGATCCCCGCGCCGACGCGCGACGGATCGACGACCAGCCGCCCCGCGGCGAGCACGTCCATGAACTCGTATTTCGAGATCAGCATGAATAGCGCCGATGACATGCCCACGATCGTGTAGGTCCGCAGGCCGGCGCTCTTCTGCGCGAACTCGCGCTCCAGCCCGATCGCAGCCGACAGCACGAATGCCACCCCGAGTTGCGCAAGTTGCAACCAACCCTGTCCGCCTGCCCCGACAAGCTGCTCCCACACCGGCCTTGCATCCTCCCTGCGGGTGCGCCGCCGTCGATCGGTGCGCGCCCGTCATCAATCCGTCACTTTACCCGAGAAAGCGGCCAACCCATGAACCCGTCCAACTACCAACCGGGGAAGGGGGACACGATGCGTGCGAAAAGCATGATCGCCGCTGCATGGCTTGGGCTGACGATGCTGGCAGGCGCCGCACAGGCGCAGGGCGTGGTGACCATCTACAGCGCCGACGGCCTGCACGACGGCTCGCCCAACTGGTACCAGACGCAGTTTGACGCGTTCACCAAGGCGACCGGCATCAAGGTCCAGTATGTCGAAGGCGGCTCGGGCGTGGTCGTCGACCGTGTCGAGAAGGAGAAGGCCAACCCGCAGGCCGACGTGCTGGTGACGCTGCCGCCCTTCATCATGAAGGCCGCGGCCGACGGCATGCTCGCCCCGTACACGCCGCAGGCCGCCTCGGCGATCCCGGCGGCGAGCCGCGATCCGCAGAACCGCTACACGGCACTGGTCAACAACTATCTGTGCTTCATCTACGACGGCGCCGCGCTGTCGACGCCGCCGGCGACGTTCGACGACCTGCTCGATCCGAAGTTCAAGAACAAGATCCAGTACTCCACCCCCGGCCAGGCCGGCGACGGCACCGCGGTGATGCTGCTGGCGATCCACGCCTTCGGCGGCACCGACGCCGGCTTCGAGTTCCTGCACAAGCTGCAGGCCAACAACCTCGGCCCGTCGTCGTCCACCGGCCGCCTCGCCGGCCTGGTGAACAAAGGCGAATTGTTCGTCGCCAACGGCGACGTGCAGATGAACATCTCGCAGATGGGCCAGGACCCGAACCTGCGCATCTTCTTCCCCGCCGGTCCGGACGGGAAGCCCTGGACGGTGCCGCTGCCCTACTACATGGGCCTCGTGCAGGGCGCGCCCCACGCGGACGCGGGCAAGAAGCTGATCGACTTCCTGCTCACCAAGGAAGCGCAGTCCACCGTCAGCGAGGTCGCGCAGGGCATCCCGGTGCGCAGCGACGTGCATCCGACGGACGCCAGCTACCAGCGCATCGAGGCGACGATGAAGGGCGTGGACGTCTGGAATCCCGACTGGTCCGACGTGCTGGCCAATCTGCAGGCCTATGTTGCGCGCTGGCACTCGGTGACGGGGAGCTAGCACGGTGTCGGCGAGCTCGGTCACGGCCGCCGGGCTCGCCACCGCGCGCACGACGTCGCAAGCCGCTGCCGTCGCCAGCGGCATCGGCTTCGATCGCGTCACCGTCGCCTACAAGGGCCAGGTCGCGCTCGACAGCCTGACGCTGTCGATCGAGCCGGGCGAGATCATGGCGATCATCGGCCCCTCGGGCTGCGGCAAGACCACCGCGTTGCGCGCCGTCGCCGGCTTCGTGCATCCCACCGCCGGGCGCATCCGCATCGGCGAGCGCGACGTCACCGACCTGCCGCCGTACGCGCGCGACATCGGCATGGTGGTGCAGAACTACGCGCTGTTCCCGCACATGCGCGCCGATCAGAACGTCGCCTTCGGCCTGCGCGCCCGTCGCGCCGACCCCGGCCTGATCGAATCGCAGGTGCGCGAGTGCCTGCGCATGGTCGGCATGACGGATTTCGCCTCGCGCTATCCGCGCCAGCTCTCCGGCGGCCAGCAGCAGCGCGTGGCCATCGCCCGCGCGCTGGCGATCCGGCCGCGCGTGCTGCTGCTTGACGAGCCGCTCTCGGCACTCGACGCGCAGATCCGCCGCTCGATGCTCGACGAACTGGCCCGGCTGCACCGCGACCTGCCGCATCTGACCGTTCTGTATGTCACGCACGACCAGATCGAGGCGCTGACGCTGGCCGACCGCATCGCCATCATGCGCGCCGGCAAGCTGATCGCGCAGGGCCCGTCGCAGCGCCTGTATCACGAGCCGCCGAACCGCTTCGCCGCCGAGTTCCTCGGCCGCGCCAACCTGTTGCGGGTCGAGCTGCAGGACGTGCTGGACGGTGTGGCCGTCGTGCGCCTCGGCGATCGTCTGGTGCGCGCGCGGATGCCGAACGGCCGTCCGTCCGGCCAGGCGCTCCTGTGCATCCGCTCGCACGCGCTGTCCTTCGAGCCCGAGGGCCGCGACAACAGCTTCGTCGCCACCGTCGCCGACGTGACCTGGCAGGGCGACCTGCACAGCATCGACCTCGACGTGGCCGGCGAGTTCGCCCGCCTGGTCTGCACGCCGCTGCGCGAGCCGCCGCGCCGCGGCACGCAGGTGACGCTGTACTTCGCCACCGACGACGCCACGCTGATCTCGGAAGACGAGAATGTTTAGCGGGGCTTCCACCGCCACCACGTCATTGCTTCCGCGATCACTCCGTCATCGCGAGCGAAGCGTGGCGATCCAGGGCCGCGTGACAAACGCCTGCCGCGCGGCCCTGGATCGCCACGGCGCTACGCGCCTCGCGATGACGGCGATCCCATGACGACCGCCGCCGCGCTCGCTGTCGCCGCCCCGCCCCGTGCGTCGCGCGCGAACAACGGCGGCGCCATGGTCTGGGTCGTACCCCCACTCCTGCTGCTGGCCGCGCTGTTCTTCTACCCGCTCGGCCTGATCGCCGCCCAAAGCGTCTCGTCGGCCAGCGGCGCGTTCTCGCTCGACGCCTACGCCGCGGTGCTCGGCGGCCCGCTGTTCGCCAACGCGCTGTTCCACACGATCGAGATCGCGCTGGGTGCGACCGCCGGCTGCATCGCGCTCGGCTTCACCATGGCGCTGATCCTGTCCTTCGTGCCGTTCCCGGGCGCGCGCATGTTCTCCCGCCTGATCGACACCGTGATCGCGCTGCCGACCTTCCTGGTCGCCCTCGCCTTCACCTTCATCTACGGCTCGGCGGGCCTGCTGAACGCAGCCGCGATGCAGGCGACCGGCGCGGTCTCGCCGCCGATCGATTTCCTCTACTCGCCCGCCGGGGTCATCCTGGCCGAGGTGACGGTCTACACGCCGTTCATCATGCGTCCGCTGCTCGCCGCGTTCAGCCTGATCGAGACCGCGCAGATCGAGGTCGCGAGCAGCCTCGGCGCCGGCTCGTGGCGGATCGTGCGCCAGATCATCATCCCCGCCGCGATGCCGGCGCTGCTCGCCGGCGGCAGCCTGTGCCTGCTGCTGACGGTCAACGAGTTCGGCATCGTCTTCTTCATCGGCGCCAAGGGCGTCATCACGCTGCCGCTGCTGATCTACGACAAGGCGATCCAGGAGTTCGACTACACCACCGCCTGTGTCATCGCGGTGGTCAACGTCGCGCTGTCGCTCGCGCTGTATGCGCTCTACCGCACGTCCCTCGGTCGGATGGGACGCGGACGTGCTGGTGTGGGATAGCCGCGCCCGCGCGGCGGTGTGGTTCGCCTTCGCGCTGATCTTCGGCGTCATCTACGTGGTGCCGATTTCGATGATCGCGCTCGCCAGCGTCTCCGGCCAGTGGAACGGCGTGCTGCCGAGCCACCTGACCTTCGCCAACTACGGCGCCGCCGTCACCGGCGATTCCGGCGAGGCGCTGCGCGTCTCCGTCATCACCGGCCTCGTGGCGAGTGCGGCGGCGTTGTTCGCCGGCACCTGGGCGGCGCTGGCGTTGCGCAATGTCGCCGCGGTGCCGCGCCGGCTGCTGGACGTGCTGTTCTTCGTGCCCTCCGCCGTGCCGTCGGTGTCCGTCGGCCTCGGCCTGCTGGTGGCGTTCAGCCGCCCGCCGGTGCTGCTGAACGGCACCACGGTGATCGTGCTGATCGCGCATTTCGTGCTGGTCAGCGCCTTCACCTTCGGCAACGTCTCGGCGGGGCTGGCGCGTCTGGCTCCCGATTTCGAGCAGGTGGCCGCCTCGCTCGGCGCCCGCCCCGCCTATCGTCTGTGGCGCGTGACGTTGCCGATGCTGATGCCCTATCTGATCGGCGCCTTCAGCCTGAGCTTCGCGATGTCGATGGGCGAGCTGGGTGCGACGGTGATGGTCTATCCGCCGGGCTGGGTGACGATGCCGGTCGGCATCTTCGCGCTGTCGGACCGCGGCGACGTGTTCGAGGCCGCGGCCCTGACGATGATCCTCGCCCTCGCCACCCTGATCGTTCTGCTCGGCCTGTCGCGCATCCCCACGCGGGCGGAGGCGCGGTGAGGTGCGCGTCGCTGCCCTACTTCGCCGGCGGTGGCGGCGACTGCGTGTTGCCGATCAGGGTGAGGATGAGAAGCTCCTTGCCTCGATCCTCGCCGACGCTCGCCCAGTGGCCCGAGACAGTCGCGGGCTTGCCGTCCGGGCCGTTGGCCGTCGCCGTCCAGGTGCCCCTCGACAAGAGATGGTGCCCGACGCGGTTGGACCTGTCGCAGGTGATGTTCGTGTACATCACGCCCGCCGAAAACTCCTGCTTGAACCCGGCGGCCAGCGCATCGCGACCGGTCGCCGTCCAGGCCTCGGCGGAGGTCATCCCGTTCTTCGCGTCGTACATGCCGACGAGAGCATCGAGGTTGTGGCTGTTGTACGCCGCCTTCCACTGGTCGGCGGCCTGCTGGCACTCCGCGATCGAATTGGGCGGTGCAGCGAACGCGACCGACGAAACGAGAGCGGCCGCGCCACACAGCACGGTCAGAGCGTTCCTCATCGATACCTCCCCTGTTGGCCGCCCGCGGTCGCCCGGAGCGAGCGCAGCAAGTTTTGCATCGGGAACGTATCAACGCAAGTTTCACGAACCTTAGGAATTCCTGCCGCCCATCGTCTCCGATCGCTTGAGCTAGCTCAACGACGCGCGGTTGCCGCGATTGGCACCCTGTCGCTCCTCGAATCCGTGAGGGAGGCAGTACCGTGACCGAGATCCCGCGGCAGGCGATCCCCCGCGACCCCGACGACGACTACTCCGAAGCCGCGGCCGAGAAGCGGCGCGCGTTCGTCTACGACCGCACCGGCATCGCGCTGTCGCATGTCAGCCGCTACTCGTTCGACCCCGCCATCGTGCAGGGCCACATCGAGAACTTCGTCGGCGTCGCGCAAGTGCCGATCGGCCTCGCCGGCCCGCTGCGCATCAACGGCGAACACGCCACCGGCGATTTCTACGTTCCGCTGGCTACCACCGAAGGCGCGCTGGTCGCCAGCTACAACCGCGGCATGCGTCTGCTGAGCGAGTGCGGCGGCGTGAAGACCACCGTCGTCGAGCGTGCGATGCAGCGCGCTCCCGTGTTCGTCTTCGACGACGCGCTGGCCGCGCGCAATTTCGGCGACTGGGTCGAGGCGAACTTCGAGGCCATCAAGCAGGCCGCCGAGACCACCACCCGCTTCGGCAAGCTGACGCGCATCCAGCAATTCGCGGTCGGTCCGCTGCGCGAGCTGCGCTTCAACTACGAAACCGGCGACGCGGCCGGCCAGAACATGTCCGGCAAGGCCACGCTCGCCGCCTGCCACTGGATCAAGCAGGCCTACCCGCATCCGATGCGCTACGTGCTGACGGGCAACATGGAGACCGACAAGAAGCACTCGCACATCAACATGCTGCTGACGCGCGGCAAGCGCGTGGTCGCCGAAGCGGTCGTGCGCGACGAGGCGCTGAAGCGGATCATGGGCGTCGGCACGAAGGAGGTATTCGCGCAACGTCAGCTCGCCAATGTTGGCGCGTTTCTCGCCGGCTCGGCCAGCAACAGCTCGCACCCGGCGAACGGGCTGGCGGCGATGTTCATCGCCACCGGCCAGGATGCCGCCGACGTCGCCGAGTCCCACGGGACCATCAGCTACCCCCTGCTGCTCGACAACGGCGATCTGTATTGGTCGATCACGCTGACCTCGCTGATCGTCGCCACGCATGGCGGCGGCACCGGGCTGGCCACGCAGCGCGAGTGTCTGGAAATGCTGGGATGCGCCGGCGAGGGCACTGCGGACAAGTTCGCCGAAATCTGCGCGGGTGTCGTGCTCGCCGGCGAGACCTCGTTGGGGGGCGCGATACTCCGCGGCGACTGGGTCGAAGCCCACGACCGCCTCGGCCGCCATCACGGGTGACCAGGGACGCAGCCGCGCCAGTCGTTTCATCCGTCATGGCCGGGCTTGTCCCGGCCATCCACGACTTGCTTACGAACACAACAAAAGACGCGGATGGCCGGCAGGACGCCGGCCATCGCGTCGGTGGGTCAATCCGCTGCCGCCGGCATATGCCCCGCCGGCAACTGATCGCGGTACATCTCCCGCAGCTTCTTCTTGTCGATCTTGCCGACGCTGGTCAGCGGCAGGGTGTCGACGAACTCCACCCGATCCGGGACGGCGAATTTCGAGACCAGCCCCTGCTCCACGTAGCCCCTCACCTGCGCTCGGATGTCTTCTGGCGCAACCTTGCCCTTGAATTCGGGCAGCAGGTTGACCAGCACCAGCGGCCGCTCGCCCCACTTCTCGTCATGCACCGCGATGACCGCCGCCTTCGCGACTCCTTCGCGCAGCATCACGATGTCCTCGAGGTCGATCGACGAGATCCATTCGCCGCCGCTCTTGATGATGTCCTTCAGCCGGTCGGTGATGTGCAGCGTCCCGTCTGGATTGAGCGCCCCGACGTCCCCGGTGTGCATGTAGCCCCCCGCCCACAGCTGCTCGGACGCCGCTTGGTTGTTCAGGTAGCCCATCGTCAGCCACGGCGCCCGCGCCACGACCTCGCCGGTGGCCTTTCCGTCGTGCGCCACGTCCTCCATGTCGGGGCTGACGACGCGCAGCTCCACTAACGGCGGCGGATACCCCGGCCGTCCCCGAAGCTCGGCTTCCTGGTCGATGTCTCCCGTGAGCTGCTCGGTGGTGAGATGCATGATCGTGAGGGTCGGGCACGACTCCGACAGGCCATACCCGGCGTAAACGTCGATGCCGCGCTTCATCGCCGCCTTCGCAAGCTGCCGCGGCAGGGCCGAGCCGCCGATCACCATCTTCAGCTTTGACAGGTCGACATCCCCGCTGCCCGCCCCGCTCAGCAGCATCTGCAGGATGGTCGGCACGCAGTGCGTGAACGTGACGCCCTCGTCCCTAATCAGGCGCAGGAACACCTCCGGCGTATAGCGGCCGGCATACACCTGCTTCAGGCCGCACAGCGTCGCCGAGTACGGAACGCCCCACGCATGGACGTGGAACATCGGCGTCATCGGCATGTACACGTCGTCGCGCGTGAGCCTCCCCTGCGCCGGCGACAGGCCGAGTTCGACCAGCTGCGACAGCACGTGCAGCACGATCTGCCGGTGGCTGAAATACACGCCCTTCGGACGTCCGGTGGTGCCGGTCGTGTGGAACGTCGTCGCGCGCGTGCGCTCGTCGAAGTCGGGGAAGTGGAAGAACGGCGAACTCGCCGCCAGCAGCGCCTCGTATTCGCTGGCCACCGGCAGTGTCGTCGTCGGGAGGTCCGGGCGGTCGTTCAGCAGGATGAAGCGGCGGACGTTCTCCAGCTTCGCCGCCAGCGGCTCGATCAGCGGCAGGAAGTCGACGTTGACCAGGAGCGTCGAAGCCCCCGTGTCGGCCAGGATGTACAACAGCTGGTCCGGCGGCAGTGCCAGGTTCACCGTCTGCAACACGGCACCCATCATCGGCACGGCGAAGTAGCATTCGTGGTAGCGGTGGCTGTCCCAGTCCATCACCGCCACCACCTCGCCCTGCTTGACGCCAAGCTCGGTCAGACCGCTCGCCAGTCGTCCCACGCGGTCGCGGAACTGCCGGTAGGTGTGCCGGTGATCGCGGTAGACGATCAGCTGCTCCGGGCTGCGCGTCAGCGGCGTGTGCAGCAGGTGCTTGACCAGCAGCGGATAGCTGTAGGCGGAAGGGGTGACGGAGATCAGATTGGCCGACATGGTTGCCTCCCCGGCATCGAACGTGCCTGGTGGTGACGTTGCCCCGGGATCGGAGCGAGACCGCCCTCTCCCTCACTCCGCCGCCGCCGCCGGCATGTGTCCGGCCGGCAGCTGGTCGCGGTACTGCTCGCGCAGCTTCTTCTTGTCGATCTTGCCGACGCTGGTCAGCGGCAGGGTGTCGACGAACTCGATCCGCTCCGGCACCGCGAACTTCGAGATCAGCCCGCGCTCCACATATCCCTTGACCTGCGCGCGGATCTCCTCACGTCCGACCTTGTTCTTGAACTCGGGCAGCAGGTTGACCAGCACCAGCGGCCGTTCGCCCCACTTGTCGTCGTGCACCGCGATCACCGCCGCCTTGGCGACCCCCTCGCGCAGCATCACGATGTCCTCCAGCTCGATGGAGGAAATCCACTCGCCGCCGCTCTTGATGATGTCCTTCAGTCGGTCGGTGATATGCAGCGTGCCGTCGGGGTTGATCGTCCCCATGTCGCCGGTGTGCATGTAGCCGCCCGCCCACAGCTGCTCGGACGCCTCGGGGTTGTTCAGGTAACCCATGGTCAGCCACGGCGCCCGTGCCACGATCTCGCCGGTCTCCTTGCCGTCGTGCGCCACGTCCTCCATGTCGGAATTGACCACCCGCAGCTCGACCAGCGGGCCGGCGTAGCCGGCCTTGACGCGAACTTCCACCTCCTCGTCGATGTTGCCCGTCAGCTGCGACGTGGCCATGTGCATGGCCGTCAAGAACGGGCCGGACTCGGACAGGCCGTAGCCGGTGGCCACGTCGATGCCCCGCTTCAAGGCGGCCTTCGCGAGCTGCCGCGGCAGCGCCGAGCCGCCGACGATCATCTTCAGCTTCGACAGGTCGACATCCTGGCTGCCTGGTGCGCTCAGCAGCATCTGTAGTATGGTCGGGACGCCGTGCGTGGAGGTCAGGCCCTCGTCCTTGATCAGCTTGAGGAACACCTCGCCCGAGTAGCGGCCGGGATAGACCTGCTTGCAGCCGCTGAGCGTCGCCGTGTACGGGCACATCCAGGCGTGCACGTGGAACAGCGGCGTCATCGGCATATAGACGTCGTCGCGATGGAAGCGTCCCTGCTGCGCGGCGAACGGCCCGTATTCCACGAGGCCGCACAGCACCTGCAGTACCAGCTGGCGATGGCTGAAATACACGCCCTTCGGCCGCCCGGTCGTGCCGGTGGTGTGGAACGTCGTCGCGCGCGTGTTCTCGTCGAAGTCGGGGAAGACGAAGAACGGCGAGTTCGCCTCGATCAGCGCCTCGTATTCGCCGGCCACCGGCAGCGTCGTCGTCGGCAGCTCAGGGCGGTCGTTGAGCAGCACGAAGCGGCGCACCGTCTCCAGCTTGGCCGCGACCTGCTCGAACAGCGGCAGGAAGTCGACGTTGAGCAGCACGACGGAGGCACCGGTGTCGGCCAGCGTGTAGATC
>Ga0209656_10002053_pt1 | contig 13170 bp, 10 predicted proteins | sample BogFormECP12_OM2_FD_188239 | JGI IMG/M metagenome (GOLD analysis project Ga0209656, IMG submission 188239) | Bog forest soil microbial communities from Calvert Island, British Columbia, Canada - ECP12_OM2 (SPAdes) (version 2) | ecosystem: Environmental > Aquatic > Freshwater > Wetlands > Bog ... | reverse complement strand
CGTTTGAAGCCATCTGCGACCGGCTCGAGATTCGCGACCGCCTGCTGGTTCGCAACGAGGCCTTGCGCGTCATTGGCGGGTCGGCTTTGACGGATGCGGCGATTGCGGTGCCGGAGTCGCACGCGATCGGAACCGGGGTTCCGGTCACGTACGTGCCGTTTCGCAATGCGCATTTTCTGGCGGTTGCGGTCAGCTGGGCGGAGGTGCTGGGCGCGGAGAAGGTCTACATCGGGGCGGTAGAACCGGACAGTTCGGGCTATCCCGATTGCCGGCCGGCGTATTATCAGGCGTTTAACGAGGTGGTGAAGGCGGGCACGAAGGAGGGGACGATCGAGGTGGTGACGCCCCTGATCGCGATGCATAAACGTGAGATTGTGACGCTCGGCCTTGAACTGGGTGCGCCCTTGGATTTAACGTGGTCTTGCTATCAGCGGGAGGATCGGGCCTGCGGCGTATGCGATAGCTGCGTGCTGCGTCGGCGGGCGTTTCGCGAGGCGGGCGCGGAGGACCCGATCGCGTACGCGGAGGCCGCAGCTAAGTAGACGAAGTCTTCTGTTTCTCCATCTCCGTTCGTGGCGTTCGAGGCGAGCGGCGGCGATCGAAAAGCGGAAGCAGTGCCATCGATTCCGATGCATTACGTGCGAAGTCCAGTCATTGTTTTGTTCAATATTGTGTTCAATTCGAAGTTCAGCGCCGGGAGGCCAACCTCAATGAAGAACCGTCTCATCCTTCCCCTTTTGGTGGTGTTACTCGTAACTTTGTGCGCGCCCGCCGTGTTTGGGCAGGCCATGGGCAGCGTCAAAGGAGTCTGTAAAGACATCGAAGGCAAGCCGATCGTTCAGGCCCAGGTCGAATGGATGTCCCAAGATACGGGCCGCAAATACACGCTCAAGACGAACAATAAAGGGGAATATTTCTCGCTCGGCATCTCGCCGGGCAAGTACACCGTGACTCTCTCGAAGGACGGCAAGGAGCTGTATCACTTCAAGGGTGTTGCCGTCGGGACGGACGAAACGCCGCTCGACTTCGACCTCAAGAAAGAACAGGCTGCCGTGTCCAAAGGCGAAGGTTTATCGGCTGAAGAAGCCAAGAAGATGCAGGAACAGCAAGCCAAGGCGGCCAAGGAAAACAACACGGTCAAGTCGCTCAACGATAAGCTGAGTGCTGCCAAGACCGCGTCCGATGCGGGCGACTACGACACGGCCATTGCCAACCTGAACGACGCCAACCAGATCGACGCCACGCGCGATCTGATCTGGTTCAAACTGGGAGATGCATACCGCGAGTCGGCCAAGAAGCAGACGGATCCGGCGGAAAAGCAGAAGCGCTTCGAGTCAGCGGCGACCAGCTACCAGAAAGCGATCGATCTGAAGCAGGGAGGCGCCAAGGATAGTCTGGAGCCGCCTACGAGTGGCACGCCGGCCCCGAATCCCACCCTGGCGGCGTACTACAACAACATGGCTGAGGTCTATGCCAAGTCGAATAAAGTAGACGACGCCGTGAAGGCGTACCAGCAGTCGGCGACACTCGATCCCCCGCACGCCGGGCAGTATTACTTCAACACCGGCGCCGTACTCACCAATGCGGGCAGGGTCGATGAGGCGATTGCCGCGTTCGACAAAGTGATCGCGACCGATCCCACCAAAGCGGATGCCTTCTATTGGAAAGGCGTCAACATGATCGGGAAAGCCACGTTGAAAGGCGACAAGATGGTGGCTCCCGACGGAACGGCGGAGTGCTTCCAGAAATACTTGGATTTGCAACCGACCGGCAACTACGCGCAACCGGCGAAGGACATGCTGACCAGCATCGGCGCCACCATCGAGACGAAGTTCGGTACCAAGGCACCGCCGAAGAAAAAATAGTCGGAAGCGGTTTAGAACGCCTTCGGCAAGATGCGCGGCTGCGGCCGCGCTTTTTGCTTTTGCTGGAGTGGTGGCACAGCCAAGTGGCCACCCACCAAGTCCGCGGCCCGTCTCTCCCGTGGGTCGGACAAGTTACCGAAGTCGAGCATCCCGGTCTGTTACCGAGGTCTATGGCCTTACCGTCCTTGCGCCCCTGCACAATCGGTTTACATTAGTTGTATAGGTTCCCTCGGCTTTAGGCCGATCTCCCCACTGTGGTGTCAACCCTAGAAGATTTGGAGTGAATGCATGGCAGCCACGGGGAGTTCCCCGATCGCGGTGACGTTTGAAGGCGTAAGCGGATCGGGGTCCATCCCGACTCCGGTGCTGTTGGCCAGCATGTTGCGGGCTTCGGAGAAGGTCAGCGACCTGGTTTTTTCGCCCGGCCGGCCGCCGCAAGTGGAGGTTCACGGCCAGCTCTGCGCCGTCGAAATGCCCGGTGGCGGCGTGCTGGGCGCGGACGACACGCGCCGCATCGCGGCCGACCTGATTGGCACCAACAAGCAGGCGATCAACACGCTGCGCGAGCAGGGGTCCTGCGATGTGTCGTTTGGCCTGCCGGGCATGGCTCGCTTTCGCGTCAATGTGTTCATCCAGCGCGGCAGCTGTGCCGTGGTGATGCGCGTGATTCCCACCAGCATTCCCAGTTTCGTTTCGCTGCGTCTGCCCTCTCAGCTGGAGGAAGTGGCCAAAGTCCGGAACGGCATCGTGCTGGTGACGGGAGGCAGCGGATCGGGAAAGTCTTCGACCCTGGCCGCGCTGCTGGATCGCATCAACAGCGAACATTGCTATCACATCCTGACGGTCGAAGATCCTATCGAGTTTCTGCACAATCACAAGAAATCCACGGTCCATCAGCGTGAGCTGCACAGCGACACGCCCAACTTCAGCATGGCCCTGCGCGCGGCGCTGCGGCAGGCGCCGCGAGTGATTATGGTGGGCGAAATCCGAGACCGCGAAACCATGGAAATCCTGCTGGAGGCGGCGGAAAACGGCCATCTGGTGCTTTCCAGCCTGAACACCGTCGATGCTTCCAAGACGGTGGAGCGCATCGCGGCCGCTTTTCCCGCGGCCGAGCAGCAGTCGGTCCGCGAGCGGCTGGCCAAGACGTTTCGCTACATCATCGCGCAGCGGCTGGTTCCGCACACCGACGGCAGCGGCCGGATCGCGGTGGTCGAGATTCTGAAATCGAACTCGCGCACCCGCGATTGCGTGGAACAGGGCGAGCGCCCGGGCCGCACCCTGCTGGATGCGATCAAGGCCAGCGAGAACGAGGGGATGCAGCACTTCGACGGCGAGATTGCCAAGCTGGTGCGCACCGGCCTGGTCGATCTCGAAACCGGCCTGTGCTTCGCCAGCAACGCCACCGTGCTTGGCCAGGAACTGGCGCGACACTAGAACGGCTCCCACAAAAGGCGTCGCGGTCGTCAGCGATGATCCCTCACGGGCTAAAGCCTGCATGTTTTCCAGGGCCGAACGGCACGGCTGAAAAGCGGCTGCGGGAAAAGTCTTTTCGCAGGGCAGCATTCCCCCAGCGGCTGGAAGCCGCCGTTGCTTGGGCGGCAGTTACGGCACGAGTGGAACTCGTGCCCTTCCCGTCCGTGCAGGAATCGGGAGTTTTTCCGCAGCCACTGAAAGCCGTGCCCTACCCAAGTCCATTTGTGAGACCAGACCAGTTCCAGCCGAGCCATTGATGAGACCAAGAAGCCAGATCTAGCCGAAATCCACGGCTGAGATCCTTCCTGCAAGACACGGCAGGCCGCGAAGACGCGGCCCGGCCGACGGCTCATCTGGCCGCGGCGCTGTTTTCCCTCACTGCCCCTTCTGCGTATCATCTCTGCATGGCTTCTGCTTCTTCGCCGGCGGGTGTGGTGAACTTTGAAGAGGCGCGGCGCATGGTGGACGAAAAAGCCGCGGAGTTGCTGGCGGCGCGCTACGGTCCGGGCAGGGCCGAAACCGTTGAACTTCTGGCGGCACGGCGGCGGGTACTGGCAGAGGAAATTGTGGCGGACCGCGACTTCCCTCCGTTTGATCGGGCGACGCGCGATGGCTATGCGGTGCGGTCGTCAGACCTGGCCGAGGTTCCGGCGCGGCTTGAAGTTGTGGGCGAGGTGAAGGCGGGCGATTGGCCGGGGCCGGGAGCGTGTTCGGTCGGGCACGGGCAGGCGGTGGAGATCATGACGGGAGCGCCGCTGCCGGCGGGAGCGGACGCGGTGGTGATGGTGGAGCACACGTCTTTTGTGCACGATTCCCACCCTCACGCCGCACAAAACGCGGCGTTAGGATGGGGCACCCTCGGGGCGGGACGGGACACCCTCGCCGAAAAATTCGTTGCCATTGAGCGCAACGTGAACGCAGGAGAGAATTTTGTTCCGCGCGGGGCGGAAGCTCGCGCGGGACAACTGCTGCTGGATCGCGGGCGGCGACTGGACCACGCCGGCATCGCAATTGCGGCATCGGTAGGCAAGAGCGGAGTGCAGGTTTTCCGGAGGCCGCGCGTGGCCGTGCTTCCGACCGGCGACGAAGTGGTGGACATCGGCGTGACACCGGGGCCGGCGCAGATACGGAATTCCAATTCATACTCGCTGGCGGCGCAGATTCAGAACGCCGGCGGTGAAGCCGTGCGGCTGGGGATCGCTCCCGATGAGCGGGGCCGGCTCCGGGCCTTGATCGAAGAAGGATTGCAGTGCGACCTGCTGCTGCTGACGGGCGGCGTCTCCATGGGCAAGCACGATCTGGTGGAGCAGGTCCTCGAGGAGCTGAAAGCGGAGTTCTACTTCACGGGAGCGAAGATACAACCGGGGCGGCCGATTGTGTTCGGTTGGTGCCCATCGCCACAGAAGTATTTCTTTGGGCTTCCCGGCAATCCGGTCTCGACCATGGTGACCTTCGAACTTTTCGCTCGCCCGATGATCGAAGCTCTGGCCGGGATGACGCCACAGCAGTTGATTTTTCTTCGGGCGCGGCTGAAGTCGGAGATCCGCACCAAGACGGGCTTGAAGCGATTTCTGCCCGCCGTTCTTTCCGGCGAGTTCGAAAATGCGGAAGTGGAACTGGTGCGCTGGCAGGGTTCCGGAGACGTTGCGGCGCTGGCCGGCGCCAACTGCTACATCGTGATTCCGGCTGATCGCGAACAGATTGCCGCGGGGGAGTGGGTGTCGGTGATGCTGCCTAAGGGCTGATTGTTCAACGCTCCATTGCGAAGATTCTTAATTAAGAGTGTGTCCACGAAAAGTCCCGCCGCACTGCGCTTTCCCGCAACGCGGTAAGATGAGACTGTCCGATGCCGAAGAAGCTTTCGCACTATGACGCGCAGGGCCGATCCCGCATGGTGGATGTCACCAGCAAGCGCAAATCGGCTCGCGAGGCGGAGGCCAGCGCCCTGGTTGTGCTGGAGCCCGCGGTGCTGCGCGCGCTGCCTCGGAATCCCAAGGGAGATCCGCTTGAAGTGGCGCGCCTGGCCGGCATCATGGCCGCGAAGCGCACGGCGGACCTAATCCCGATGTGCCATCCGCTGCCCCTGTCGCACATTGCTGTGACCCTGCGCGTGTGCGAGAATGGCGTTTCCGTCGCCTCGAAAGTGAGAACGAACGCCGAAACTGGCGTGGAGATGGAAGCGCTGGTCGCGGCCGGCGTGGCTGCCCTGACCGTGTACGACATGTGCAAGGCGCTGGACAAGGGCATCGAAATCCGCGAACTGCGCCTCGAACGAAAGTCCGGCGGCAAGAGCGGAGACTACCGGAGAGCCAGCAAGAAGAAGTAGCGTGCTATGGCGACCAACGTCAAAATCCTGCTGGTGGACGACAATCCGATGATCCTCGGCCTGCTTCGGCAGGCGCTGTCGGTCATGGCGGAAGTGGCCACGGCGAGCGACGCGGCGGATGCCCTGCTGAAAGCGGTCGAGGAGGCGCCGGATCTGCTGGTCTGCGACTATCGCATGCCGGGCATGGATGGACGCCAACTCCTGGAGAAGTTGAAAATGCGGCCGTCTACGGCCAGCATCGCCGTCATCCTGATGGCGAGCAAGGCCGATATCAGCGAGCGGCTGTCGTTGCAGGATCCGGTGGAAGACTATATTGAAAAACCATTCTTTCTGAAGGATGCGACGCAGCGCATCAAGCGGGTGGTGGACCGCATCGCTCTGGAGAAAATGGCCAAGGCCGCGCCCTCCGACGGCGTGCTGCGCGGCAACCTCTCGCAGATGAACGTCATCGACCTGGTGCAGTCGCTCGAAATGGGACGCAAGAGTTGCCGTCTGACCATGACCAACCGCGACGACAAATGTGAGTTGTACTTCACGCAGGGCCAGGTCAACCATGCGGCCTATGGTTCGATTACCGGCGACGAGGCAGTGTTCAAGGTTCTGCGCTGGACCGAAGGCAACTTCGAGATTGATTTCGACGGGAAGACGACGCAGCAGACCACCACGCTGAACACGCAAGGGATGCTGATGGAAGGACTGCGTTTGCTGGACGAAGCGCAACGCGACGCGGCGCAGTCCGAGGGTGAGGATGTCCTCCTCGACACCTGAGATCACCGCTGCCGTCCTCACGGTCAGCGATACCTGCTCGCGCGGCGAGAAGAAGGATCTCTCCGGCCCGGCCGTGGCCAAGGCCCTGGAACGCCGCAAATTCAACGTCATCCTGCGGAGCGTGGTTCCGGACGAGACGGCGGCCATCCAAGCCAAGTTGATCGAGTTTTCCCGCTCGGCGCGGCTGGTGGTGACGACGGGCGGCACCGGGATGGCGCCGCGCGACGTCACGCCAGAAGCGACCCGGGCCGTGTGCGACCGCCTGGTCGAAGGCATTGCCGAGCAGATGCGCCTGCAAGGCCTGCAGAAAACGCGGCTGGCCGCGCTTAGCCGCGCGGTGTGCGGCACCCGAGGATGGAGCCTGATTCTGAATCTTCCCGGCAGTCCCGCCGGAGCGGTGGATTCGCTCGAGGCGGTCATCGACCTGCTGCCCCATGCGCTCGACCTGCTGGCCGGCAAGACGGCGCATGGATGATGGTTGGCGGTGAATGGGTGCGCGGCGTCTCTCCATTCGGAAACAGTTACTTGAATCTCGGTCCAGTGTCGTGAGTTAGAGACCGCCGGAAAGCGCAGCTCCGGATCACGGGTTCACCACCTGCTTCACCATTCCCAAAGCGTCTTGGTGATAAGCATCGCCGGGATAGGCGGCCCTAATCGTGTATGTTTGCGCTTTGGAGAAAGATGTGGTCAACATCGCCACGCCATTGCTCGTCTTACCCGTACCGAGATTCGTTTTCCCGCTGTAAAAGGTCACGACTTCGCCGTTCGGAATGGCGAGCTTCGAAGTGATCGTTGCCGTGAAGGTCACCGGTTGGTTAAGCTGCGACGGGTTGGGCGACGCCGTCAAAGTCACGCGCGCGAGGACGGAGAGCTCGTTAAGCAGCACAGCCACGCCACCTTCGGTACCGAACTCACTTAGATCGGCTGCGTCCGCCGCGATCAGGTCAGGCCGCCCATCCCCATTCACGTCGGCAATGGCGACCGAACTGGTTTCACTACCCACCGTGCCCAGATTCTTAGGCGCCTGAAAAGTTCCATCGCCGTTTCCGCGCAGCACGCTGGCTTTACCAGTACGATAACAATCGCCAAAGTTGTCGGCGGATTGGCACATATTAGTTACAACCAGATCCGGCTGGCCACCCCCATTGAGGTCGCCGATCGCCACCCAAGAACCATAGGTTGCTCCCGACTTGTAGAGAACACCGGGCTGGAAGCTGCCATCGCCATGGCCCAGCAGCACGCTCACACCGCCGGTTTTTACAGGACTGCAATAACCGTAGAAGCACTGGCTCGCCACAGCCACATCGGGGTGGCCGTCCCCGTTCAAGTCGCCGACCGCGATGGAAACGGGACCAGACCCACCCGCGTCATAGCTGACCGCAGGCCGAAATGAACCGTCACCGTTTCCGAGCAGCACACTGACCGATGTAGGGTACGGGCTGACGTTCGAAACGGTAGCCAGTACGACGTCGAGTTTGCCGTCGCCATTGAGGTCGGCAACCGCCACCGCAGAGGGCTCGGGATCTCCTGAAGCGTAAGTGACAGCCGGCTGGAAGGTGCCATCGCCATTGCCCAGCAGCACGGCTACATTGCCGATATCGCAAGCGTTGACGGCGTGGCAAAAATTGGAGACAAGCAGATCCGGATGACCGTCCCCGTTTACGTCACCGATCGCGATTGTCCCGGCGAGGTAGCCGCCTGAGTTATAGCTGACCGGCGCTTGAAGTGTGCCGTCGCCGTTGCCGAAGAAGACACTGACGACTCCGCCTTTGGCACAATCGATGTTCGCGTCGCAAGTGCTCGACACGACTACATCCGGGTGACCATCTCCGTTCAGATCTGCAATGGCCACCCACGAACCGTGACCGCCGTTGGAGAAGTAAGTCACGACTGGCTGGAAAGTACCGTCGCCATTCCCCAATTGCACACCAACATTGTTGTAAGTGTTGTCGGCTACAACTATGTCGAGTTTGCCGTCACCGTTCAGGTCGCCAACCGCGACGGAGGCAACGTAGAAACCAAAACTGTAGTCCATGAACGAAGCCGGACCGAACTTCAACGGCGCAGCCTGTCCAGCCGGAGCCAGTTGCGCGACCAGAGGCATCGCGATGATAACGGCTAAGACAAGGGTGGAAAAGCAGGCTAAGCGGATGGACTTCATGAGACCTCCAGGAAGGCAGCGGGTGGGCGAGCTGTTTTCAGCGGAGATACTTGACCGGAATCTCCGTTCTGGATCAAGAGCCGACCCAACTCTACACCCATTCGCCCGTTCTCGACACTGTGAAACGAAGGTGTTCATAGGATTTTCATAAAGGCGTGCCCGACAGGGTGACCTTCGCACCAGCACGGAGGAGACTGCGCCATTCGCGACTCCACTTTTACGGGTACCCGGCTACCGAGTCAACTTAACCGAAGTTACCGCTCAACCACTTCCGCGTGATGCGAAAGAAAAGCCGCCCAGACATCGGGCGGCCCATGAAAAATCACGAGTGTTTTCTCGTTCTGTGCTAAACGCACCTCACTTCGTCACGTGGAGGTAGTACGTAATGTCGTTCCAACTAGATCCAAAGTGCAGTACGTGATCCCCTGGAGGCAGCGGGGCGAGCATCACATCCCATCCATCGTCCACCGCGGGAGAGTACGTTCCTGCCGGAAACGTCGTGCCGTAAACGGGGTTGAGGAGGTTATTGTCTGGAAGGGTAAAGCCAAAGGCGGTGGACTGGATCCTGAAGTCCTGCACCAAATCCCGGATAGCTTTATTGTCTATCACACAGAATTGGTTCGTTACGCCGGTAAGGCCGGTTTCGACGAACGAGCGCAAGGCCACAATCTGTTGATACGTCGGGTCACCCGGGTGTTCTGCGATGCTCTCTTCCAGTATCGAGTCCTCCCAGTCGACGACGGGGAAGAACAGAGCCTTCCCGGACGGCACGTTACAGTGGCGAACCCTGGTGCTGGGGGCGACGAAAGCCCCGCCCAGGAACCAAACCGGACCGGACTGGCCCACGCTGCAGTCTCCGTCGGTAAAGAGAGGGTGCGTGGCCACAGGGAGTGAATAGGACCATTGGTTCCAGGCGGCCATCCACTCACCGTAGGTCCTCCCGTACGCCAAGGAATCCCGGTCGATCACTTTGGGGTCTCCCCAACCGTTGGCCAAGGCACTCGGCATGGACAGTGCTGCCAGTCCCAAGCCTAGGACGACTGCTGCAACTACGATTAAAAATGCGTATTTCATGGTGTTTCTCCTTTTCTTCAGGTTTGGGCCGCGAGCTCGATTGCGGCGCTCGCGGCGTGTTGGTCACACGGGGAAGTTGTCCTGCTACTCTGCGACTTACGCTGTCCCGCTAGTGAGAAAGGCCGCCGACATCAAGAGCGAGTTCGTACTCGCGTTTGTCTTTTCTGCCCGCGCCCCTGGATCCGTGACAGAATGTTGTCTTGCGACGCAACGTTACCGCTTGCACACCCCTTTCGCCCCCGCCTGATAGATTGTCCGGATTTCCGACGGCGCGAGCGCGCGATTGAACAACTGGACCTCGTCGATCAGACCCTTATAGTGCATGGCCCCTGCTGAGCCGATCCACTCTCGCTGACCGAGGAAGAGGTGCTGCGGGCGGACAAAGTAGCCGGTAAGTCCTGGATAATCTTCCAGCACAATTAATCCATTCACGAAAAGCGTCACCTTTCCTGTCGTGGTATCCGCAGTCATGGCGATATGTTTCCAGTTACCGTCATACTGGATTACCGGATCCCAAGATGCGGAGGTGGTAATGGCGCCCGATCGAAGTACAGTTACAAGATACCCGTCATTGTTCATGGAGAAGCTAACCCCCTCAGTGACCTGCGGATCACGAAGGGTAAATACCCAGCCCTCGCCGTCGGGCGACTTCTGGGGATTGACCCAAGCGGCCACGGTTACGCCGGTCGTGATCTCGGGCAAAGAAAGTGGGTTCGGCACATCCACGTAGTCGTCCACGCCATCGAAGGCGAACCCCTTGTTCACAGCGGCCATGGCATAGCGTGCGCCCATCGTCACGCCATTGGCGCCCGAAACGATGTCCTTTGCGTTACCATCGCCCGGCCACCAGGCGATCATGTCACTGGGAGCGGCCGCACAACGATTGCTCGGTTCTGCCAGCCAGCCATGCACAGTGCCAGAACTTTCAAGCCAGTTGCCGACCATCAGACCGGCCGAGTTAATGCCCCATAGCGTCGTCTGCACCGCCGGAGGATAGTCGATAAAGGTAAAGTCGTTGCCGACTTTCAGAAAGCTGTGCTGTCCTAGATAGTAAGAGTACTGCCCAACCATCTTGCCATTGTCATTGATATCGTCTGGCTGCGTGGACCCGACCGGCACGACAGGCATATCAAAGCTGGTGAACTTTCCCTTCGAGGAGACAAAGCCAGAACTAGTCGGCGCGTCTATGCTCAAGCTCCACGATCCTACAAAATCACCGCGATTATTGATTCCGCCAACGGCCGCGACGTCCGCACCAGGAAAGGTCACGTCGGTAAAAGCGCCGTCTTTCCAAGTGAAACCGTGCTGATAGGTGATGTTCCCGTCGGCGTCGTAAAGATTCCACCAACCTGTGACCGTGCCGGAATCATTGAGGCCCGTCGCATATGTCTCGTTGGCGCCGGGGAAGTCGATCGTCGTCAGCACGCCATGGCGAAGCAGGAATCCATGGTAGAAGCCGTTGTCTCCGATGAAGATCCCAACCACGTCGCCGTGACCGTTCATCTTGTAGGCAACACTGAAATTGGTACCCAAAACCGTTGTTGGGGCCAGCGGAATGAATTTGCCTTTCCTGATCAGCACGGCATGCATAACGTCCCCGGGGTATTTGCAGCTACCAACGATGTCGCCGTTATTGTTAATGCCGTGAGTCCGGGTTCGCTCGGCTCCGGGACAGTCGATGCTGGTGAATGTGAGCCCAGGGAGCTCGTCGTGATTGTTAGTACCGCAGGCGGGGGTTGCGGCGCCTCCGGAATAGTCGTTGCTGGAGGGTGTGACCTGGGCATAGCTGAGAGTGATGGAGACTAATAAGACTGCCGCGAGAAATATGAGCTTTTTCATTGGGAACCTCCTTTCGAGGTCGTACCGTTGTGCAAGGCAAGGTTTGAGGTCAGAAACCGCCTTTGCCTCAGAGGTGTGCGGCTCAACGGGCGGGAGCAGACGCGCTCCTTTGTGTTCGCATGAGTGTTGCCTCTCCGAAGAGCCGCAGTTATCCTGTGCTGGGCGTGCTTCATTTCCCCACGGTGACGTTGTACGTAATGTCCAGCGTGAAGTTGAACGCCGGCATGGACCCGTGGAAGTGGATTTTGTGCGCGCCCACAGGCAGGGGCGCGAGCATCACATACACTCCGTCGTCCAACCCCGGGAAGTTAGCTCCGCCTGGATACGGTCCCTCTCCCACCGCATTGAACAGGTTGTCGTCTGGAATCGTGAAGACGAAGGCCGTAGATTGGACGCGGAAGTCCTTCTTCAGGCGCGGAACCTTTGCCCCATCAATGTCGAAGGAAAGATTGGCTGTTCCATCGATATTCGATGCGGCCAACGAGCGCAGGTCCGCAATCTGAAACTTGGGGTCGTTCATTTCCAGCACCGACCATTCGGCGTTGAGTATCGGGATGTAGAGAGCCGTTCCGGTGGGCACGCTGCAGCTGCGAACGACGTGGGTGGTGCCGCAATTGGGATTGTTGAGGGCGCAAAACTTCCCTCCCAGAAACCACACCGGACCGGACTGCCCGACACTGCAGTCTCCGTTGTCAAACAGAGGATGGTGAGCCACAGGGATGGAGAGCGCCCATTGCTGCCAGGCTGCTGACCATTCGCTGTACGTCCTGCCATAGGCGACGGAGCTTGGTGGGATTACCGACTGGGCCATGGCACTGGGGACTGCCAGCACTACCAGGCCCACGACAATTGCAATCGTTGCGATACGTTTCATGGCATTTCTCCTCTTTTTTATCTGTTTTGGGCCGGGAGGCCGATTGGCGGTCTCGCGGCGCGTTGGTCAAAAGGGGGAAGTCGTCCGGCTACTCTGCGACTTGCGTTGTATCGGAATGGAAAAAAAGGCGCCGACAAGTTCGAACTAACGTGCATCCTTTCCGCCTCGAATACGCAGGCTGAATAAGGACATCGGTCTCTCTCCGAGAATCTGGCAGGCCTGGAGGTCAGCCGGGCCCATCAGGACGAGACCCCTGACGGAGACACGCCACGTGTGGCTTGGGGCCGGTGAGGAAGTACGGAGGAAAACGTCAAGTTCGGGTGAGGTTTTCGTCTGCAAACCCGGTCAGGCGCGGACCTGGCCGACAACGCCGAGGGGAGTCCCTTATGTAAGCGATTGAAAGGAGAAAACTTGCTACGATTTGCAGGAGCCGGCTGGCGCGCTGCGTCCGGCGCAACGCGCCGCGGCCCGGGCGCATCTGCAGGGAGAAAGATTCCATTTCTTGCGCACCTGCCAACAAGCCGCCTTCTCTGGAGAGTGGTTCTGGAGTATCCTACTCGCCGATAAGTGTTTCTTAGGTTAACTAGGGCTCGCCAGCGAGTTGAAGTATTTTGGGCGTTGTGCCCATGGACCAAGCGTCGCCATCTCCTGCCGCACCGCCCCGCACGGGCCTGAACCATGCCTTCTTCGTGGGAGATTGGCTGGTTCAGCCAGAACTAAACCGGATTCAACGGAACGGTGAAAAGGCCCATCTTGAACCCAAGGTGATGGAGGTATTGGTCTGCCT
>Ga0209656_10002052_pt1 | contig 13171 bp, 13 predicted proteins | sample BogFormECP12_OM2_FD_188239 | JGI IMG/M metagenome (GOLD analysis project Ga0209656, IMG submission 188239) | Bog forest soil microbial communities from Calvert Island, British Columbia, Canada - ECP12_OM2 (SPAdes) (version 2) | ecosystem: Environmental > Aquatic > Freshwater > Wetlands > Bog ... | reverse complement strand
CGGGTGATGAGGGTCAGCAGCAGGTACATGCCTGTCGCGCCGGCCAGCATCGCGATGTTGGCGGTGGCCACGGCCCGGTGCCTGAGCAGCCGGACGTCGACGAGGGGGAACGGCGTGCGCCGCTCATGCCATGCCCAGGCGCCGAGCAGCGCCAGCCCGAGCACGGTGACCGCCGCGGCGACGGCGGGGCGGCTGCTCCATATGCTGGTCTCGCTCAGCACGAGGAGCACCGCGAGCAGCCCTCCGGCGAGGAGCAGGGCGCCGGGGACGTCCACGCGGGCGGAGCGGCCGGGCGGCGGCGCGGGCATGCTGCGCACGGCCGTGAACAGCGCGACGATCGTGATGGCCGCGCCGAGTCCGTAGGCGGCCCGGAGGCCGCCGAACTCGGCCAGCAGGCCGGCGAGGGGATACCCGGCCCCGATGCCGATGACGGACGCCACGGACAGGAGCGCGATGACCGACGGCGCCCGGTCCGCGTCGAGGTGGTCCCTGGCGACGCCCATCATCAGCGCGGTCAGTCCCAGGCCGACGCCCTGGGCGGCACGCCCGGCCAGCAGCCACCCGAACGAGAGCGGAAGCACGGTCAGCACGCTGCCGGCGGCGACGACCGCGAGCGTGCCGATGATCGTGGCGCGCCGCCGCGGGCCGGCGCCGAGGCGTCCGAGAAGCGGTATGGCGACCGCGCCGGACAGCAGCGCGATGGTGAGCGTCCACTGGGCGCTGGCCAGCGAGACACCGAACGTGCTCGCCACGGTGGTGATCAGGGGCGCGCCGAGGCTGCCGATGGCCGCGACGACGAGCGCGATGAACATCAGCGAGGGAACGAGGGGACGGGCCTGCTCCTGGCGCTGCGAGCGCGGTGAGGTGGCGGTCACCGGTTGGTCTCGGCCGTGATGTGCTCGAACAGGCCGGGCCTGATGCTCGTGCGCACCCCGGCCGCCCACGGCTCGTCCAGCTCGCCGGCCTCCAGGGCCGCGTTGCTGTTGAGCAGCATGCCGAAGGCCAGGAACGCCTTGACCGTGACCGGCGCGAGCCCGGTGACCTCGCTGACCGTCTGCCACATGCGCGCGAAGCCGCCGCGCACCGCGTCGCGTACCTCGCTGTCGCCGCACGCGGCGAACCCCTGCAACTGCAGCAGCAGCGCGGTCCGGTCGGCGAGCAGCTCGTTGTACTGCGCGCCCATGAGCGCGAGGGCGTCCAGGCCGGTCCGGCCGCGGGCGGCGTCGCGCATCCCGTCGGCCATCCGGCCGAAGGCCGCCATCACCACGTCGATGAACAGCGCCTTCTTGGTGCCGAACATGCGGAAGACGTACGCCTGGGTGATCCCCGCCCGGCGGGCGATCACCTCCGCCGACGTGCCGTGCAGGCCGCCTGCCGCGAATTCCTCGGCCGCGATCCGCAGGACCTGCTGCCTGCGGTCCTGCCCGCTCATCCGCTGCCGTTGCCCCACGACGTCCAGGTTAGTGGTAAGTAACTAGTAACTAAAGTGCTCGACCGCCCCGATTCCCGGCAGACCGGCCTCCCGGTGGCGCGCCGCCAAGACAGTGGATCGCTGAGCACGTCCTGGCGTGCTTTTTGATCCACTGTCTTCGAAACCACGTTCCGCGCAGCGGCCCGGCCGCCGGGCGTGCCGGAAGTACAAGCTACTCACGTCGCTCCCGCTTCCCGCGCCCCGTAGACCTCCGGGGTGACTTCGGTCCCTGGCCGCCGGGCCCGGACTGTGGCCCATTGGACGTATGCCAGCAGAGCCTGACTGCGTGGTGGCCGCCAGCGACCTCGTCGTCCGCCGGGGCGGCCAGACCGTGCTCGACCACCTGACGTTCACCGTCGCCCCCGGCCAGGTCGCCGGCCTCCTCGGGCCGAGCGGCTGCGGCAAGACCACGCTGATGCGCACGCTCGTCGGCGTCCAGGCGATCACGGCGGGCGAGGTGACCGTGCTCGGCCTGCCCGCCGGCCATCCGCGGCTGCGGGCCCGCGTCGGGTATGCCACCCAGGACCCGGCCGTGTACTCCGACCTCACGCTGCGGGAGAACCTGCGTTACTTCGGCACCGTGCTCGGCCTGCCTGGGCGGCGGCTGCCGGAGGTGATCGCGCGGACTGTCGCCGAGCTCGACCTGACGGGCCTGGAGGACCGGGTGGTCGGTACCTTCTCCGGGGGCCAGCTCGCCCGGGCAGGCCTCGCGGTCGCCCTGCTCGGCAGCCCGGACCTGCTCGTCCTCGACGAGCCGACCGTCGGCCTGGACCCGGTGCTCCGCCAGGACCTGTGGCAGATGTTCCACCGCCTCGCCGGCTCGGGAGCGACCCTGCTGGTCTCCAGCCACGTGATGGACGAGGCGGCCAGGTGCGACTACCTGCTGTTCATGCGCGACGGCAGGTTCCTCGCGGAGGCGGCACCGGCACAGATACTGCTGCGGACCGGGACGGCCGACCTGGAGGCCGCCTTCCTGCGGCTGGCCGCGCAGCGGGAGGTGGCGGCGCGATGAGCGGCCACGTGCTGGCCGGCGGGACAGCGGCCGGGGGGACGCTGATCAGCGGGAGGCTGACCCAGGCGACCGCGCGCCGGGTCCTGGCGCAACTGCGCCACGATCCGCGGACGGTCGTGATGCTGCTCGCGGTCCCCTCGGTGCTGATGATCCTGCTGCGCTACGTGCTCAACGACCCGCTGGCGCTCGACCGCTTCGCGCCCGTGTACATCGGCGTCTTCCCGTTCGTCAGCATGTTCATCGTCACGGCGATCACCACCCAGCGGGAGCGCGCCCGGGGCACGCTGGAGCGCCTGATGGCGATGCCGCTCGGCAAGCTCGACCTGCTGGCGGGGTACGCGATCGCGTTCGGCCTGATCGCCTGCGTCCAGGTGACCGTGGTGCTGGTCATCTCCCTCACCTGGCTGGGCGTCACCCTGCCCGGGTCGGCGGCGCCGATGGCGGTCGTCGCCGTCCTCGACGCGATCCTCGGCATGTCGCTCGGCCTGTTCTTCAGCGCGTTCGCGCGCACGGAGTTCCAGGCGGTCCAGTTCATGCCGGCGTTCGTGCTGCCCCAGGTCCTGCTTTGCGGCCTCGTCGTGTCCCGCGGCCAGATGACCGCCGTGCTCCGCTGGCTGTCGGACGTGCTGCCGCTCTCCTACGCCGTCGACGCCATGCAGCGGATCAGCGCCAGCTCGTCGTGGACCGCGGCGATCACCGCCGATGTGGCCGTCATCCTGGCGTTCACCGCCGCGGCGCTCGCCGGCGGCGCAGTCACCCTGCGCCGTCATACGCGCTGACCTACGTAGCGAGGAAGAGGCCGCGCCCTTCGACGATCATGCCGTTCCTGAAGGTCAGGACCTCGGCCCGGGTTTGCCCTTGCTCGTTGCGGAACCGGATGACCAGCGTGTCCAGGCCCTCGAATACGTCGAGGACCTCGTGCCGCAGGTCCGGGTGGGCCGCGAGCCCGGCCGACCAGTACGCTCGCAGCGCGTCCAGGCCGCGGACCGTCCCGTCTGAACCGGGCAGCACCTGGGTGGCGACCACGGAGCGGAACACCACATCCGGCGCGTAGTGCTTCAGGATCGAGTCCAGGTCGCGGGCATTCCACTCGTCGGCCCACTGACGCGCGAAGGCCGCCGCGTCGGGCATGTCGCTGTTCACGGGGAGAACACTAACGCCGCCGTGCGTCCCGGCGAACTGGTTAACGGCCGTCGTCCGGCTCGCGGTCGACCAGGCAGTACTCACGCCCGGCCGGGTCGGCCAGCACCGTCCAGTAGGGGTGTGCGCCGAGAACCCGCGCCCCGAGGCCGACGTGCAGGCTGAGCGCGTGCTCGTCCGCGCAGCCGAAGTCGACGTGACCGGCGACCCGCTGTCCCGGCGCCGCCCGCTCCAGCCGCTGGAGCAGCAGCCGGACCGCCAGCCCGGGCGGCCGCTGGAGGTAGACGAACCCCGGCACCCGCGCGGGCCGCTGCTCCCAGCCGGTCAGCGCCGACCAGAACGCGCACTCCCGCTTGAACTCCGCCGGCGGCACGTCGAGGCAGAGGGTGTCCACGCGGCTGACGCCGCCGTTCGTCGCCAGCGGGTCAGGTACCGCGCTCTCGCCGTCCCAGGACACAAAGCAGAACGTGAACCCGCCGGGGCTGTTGGCGATGATCAGCCCCGCGTCGGCGTGCAGAACCCGGGCGCCGAGCGACTGCGCCCGGCCGGCCGCCGTCGCCAGCGACTCGACCGACGTGTCGAGGTGCAGGTCGAGGTGGCATCCGCCGGGGCCCTCGAGCACGCGCTGCACTCTCAGGTAGGCGTCGCCGGACGGCGGCAGCAGCGTGGCGAACTCGCCGTCCGTTCCCCGGGACGGCGACAGCCCGCTGCCTGTCACCTCCCGCCAGAACGTCACCCCCGCGCCGAACGCGTCCGCGGGGAAGTCAAGGAAGACCGTGAGCCATCGGACCGGCATGGCATGGGACACTAGCGGATATGGCAGACCCGTTCGCCGTCCGGTTCGCCGAAGCACGCGAAAAATACGGCCCGCTTGCCCTGGGCGCCGACCCGCACGGACCGCTGCTTGCACGGTGGGGGCTGTCCGACGACGCGGACGGCCTCGAGCGTTTCACCGACATCCTGCTAGCGGCGGCGGACGGTACGGCCGGCCTCATCAACCGGTTCCTGCCTGCTCGTCGTCACCCGCTCGACGAACCCCGAAGGCCGCGCGGTCCAGGCGGCCCGCTGGCCGCGGGCCCGGACCCGGCCGCGCTGGCCGGCGCGGCCGCCGCCCTGAACGCCCAGTTCCGCGCCAAGCTCTAAGCCGGAGCGTAGGGTGCTGTGTCATGAGGACGGCAAAGTCATGAAAACGGTAGAGCCCGAAGTTTTCCTGGTCGCGCGGCCCCAAGTCGACTACGACGCGGTGGCCGCCTACCTGCGCGAGGTCGGCGGGGACAGCTGGCTGGAGCGGCTGGACCGCGACCAGCTGGACAACGACGCGCAGAACCTCGCCGAGTTCGCCGGCAAGATGTGCTACCGCTCCTGGGAGCCTGGCCTGAACCCGAACGTCCGCCGGGTCCGCGACGACCAGCTCAAGTACCTGGAGAACATCCTGCGCAGCGGCCACGGATCGGTCCTCGAGCACGTCAGCTTCACGTTCGTGCTGCATAACGTGAGCCGTGTTTTCTCCCACGAGCTGGTCCGCCATCGGCCGGGCACGGCGATCTCGCAGGAGTCGCTGCGGTTCGTGCGGCTCGACGAGCTGCCGTTCTGGTTCCCCGAATGGGCGCGGGAAGATCCCGAGCTCATGAAGCGCGCCACGGCGCTGCTCACCGAACTGGAAGCCTTCCAGCAATGGATGGCGGATCATTTCCGGCTGGACGAAGACGGCGTGCCCATGCACGAAAAGAAGCACAAGACGTCGTTCATGCGCCGTTTCGCGCCGGACGGCGTCGCCACCGGGCTGGTCTGGACCGCGAACATCAGGGCGCTCCGGCACACGATCGAAATGCGCACCGACCCGGGCGCCGAGGAGGAAATCCGCCTCGTGTTCAGCAAGATCGGGGAGATAATGCGCGCCGAGGCGCCCGCGCTGTTCGGCGACTACGCGGTGACCGACGACGGCGCGTGGGTGCCCGGCTGGCGGAAAGTCTGAGTCACGCAACAGAAATACCTGATCGCCGCGTCAGAAGCGTGCTCAGTCAGGAAGAATGGCGATACTGTCGGGGCGGGGTTCTGCGACCCGTCCGACGGTTGCGGCATCACAGCGCACAGTGCTGCACCGACGGCGGAGTGTTACAAGAGACTTTCGGCTTGGCCGGATAGATATAGCGTGATTGGCGAGGGAGGACGTAATGGGTCGCCCAATCATCGGCATCACCAGCGAACTTGACGCGGCTCGCTGGGGGGACTGGCTCCGGGAGGCCGTGATCTCGCCCGTCAGTTATACCCGCGCGGTGGAACGGGCCGGGGGAGCGCCGGTCGTGCTGCCGCCCGTGCCGCCCGATTCGATGCGCGCTCTGGTCGCCGGGCTGCAGGGAGTGGTCTTCACCGGAGGCAGGGACCTGGACCCGGAGCTGTACGACCAGCAGCGGCTGGACGAGACCGACCCGCCTGAGCACCGCAGGGACCGGTTCGAGCTGATGCTGATGCGCGCCGTGATCGAGGCCGGGGTACCGTTCCTCGCCGTCGGCCGCGGCCTGCACGTGCTGACCGTGGCGCGCGGCGGCTCGCTGACGCAGCACCTGTCGGCGCACCGGACCGACCGGGCGCGGTACCTGCCCCACGATGTGCGGCTGTCCGGCGATAGCCTGCTCGGCCGGCTGCTCGGCACCCAGGTCCAGGTGCCCGCCGCGCACCACCAGGCGCCGGACCGCCTCGGCGACGGTCTCGTGGTGGCCGGGTGGGCGCCGGAGGACAACGTGGTGGAGGCCCTGGAAATGCCTGGCCAGCGCTTCGCCGTCGGCGTGCACTGGCACCCGGAAGAGGGTGACGACCCCCGCCTGATGACCGCCCTGGTCGAGGCGGCGGCCGAGCCGCGCGGCGAGCCGTCCAGGCGCCCGGAGGCGCAGAAGAAGGTCGCGGTCAAGCCGCGCGCCGGCGCCCGCCGCTAGCGCCCCGCGCGGCTAGATCGGGAGCTGGTAGCTGCCGATCCAGTTGGCGCGCATCCAGTTGATGGCCGACGTCCACGCGCCGGTCACCTCGAGGATGCCGACGACCACCAGCAGGGCGCCGCCGATGCGGCTGACCAGCCGGGCGTTGCGCCGGAAGAACCCCAGCACGTTGACCGCGCGCTGGAAGGCGACCGCGACGATCAGGAACGGGATGCCGAGGCCCAGTCCGTAGATGAACGCGAGGAACGCCCCGCGCGCGGCGGTGCCGGACGAGGCGGACAGCGCCAGCACGGCGGTCAGCGTCGGGCCGATGCACGGCGACCAGCCGAAGCCGAACATCACGCCGAGCAGCGGCGCGCCGGCCAGCCCGGCCTTCGGCCGCGCCGACGGGCGGAAGATCCGGCCGGCGAAGGTGAACCGGTCGAACAGCCCGGCGAACATGAGGCCGAGCAGGATCGTGATCCCGCCCAGGACCTGCGTGAGCCCGGTGCTGTGCGCCCGCAGGAGCTGGCCGAGGCCGCCGATGGCCAGGCCGTAGGTGGCGAAGACGAGCGAGAACCCCAGGACGAACAGCGCCGTTCCCGCGACGGCCCGTCCCTTCGGGACGGCGGGAACGGCCGGAGCGGTCCGGGTGCGGGTGGTCACCCCGCCGTCCGGCCCGCCGGCAACGGCGGCGGCCGGGGTCCCGGCGTCCGCCGCGGCGGCCTCACCCGTGCCCGCGCCGGACATGCCGGTGAGGTACGACAGGTAGCCGGGCACCAGCGGCAGGCAGCACGGCGACAGGAACGTCACCGCGCCCGCCGCGGCGGCCACCGGCATCGCCAGGAGCAGCGGCCCGGACGAGACCAGGCTCGAGACGCTCATCCGCTGACGCTCATCCGCGCCGCCTGCCGAGGATCACCAGGTTGGCTGCGTAGCAGAGCATCGCGACCGCGGTGGCCAGCGCCATGCCGAGCGACGCGCCCGCCGCGCCGTCGCGCGTGAACGACGATCCCGCGCCGGCCGCGCCCAGTACCGCGACAAGGCCGACGACGCAGCTGACCAGCACCACGCCGGCCTTGGCCTGGACCGCGCGGTACACCAGCACCGCCGCGGCGATGATCGTCAGGATGCCGAGGATGACGTGGATCGCCAGCAGCGGGCTCGAGAACATGCCGATGGACTTGCTCGCGGTCGGGGCGGTCCCGTACAGGTTGTAGGCCGTCCCGAGGGCGAACTGCAGGATCAGCATGGTCAGGGCGCCGAAGCTGGCCATGCGGATCCGCTCCGCCTGGGCGGCGGTCGGGGCGGAGCCGGCCTTGGGTTCGGTCAGCGTTGACATGCAACCAAGTATGACCGACATGCCACAGTGCGCGCCGTGCCCCCGCCCGATAGCCGATATCGTTACCGGTGTGAATTCGGTCGCTGTCAGTACCCCGGGCAAGGCCCCAGGGACCCGGCTGCTCAAGGCTGGCGTCATCGCCTTCCTCGCCGTCGTCGTCAGCTGGGTGATCTACGCCGTGATCAGCGGCCACAACGGCGCGCTCGACGAGGTCGACCTGACGGTGTACCGGGACGGCGGGCTGATCGTCCGGCACATCCGCCCGTACTACGACCCGCACGCGGCCGCGCCGCTCTACGACTGGGGCGGCTACAGCGCGCTGGCGCTGAAGTTCACCTACACGCCGTTCGCCGCGATTTCGTTCGCGCTGATCTCCTTCCTCCCGTGGACGCCGCTGTGGATTCTGTCCGTCGTCGTGAACATCGCGGCCCTCGTGGCGGCGCTGTGGTTCACCTTCGGCGGCCTCGGCTACACCGACCGCCGGGTCCGGCTGGGCGCGACGCTGCTCGCCGCGGCTGTCACGTTCTGGCTGCAGCCGGTCGTCCGCACGATCTACCTGGGGCAGGTCAACCTCATCCTGATGGCGGCGATCATCTGGGACCTGTGCCAGCCTGATAACAGCAAGGGGCGGACACGCTGGTGGAAGGGGGCGGTGACCGGGGTCGCCGCCGGGATCAAGCTCGTCCCGCTGATCTTCGTCCCCTACCTGCTGGTGACAAGGAAGTTCCGCGAGGCCGCCATGACCGTGGCCGGCTTCCTCGCCACGGTGCTCATCGGGTTCGTGATCCTGCCAGGTGACTCCTCCAAGTGGTGGCTGCACGGCATGGTCTTCAGCGACGGGAACCGGACCGGCTTCACGGGCTGGGCCGGCAACCAGTCGCTGCGCGCGCTCGTCACCCGGCTGAGCGGCAGCATTACGGCGGGCACGACCCCGTGGCTCATCGCGGCCGCGATCGCGTTCATCCTCGGCATGACCGCGGCCTACCTCCTGCACCGGGCCGGTTACGAGCTGCCCGCCCTCCTCGCCACCGCGCTGACCGGGCTGCTCATCTCGCCGATCAGCTGGGACCACCACTGGGTCTGGGTGGCCCCCGCCGTCGCCGTGACCGGGCACTACGCCATCAGGGCCTGGAGAACGCACGCCGATAAGTGGCAGGCACGGGGCCTCGCCGCCCTGGCCGCCTTCATGATCTTCGTCTACGCGGCCTGGCCGGATGCCCTGTGGGAGAACGAGCGCCACCTCGGCAGGTTCTCGCTAGGCTTCCTGTGGGCGCAGCAGAACACCAGCCCCAAGCAGTTCAGCGAGTACGGCGACCAGCGCTCCTATGTCGAGTACCACTGGCACGGCTTCCAGCTCCTCTGGGGCAACGCCTACATCCTCGGTGGCATGGTCCTGCTCCTGGTTCTGCTCGCCATCGGGTTCCGGCTCCGCCGCGTGCCTCCTATTGCAGAGGCCGGCGGCGAGGACCTGCCTGCCGAAGTCCCGGCGTCCTACCATGGCGAGCACTAACGAGGCTGTGGCCGCGCTCCTGCGGGAGTACGCGGAACTGCTGGCCATCACCGGCGGCGACCCGTTCCGGGCGCGGAACTACGAGAAGGCCGCCAAGGCGGTCGCGGGCTATCCCGAAGACATCGGCCGCATGCAAGAGGCCGCCCTCACCACGATCCCCGGCGTGGGCAAGTCCATCGCCGCCAAGATCACCGAGTACCAGCGGACAAGCACCATCGCCGCCGTCGATCAGCTGAGGACCCGCATCCCGCCGGGCGTCCGTGACCTCACCCGGGTGCCTGGCCTCGGCCCGAAGCGCGCCCTGGCGCTCAGCACCGAACTCGGCGTCGCCACCATCGCGGACCTGCAGGCCGCCCTCGACGAGGGAAAACTCCGCGACCTGCCCGGCTTCGGCGCGAAGAGCGAGGAACGGATCCGCCGCGGCCTGACGGTCATGACCAGCGACCGGGTCCTGCTGAACGTCGCGATGAACACCGCCACCGAGATCATCGCCGCGCTGGACAACCATTGCGGCCAGGTCACCTACGCCGGCTCGCTGCGCCGCATGCGCGAGACCATCGGCGACGTCGACATCCTTGCCACCGCCGCCACCGACGGCCAGGCGGCGCAGATCATGAACGCGTTCAAGGACCTGTCCGGCGAGGTGATCGTCTCCGGCCCGGCCAAGACCTCGATCCGGGTACCGCGCAGTGGCGGCAGCCTCCAGGTTGACCTTAGGGTTGTCCACCAGGACGCCTGGGGCGCCGCCCTGCAGTACTTCACCGGCTCCCAGTCGCACAACGTCGCCGTCCGGCAGGTCGCGATCAAGCAGGGCCTGAAGCTGTCCGAATACGGCCTGTTCAGGAACGACGAGCTCATCGCCGCCGTGACCGAACACGACGTCTATCAAGCCCTCGGCATGCAATGGATGCCGCCGCCGATGCGCGAGGACACCGGCGAGGTCCAGCTGTCACTGAAGGGACAGACGCCACCCCTCGTTCTGGAAAAAGATATTCGAGGGGACCTGCATACTCACACCAACCTGACCGACGGGGTGGCGAGCCTCGTCGACATGATCAGGGCCGCGGAGAAAAAGGGCTACGACTATTACGCGGTCACCGACCACGCGCCCAACCTGTTCATGCAGCGGATGACGGACGAGAAGATGCTCGCCCAGCGGGCGGAGCTGCACGCGATCGAGTCCAGCATGACGCTGCTGCACGGCACCGAGCTGAACATCGCGCCGGACGGCTCGGTGGACTGGGATGCAGACTTCCTGGCCGGCTTCGACATCTGCGTCGCGTCCGTCCATTCGCACTTCGACCAGGACCGCAACGAGATGACGAGGCGGTTCATCACGGCGTGTGAGAACCCGCGGGTGAACATCATCGGCCACCCGCTGACCCGCAAGATCGGGCGCCGGCCGCCGGTGGACGTCGACCTGACCGAGCTGTTCCGGGCCTGCGCGCGGACCGGGACGGCGCTGGAGGTCAACGCCTCGCCCGAGCGCCTCGACCTGCCGAGCGAGCACATCAGGAACACGAAGGGCGCCGGGGTGAAGTTCGCGATCGACACCGACGCGCACTCGATCGGGCACCTGGACAACATGCGTTACGGGGTCGGGACGGCGCAGCGCGGCTGGCTGACCGCGGACGACGTGATCAACGCCTGGCCGTTGGAACGGCTCCTGGAATTCCTTCGCAAGGGTCGGTCGTCCTGAAGGCTACTAGCGAGTAACATAGCCCTATGAGGGCACGCGATGTGGTTTTCGTGGACGGCGTCCGCACGCCGTTCGGCAAGTCGGGGCCGAAGGGCATCTACGCCGAGACCAGGGCCGACGACCTGGTCGTCCGCGTCATCAGGGAACTGCTGCGGCGTAATCCTACGTTGCCAAAAGAAAAGATCGGCGAGGTCGCGATCGCGGCCACCACGCAGATCGGCGACCAGGGGCTGACGATCGGGCGCAGCGCCGCCATCCTCGCCGGCCTGCCGGTGACGGTGCCCGGGTACGCGATCGACCGGATGTGCGCGGGCGCGATGACCGCCGTGACGACGGTGGCGGGCGAGGTCGCGCTCGGCGCGGCCGACGTCGCGATCGCGGGCGGCGTCGAGCACATGGGCCGCCACCCGATGGGCGAGGGCGTCGACCCCAACCCGCGGTTCGTCTCCGAGGGCATCGTCGACGAGTCCGCGCTGTTCATGGGCATGACCGCGGAGAACCTGCACGACCGGTTCCCGGCGATCACCAAGGAGCGCGCCGACGCCTACGCCGCGGCCAGCCAGCGCAAGGTGGCCGAGGCCTACGAGGCGGGCAACATCCAGCCCGACCTGGTGCCGATGGCGATCCGTACGCCGGCTGGTTTTGGCCAACGGGAAAGCAAGGAGCTCGGCTGGGGCCTGGCGACCGTAGACGAACCGCCCCGCCCGGAGACGACGGTCGAGACGCTGCGCGGCCTGAAGACCCCCTTCCGCCCGCACGGCCGGGTGACCGCGGGCAACTCGAGCGGCATCAACGACGGCGCGACCGGCTGCGTCATCGCCGCCGAAGAGGTCGCGGCCGAGCTCGGCCTGACCGCCAAGATGCGCCTCGTGGACTTCTCCTTCGCCGGCGTCGAGCCCGAGGTGATGGGCATCGGACCGGTCCCCGCGACCGAGAAGCTGCTCGCGCGCAACAACCTCACGATGGACGACATCGGGCTGATCGAGATCAACGAGGCGTTCGCCGTGCAGGTCCTCGCGTTCCTCGACCACTTCAAGATCGACGGTGACGACCCGCGGGTGAACCCGTGGGGCGGCGCGATCGCCCTCGGCCACCCGCTGGCATCCTCCGGGGTCCGGCTGATGATCCAGCTCGCGCGCCAGCTCGCCACCCGTCCGGAGGTCCGGTACGGAATGACCACGATGTGCGTCGGCATGGGCATGGGCGGCACGGTGCTCTGGGAGCAGGTGCGATAAATGAGCATTATCCAGAACGGCGGCGGCATCCTCCCTGCCGAAGAAGACTTTCCCGATGAGGTGGTGACTCGCGCGATCGTCCGCGACGTCGCCCTGTCGGCCGGCGCGGGCGTGATGGCGCTGATCACCCTCGACAACGGGCACGATCACACCAAGCCGAACACGTTCGGCGTCCGCGGGCTGCTGTCCCTGTCCGCGGCGCTCGACACGATCGCGCCGCGGATCGTGAGCGGCGAGATCGCCGCCGTCGGCGTGACCGGCAAGCCCTTCATCCTCGGCGCGGGCGCCGACCTGGACGGCGCCGCGCTCGCCGACACCCGGGAGAAGGGCTTGCGGATCGGCCGGCTGGGGCACGCGGTGTTCCGGCGGCTGGGAGAGCTTGGCGTGCCGTCGTTCGCGTTCATCAACGGCGTGGCGCTCGGCGGCGGGCTCGAGGTCGCGCTGCACTGCACCTACCGCACGGTCTCTTCCGGCGTGCCGATGATCGCGCTGCCCGAGTGCTTCCTGGGCCTCGTGCCCGGCTGGGGCGGCACCTACCTGCTGCCGCGGCTGATCGGGCCGTCGGCGGCCCTGAAGCTGATCATCGAGAACCCGCTGTCGCAGAACACGATGCTGCGCGGCCCGCAGGCGTTCGGGTTCGGCGTCGCGGACGCGATGTTCGAGCCGGCGGACTTCCTGGAGGAGTCGCTGCGCTGGGCGGCCGGGGTACTGTCGGGGTCGGTCGCCGTGACGCGGCCGGAGCTCGCGTCGCAAGACGAGTGGTCAGCGGCGGTCGACGCCGCCCGGTTCTTCGCCGACGGCAAGCTGCACGGCGCGGCGCCCGCGCCGTACCGGGCCATCGACCTGGTGG
>Ga0209656_10002050_pt1 | contig 13174 bp, 5 predicted proteins | sample BogFormECP12_OM2_FD_188239 | JGI IMG/M metagenome (GOLD analysis project Ga0209656, IMG submission 188239) | Bog forest soil microbial communities from Calvert Island, British Columbia, Canada - ECP12_OM2 (SPAdes) (version 2) | ecosystem: Environmental > Aquatic > Freshwater > Wetlands > Bog ... | reverse complement strand
AGCAGTTGTCCTGGACCCCCGCTTGCGCGGGGGTGACGATAACCCGACGAGATGCGGCTCCACACATTCGCTAATTTATGCAACGAGGTACTAGTCATGCTCCGCGCGATCGCCTCCAATTGCGTAAGGCACATTGCACCGCGTCGCCCGGTCTGCTCATCCTGCGCCAGGAAAGATACCGCCGCCGCCAGTCACTGAACACCCGCGGCTCCCTAAGCGGGAGCAAAGCAATTTGGATCGCCACGCGACAAACCCCGTACACGCCGTCGAGCACGACATTCCAGACGCGATCAATCGGCGACAACGGGTGAACGAGATAGCCGAGCCTGCGCTGCTCGGCCCCCGCGAGCCAGGCAAACCGCGCGAGCCGGCGGGGCGGCCATGACTGCGCTCTCGTCAAGGGATCAAATGATGGATCCTTCGGTATCGGGCGCCAATGGACCCGCTCCCCGTCCGCCCGACCAAAGCTCGATGACCCGAACACCGGGATCTCATCAACCCGATCGAAGGGGTAAAGCAACGGGTCTAGCCCGAGGAAATCGATGACCCTTGCTAGCTCGCGGGCCGGATCGGCGGCGAGATCTTCGAACCGGATTAGCAGGCAGTGACGGCCGTCGACTCCCGCCAAAAAGGACAAGATGCGGCGGACGGAATGGCGCCAGGCGAGCATGGCCTCTTCATACGGCCAACCGAAACTCCTGCGCCCCGATTCGACCGTCGCCGGCCCGTCCCGTACCAGGACCACCACGTGAGCATTCGGAAACAAGGTGGTAGCGGCCGCGATTCCTTCGGTCGTGGGAGAGCGGAGCATCAGGCGGCGATCGCTGACCGGTCCCTCCTCATCCGGGTCAGGGTCGGCAAATCGCAATAACGCCGTGCCGATATGCGCCGCTAAGCCAGATGGCCCGCGCAGGCGCGAGCGCCACCAATCGTCCCAGCTTTCGGCGACCGATCGGCAAAAATTTAGCAACGTCTCACTGTTGGCCAGAAACATATCTTCCGGAAACCTAGACTTCCGGCATCGCGGATGCAGCGAGAGCAGGGCTTCCAGGTAATTCGACCCGCTGCGGGGGCACGCGGACAACAGGATTATCGGATTGTGCCGCTGAGCCTTGTTTTTCTCCGGGAGATGATCCTCAGGCTGCTCGCGATTGGTCGCTGGGCGATCCACGGCGGCAGGCGGGTGCAGCCCTGCTGACATTTGCTCCCCCACAGAGCTGACAACCTCTAGCGAGCGCTTCGCCAGAGCTCGCTAAGGCTGGCGGCCAACCCGTACCCGGCCGTTCGGTGATACGGCGAGTCCTCCGGCAACATCCCCATGACCCGATCATGCGCCGCAGCCAAATTATGGTATGGGATGCCGGGAAACAGATGATGCGTGGCGTGAAACCGCAGCCCGACCGGCGCCCACAGCGGTATCAGCCAGGAACGTCGCGGATAGTTCAGCGAATCGAGCAATTGCTGGGTTGTTGTCATTGGATCACCGGCCGAGCGATATCGGTGCGCCGCCAAGGTCCGCAGGCTATTGAGGAACAGGCCCGCGACGCCGATCAGATACAGCCACATCAGCAGCTCCAAGTCGATCAGCCCCGCCGCCAGGGCGGCCACGACCACGAGGAGATAGACAAAGACGCCGGCTTCCTGCACGCGCCAAACACGCGATTCCTCCGGCGATGGTGGGGCGCGCCGGTAACGGGGATCGACGACCAGGGACGAGGCATTGACGGCGACCCATTCCCGGAGCTTTGGGCTGAACCAGGAAAGCGGCCCCAGCACGCCGAATCGCAGCACACCCGCCGGTAGTGCGAGAAAGCTGGACAACGCAAAGATCACAATGCCCGCGCGATTGCCGGGACGACCCCAGGGCCTGTATTCCCCGTCTTTCAGGGTGCCATAGGCGCGCCGTGCATGGTGGTCGAGGTGTGAGGCATAGAGAAAGCTCGGCACCAGCATGGGGATGCCGCATACCAGGTTCCACACGACACGGAATCCCGGGACGCGGCCCGGCGATAGGTGGGCCAGTTCGTGGATGAACACGACGGCCCGATACAGAGAGAGCACCGCGGCCACGGCCGCGAGAGGCTGAAACGGGTTGTGCAGCGGCAGCGCCACGCTAGCGGCGAACCCGGCGTAAAAGCAGATTATTGAGGCGAGGAAGTCCATCCAATAGAAAAACGGTCTGGGGACCAGCAAGTCGTCAAGCGTTCGCCGCAGATGCCTGATAGGCAGCTCGCCCTCGATGGCGTCGGGCCGCTCTCGTAACGCAGCCGAAGCGCCGAGGCCTTCCGGGGATGCAAAACCTGTCACCGCGCGGCGCGGCCGCATCGAACTCTCCTTATCGGCGGGCTCGGACGAGCCACGCAACGTCGCTTCTTTTAATCTCTGTTTTCCGATACGGTCCAGCGTTGCAGCCGATAGCGTCGTTGCCGATTCGGCGGCCGACGCATCGTCAACCTCGCCGCATCTCCGTTCAGATCCTGGTGAATTGAGCCGTCGCATGCCTTCGCCCGCTCCCGCCGTGTCGGATGCTGCCGAATTTAGCCCCGGACGCGAGCGGAAACCGGCGAAAGATAGCCGTATCGAGGTGACCGCGCTCCGCGGCTGGCGCGACCGCACCCGCTTTGTCGACCTGCCCTATCGCCTCCATCGCAACGATCCGAATTGGATCCCGCCGCTGCGTCGCGACATGCATCGGTTGCTCGACCAGCGCCGGAACCCGTTCTTCGATCATGGCGAGGCCTGTTTCTGGCTGGCGTGGCGGGACGGCATACCGGTCGGGCGCATCAGCGCGCAAATCAATCACCTCCATCTCGAAACCCACCGCGACGAGACCGGCCATTTTGGATTGCTCGAGGCGGTAGACGACCAGGCAGTTTTTGCTGCCTTGCAGCGCGTTGCCGAGAATTGGCTGCGGGAGCGTGGTATGCGCCGCATCCTCGGCCCTTGCAGCTTGTCGATGAACGACGACGTCGGCGTCCTGGTTTCTGGTTTTGACACCCCGCCCATGGTCGGCATGCCGTACACGCCGCCCTATTACGCGCAACGCCTCGTCGCAGAAGGCTATATCAAGGCCAAGGACCTGCACGCGCTGCGGGTCACGCTTGCCGACGTCGTCACACAGCACTTCGACCAGCTGGAGCGCGTCACCGCTCGGCTTCGTGCGGAAGGGCGGATCGCTGTGCGCAATCTCGATCCCACCCGCTTCGCCGCGGAAATGCGGCTGGCTCTCGATATCTACAACGAGGCCTGGACCCAGAATTGGGGGTTCCTGCCGGTGACCGAGCGCGAAGCCAAACAAATCATAGACCAGCTGGCGCCTGTTCTTCCGCCGCAAAGTGTCGTCTTCGCGCTTGCCGATGGCGAGCCGGCAGCGATGCTCATCGCCCTCCCCAACCTAAACGAGATCGTCGCCGATCTCCGCGGCAGGCTGTTTCCGATCAACTGGCTCAAGTTGTTGTGGAGGCTGCGCTTCCGCAAACCAAAAACGGCGCGGGTGATGCTGACCGGGGTGCGGCAGCGGTATCGCAGATCGGCATTGAGCATGGCTCTCGTCACATTGATGCTGGCGGAGATCCTGGACGCCGGTCGCCGGGCAAATATCGAAATGGTCGAGTTCTCATGGATCCTGGAGGATAACAAACCCTCCCTCGAGGGCTGCCACGCCATTGGCGCGCAGCTCGCCAAGCTCTATCGCATCTATGCCAAGGCTCTTTGAGAACGCCGCATCGCATGGCGACCTATGCGATGGAAAGCGCCTTGTCCTCGGCTGACGCAGGCTGAGGCGCGCTCCAGAGACCAAGGTCGATATCCTCGATCTGCCGATCGATTTGGGCGATCACCTGGCGTGAGAATGGGCCGTGATGCAAATAGAGGGCGCTCATCATTACCACGAACCGCAAGGCCCGAGGGTTGTGGATAGCGCAGTCGAGCACCGTTCTCCAGAATTGCCCGACTGTTCCGGGACCCGCGCCGGGCAAGCGCCACACCAGCCGAACGAGCAAGCGGAGGTCGCGCAACGCATGCGGCAGCGGTGCCTTGAACCTGCGCTCCAGGGGCCTGAGCATTCGGCCGACACGTCGCGCGCGGCCGAAATAGGCGGACGGATGGTACACCGCGTTCAGGACCGCCCGGTAATCTGCGAGCACGTCACGGCGCGGACGTTTTGTTTCAAAGTTGAGCCCGATCGTGCATTGATCGCCCGCATCTTGCGGGCTAGGCAGATCATAACCGGGAAAGAGCCGCCCCTCGAGCAGCAAGCGACGCCCCAATTGTGTTGCGGGCAGCGCGTACAGCAACCCGACCGTGCACACTGGGATCGCCGTGTTCTCGATGCATTCGATCATCCCCTCGGCGGTGTTGCCCTTCTCGCTGTCAAAGCCGACGATGAAGCCGGCGAACACGAAAATGCCCGCATCATAGATTTTGTGGATGCTCTCCTGCAGACTGCGCCGGGTGTTCTGCTTCTTCCGCATCAACACCAGAGTTTCCGTATCGGGGCTCTCAATGCCAACGAAGATTGCAAAGAAATTCGCTGCCGCCAAGGCGCTGAGCAATTCAGGATCGTCGGACAGATTTATCGACGCTTCCGTCGAAAACTCAAACGGAAAGCTCTTCCTGTTCAGCCATCCCTGTAGATCGGGCAGAAATTTCTTGAGAGCCTTTTTGTTGCCAATCAGATTGTCGTCGACAAAGTCGATATGGCCGCGATAGCCGAGCGCGTACAAGGCGTCCAGCTCGGCCAGGATCTGATCGTTCGTCTTGGTTCGCGGCACGCGCCCATACAGCTCGATGATGTCGCAAAACTCGCAATTGAACGGGCAACCGCGCGAAAACTGGATGCCGACATGGAGATAATCCTCGAGCTTCAAGAGGTCGAAGCGCGGCGTGGGGCTCCGCGTGACGTCGGTCTGCCCCATCGGCGCCTGAAAAACGCCTTGCTCGGCCCCGCTCCGCCAAGCAGCGATAAAATCCTCCATGATCTCCTCGGCCTCTCCGAGAACCCGGAAGTTCGCGCTGCTATAGATATTTGGCGTCGAGGTGACATCGGGCCCGCCCACCACGACTGGCGTGCCCCGCGCGCGGCACATGTCGATGATGCGAAGGGCATCGGGCTGCTGAAACAGCATTCCCCCGGTCATCACCAGATCGGCCCAGTCGAGGTCGGCGTCGGTCAGGGTTTCGGTGTTGCGGTTGACGAGCCGCATCTCCCAGGATTTCGGGAGCAGAGCGGCGACGGTAATCAGGCCAAGCGGCGCCGCCGGATAGCGCGCCCCCGTCAATTCGCACGTTGCCCGGTAGTTCCAAAATGAATCGGTGTTGAAGCGCGGGAAAATCATCAGCACATTGCAGGCGTCGATCGTCATCTTCGAAACCTCTAGATGCCGAGATCGGACAGTCGGACCATTTACCCGGGATGGCTGCCCAACCGGCGCCATTCTTCGTCGACGATGCCGATCGTTCGCCGAATCTGACCTTCCGTGTGGGTACCATTGATGAAAAAACGCAACCGCACCGCGCGTTCCCTTACCGCCGGGTAGAGAATCGGCTGCACGTCGATGCCGCGTTTAAAAAGAGCATTGGTCAACGCAACGCACCGCTTCGTATCGCCGACGATCAGCGGCACGACCGAGACACCCTTGCTGGAGCCGGTCGGCAGCCCTCTTTCACTCGCCAGTTGCAGGAACAGCCCGCTGCGGTGGCGCAGCTCCCCGACGCGTTCGGGCTCGGCCAGCATTAATTGGAGCGCCGCGAGTGCGGCCGCTGCATTGGCTGGCGACATGCCGACGCTGAAGACGAAGCCCGGTGCGCCGAATTTGAGGTTCAGAATGAGCTCACGGCAGCCGGCGATATATCCGCCGCAACTGGCGAGCGATTTGCTCAACGTGCCCATCCAGATGTCGACGTCGCTGCCGGAGAGCCCAAAATGCTCGCGGATACCACGCCCGCGCGCCCCCAACACCCCGAGCGAGTGCGCCTCGTCGACCATCAGAAAAACTCTGTGGCGCTCGCGCAGCTCGACGAAACGCGGCAAGTCGGGAAAATCTCCGTCCATGCTGTAAACGCCTTCGAGAATCACCACCACGCGCTCGTAGTGGCGGCGATGACGTTGCAGCAGATCGTCAACCATCTGCCAGTCATTGTGCCGAAAGGCGATGCGGCGGGCGCCCGAGAGCAGCGCTCCCATTTGGATGCTGTTGTGGACCAGCTTGTCGTGCAGGATCAGATCCTTCGGCCCGAAGAGATGCGCGATCGTCGTGACGTTGGTCCCGTGCCCGCTGACGAAGGCAAGACACGCCTGGACACCGAGAAGGTCGGCGAGCGCACTTTCGAGTTCGACATGGATGGGCCGCTCGCCGCCGACTATTCGGCTCGCCGAGACCGATGTGCCGTAACGATCGATCGCATCAGCCACAGCAGCCTTGAGCGCGGGGTGGCCGGACAGCCCCAGGTAATTGTAGTTTGAGAAGCTGATGTACTCGCGGTCCCCGATCCGAGTGGTGTCTCGCACAAGACCCTGATGAAAGCGAAAATAGGGAACCCCGCCAATATGGGGCGGCTCGAGTTCCTCCATGCGGGCGAGCAGATTTAGATAAGCCGGATGGAGATCCAGGCGGTAATGGGATTCGGGAATCGCGGCCGCCTCGCCCGCGGTAGAGCCGAATAGCGGCTCGCGCGGGGCAACGGCGACACGCTGGCGCATCATGCGATTGGCCTGCTCGCGCTTCTTCTCAGCGGAAGAGTATTTGAGCACCGTCGCGGATTTGGTCAAAGGGCGCGTCCCTTCGCTCGATCGAGATCATCCTCCAAGAGCCGGCCCATCGCCGCGACGAGCGCAGAGCCGGCTGATGGTTCGAGTTCGTCCGGATCGGTGGCGGGCTCCGTCGCCGTTAGGGTCGGGGCGATTGCCGGCCCGATGCCGGCGGCATCGATGATGCGTCGCGCGAGCTTCGCCACCGTCGTCATATCCACCAGCTCCAGCGTCGGGATCACGATCCCGAACTGCTTTTCCAAGCCTAGCTGCAGCTCTACCAGCATCAGCGAGTCCATGCCCAGATCCAGCAACGACTTATCGGCCGCCAGCTTTGCCGGCGCAATCCCGACAATACTCGCAACATGCTTGATAAGCAGCTGTTCGGCGAGAGAAATAGCCTCGTTCCTCGGGAGCCCAGCAAGGTGCGCCCGGAACGCTTCAAGATTCCCACCCGTGCCCTCGCCTGCTCCGTCGTCCAAAAGCTCGCGAACCAGGGCAAATTTCGGCGCTGTAGCGATTCCGGGTAGAATCGCGAGCCGCGACCAGCTCATATCAGCCAGGGCAATCTGCGACGCCTCGGAGAGGATCGCTTGCTCCAACCGTTCGAGCGCCCGTGCCGGAGCGAGCAGCTTTATCCCGAGCCGCTCCCCGAGCATCCGGGCCACGACAGGGTTGTGCGCCAGATGCCCCACATCTCCGATCGCCCCCCATGCAACCGCCAGCCCAGGCAGGCCGAGCCCACGCCGATAGCCGGCCAGAGCTTCCAGATAAAGGTTCGCAGCGACGTAGTTCGCTTGTCCCTCGTTGCCGAACAGGGTCGTCGCCGACGAGTACATGATGAAAAAATCCAGCTTCTGGTCTAGCGTCTGCTGATGCAGGTTCCAGGCACCAGCGACTTTCGGTCGCAAGACATCGTGGAAGTTCGCTTCCGTCATATTGACCAGACTCGAATCCTGAATTACCGCCGCGCAATGTATGATACCGCGCAATGGCGGCATTTCGCGCTGCATGCGTCGCAGCAGCTCGGCAACCTGGTCCGCATCAGCGACATCGACGGCAAATTCGTGAACTGCGACGCCGTCCTGCCGCAACCGCCCGAGTCCTAAAGCTGCATCGGGTGCGGTGGTTTCGCTGCGCCCGATGACCATGAGATGACGGGCACCTTTCCGGACAAGCCACTCAGCGGTCGCAAGGCCGAACCCGCCGCGGCCACCGGTGACGAGATAGCTCGCCGCGGGCGATAGCTGCAGCCGGGTTTCGGGCCGGGCCGCGACGATCGCGGGACGATCAATCCCGTTCATCGCCAGAACAATCTTGCCGATATGACGCGAGTGCTGCATGCAGCGGAACGCTTCGGCGGCTCGCGCGACTGGAAAGACCCGATGCGGCAGCGGAACAAAAACGCGCTGATCGAGGAGTGGCGCAAGCTCGGCGAAAAGCTGTCTGGAGAGCGCGGGACGATCCACCAGCAGCCGATCGACATCGACGCCGAAGAACTGGATATTGTTGCGGAAAGGTTGTAGCCCGACCTTGCTGTTTGCGTAGAAGTCGCGCTTCCCGAGCTCCACGAAACGGCCGTAGGGCCGAAGGATTGAGAGGCCTTTGTGGATCGCCTCCCCTGCGACGGAGTTCAGCACGACGTCGACGCCCTGTCCGTGGGTAATCTCGCGGATGTCATCGGCAAAGGCGAGCGATCGAGAGTCGACGACGTGCTGCGCCCCGAGCCGGCGGAGAAACTCGCGCTTTTCGACTGAACCGGCAGAAGCGAAGATTTCGGCACCAATCGATTGGGCGTATTGGACGGCGGCCAAGCCGACCCCGCCGGCGGCGCCGTGAATGAGAATCCGTTCGCCTTTCTGCAAGCGGGCGAGGTGGTGGAGCGAATAGTAGACCGTGATGGCGGCGACCGGGAGTGTCGCTGCCTCCTCGAAGCTCATGAATGAGGGTTTCTTGAAGAGGCCGAAGGCGGGCGCAACGAGATGGGAGGAGAACGCGTTGCGGCCAAAGCCAAATACGGCATCCCCCGGGCGGAAGCGATCAACGCGTTCACCGACCGCTATTACCTCCCCGGCAAATTCCATGCCCAGCGTCGCACCGGCGAACCCGCCCTCAAACGCTTCTTCGGGCAGCAGGCCGATCCGCTGCAAAACATCCCGGAAATTGAGACCCGCCGCCTGGACGCTTACGGCGACCTCCTCGGCAGCTGGCCGGGGGATCGCGATCCGTTGCAAGACCAGGCCTTCCTGCACCTCTCCTTGCGCGAAGGTTAGTCTGAAGCCGGTTGCGGCGGCGGCATCAGGCGATGCGGGCGGCGCCATCCCGCGCGTCAGGCGCGGCACATAGCGCACGCCACCGCGCAACAGGACTTCGTCCTCGTCGTCCCGGTGGAGCAACTCTTCGACGAGCGACTGAGCCATGGCCGCCGGGGTCGCCCCGGGATCGAGATCGATCAGTCGGGAGGAGATGTCGGCCCGTTCGTTGCGGATGGTGCGGGTGACGCCCCAGAGCGGAGCTTGCCAGGGGCGTACGCAACCGCCCGACCGGTCCCCCATCGGCATCGCGCCCGACGTGACGACGGTGAGACGCGACAATGGCGCCAGCCCCGCTGCAATCAGCGCTTGCACGGCGATCAGCAGGTCGAAACTGCCGTGACGCTGTGCCGCCAGCGGGTCTGCCGGCGCTGGTTCACCGGCTCCCCGCAGGTGCAGCAGATGAACCCGGCTGACGCCATCTGCGGCAAGGATATGGAAAAGCTGCGCGTATGATTTCGGGTTCCCCCGCTGAACGTCGAACCGGTCCAGGCCGAGACGATCGAAGTGATGGCCGGCCTGAGCGATCACCACGCGCTGGCTAAGCCGATGGAGCGCGCGGACAACTCCGCCAGCGGGATCGGCAGCAACGTCATCGGTGAGTATCAACCAGGTGGCCGGATCGACCTTGCGATGTTTTGGTAAGCGCTGCGCCGTCGATGGCTTGCGGCCCATGACCGCAGCCCTGGCGGCGATCGGGTCGTCATGGCCAAGCGAAACCACCTCCTCGAAGCCGGCGTCGAGGACTAGCCGCCGCCAATCGCTCTCGCTCGCGTCACTCGAAATCATTCCGAAGGCGAGATCGACGAAGCCGCACTCCTTCGCGACCATCAAGAGGAGAAGCCCGCCCGGTTTGAGCAATATGCGTATGGCGGCGAGATCATGGCCAAGGTCCAGCGGGGCCACGAGCGGCGCTTCGGCGACGACCAGATCGTATCGGTCGGCAGCGAATCCCTGTTCGGCGATTTCCTTGCCGGGATCGAGCACCGCACAACGAACAAAGGACAGGCCGGCAAAGCGGGCTTCCGCCCGCGCGACCAGCGCCTCGCTCGGATCGGTGAATACGTACTCGACGCGATCGGCCGGCACCGCCGCAAGCAACGCCCCCGTGAGCCCGCCTGTTCCTCCCCTGATCTCAAGGATGCGCAGCGAGCGTGTGTCTGGGATTATATGATAAAGCTGTCGAACCATCCCCGCCGCCGTTTCGTTCGCACGGCGGAACAGCGGGTCGCAATCATAGAGCTGCTCGACCGCGTCGAAGCCTCGCTCTGCGGAAACCAAATCGACCGGATCGCTTTGCGACAGCAAGATCCCGGGGATCGCCGCTGCGCATCGCGCGATCAGCTGCAAGCCGGCGAGGTGAGCGGGATAACGAGCGATCGCCTGGCGCCAGATACATTCCGGTGCCGCCGAAGAACGGATCTTCGCGATGCGCAATTCGGCCCCGTCGTGCTCCAACACCCCCGCCTGATGGGCGAGGGCGAGCAGCTTGCCGAGGTAATGCTCCTGTTCGGGCGCGACGCCCCGCCCGGCGATTAGCTGCGAAACGGTGAACGGACCGCTACCGACAATGCCCGCCAATGCCTCTCCCGCGTAGGTTCCGGCAACGCGATCGAGCAGTGAGCGAGTCTCCTCATCGCGCTCGCGATCGCCGCTCACCGGGGGGAAGGACGACGCTAGTGCCTGTGGCCGCGGCAGGTCGTCCGCAGCATCCGCGTCAAGCACCGCGGGGCGCAGCTGGTAGCGCCACTGATAGGCTGGGATTTCGCTCGCTCCACCCAGATCGATGCGGTGCAAGCGCATGCCGTCGATCTCGGCGATCGTTGCGCCGTCACCGTCAAACACCAAAAAACGGCCGACGATCGAGCGAGCCCCGAACTGAACCAGGGTCATATGACACCAGGCAACGCGTTCGCCGCCGCCGTAGAAACGGATACGCTCCGCCTTACTCGGAATAAAGACGACCTGACCCTCCTCATCCAGCCGATCGGGGATGGTCGCAAGGGTGACCTGGAGGCACGCATCGAGCAACGCCGGGTGAATGTGATACTCGCCCAGCTCGGCCGCTACCGCAGCGGGCACGGTGATGCGTCCGAGCGCCTCATCCTTACCGGCCCATACCTCCGCGATGCCCTGGAATGCAGGCCCGTAGACGAGGCCGTGGGCAGCAAATCGACGATAGATCTCGGCGCCATCGATCCGCTTTCCCATGCGCGCCCGAATCGCCTCAACTAAGGCGGCCGGTTTCGATTGGCTACTCGCCAGAGGCACCGCGCGGGCAACCGCGACGGGCGGCAGCGTGGTCCCCCGGGTATCGCCGGCGTGAAACCGGAAGGTGCCGTCCTCAGCCAACAGGACCACCTCGACCAATGGCTCGGCGCCGGTGGCAATCACGACCGGGCGCCTGATCTCGAAGGCCTCGATCTCGACCCCATCGCAGCCGGCGGTCGATAAAACCGCCGAGATAGCCGTCTCGATATAAGCCGTTCCGGGCAGGACCGTGCCGCCCTGGACGACATGATCGGCGAGCCAAGAAAGCCGCGCCGGATCGAGACGGTTCTTCCAGATCCCCTCGGTAGTAGGCAGACGCTTGCCCAAAAGCGGGTGCTTGCGCCGACTGGGCGACGCTCCGACCTCGCCATCATCCTCGGAAAACCAGTAATGCTCACGCTGCCAGGGATAGGCGGGAAGCGGCACGAACGCGCACTCGCGAGGGTAGAGGGCATCGTAGTCGATCGCGACCCCGGCGGCATAGCAACGCCCGAGCGCCAGCCACAACGCGTCGCGTTCGGGCTCGTGTCGTCGCAGAGTGGTGATCGAAACCCCTTGGCCGCCGCTCCCCTTCAGGCACTCTCGCAGATAGGTGTCGAGCACGGGATGCGGGCCGATTTCGAGAAAGACATTGAAGCCCTCGGCCACCAGCGACTCGATTGCGGGGGCGAACTGAACAGGCCTGCGGATATTGTCCCACCAATATGCTGCGTTGAGCCGACTACCCTCGACAGGTTTACCGGTAACGGTCGAGACGAAGCGCAGCTGGCCCCCTCGCGGCGCCAGCCCGTCAAGCCGGTCCAACAGAACCTCACGAATCGGGTCCATGCAGCGGCTGTGGAAGGCGTAATCGAGGTCGAGCGGACGAAAGAAGGTATGGTTCGGCTCAAGTTCGGCACCGAGGTCGTCGAGCGCAGCCGCGTCGCCGGCCACCGTCACCGAGTTCGGGCCATTGACCGCGGCAATCGTCAGCCGCTCACCATAGGGGGCAATGGCTAAAGCGGCATTCTCGCGCGATAGCCCGAGGGCGGCCATCCGACCGGTCCCAGCAGTGCGCCCCTGCGCTCCGCTGCGTTCCGCGATGACCCGGCACGCTTCGGCGAGCGACAGAATGCCCGCCCCGTAAGCCGCGGCTACCTCACCGACACTGTGGCCGAGCATTGCCTCGGCCGCGATCCCGTGCGCGCTCAGCCATTCGTGCATCGCTACTTGCATCGCAAAGAGCGCCGGCTGCGCAATTTCCGTGCGATCGAAGAGGTTTGCCGGTTCCGTCGATTGAAGGACGCCTGTCACCGACCAGCCGATCAGGGGGCTAAGCGCGGCATCAACCCGCTCGATACACGCAGCAATCAACGGATCGGCGAGCAAATCCCGCCCCATGCCGCGCCATTGCGAGCCGTTTCCCGAAAATACCAAGGCCAATCGAGCCGGCTGGCTGTGGGCATGTCCTTGGGCGAGGAGCGGAGACGCAGTGCCGGCCGCAAACGCCTCGAGCCGAGCAGCGACCTCATCACCGGTCCGGCCACAGGCAGCGAGCCGATGCTGGTGGTGGGTCCGTCGGGTGGCGGCTGTGCGACACAGAGCCGGGAAGGGAGGGGCTGTCGGCGATCGCAGCAATTCGACGTAGCGCAGCGCCAGACTCTTAAGCGCTTCCGCATCATGCGCCGAGATCAGCAGCGGCCGGACTTCTTCGCCTTCCGTCTCCGTGCCCTGGTGCGCGACGGAAGCTGGGGTCTCCGGCTCCCGGACGACGACATGGGCGTTGGTACCGCCAAACCCGAACGAGTTGACACCCATGGTCAGGCGATCTGAGGCCAGTTCGGTATATTCCGAAACGACGGCG
>Ga0209656_10002049_pt1 | contig 13176 bp, 12 predicted proteins | sample BogFormECP12_OM2_FD_188239 | JGI IMG/M metagenome (GOLD analysis project Ga0209656, IMG submission 188239) | Bog forest soil microbial communities from Calvert Island, British Columbia, Canada - ECP12_OM2 (SPAdes) (version 2) | ecosystem: Environmental > Aquatic > Freshwater > Wetlands > Bog ... | reverse complement strand
CTGCGCCTGGAAGTTAGTGCTGCTCCCAGTGGTGCCGTTCCATTCATTGGCGTCGAGAACGCTTCCTGTACCCGAGATGCTCCCGGCGGCTCCGATGTTCACTACGCCGGCGATGGAGAGTGGATTGGGCGGGCTGGTTCCGTCTAGTCCGTTGAGGCCGAAGATATATCCGCCGAATGGAAGTTTGGCGCTGGCTGAGGGATCCTGCCATTCCAACGTTCCGCTGGATGTTGCTGAACTGTCGAACTCGGTGATCAAGGCCTTGTTCGGGTTGAGAGGCAGGAATGAGCCGTTGAAAGTCTCAACGCCGTTGACCCCAACTTGGATATCAAGGCTGCCGCTGCACGGGACGGAGGCACCGTTGTGGCACAAAGCAAGAACCAGCTGCAGATTGCCGTCGGAGGTTACGGAAATCGTGCTGGCATTGGGATCGATGCGATCAAAATTGTCGACTCCAACGCCGGTGAAGTCCTGCTCACCGCCGGTGACATTCCCATTATTTATGGAAACTACGCCGGAGACTGAGTAGAGGGAGGGATGGTTATCGATATTGATATTGGTCCCGGAAAGCAGGAAGACGTAGTTACTGTTGGCCACGATGGTAGCGGCGGCACTGGCGCTGACCGCGGTATCAGCGTTCGGGGTTGCGGTGATGGTCACGCTTGCGGGGGTCGTCAGGGTTGGAACTGCAAAGGCGGTATTGACGGTAGTAGGGGAGGAAAATGGGTTTGAGCCGCAGGTGGCGGCTGGGGCGCAACTCCAGGTAATGCCGGAGTTCGTGGGATCCCCGGTTATTTGGGCCAGAAGTTTTATGCTCGCGCCGCTGAACATCGCGGGCGGCGGAGGCGTGACGAAGGACACGGTGGGTACGATGGCCGTGATTGTAACCGTGGCGCTGGCGCTCACCGCGCTGTCGGCGACAGAAGTCACGATGATGGTCACCTTTCCTGCAGTGAACGGGGCGGTGTAGGTGGTGCTGACCGAATTCGAAGGGTTAAACGAGCCGCAGGTATTGGCTGGGGTGCAACTCCAGGTGACGCCTTGGTTCGTAGAATCCCCGGTTATCTTCGCGACCAAGCTCACCTGCGCCCCGCCGCTCAAGGTCGCGGGTGGAGGGGTGGCCAACGAAACCACGGGCGTCGTGGTGGTGCCGCCTCCCGGAGCGCTGGAATTGCCGCCACAGGCCAGTTCGCCGACAATCACTACCAAGCCGAAGAGGAGAAGAATCGAGGTGCGGAGTGTTATTCGGAGTAACAAGAGGCGCAGGTCGGCCCGTCGGCGGTTGAGGGTAATTGATTTCATGGGAGGCTCCGGGGGAGCTCAGGGGGGAACTGATACTGTATCGCAAGATTGAGGCGGCTGACAGGTTTTTTTGAGCAAGTTTCCGGCCCCGGGCGGCTGGCTTCAGGCTACAGACGGGGAGTTGCAAGCGGGGGCCAGCGACCCTATCTATGTCTATGATCTATAGATAGGAACTGCAAGCGTTCCGCGATAGACTGCTCTCAACATGCGAGTTCTTGGCATTGATTGCGGCGGGGAGTACACCGGGTACGGGGTGGTGGAGATGGAATCCGGTGGGCGATTGGTGTGCCTGACCTGTGGGGCGATCAAGCTCTCGGCGCGAGAGCCGCTGGCGCGGCGGCTGGCGCGGATTTACGACGGGCTGGGGGCGCTTATTGTGGAGCACCGTCCGGATGAAGTGGCGATTGAAGGCATTTTCTATGCCCTGAATGTGAAGTCGGCGCTGAAACTGGGGCAGGTGCGGGGAGTGGCCATGCTGGCCGCGGCTGCTGCCGGGCTGGAGGTAGCGGAGTATTCGCCGCTGACCATTAAGTCGTCGGTGGTGGGGTATGGCCGGGCGGAGAAGCAGCAGGTGCAACACATGGTGACGCGGTTGCTGAGTTTGGCGGAGCCACCGGAGCCGATGGACGCGTCGGATGCGCTGGCGATCGCGATCTGTCACCTCCATACTGCCGGGACGCTGGAGCGGCAGAGGGTTGCGACACGGTGACGTTCGGGATGCAAAGCATGAGATTGTGGCGGGCAGTTGTTGTGGTTTTGGTTGTGGTCGGGACATCCGGGCCAGTGCTGCCGCAACAGGCAGCGAGCGATCGAGCGCCTTCGACCGCCGTAGTTACGTTTACCCTGGACTTTCCTCAATCCCAGCCGACACATTACTCAATCGCGGTGGACGCCCATGGTCATGCGACCTACGAGTGCGCCGTGAAAACTGAGGAAGATTCGGACGAGCAGACGTACCGGATGGAATTCGAAATGACCGCGGCCAACCGCGACCGGATTTTCGAGTGGGCCAAGGAGGCGAAATATTTCTCCGGAACCGTTGACTCGGGCAATCGCAAGCTGGCTTTTACGGGAGCCAAGATCCTGAGTTATCAGGACGGGCCGCGAACGGCGACCGCGCGCTACAACTATTCGAATCTCGAGCCGGTGCGACAGTTGACCACGCTTTTCCAGAATGTGGCGGGCACGCTCGATTACGGACGGCGCCTGACCTATTACCACCGCTATCAGAAGCTGGCGCTGGATGAGGAGTTGAAGCGCATGCAGGAACAAGCAAAGAACAACGAACTGAGCGAGATTCAGGGCGTGGCGCCGGTGCTGCAAGGGATTCTGGAAGATAGTTCGGTGATCAATGTAGTGCGGGCGAGGGCGAGGGAATTGATCCAAATGGCGAGCGGCACTCCGGGCGGGCGGCAGTAGGGCCGGGTCGAGTGCGAGATTTGACAATCGCCGGCGCAAAATCGTGCTCTAATGGGCAGGTAAACATCCAGTACTTTGGGGGCTGCTATGTACAAGCCACGATTTCACTCGATGATCTTGACGGCCATGGCCTGCGCGCTGTTTGCGCTGCCCGCCGCGGCAGAGTCGCAAGTGCGCATCGTTCGCCTGAGCGATGTGCAGGGTGGAGTACAAATCGACAAGAACACGGGACTGGGTTTTGAGAACGCGTTTCTGAATCTTCCGATCACACAGGGGACGCAGCTGCGCACGCGGGATAACGGCCGCGCCGAGATTGAGTTCGAGGATGGGAGCACGCTGCGGCTTACTCCGCAGACTACGGTGTTATTCGGAACGCTCGGAGCGAACGATGCCGGCAAACGAACCTCTGGTGTGAATCTGGTGGAGGGCCGGGCCTACGTGAACTGGCTGGGAAAGAGTGGCGATGAGTTCACGCTGAATTTTTCGCGGGAGAAAGTAACAGTCACGCAGCCGGCGCACTTCCGCATTGCGGCCTCTTCGAAGGAAGCGGAGGTAGCCAGTTTCAAGAGCGAGCTTGAGGTGGAGGGACCGTCCGGCACGGTGAAAGTCGACAAGAAGAAGATGCTGACCTTCGATGCCGATGACAATGGTCGATCGACCGTCGCCAAGAATCTCAAAGAGGATCAGTACGACAGCTGGGATAAGCAGTCTGTCGAGTATCACGATACGTACGCAAAGAATAATTCCACACCGTTAGGCTACGGATACAGCGATCTTAATTACTACGGCTCCTATACCAACTATCCCGGTTACGGCATGCTGTGGCAGCCATACTTCACAGGGGTCGGATGGAATCCCTATATGGATGGGGCGTGGTCGTGGTATCCGGGCATGGGATATATGTGGGCCTCGGCGTATCCGTGGGGCTGGATGCCTTACTACTACGGAAATTGGGTCTATGCCCCCGGTATGGGCTGGGGATGGCAGGCCGGCGGATTCAACACCTGGCATGGCGGCTTGAACTACGTAGGAGCGACGAACTTCCACGCACCGGTCGCGCCTCAAGGAACGGTGAGCGCGGTCGTGGTGGGGAAGGGCGGCACAGCGTCTACGAATACTCTACGGACGAATTTAGTTGTGAGCCGAGGATCGGCAGGGTTGGGAATTCCACGAGGCTCGGTGAGCAACCTGCACCAATTGAACTCACAAGTGGCGAAAACGGGCTGGGCGCCGCTGCAGACAGCGGGGCAGTTCTCATCTGCTGGACGTTCCGGAGGGTCCGACTTCAGCGCGGTGAATGCGACCGGTCCCGCCGGAGCAGGCCGTGCAGGTGCAGGATCGGCGCATGGCTCTGCCGGAGCGGCGGCTGGCCACAAGTAAATAAATTGCTTAGTAGTAGTGTTACGGGGCGGCCGATATGGCCGCCTTGTTTTTTGCTTAGCACTTCGGGGTTTCAAGCCACGATAAATACAGCATCTACTCGATGCCGAGGGGTTTTCAGCGGCGGCTAGTCTAGTTGGAGACGATTTTCAGGAGATCCGCGATGCGATCAGAAACTGAAGATTTGGTGGCTGTGCGGCGAGAGATGATGGATCTACTCCGCCAGCAGGTGGAAGCATTGGATTCGCCGCTTGGATTGACGGACGAGAAGTTGAGAGGGTGTTACGAGAGGCAGGCGCGGGTTCAGGAATTGCGCGAGAAGCTGCAAGACAGCGCGAACGCAATGGTAGTCGCGATGTCAGGCCCGGCGGACGTTACCTCGCTTGATCCCGCGGCTTAGGCGTTAGAAGAGGCGGCCAAGGGCATCAGATCTCCGGGTCGCAGCAGAAAGAGAACCCTGAGATCGATGATGGCGTGCAATGCAATCGGTAGCCACAAGCTTCCTGTGACGACAAAGATTACGGCCATGAACGCGCCCAGGAAGGCTGTGCCGAGGATTCCGGTCAGGCCTTGATAACCGTGTGCCATTCCGAAGGCGATACTCGAAATCCCTAGTGCGATCAGGAGTCCGGCGTGCCAGGGGAAATCGGTGAGATAGCGGATCAAAAATCCGCGATACAAGACTTCCTCACAAACACCTGCGGTGACGGAAACGGCCGCGAACCAGGCGCGCTCTTCCCGCGTGAGTGGGAGAATGAACGCCAGGCGTTTGAATGCGCCGCCCAACGTTTTCTGGCGCAGTTTAGCGTTGCGGCGCGTGAGATACGCCTGCAGGAGAGAGCCGATGGTAAATGCGAGTACCAGGCCTAACACAAAAGACATGTCGAGCTTCTGTAGAGCGCTGTGACGACCGCCGGACCAGAGCAAGAAAACCTGAGATCGCAGAACAATCCAGGCGACGAGCGCGGCAGCCCATTCGACCAAGACGATTCTCTGGTAGGTCAGGATCTTTCTGCGCGGATTTGTGCTGGTCTTTAACGCGCGGGTTTCGAGCACATCCCAGATAGGGACGCCAATAAACAGAAAGAGCGCCAGCGCGTGTTCGGTAGCAATCATGGGGACAATTTACAACATCGACCGGAAATGCGCGCGGAACGATTCTGCCGATTCGCAGCGCTAGCGCACCACAATACCTGCGTAGCCGACCACTGCGAAGCGTTCGCCGGAGATGTCGCCGGAGGTTGCGTACTTCACCAGTTCGGCGACCGTTGCGCCGAGGTTCTTTGCCGCCGTCAGCATGGCGACGGCGGGGCCGAAGCCGCACATGCTGATGTGCTGCTGAGTGACTACGTCGTACAGGGCGCGAGCATCGAGGCGGAGGATGGGTTCGATCGCGATGTGGTCTTTCACGCGCGTGATCGCGTCGGACTCGTAATGATTCATGTCGCTTGAGGCGACGATCAGGACGGACGAGGATTGTGCAGCGATGACCTGGGCAAGCGCGAGCCCGAGTTGCTCAAGGGGCTCAAACTGCCCTGTGCCGAGGGTGATGGGGACGAACTTCACCTGGGGCTTCCGCATCTGCAGAAAAGGCAACTCGACCTCGGCAGCGTGCTCGGACCGATGTGCGGCTGAATCTTCCTGCAGAAGCGGACACTGCTGCTTGAGACCTTCGGCGAAATCAGCGTCGATGGAGACATCGCCGAACGGCGTTTCCCATGCACCCTGGCTCATGATGGCGAGAGGACGTCCCATGCCGGTGTGGTTGGGGCAAAGAACGATGCAAAGGTTCGGAACTTCCAAAGCGGCGAAGACCGCTCCTGCGACATGGCCGGAGTAGACGTAGCCCGCGTGGGGGACGATGCAGCCGAGTGCACGGACTGGTTTCTGCGAGGGATGCTGCGTGAGATAAGCATTCACTTCTTCCCGCAGGGTTATGGGATCGCGAGGATAGAAAAGTCCGGCAACAGCAGGATGGCGAATTGGGGTCGCGGTCATGAAGGCTTCTCCGCGAACAGAATGCAAGGAACGAATCCGTCCACCAAACTTAATGCTACGAGTTGTTGTGGTTCTGATGCAAGGCGAGAAACAGAGCGGCGCTCTCTTCAAGACTTAAAGTCTCGGCGCGGGCGGCAGGCTTTACCCGAGCTTGCGAGAGAGCGGCTCGCAGACGAGCCTCGGGATAGGTCGACCTGAGATTGTTCCACAGAGTTTTGCGCTTCTGGCCGAAGGAAAGCTTGAGGAAATTGATGAAGCCGTCCCGGTAGCCATTCACGTTCAGACCAAGTTCCTGGTGTCGTGACGCCATGCTGAGTCGCAGTGCCGTGGAATGGACCTTGGGTGGAGGCGCAAAGGCTGCTGGCGGGAGAGTAAAGAGCTTTTCCACGCGGGCGTGAAGTTGCGCCGTGGCAGAGAGCAGGCCGTAGTCGCGGTTGCCGGGCGGAGCGGCAATGCGGTCGGCAACCTCACGCTGCACGAGGAGGACAAGGGTGTCGAAGTATTTTGAGTAATCGAAAAGACGCAGCAGAATGTCGGAAGTGATGTAATAAGGAAGATTGCCGATTACGTGCGCGGGCGTTGGCTTGAACTCAATGCCGGGACGGCTCAGGCCGGGCTTGGGGCCAAACAGGGAATCGAAATCGATGGAGAGAATGTCGGCCTCGATGACCTCAACGTTGGGAAACATGCCGAAGCGGAGGCGAAGCTGTGCGGCCAGCACGCGGTCGAGTTCAACGGCGATCAGGCGGCGCGTGCGCTTGGCGAGAAGGGAAGTAAGGACACCGCGTCCTGGGCCGATTTCGAGCACGGTATTCTGCGAGGCGTCGCCCAAGGCGTCGATGATCTGCGAGGCAAAACTGTCGCTGGCGAGGAAATGCTGTCCCAACTTGGGCTTGAGTTGTGGACGGCGTGTGGATACGACCTTCGGCACGTTGACCCTCTTTTCCTCGGGCATATAGACTTGCAAGTCACCCCGCGTGCATAATGCGCGGGGGTTCAGGGCCCGCTACTATTCCATCATATCGTGCGCCCGCGAAAAACGGGCCTTGCCCGGAGGAGTTCATGCATATCGCATTCGTGGCTTCAGAAGGTGTGCCATTCTCAAAAACCGGCGGGTTGGCGGATGTGGTCGGCGCATTGCCGAGGGCGCTGGCGGCACTGGGCCATCAGGTAAGTGTGTACCTGCCGCGTTACAAGCAGACGAAATTGACGGATCCCGCGACAGTGGTGCGGAGCATTACGGTTCCGTTTGACGATAAGTATCGCTTCTCGGCGGTGGTGACGGGCGGGAGCCAGGGCGGAGTGCGATTTTATTTTGTGGACTATCCTGAATTCTTCGAGCGCGACGCGCTCTACGGCACGGCGGCGGGCGATTATCCGGATAACGCCGAGCGGTTCGCACTATTTTCGCGCACCGTGCTGGAGGCATCGAAGATTCTGGGCGTTCCGAACGTGTTTCATTGTCACGACTGGCAGTCGGCGCTGGTGCCAGTGTTGCTGCGCACGGTGTACGCGGAGGATCCCGCGTTTCGCGACGTGGGAACGGTGTTCACCATTCACAACATCGGTTACCAGGGACTTTTTCCACCGGAGACTTTGCCGTTGCTGATGCTGCCTTGGGATTTGTTCACCATGTCGAAGATGGAATTCTTTGGGCAGGTGAATTTTCTGAAGGGCGCGCTGACTTACTCTGACTTCGTGACTACGGTAAGCAAGAAATACAGTCAGGAAATTCAGACTGCGGAATATGGCTTTGGGCTGGAAGGTGTCCTGCGCGACCGCGCCGCCACGGTTACTGGAATTCTAAATGGAGTGGACTACGAGGAGTGGAGTCCGCAGGCGGATAAGTTCATCGCCGCCAAGTATTCGCCGCAGGATTTGTCGGGGAAGGCCAAGTGCAAGCAGGATCTGCTGGCGGCCTTTGGGGTGAATAATGCCGATCCAAAGCTGCCGGTGATTGGAATCGTTTCGCGGTTTGCGGCGCAGAAAGGTTTTGACCTGATTGCGCAGATCATGGACCGGCTGGCGCGGGAAGAGATGATTGTGGTGGCTCTGGGCGCGGGGGACAAGCCGTACGAGGAAATGTTTGTCCGACTCAACAAGCAGTTCCCCAACAAGATTGCGGTAAAGGTGGCTTATGACAATGCCATCGCGCACAAGATCGAGGCTGGGTCGGACATGTTCCTGATGCCCTCGAAATATGAGCCTTGCGGGTTAAATCAGATTTACAGCCTGAAGTACGGGACGGTCCCGATTGTTCGCGCCACTGGCGGTCTCGACGATACGATCGAGCCCTGGGATGCGCGCTCGGGAAAAGGAACGGGCTTCAAGTTTACGGAGTATAACGGCGAGTCCCTGCTTTTGACCATCAAGCACGCACTGCAGGCGTATCGCGATCAGACTTCGTGGCAGGTGCTGATGCGCAATGGGATGAACAAAGATTTTTCCTGGAATGCTTCGGCGCGGGAGTATGGGAAGATTTATGAGCGCGTGCGGCTGATGCGCGGCGTGGTGCCGACTGGTGAAAAAGTGTTGGTATAAGGGCGCGCGCCCCGAGACTTCGCAACCGAACAGCTCGACCACCCCGGCTATTAACGGTTCGTGATTTTCTTCCCCTCGAGGCGATCGTACTGAGCCTTTAAAGCGGCGTATTGCGCCGATGTCTGATCGCATTGACTCTTCATGACGGAGTACTGCCCGAATGCCCGATCATATTCCGACAACATCTTGTCGTATTGGGATCTTAACGCAGCGTACTCAGCCGTAGTCTTCTCTCCTCTGCCGTTGCCCAGGCCCGCTTGGTAGGAGAGCAAAAGCAACAGAGCCATGAGAACTATATTGCGCGCCTTTTCCCACTGGCCCGTACTGGTCTTGCCAGTCGCGTCGTAGTTAGCGTCCATAGTGCCTCCCAAGGGTGCGATTTTAGCAAATTCTGTCTTTGCCAAACATGAATTCCGACCCTTCCTGCAACGCGTTACTCTGGCTGCTAAAATTCGTTTAGCATGGCCGCGACTTCGCATATCTCGGCTTTTCCTCGCACCATCTTCCACGTCGATATGGACGCGTTCTTCGTTTCGGTCGAGGAATTGTATGATCCCTCGCTGAAAGGGAAGGCCGTCGTTGTGGGCGGACAGCGGCATGAGCGCGGCGTGGTGTCGGCGGCTTCGTATGAGGCGCGTAAGTTTGGGGTGCATTCGGCCTTGCCGCTGCGAACCGCCGCGAAGCTTTGTCCGCAGGCGATTTTTGTAGATGGTCATCCGGAGCGGTACCGCGAATGCTCGGAAAAAGTCTACAAGGTGCTGACGGCGTTCTCGCCGCAGGTGGAGATGGCCTCGATCGACGAAGCCTATCTCGATATGACTGGCACTGCGCGGTTGCACGGGCCACCGCTCAAAGCGGCGGACAAGTTGCATCGGAGGATGAAAGAAGAGACGCGGCTGAATTGTTCGATTGGTATCGGATCATCGCGATTGATTGCGAAGGTATCGTCTGCTCAGGCAAAGCCTAACGGCGTGCTGTGGATCGTCCCGGGCGAAGAATCGAAGTTCCTTGCGCCTCTCGATGTGCGAGAAATTCCGGGCGTGGGCAAGGTGATGGAGAGTAATCTGCACGGGCTGGGAATCAAGAAGGTGGGAGACCTGGCGAAGCTGGAAGAATCTGAACTGGAAGAACGGTTTGGCAAGTGGGGGCTGGCACTGGCGGGCAAAGCTCGCGGGGAAGACGCGGGCGGATGGTTCGACTCCGAAGTGGGCACCGATACGGCAGCGAAATCCATCAGCCACGAGCATACCTACAACGAAGACACGGCTGACGCCAACCAGTTAGAAGCTACGTTAATGCGGCTCTCAGAGATGGTGGGACGGAGGTTAAGAGAAGCCAAGTTTTACGCGCGCACGATTCAACTGAAACTGCGCTACAAAGACTTCAGCACAATCACGCGGGCTCATAAGCTGCCGGCTCCGACTCAGTTGGATGGAGAAATCTTTGAGCAGGTTCGTAATCTGTTTCGCAAGAACTGGAAGCGGGGCATGCAGGTCCGCTTGCTAGGGGTGCAGGCTTCGTCCTTTGAGGCACAGACGGAGCAGATTAATTTGCTCGAAGGCGGGCGCCAGCAGCGCTGGAAAGATGCGCTGGCAGCCGCCGACGGCTTGCGCGACAGGTTTGGCGAGTCGAGCGTATCGCTGGCCGCAGGCATGCGGGGAAGCTTCCGTGAACGTACGCACGAGAACCCGGCTGGGCTACCGGGAAAAGGCACGGCCAAGAAACGGGAAGACTAGAGCCAAAAAAAGACGATCACCCATTATTGGGTGACTGTGGCGCTGTCACCCACAAATGGGTGACTACATCCCGGCGAGCATGCTACTGCTGGTGGTTAGCGGCGGCACCTATATCGTGCGGGTTGTGCTCAGAAAATGCGGCACGCTACCCTCCCAGAAGGACAACCGAGACTTCGCCGAATACTTCCTCATCGGATCACTCTCCAGCGTGCTGGTGGCGCTATGCGCAGGCCTCGGTCTTCGATTTGCATTGCTGCAACTCTGGCCGGACCTGCTAGGTCTTCAGATGCAGTAGAAGAGCGATAGCTGCGATCAGCGGAAAAGACGAAGGCCGGGTATCCCGGAAGGTGATTCCGGATCCCGGCCAGCGTCTTAATGCAACTTGAAGTAAGGCTTGGTTAGTTGCCTGAGTTTGAATTGGCCGCAGCGGTGGTGGGCGCTGCACCCGGAGCATTCGTGGTGCCGTAACGCGCCAACCGCGGGTAGAACGGCGTGACTTCAAACGGCATCTTGTCGCGCGCCGAGGTGATGGCGACCGGAGCCGTCTTCACCATTTCTGCCTTGTCATCCCAGGGATTGATCTTGACGCGTCCGCCTAACGGCAGAGCGGCAACCTGATCCAGTTTCGCGTTGTCGAGTGCGGGGCCTTGCGTAGCAAGTGCGGAGAGGCGGGTAATGGTGCCACCCTCGCCCAGCGGATTGCCGAGGTGCGTAGTCAAGAGTGCGTTGAGCTGAGGAGCGCGCGCTTGCAGCGCCTTCAGGAACAAGCCAACGTTGTCGAGCTTCTGCGCATAAGGCGAATTCTTCAACATGTCAACGGCTTTCTTGTCAGCCGCAGTTTCTTCTTCCGGGATGTGCTTAAAGCCGAGGTTGTTGTAGGTTGAGTCGTCGGAGAACAGCATGCGATCGTTGAAGGCGTACTTGCTGCCCAGGTTATGGCCGAGCACGATGTGCGCCAGTTCATGCGCGAGCACAGCGGCCAGGCTGGCCTCGTCGGGAAGAACGTCGATTAAACCGCGGCTGATCACGATCGTGTTGCCGACGCTGAAGGTTTCGAGCGGTGCCGTGAGCAGCACGCGGGTCCGAACCGGACGCGGCAGATCAATGTTGTTGGTGACCTCCAGATTGTTGACGACCGTCTGAAGAATGTGGTCGACGTCGCCCTCGGGCGCAAGCAAACCTGCACGCGTAAGGCGTTCGATGACGTTATCTTCCGCCTGCTGCTGCCATTCCCGCTCGGCTTGCAGGGGAGAAGCATCCTGCGTAGTCGCGCTTTCGTCCTTCACGCTATCGACACGAATTTGTGTGAGTTCGTCGTCCTTGCCTTCTTTTTTCAGATCGTAGCCCCAGATGCGGGTCTGCGCCTTGAAGGCGATTTTATTTTTTACGCCGGCGCTGAAGTCGCCTTCTTCACTGTAGATGTAGGCAGGTACCCAGTAGCCGGGAATCAGGTTGAGGCGCCAGCTGTCCATGTGGAAGAAGTAGGAGTTACGCGGAGCGGGATAATAGGTGCCATTCAGCCGGACGATATTGAAGTCCTGATCTTCAACCCACACGCGGCCGAGGAAGCGTCCTCTGCCCGAGCCTTTCTTGGGAGTCACGTCGAAAACCAGGCAGCGGACGTCACCCAGAAATTCACGGCGAATGTAATGAAACTCGTAGTGCGAGCGGTCGAAATCGGTGCGATCGGCGTACACCATCCAGGAGAAGCCGATGGGCTGGTACTCCACCTTGAAGAGCTTGTTGAAGCCGCCCATCAGACGGGTTTGCATACCCTTGTCCTGGTCCTTCAGGTAATCCTTGCGATCGACGGTCTCGCCCATATCCAAGCGTCCCAGGAAATAATGATCTTCGCTGGGTACGGGGCCGAGTTGCGGGTCGGCGGTCAGATTCTGCAGGTACGTCTCAACCACGGGCGTGCGCGTGGCGAGAGCCTTCATGAGTCCATGTTCACGCTCGATAAAGCGGTCCACCACCTGATCCATGGTCGTCGGCTGAGGCAGGGCCGAGGGCGTAGGCGCCGGAGCGGCACCGGCAGTCGCCCCTTGCGAGCCAGCGGACGGTGCGGAGGTCTGCACCGACGGAGCGGGAGCAGCGTTCGGCTGGGCCGAGCTTTGATTGTCTGCAGTCTGCTGCGCTGCTGCGCTCACCGAGACCAGCAGTGCGGCAGTAAACATCCATTTCGAAGTGCGCATGACTTTCTCTCCAAATTCTTACAACCAGTTTCTTCAACCCAAGTTTCTGTGGCCGACATCCCTGATTCGACTAGCAGATTCAGGGCCGCTAAACCGACCTTATGGACGAACCCTTCCGTCTAACCAAACTCTTAGTACGCCATCTGAAACAGCACGTGCACGACGGCCGTGGAATCCACAGGCTGTCCCATGCGCAGCGCCGGTTTGAACCGCATTTTGTTGGCGGCGGCGATGGCTGCTTCATCCAGGCCGTGACCCAACCCGCGAACCACGCGATTTACATGCAGCGTGCCGTTGGCTCCGAAACTTACTTCCAGTAAAACTTCACCTTCCAGCTTCAGGCTGCGGGCCTCGTCGGTATAAACCGGCTGGGGCTTGTAGGTGATCTCCACCGGGACGGTGGTCGGCCCGGAGTCGGCTTGCGCGAGCTTCGGTCCGCCGTGCACCACCTGCTCGGCGCCGAATCCGCCGGTCGAGATTCCACCGCTGCGACCATCGCCCTTACTACCGGTCGCGATGCCGTTACCGAAATCGGCGCTGGCGACGGTGCCTTTGATTCCTTTCGCGCCGCCCGATCCATTGCCTTGTCCCGGACCTGCCGGCAT
>Ga0209656_10002048_pt1 | contig 13176 bp, 17 predicted proteins | sample BogFormECP12_OM2_FD_188239 | JGI IMG/M metagenome (GOLD analysis project Ga0209656, IMG submission 188239) | Bog forest soil microbial communities from Calvert Island, British Columbia, Canada - ECP12_OM2 (SPAdes) (version 2) | ecosystem: Environmental > Aquatic > Freshwater > Wetlands > Bog ... | reverse complement strand
CGCCCAGGCGCTTCTGGTTGGCGAAGATCGTGTCGCGCAGCGCATTCCACCCCTCGTCGAACAGGTGCATGTCGGTGATCTTCTGTACCCATTCCGGGGTTGGGTGGTGCGGTGCATGGGTGCCGCCCGGCACGTAATGCAGGAAGAACGGAAGCGCCGGGTTGATGTCGTTGAGCCGGTTCAGCCAGTGGATCGCGTCATCCGCCATCGCGGTGATCAGGTTCCACTCAGGCTTGCCGACATAGGGATAGATCGCGGTGGTGTTGCGGAAAAGATTCGGCTGCCATTGGTTGGAATCGCCGCCGACGAAGCCATAGAAGTATTCGAACCCCATGCCAGTCGGCCACTGGTCGAACGGGCCGGCCTGGCTCGCGGTCCAGGTCGGAGTGTTATGATCCTTACCAAACCATGAGGTCCGGTAGCCGTTCTCCAGCAGGATGCGGCCGATGGTCGCGCAATCCTTACCGATCAGGCTGTCGTAACCGGGGAAGCCCGTCGCTGCCTCCGAGACCACGCCGAAGCCGACCGAATGGTGGTTGCGGCCAGTGATCAGCGCCGCCCTGGTAGGCGAGCAGAGCGAGGTCGAATGGAAGTTGCTGTAGCGCAGGCCATTTGCGGCAATGCGGTCCAGGGCAGGAGTGGGAATCACGCCGCCGAAAGTGGATGGCGCCGCAAAGCCCACGTCGTCAGTCATGATCAGCAGAATGTTGGGCGCCCCCTCGGGCGGCACCACCCGTGGTTGCCACCACGGCTTGGACTGGGCGGCATTGAGATTGATTGTGCCGCCGAACGGCAGATCAGGCGCCGGCAGAACGTCGCCCGGGATTGTGCGGGTACCGTCGGGCGAGCCGACGGCGTTGCCGAGTGACTCGCGCACCTGAGATGCTGCGGCCGCGCCCAGGCCGGGCGTCTGGGCCTTGGCCTCTCTTTTAAACAGCCACGAGCCGCCAAACATCGTTGCGAGTGCGGCTTTGGCCGATGAAAGAAACAGCTGCCGGCGATTCATCTTCTTCATGTTGTTCTTTTTCTCCTCCTCTTTGTCTAGGTAGTCTTTGGGTGTATCACACAACGAAATCCGATATGACAGGTGCCGGTGTCGATCATCTGCGGATGCCGCGCCGCCGGACGGTAGCGCCGGCAGTAGTTGGGCGCGCAGAGATAGGAGCCGCCTTTGATAACCTTGCGCGGGATACGGATGCTGGGCTGCGTCGGGTCGTAGCTCAAGGCCTGCAGACCGCCCTGCGGATTGCGCGGCACGCAGCACGGGCCCTCGGCCTTCGGCGGATGGTGATCGGAATACCAGTCAGTGGTCCATTCCCAGACATTGCCGATCATATCGTAGAGATGGAAACCGTTGGGCGGGAACGATCCGACCGGCGAGCGGCCGACAAACCCGTCCAGACCCTCGTCGCGGTACGGGAAAGGGCCCTGCCAGGTGTTCGCCATGTAGTGGTTATCGGGGATGAACTCGTTTCCCCAGGAAAACATCACGCCGTCCAATCCGCCGCGGGCGGCAAATTCCCATTCCGCCTCGGTGGGCAGCTCCTTGCCCGCCCACGCCGCGTAGGCCTCGACATCCTCGAATGCCACATGGACCACCGGCTGGTCCTCGCGGCCTTCGATTGTGCTGCCGGGGCCTTCGGGATGCCGCCAGTCGGCACCCGGCACATAGGCCCAGCGGCTGCGAATGTCCCCCAGGTTCACGGTGCCGGTGGGCATGAAGAACACGGCGCTGCCGGGGGTGAGTAAGCTGGGATCGGCACCGGGATAGCCAGCCGGATCGAGCGGGCGTTCGGCGACGGTACGGTATCCGGTTGCCTTCACGAACCCGGCGAAGTCGGCGTTGGTCACGGCATGCTCGTCGATCCAGAAGCCACTGACCGTCACGTCGTGCGCAGGCGCCTCCTCGGGGTAGGCGTTGTCCTCGCCCATCCGGAACCTGCCCCCGGCAATCCAACGCATGCCGACGGGCGTGCCGGTCCGCATCAAGGCATCATCCTCGGGATCGATTTGGACGATATTTTCCGTTTGGTCGGCCCTCTGTTGCTGAGTTTGGCCATTCGTTGTCAGCTCGTTGCAATCCTGGTCCTAGCCCGAAGCTCTCATTCAGCCTGGCCAGAGGGAAGGGGGGACCAACCAAACGTTTATGTGGACGGCCCGGAGGTGTCAACGCCTGATTATTAGCGCTAGATGTAGCGACCTGACGACACAAACGGTCCTGACCGACATCCGCAGTTTCGGAGCCACATTAATAGCCTGCACGGGGTTCAGAAGACTGCTCGCCCGGAATCTTTAGCATTGCCTCGCCCGCGGCGGCCTCATGAACCAGGAAAAGCTGAAGAGGTTCTCGGGTGCTACACCTAGAAGCCCACAGCTCGTCGCGCCTTGTTCGCCATTGATCGGACTGCTAAGTGTAGCGAACTGAGAACATAAACGGTTCTGACCGATAACATCGCTAACCTAAACAGTTTAACTCGACTACTCCCCCCATGGAAGAGACTGCTGAAAAGACCGCGGAAAAGACCTCTACCTGGCTCGCATTGCAAAACCCCGTCTTCAGAAGACTCTGGTTGGCAATGGTAATCTCCGGAAGTTGCATCGGGGCCCACAACACGGCAATTCGCGTCAGGGGCCTCGCGGCCATCGGCATCGTGAAGGGCAAGCCGTTCGGGCTGGACCAGATTAATGCGAATAGCTACAGCGGGATCCACCGCCAGCCCGAATAGTCATCTTGCCGCAATATCGGTCGAGACGCGAGCGTAGCCTCTGCGCATGTCGCAAATCCGAAAAGGAGCAGCCTTTCTGCATCATAGAAATTTGGGACGACTTTTGACACAATTTAACCTCAAAAATCGCTGACTTTCGCTGATGAAGCGAGATGTATCAAAAATGAAGGTTTTTGGGACAGCCTTTTTTTTGGTGACGGCAATATGCCCAGATGTCACCGCTCGGTACAAACGTTCCGACAAAAGCCGTCGCGAATGGTGCCCTAAAACTCCAAATGAAAGACGCTACGTTCCTCATCAGTCGCCTCCAAGTGTTCCAAGTTTCATATATACATACGCGCACACATATACGCGCACACATATACGCGCACGCGAGAGTGGGCGCACGCGCGCATGGGCACAAGCGAACGAAAATTTGTCCTGTTGCAGAAGCGGAGAATGCACTAAACCCTTCGCTCAAGATGACGCCGAAAGAACAATTTATCGAAGCAGCAAATATGATGTGTGGTTACACCCGCGAAGACCTCGGGAGGAGACTCCGCTAGCTCGCAGCTCTCCTAGATAGCCAACTGAGCTTTCGCAATCCCGGAGGGCCTGCCCCATGAAGCGTTCCGCAAATTGTTTCGGAGTCATGCCGCGGGCGGCAGCGTCCGCCGCAATAGCTTTACAGGGGTCCGTGCACGAATCGAAAAATAAAGCACGCTAAGCTCCAGATTGTGGCGTAAACAGACGCATCATTGAATCTTTGGGGCTTCTCAAGTGAACAGCGTACAAGGCGACATCCTCGCCTTCGCGCGCTGTCCGCTTCGCCCACCGACGATGACACCTTGGTCAAACGCCTGGCTTGGCAACGTGCATTGGCCTTGGGCTCCTGTTGATAGGATTCCTTGTCGGAACGCTGATCGAATCACGCAAAGAGAATGAGCACCTAAGCTCAGTCATCCAATCGCTGCCGTGTTCGATGCAAGCGCGCCTTCTCTCACCTGCCGGCAACGAGGCGCTAGTCGTGCTTGCGATCCATCCATCATGGATTTGTTCGCTCGTCACCGCCCAGCAAATCAACGCTACGCCGGGTTCGTCTAGCGCCATCACGACAATTGACTCGTCTTTAGAAACTGCTTCGTAAACCGAGTAACACAGTCTATTGTGGCTCCCCCACCAAAGTACAATCCCCCCAATAGATCGCGAAGATACGCAACCGACCTTTATTTTCAGAACGAGAGCCCCGGTAAAAGGATGCCACCTGGCTACCGGCTCCCAAAGGGCCCTTCAACATTTGCCTGCGCCTCTATGCTCCGAAGTCCGAAGCGCTGAGTGGCAAATGGAATCCGCCGCCAATCATGCGGGCCCAGGAGGTCCCGATCTTGACGACGCAGTAAATGGTTGTTGCATGTCGTCCGGATTGCTGACCGGTGTTTCCCTGTGCTGCTGCGCTCCGGGCAGCGCTCGCCGATCGCCGCTTCACCTCGCCCATCCTGCGCCTCGATGAAGCGAGACTGACTTCGCCCGATCCCCCAGAGAATCCAACACCAAGAAAACAATGAAACGAAAGTTAATCCATAACGGCTTGTCACTGCTGACAGCTGCGGCGGTGATCTTCGTCGCCCTGAGCTCGAAGCGGCCGTACGGATTAACGTGCTCCCAGATCAGCGGCGTATGAGCGCGCAGATCCGTCGGAGCAGGCGGGTAGTTTCCTCCAACGTGAGAAATTTGCGGGAACGAGCTCGTGAAGACCAATGGGGAGCAAATCCTATCAACAAGTTAGCCAGGGCCGCGTTAAAAACCGGAAATTACTGGCCATGGTCAGAACTGTCTGTTGCGTCTGATCGCAGCGTCCCCTCCCGTTACCCGTAAACAATCGGACGCCCAAAAATGTCTTGAGCGACCTCTTGAGCGCGGTCGCGTCCAACCGCCGCAATCTCGTCCTGCTTCTCGTGAACCGCACGCGTGACCGGCTCGAGATTCAACTCCAATGCGCTAGTCAGATCAGCCATGTAATAAGCGTAATGGGCTTCAAATTCTTGGCTGCCTAAAGCCACCTTCAGAACGTCTTCGAGCGGATACCATGGTTCCCGTGCCCCAGGGGAGATTTCCATAAAGATCTGGCCTCTGTCCTTCACAAACTTTAGGCGGAAGCGAGGCGAGGAGCAGATGACTACTTCGTTGCCGAAATGCTCGTTGTCGACGGCCGTGCGCAAAACGGTGAATCCATTACGGTCCAGAAACAGGCTGAAGCGCGAAATGATCTCTGATTCTATGGTCTGCATGGCTTTCTTTAAGATGCTCCCTTCCCCTGCTAGCTTACCAGCACCAGTCTCCTGGCGCCAGCATCGGGACGAAAGCCTCTGCTCGCTAGATAGCGCAGCTCTCTTTCGTACCAGGAGCCAATATGAAGTCTTTCGAGCGGGGTAGCGAGCAAGATCTCGTCCCCTCTTGAGATCGCATCGTCGAGAAACTTGCGATTAGCTTCCCACTGCTCTTCGTGGGACATCTTGCTCCAAACTTCGACTGGAATGTTAAAGCAACTGGCCCGGAGTTGGTCTGCCAACTCGATATATTCAGGGTAATGGCCAAGGACAACGACGCCCACTCTGGGACGTTTACCGGGTTCGATCAGGCGTGTCTACTTAGGACCGATCCGGTGCAAATTTAATCTAGGCCTGATTTGGCAGGCGAGTGACTCTCTTGCAATAAGCCGGAGTACTGTTCCATTACTACCGGCAACCCAAATTTAAATCTGTTGTTTCTTCCCGATCTGCACTCTCTCAATCTCTTCAAGGGTCAGCTGATCTCCGGATCGATCATAAATCCTGGTGGTCGATGGACTCGTATGTCCGGCGATCCGCTGCGCGATCTCGATCGTGCCGCCCGAATTCATGTATTCGGTAACGCCCGTCGCTCGGAAGCTGTGACAACAAACTCGTTTCAGGATCCCGCTAGCCTTCGCCCGTTTCTCAACCAGCTTCAACACACTCCGACGATCCAGGCGTCTCCAGTTCAATGTTTCACGATTCTTGCCGAAGGAAGGAAAAAGTGGAGCACTCGGTTTTGATGCTAGGTACGAGCGTTCAAGCCAAAGATCGACCGCTTCTTTAGCCTTTGAGTGCACCGGTACCTCGTGTTCTTTCCCTCGTTTTTCTTGGAACCGTAACCAGCGCGTGCCGCCACGTTCGTAGTAGTCGGCAACACTCAGGTTGATGAGGGCAGACACCCGGCACCAGGAATAGAGCAGAACACTGAAGATCGCCTTGTCCCGAATGTCTTTTAACGAATCCAGGCTTATCGAGTCCAAGAACGTTACGATTTCGGCCTCTTCAAAGACCGGAGTTTGGGAGGATTCTCGAACCAGCCTCGGCGGCCTGGCGCGGGCGGCTGGATTATACTCAACTGCCCCTCTCATCATCAGGGAATCGAAGAGCAACCGGACGGCCGCCAAGTGTTGCCTCTGCGTCGACCTGCCTCCCGGATGCTGATCCAACCAGGCGCCTACATGATAGGCCTTTACACTCTCAAGTTCGAGCTGACGTGCCGAACAGAAAGCCAAAAATGAACGCCAAGCCACCCGATAAGCGCTTCGCGTATTTGGATTGCGCACACGCGCTCCCAAGAGCTCAAGGAAGGTCTCCGCGGTTTTGGCTCGGGCCGATTCTGTAGTTCCGTCTAATAGATCAAAGGGAGCCAGAAGCACTTCTCCAGTCTCTGTCTGCGAATCCTCTTGCGTCATAGGCGCTCATGGGGACTCTTGCGCGACCCCCTCGCCCTGGCACCGCTTCTCTCCCCCCCGAGTGGAGACTTCATTTTTTGGCTTGGATCATTCAAAAAGTGATGTTTTTACGTGATAAAGATTGGGCGCAAGTTGTAAAGACAAACCATTTTCCCCTCGTCACTATTTTACTCTGGGGGACCTAGAGAGAGAAGCGTGTGAGCGCGCAAGCCAAGGCAATCAGCGAAGTCGTTAAGGATTTCGAACAATCTCTCGAAAGCCTTCGGCCCTCCACAAGACGGGTGTACGTGGCGGGCGCCAGAGCGGCCATAAGAGCCGCGGGTTTGGAACTCTGGCAGAGCCCTTCTACGAACGAACTATTGGCATCAATCGGAAAATTCCCCACCGAAAAGAGGGCACGAATCTCGCCATTCTTGGGTTTTTTAGGCGGTGGCCGGTCCAAGGCATCGGTATCGGATCAAGAAATAGCGACTCTGCATAACTGGGTGATTCAAACGATCGCAAAGCAGATGCGCTTCGTGAAAAACCCTTCCATCGCATGCCGGCGAGACATGGCCTTGATCGCCGCGATCTGCGCCGCGCCTGCTAGAGGAACTCCTCGAAAATGGCCGGTAAACTGCCTCACAATCACGGAAACCGAAGTGCTTCTGTGGGACGTGCCAATCCAGGAACCGTGCTTCGCTATCTCCTTGCGCTTCTGGCACGCCTGGAGAGAACGGCTGGCCCGTCCGGACCAACGGCGGCTCTACCGCAAATCTCTCCAATGGAGCCAATCAAGACTCCTTTTTCCCGGACCCAACGGCGCTCCCTTGGGCCGAGCAGCCCTGCACAACGCTCTGCGGCGACTCAACGTGGCAGGAGAGCGCAGCAGCAGCATCCAACCCATCACTCCGGAAAAGATCAGAGTCGCCTTCCTCTGTGGGGATCCTCTTCAGCGAGGGATCCGGCTCTAGGGCGAAGGGCTCCCCGAGGGTTTCGCGCCGCTCTAATTCGCGTTTGAGCCGCCGGGAAGCGAGCTTCTGGCTTTTCTCAAAGAAAGGATCCAGTTTCGCTATCGTTGGAATTTCTTTCTGCGTCTCGGACCACTCTTCGAGCTCTTTAAGCGCGGGGATGTCGGTGTAGGACCGAAAACCCAGAGCAAGCAAAGCCTCCGGCGCCGGCCGCCAAAAATTCAACTCCCTGGACGGGTCGGCATAGATCAACCCCTGGCTCAAGAGATCGTCCAGGTATGAAGAGGCCTCCAGCCCGAGAATCTCCCCCACTCTTGCTTTGGAAACTCCCCCTTTTCGGCGGTACCCGATTACGACCAGAAGCACGGCCTTATGCTCCTCTGAAAGTGTCTTTGCCCCTTTTAAGGGGAGCCCTCTGACGCCAGAAAGAAGCTCTAGGAGTTCTGATTTGGGCGTCAGGATCCATTCGGTCCCTCGTTCGAGCAGGCGCCACGGCGCCCAGCCCGAGAGCTCAAGCTCCAAGCCCAGTTCGGCGAGCGCCGCCGTCACGCTGGCTCGTGAGGCGCAAACGCCCAGATTTTTAAACCGCTCGACCAGTTCCGCAATAGTCCAGCGGCGGGACTCTCTTCCAGACAGACAGGCCATGACCGCCTCCCTCAAGTCGAGGCTAAGGGCTTGGATTTCAACGAGTTTTTCCAGGGGCTCCTGGCCGCCATTTCTAGTTTCAAAAGTGTCGCTCACGCTGCGCACCTTGATATCTGCCTTTCGAAAGATTTACAAAAATAAAACGGTGTAACATTCCTTTTCTGGCGTGAAAGTGACAGGGCCCATAAAACCAATTATGACGCCTGCGCTCGCAAGGCCAAGGCCCTTGCTTCACCGGAGTTCCAAGGAGGCCGTCCTCCAGAATCGCTTTTGCCCTCAGCGTCTCGGAAAGGTAAGCTAACCTTCATGGCAGCAACCTCCTACCGTTACCTGGTCAACCTCCCCGGCGTCTGTCAGGGGAAAACGATCGTTGAAGGAACCCGCATCGGGGTCCATGACGTTGTCGGCCTAATCCTCAACGGAGCCAGTGTCGATGATGTCTGCCGCAGCTTTCCAGACCTGAGTCGCGCCCAAGTCTACGAGTGTCTGGCTTATTACGAAGATCATCGCACCCAGATTGATGCCTTGGTGGCCGAACAGATGAGCGAAGAGCTCCGGTGAAGTTCCTGCTCGATCACGATGTCCCCGCGGAGATCGGACATTTGTTGCGGTACTGGGAACATAATGTCACGGTCTTACGCACGGTGTTGCCGGTCACCGCATCCGATGAAGAGGTCTTTGGCCACGCTTGTTCGCAAGGACTGATCCTCATCAGCTGCAACCGCGATCACTTTCTGACGCTTGCTCGTCAGACCCGAGACCATCCCGGCTTGATCATCCTGATCCGACGCAGGACGCGCCACTCGGAATGCGCCCATCTATCGGTGCTGCTCCAACGCGCCGGCGAGAAGGGGCTCCGCAACAATGTGAACTTTGCTTGATTTTTGGGTTAGAAAAAATGAGCACCTCTAGACCTTGACCTTTGTTGGAATTTAGCCGGAGGCACAAGCAGATACTGATCTGGAGACTAAGGAAGAGTAGTTGGCCCTCCCCTCCCCTTCCTCGGGGGCCCTTCTCTAGGCGCGCTCAAATGCAGGCTTGCTGTTGCGAATCCTGATTAGGTTTTTCCACGCGAGATGGCCTTGTCATTCGCTATACGTTATATACGTTATTAAGGTTATAGGCGATCGGATAATGCGCCTCTCTTACCAGGTTTTGTCTTGCGTTTATCTCGGGCAAGTACAACCTCGAGGGCTTCCCGGAATGCCTGACCTGGCTTAATCATTACCAGAGCGGCTCTGGCTATGAGAGAATCCGAGGGCCGAATGCCTTGAGAGGCTACCCAAACGGTCAACTCGCGAAAAATCTGGTATTCTTCGGAGCCAAAATAGAGCAACTTGGATTTACCAGGTCGAAAGGACTTGGACTTCGAAGCTGGGACAGGATCGAACTCTTTCCTCTTTAGATCGGGTGCCGCTGCGGAGCTTCGTTCGGGCGGTGGTGGTTCTAGCTCTGGTGGGGAGGCGGCACTGACCACGGCTGACAGATTCTTCCCGATCTTCGCCAGCATCGCGTGAGCTTTACTCTCTTTTACTCTATTTGTCATATAACAATTATACGTTATCTACGTTAGATACGTTTACACACTAGGAATTTGTCAGCTAAAATTTTGCGGCGAATGACATCTTTGGAGTCGCACCTTCGCTTTTATATAACGTATATACGTTATAATCCTGAAGCCATATTTAAATATACGTTATATACGTTATAAATTTGTCACCAGCCATGCAAGTTCCAATAGTTCTTCCTTGGCGCTCTTATCGAGCGCCTGCCATCCGAGGACGGCGGCCTGCGCGAACGCCTGCCGGTGAGAAAGCGCGGCATTGAGGGGCTTCGCCGATAGCGCCCCTGCCGATTGCGCAAATGCCTGAGTCAAAAGCGTTCCCTTTTGTGAGCGATTGAGTACGACTCGGATTTTGGCCGTCTGGTTTCGCTCTCTGGCAAATACGGCGGCCTCATCCGCTTCCCATAGGTCGAGAGGGGTGGGCGTGGTCGGCACCAGTATGATGTTCGCCTCGGCGACAGCGGCAGCGGTGGCGGGCGCTGATAGCGAGGGTGGGGTATCGATGATCAGGATATCATATGTCTGACCAGGGCTCTCTTTTTGACCTCCGAAAGCGTCGAGTGCTTTGGAGGCCGAGCCTTGAGCGTCGTAATCGCGGACCGCGACAGTTCTTTCTGCGCGCTTGAACGCTTCATAAAGGAGGAGACAAAGGGTTGTTTTGCCGACCCCGCCTTTTTTACCAACGAGTGCGATCTTCATACATATATGTTATATAACGTAGCGACGTTATAACACAATGAGCCTGCAGAATGACAACTCTTTTTGAAAACACTGACCACCCCACCGAAAAAAAAAGCCGTAACTAATCACACCGGACGGCGGCAAGCCTTCAGCGGTGAGGATAACTCCTAGAGAAGGGGAGCAAACCCTCGAAGCGAGTTCCGAACACAAAATAAGCCCTTTCGGCATCGACTCGCAGAGGGAGAGATGAATTTCACCCATCAGCTGCTGAATTACGGGGTCGTCTGCAGCAGCGGGGGTTGGCTCGGCGACCATCGGGTGTGACCGCCACGGCATCGACGCCCGTACGGAGGGAAAGCCTGGTGCACGTGTGTCTCCCGATCTCGAAAGGAATGCGCTAAGGGAAAACTCGAAAAGCCCGGTAGGATCTTGTTCAGTGAGTGCGCACACCGGCCGATTTCTTCCGACACCGCGGGTTCTTAAGTGAGACAGACAAGATATTTCTATTTCCTTTTTTCCTTTATATTAGTGAGAGCCCAAAACTCACAAAAAAGGGACCAGATCTCATAAAAAAGGGAAAATTTACCAGGCAAATCTCACACTTTTGGGACAACCATCACAAAATAGGGACAATGGCGAATTTTCGCCAAGTATCACAAAATAGGGACACTATCACACGCAAAAATTTACGTGATATAGTTCCTGAGTTGTGATACATCACAAAAAACCAAGCGTGTGAGATGGTCCCAAACGTGTGATATGAGCTCCACAAAGAAGAAAATCAAGGAGGCCAAGACTTTATCTGTACCCAGTAAGCCTGGAATGCGCGAGTTTGGCCTGGCGGTTCTGCATAACGAACTGGCGAGGTGTAACACCGATATGGGTGTGGTCGCCTTGAGGCTCATCATGTTGTTGGCGGACAAAGCTCGCCAAGACGGTGATTTTTTAGCAACGCGATTTCGAGTTGAAGTCTACAAAGATAAGCTCCAACTCTCCGGCAAATCAGCTTACGAGAATCTTTACCACGTCGTTCGGCGGCTCATGCAAACGATCATTGAAACGCCACATGCCGTTGAGGGAATCGACATGTTTCAAGTGCTGGCTCCATCCCGATTGATTCCAGGCAAAGGAGAGTTTGAGCTTCGCTTTAACGAGCAAATGCGCCCCTTGTTGCTCAATTTGCGGGCGCACTTCGCGAAGATTCCATTGCCGATCTTTTTTCGGATCCAAGGTGGCTATGCTGTACGTTTTTACCTATTCTGTAAATCTTGGGACCCTGCTCTTAACCGCTCTCCAGGCTGGCGGATGACGGTTGACGAGCTGCGAGCGTGGCTGGGTATCCAGCCAGGAGAATACGAACAAACATTCCATATAAGGGCCGCGATCATCGAGCGGGCCAAGGAGGAATTAGATCAAGTGGCTGATGTGTCGTTTCGTTACGATCCAGTGATGGATGGTAAGCGCATCATCGGTTGGGATTTTGTTCCGGTGTCGAATAAGCCGAAAGATAAGGCTCTGCCAGCGAAGCGGCGCGCCAAAAAGCTCGAGGAGAAAGAGTCGACTGAAAACGCCTCGGCGTTTATAGAAAACCTTGAGCAAATAGACAGCCGCTGGATTGCCGCTGATCCTAATCAGCGCGAGAAGTGGCTCGAGGCGATGCCTGAAGAAACGCGGATGTTTTCTCCCAAGCCTGGTGCCCGTCCCAGCAAATTATTTCTCGTAGCGTTGAAGAATGTTTTGGAGCCGCGGCTCCCAGGGATTTGATTGAGGAAAATAGCGACCCACGAATTGGGAAAGAGACTGGCGCTAAGGCCTCCAAACTTCGAGCGCATTGTGGCAGGGTTCGGGAACGACTAGTGAAGCTATTTGCGCAACACGGCTTTAGCGACGGGTTAAAGACCGTCGAAGGATTAAGAAAAGAGTTAATCGACGGGGAGTGCGCAGGCACAACGGAAACCCCGTTATTGGATTAAGCGGAAGACAATAATCCGCTGATTTTCAGGGCGCTCAGAGTAGCGTAATATTGCGGGTCAAAGAGCCGTTCAGAAATCGGGGCTGATTCGGTGAATTTACTTGCGCTTTCGCGCAGCTTTTCGGGCGTGATGTCCCGTGGGCTAAAGATGAAGAGTCATCCAGCAAGACGCCGATCGACATCACCCAACACGTCTTCCAAAGAGCCCGCTTTGGCGGTTCCTGAATCAATAGCACGTATTCGGTTCGCAATCTCTTCCTCCCATGTCTGTTCCGCCTCATTGATCGGATAGCCAGGTAGATCGCAGCCCTCTAGCAAAATGCGAGCAAGGACCAGTCGTTCTTCTTGAGATAGTTCAATCGCTTCCCGGGCGACTTCTTCCAATGCGCGGCTCATAAGCACAATTGTAGCGTTGGAGGCGACTTTGATCAACGCCACGACCGAATGAGTTACAGATGGCTCCGCGATTTAACTGCAAATGACACCAGTCCGTCCAAACGGGCCGGCGTAAAATTTTGCGATTTGTTTGCTCGAAGATTAACGAGTTGATTCGCCTGGAGGTGCCGTCGCCGTTCGCCGGACCACACAGCCGATGATTCTCGCCTGTCATTCTGACAACGCTTTCTGACTTTCCGAAGGAGATCCGTGTTCGTAAACTCAGCTAAGAATGACCTTCTCTCCTCACCTCCGTAAAATCATGCGCCGCCCCTCCGACGTCACAGATTTGCAACCCTCCTGGCCCAGGTTGGCGCTCGCCGGGCTGGATCAATAACGCCCGATCAAACCTGGACCCTTTCAAATTGGCACTCGTGAAGACAGAGCTCGAAGGCCGTGTAGATCGCCGGCTGCTCTCCAGGGTTTAAGCGGAATCGGGATTCCAAATAGAAAAACCCCGGCACGTCATATTGGCCCAC
>Ga0209656_10002047_pt1 | contig 13178 bp, 12 predicted proteins | sample BogFormECP12_OM2_FD_188239 | JGI IMG/M metagenome (GOLD analysis project Ga0209656, IMG submission 188239) | Bog forest soil microbial communities from Calvert Island, British Columbia, Canada - ECP12_OM2 (SPAdes) (version 2) | ecosystem: Environmental > Aquatic > Freshwater > Wetlands > Bog ... | reverse complement strand
TTCACCTGCTTCACCTGACGGCGGAACTGCGCCGCCTGGCACGCCAGCACCGCCAGGCACAGCGCATGGTCGGCGGCGACCGCGTGGCGGAACGTATCCGCCGCCACCAGCATCAGGCGCGCCTCCTCCAGCACGCGGGCGCGCAACAGATAGGGCTGCCGGCTCAACACCGCGGCGGGGAGCAGCAGGTCGACCGGCTCGACTAGTTCGATCAGTATCTCGTCCTCACCGCGCACGGCGAGCAACTCCACCGACCCGCCGATCAGGAACGTGGCAAAGGCAGGCGTCTCGGCCTGGTCGAAGAGCATGCTGCCGGCGGGGACACGATGGAGCACCGCCTGTTTTCCGAGGTGCTCCAGGGTGGCGCGCGGAACCGCGCCGAGCCATCGCGTCCGGCGCAAGGCGTCCAGGGGCGCTGCCGCAGGAGCGGCTTCTGCTGCCGGAATAGGCAGTCCATCAGTGTTCATCAGCTCCGCCTGGGGCGCATGATCCAGATCACGTCATCAAGCAGCGTTGCCGTGCGACCGCCTTGATCAAGATCAATGCCAGAGGGGCCGCTATACGGGACAACCCCGGCGTACCCCGCGGCCTTTCGCCCCCGCGGAGGCCGTCTTTGCGGGAGCCCACGAATGAGTCATTTCCTCGATCGGCTGACCTTCTTCCGCAAACAGGTCGGTACCTTCGCGGGCGCCCACGGCATCGTCACCGACGAGCCACGCGACTGGGAGGACGGCTACCGCAAGCGCTGGCAGCACGACAAAATCGTGCGCTCGACGCACGGCGTGAACTGTACCGGTTCCTGCTCGTGGAAGATCTACGTCAAGGGCGGGATCGTGACGTGGGAGACGCAACAGACCGACTATCCGCGCACCCGTCCCGACCTGCCGAATCACGAGCCGCGCGGCTGCTCGCGCGGCGCCAGCTACTCCTGGTACCTCTATTCGGCGAACCGGGTGAAGTACCCCATGGTGCGCGGGCGGCTGCTGAAGCTGTGGCGCGCGGCGCGCGCGACGCGCTCGCCCGTGGCTGCCTGGGCCTCGATCGTCGAGGATGCGGACAAGCGCGACAGCTACGTCAGCAAGCGCGGGCTGGGCGGGTTCGTCCGCGCGACGTGGGACGAGGTCAACGAGATCATCGCCGCCGCCAACGCCTACACGGTGAAGACGTACGGGCCGGACCGGGTGATCGGCTTTTCGCCCATTCCGGCGATGTCGATGGTCAGCTACGCCGCCGGCGCGCGCTACCTGTCGCTGCTCGGCGGCGTGTGCATGTCATTCTACGACTGGTACTGCGACCTGCCGCCGGCGAGTCCGATGACCTGGGGCGAGCAGACCGACGTGCCGGAAAGTGCCGACTGGTACAATGCCGGCTTCCTGATGCTGTGGGGATCGAACGTCCCGCAGACCCGCACGCCGGACGCGCACTTCTACACCGAGGTCCGCTACAAGGGGACGAAGAGCGTCGTCGTCTCGCCCGACTACGCCGAGGCGACCAAGTTCGCCGATCTGTGGCTGCACCCGAAGCAGGGCACGGACGCGGCACTGGCGCTGGCGATGGGCCACGTGATCCTGCGCGAATTCCACCTGCAACGCAGCGTGCCGTACTTCGCCGACTATGTGCGGCGCTACACGGACCTTCCGATGCTGGTGCGGCTGGTGCGGCAGGGCGACCGGCTGGTGCCGGAGCGTCTGCTGCGCGCCGACGACTTCGCCGATGCGCTCGGCGAGACCAACAACCCCGACTGGAAGACGGTCGCGTTCGACGCCAACGGCAAGCCGGTGGCGCCACTCGGTTCGGTGGGCTTCCGCTGGGGCGAGCAGGGCAAGTGGAACCTCACCGAAAAGGAGAGCGACGGGGCCGACGTGTCGCTCGCCTTGACGCTCGCCGGCGGTGAGACGGCACCCGTTGCGTTTCCGTATTTCGGCGGCACGGCGCCGCACGACTTCGCCGCCGCCGACCACCCCAACGTGCTGACGCGCAACGTGCCCGTGCGGTCGCTGGCGTTGAAAGACGGCAGCGTGCTGGTCACGACCGTCTTCGACCTTCTGTGCGCCAATTACGGCGTCGATCGCGGCCTGGGCGGTGAGCACATTCCGGCGAGCTATGACGACAACGAGCCGTTCTCGCCCGCCTGGGCGGAAGGCGTCACCGGCGTGCCCCGCGCGCAGATCATCCACGTGGCGCGCGAGTTCGCGTCCAACGCCGAGAAGACCAACGGCCGTTCGATGGTGATCCTTGGGGCCGGGCTGAACCACTGGTACCACATGGACATGGCGTACCGCGGGATCATCAACCTGCTGGTGCTGTGCGGCTGCGTCGGCCAGTCCGGCGGCGGGTGGTCGCACTACGTCGGGCAGGAGAAGCTGCGCCCGCAGACGGGTTGGACGCCGGTGGCGTTCGCACTCGACTGGAACCGGCCGCCGCGTCAGCAGAACTCGACGTCGTTCTTCTACGCGCATACCGACCAGTGGCGCTACGAGACGCTGCGCATCGACGAAATCCTCTCGCCCACCGCGCCTGCGGGCGACTGGACCGGGTCGATGATCGACTACAACGTGCGCGCCGAGCGGATGGGCTGGCTGCCATCGGCGCCGCAGCTGAAACAAAACCCGCTGACCATCGCCGCGCGGGCGAAAGCGGCTGGGCTGGAGCCGAAGCTCTACGTCGCGCACGCGCTGCAATCGGGCGAGCTCGACCTGTCCTGCCACGATCCCGACGATCCGGCCAACTGGCCGCGCAACCTGTTCGTCTGGCGCTCCAACCTGCTCGGCTCGTCCGGCAAGGGGCACGAGTATTTCCTCAAGCACCTGCTCGGCGCCAGCAACGGCGTGCTGGGCAAGGACCTGGGCGCGGAAGGGCGCGAGAAGCCGCACGAGGTCGCTTGGCACGATCGCGCGCCGGAAGGGAAGCTCGATCTGCTGGTGACGCTCGACTTCCGCATGAGCACGACCTGCGTCTACTCCGACATCGTGTTGCCGACGGCGACGTGGTACGAGAAGAACGACCTCAATACGTCCGACATGCACCCGTTCATCCACCCGCTGTCGTCGGCGGTCGATCCGGTGTGGGAGTCGCGGTCGGACTGGGAGATCTACAAGGGCATCGCGCAGGCGTTCTCCGCCGTGGCACCGGAAGTGCTCGGGCGGGAGACCGACGTCGTGCTGACGCCGATCATGCACGACACCGCCGGCGAGCTGGCGCAGCCCTATGACGTGCGCGACTGGAAGCGCGGCGAGGCAGCATCGGAGCCGGGCCGCACGATGCCTGCCGTGACCGTGGTCGAGCGCGACTACCCGGACCTGTATGCGCGCTTCTGCTCGCTCGGCCCGCTGATGGAAAAGCTCGGCAACGGCGGCAAGGGGATCGGCTGGAACACGCAGCGCGAGATGGACTTTCTGCGCGAACTGAACGGCGTCGCGCCGAACGGCCAGCCGCGCATGGACTCCGACATTGACGCGATCGAGGTGATCCTCAGCCTCGCGCCGGAGACCAACGGCGAGGTCGCGGTGAAGGCGTGGGAGGCGCTCAGCCGCGCGACGGGCCGCGAGCACGCGCATCTGGCGGCGGCGAAGGAGGACGAGAAGATCCGCTTCCGCGACGTCGTGGCGCAGCCGCGCAAGATCATCTCCTCGCCCACCTGGTCGGGGATCGAGAGCGAAAAGGTCTGTTACAGCGCGGGCTATACGAACGTGCACGAGCTGATCCCGTGGCGCACGCTGACCGGGCGCCAGCAGCTCTACCAGGACCACCTGTGGATGCGCGCGTTCGGCGAGCAGCTCGTCACCTGGCGGCCGCCGGTCGACACCAAGGCGCTCGCGCCGGTGCAGGGACGCTACGGCAATGGCAATCCGGAGATCGCGCTGAACTTCATCACGCCGCACCAGAAGTGGGGCATCCACAGCACCTACACCGACAACCTGCTGATGCTGACGCTCAACCGCGGCGGCCCGGTGATCTGGCTCAGCGAGGACGATGCCGCGAAGGTCGGGATCGAAGACAACGACTGGGTCGAGGCGTACAACGTCAATGGCGCGCTGGTGGCCCGCGCGGTGGTGTCGCAGCGGGTCAATCCCGGCATGGTCCTGATGTACCACGCGCAGGAGAAGATCGTGAACGTGCCGGGCAGCGAGGTCACCGGCCAGCGCGGCGGCATCCACAACTCGGTGACGCGCGCGGTGCTGAAGCCCACGCACATGATCGGCGGCTACGCGCAGCAAGCTTACGGTTTCAACTACTACGGCACGGTCGGATCGAACCGCGACGAGTTCATCATCGTCCGCCGGATGAACAAGGTGGACTGGCTCGACGAACCCGTCGCCGCGAAGGAGGCCGTGTGATGAAGGTTCGCGCGCAGATCGGCATGGTCCTGAATCTCGACAAGTGCATCGGCTGCCACACCTGCTCGGTCACCTGCAAGAACGTCTGGACGTCGCGCGAGGGCGTCGAATACGCTTGGTTCAACAACGTCGAGACCAAGCCCGGAATCGGCTACCCGAAGGACTGGGAGAACCAGAAGCGCTGGAAGGGCGGCTGGACCCGCAGGCGTGACGGGAAGATCGAGCCGCGCATCGGGGCGAAGTGGCGGGTGCTGGCGAACATCTTCGCCAACCCCGACCTGCCGGAGATCGACGACTACTACGAGCCGTTCACCTTCGACTACGCGCACCTGCAGAATGCGCCGGAATTGAAAGCCGCTCCCACCGCCCGCCCGCGCTCGCTGATCAGCGGCGAGCGGATGGAGAAGATCAACTGGGGGCCGAACTGGGAGGAGATCCTCGGCGGCGAGTTCGCCAAGCGCTCCAAGGACAGCAATTTCGAGGGCGTGCAGAAGGAGATCTACGGCGCCTTCGAAAACACCTTCATGATGTACCTGCCGCGGCTGTGCGAGCACTGCCTCAATCCGGCCTGCGCCGCCGCCTGCCCGTCGGGCGCGATCTACAAGCGCGAGGAGGACGGCATCGTCCTGATCGACCAGGACAAGTGCCGCGGCTGGCGCATGTGCGTCTCCGGCTGCCCGTACAAGAAGATCTATTACAACTGGTCGTCGGGCAAATCGGAGAAGTGCGTCTTCTGCTATCCGCGCATCGAGGCGGGCCAGCCGACGGTGTGCTCGGAAACCTGCGTCGGCCGCATCCGCTATCTCGGCGTGGTGCTGTATGACGCCGACCGCATCGCCGAGGCGGCGTCGGTCGCCGACGAGGGCGACCTGTACGAGGCGCAGCTCGGCATCTTCCTCGATCCGTTCGATCCGCGCGTGCAGGCGCAGGCGCGCGTGGACGGCGTGCCCGATGCGTGGCTGGACGCGGCGAAGCGCTCGCCGATCTGGCGGATGGCGATGGACTGGAAGATCGCGTTTCCGCTGCATCCCGAATACCGCACCTTGCCGATGGTCTGGTACGTGCCGCCGCTGTCGCCGATCCAGTCCGCCGCCGCGAACGGCGACCTGGGCGAGGTCGGCGGTCTGCCGGACGTGAAGAAGCTGCGCATCCCGGTGCGGTATCTGGCGAACCTGCTGACGGCGGGACGCACCGCGCCGGTCGAGCACGCGCTGGAGCGGATGCTGGCGATGCGCGCCTACATGCGCGCCAAGACGGTGGATGGCGTGATCGACGACCGCATCGCCGAGCGCGTCGGCCTGTCCGGCAACGACATCGAGGACATGTACCGCCTGATGGCGATCGCCAACTACGAGGACCGCTTCGTCATCCCGACGGCGCATCGCGAGACCGGCGAGGACGCTTACCAGCTTCGCGGGTCGTGCGGCTTCTCGTTCGGCGAGGGCTGCTCGGGCAAGACCGGCTTCGACCTCTTCGGCGCCAAGCCGGAGCACCACAAGTCGCCGATGGAGGTGCGCTGATGGCGCTGACCTATCGCGCGCTGTCCGCGCTGCTGTCCTACCCGACCGAGGCGTTGCAGCAAGCGGCGGACGAGATCGCCGGCGTGATCGAATCCGAAGCGCTGCTGCCGGCGCCGCAGCGCGCCGCCTTGCGCGGCGTGCTCGACGAGATCGCGTCGGCCGACACCTACGATCTGCAGGAACGCTATGTCAGCCTGTTCGATCGCGGCCGGGCGGTGTCGCTGCACCTGTTCGAGCATGTCCACGGCGAAAGCCGCGACCGCGGCCAGGCGATGGCCGACTTGGTCGCCCTGTATGAAAACCACGGCGTCGACGTCGCGGCGAACGAGCTGCCGGACTTCCTGCCGCTGTTCCTCGAGTTCCTCTCGCTGCTGCCGGACGCGGATGCGAGCGAGCTGCTGAGGGAGCCGGCGGCGATCCTTCGCGCGCTGGCCGACCGGCTTGCGTCGCGCGATGCCGCCTATGCCGCGGTGATGGACGCGATCGCGGCACTGGCGCACGCGCCGCGCGCCGGGCGGTCCGAGATCCCGGACGAGGACCCTGGCGACCTCGCGGCCCTCGACGCCGCTTGGGAAGACGCGGCCGTGCGCTTCGGTCCCGGCGAGGCGACGGACGGCTGCAGCACCGACCGCCTGCGCACCCGCCTGCGCGCCGCCGCCCGCGATGTGGCCGCCTGAGGAGACGCGATCATGAGCGACTGGCTCAACAACGCCCTGTACGGCTGGTATCCCTACGTCGCGCTGACCGTGTTCCTGGTCGGCAGCCTGCTGCGGTTCGATCACTCGCAATACACGTGGCGGTCGGGCTCCAGCCAGTTGCTGCGCCGGCGGCAGCTGATGTGGGGATCGAACCTCTTCCACGTCGGCATCCTGGTGATCTTCGGCGGCCACCTCGTCGGGCTGCTGACGCCGATCGCGGTGTTCGATGCGCTCGGCGTCAGTCACGGCTTCAAGCAGGTACTGGCGATGACGGCCGGCGGCATCGCGGGCATCGCCTGCTGGGCCGGCATCGCGTTGTTGGCGCACCGGCGGCTGTTCGATCCGCGCATCCGCCGCACCTCCAGCTTCGCCGATATCGCGATCCTGTTGCTGCTGTGGGTGCAGCTGACGCTCGGGCTGCTGACCATCCCGGTCTCCGCGCAGCACCTCGACGGGCACGAGATGGTCAAGTTCATGAACTGGGCGCAGGGCATCGTCACGCTGCAGCCCGGCGCGTCCGCGCTGGTTGCCGACGTCAATCCGATCTTCAAGCTGCACCTGTTCCTCGGGATGACCATCTTCCTCGTCTTCCCGTTCACCCGCCTTGTTCATGTCTGGAGCGCGCCGGTCTGGTATCTCGGCCGCACCGGTTATCAGGTGGTGCGCACGATGCGCCCCGCGTCGGAACACGTCCTGGCGCCGGCAACTGCGTCCATCGAATCGCCACAGCTGCGACCGGTGCCTGTGCGCGATCCGCGGCCGATCGCTGGAGACGATTAACTATGTGCATCGACACCGTCCGGCGTTCCGAGCCTGCCGTGGTCGTCGCGGTCAACGATGCGGTCATCAAGCGTGCCGCCATCGCTCGCGAGGTGCAGAATCACGCCGATGCCTCGCCGAAAGCCGCGTGGGACAGCGCGACGCGGGCACTGGTCGTCCGCGAACTACTGCTGCAACGCGCGCGCTCGCTCGGCCTCGCAGCCGAGCCCCGCTCCGAAGACGGCCTGCGCGAGACCGACGACGAGGCGCTGATCCGGGCGCTGCTGGAGCTCGAGGTCCGTACGCCGACGGCCGACGAGGCAAGTTGCCTGCGTTACTACCGCGCCAATCAGGCGCGCTTCCGCAGCCCCGACCTGTTCGAACCGCTGCACATCCTGTTCAAGGCGCCGCGCACCGACGAGGCCGCCTACGCGAAGTCACGGGTCTCGGCCGAGGCGGTGCTGACCGAATTGGCCTCTGCTCCCGACCGCTTCGAGAGATTGGCCCGCGCATTGTCCGACTGTCCGTCGGCGCGCGACGGCGGGCGCCTGGGGCAAGTGACGCAGGCCGAGGTCACGCCCGAGTTCGCGACCGCTCTGGACTCGCTGCGCGCCGGCGAGACCCGCGGGACCCCGGTGTGCGCCTCCTACGGCGTCCATGTGCTCAGACTGGACAGGAAGATTGCAGGCGCCGTGCTGCCGTTCGCGCAGGTGCGGGAGCGGATTGCCTCGTATCTCGAGGAAAGCGCCTCGCGCCGTGCCCTCGCCCAGTATGTCGCACTGCTGGCAGGGCAGGCGCGGATATCAGGCATCGACATGCCGAGCTCGGCGTCGCCCCTGGTCCAGTAGGTCGGACGATGCTCGGCGATATCTTGGAAGCGCTAACCGACCCTATCACCGCAGCGGAAGTCCTGACTGCGGTCAGCAGACCGGAAATCCGTCAACGGATCGAGCAGGCCGCCGCGGTCGAGCATCGCGCAGTGGGCGAATTCGTCGCCCTCAAGGTTCGGCATGTCGTTGACCATGGAGACGACGACATCTGGCTCGACGTCGTTGCCGCCATGGCAGGTTCGCCGCAACCCGGGGCGGCCGCGGTCGAGCGGATCCTCGCACGCGCTTTCCCGGACCCGGTCCGGGTCCGCATCACCCGCGGCCCGTCATGAATGCTATCGCGCCAGGCTTCGGATGCGCCCTCGGCGGCATGCCGTTCGAAGACGCTCTCCAACGCGTGCTCGGCCTTGTGTGGGAATCACTGGCCACCGAGGAGGTCGCGCTGGAGGCTTGCGTCGGCCGCACGTCCGGATCTGCTGTCGCCGCGCGCCTGGACCTGCCGGGCTTCGACCAGTCCGCGATGGACGGCTACGCTGTCTGCTCCGCCGGGCTCACCCCGGGCATGTGGCTGCCGGTGACTGGCCGGACCGCCGCGGGCGAGGCCCCCGCCAAACTCGCGCCAGGTAGCGCACACCGGATCCTGACTGGGGCCCCGATGCCGCAGGGTGCAGACGTCGTCATCGCCCAGGAGAACCTCGTCCGGACCGGTGATGTGGTGGAGGTGGCAGCGGTCCCACCCGCCGGGACCAACGTGCGACGCAAGGGCGAGGACATCCGCGCCGGACAGACCCTGGTTGTCCAGGGAACGGTGCTGGACTGGCGGCACATCGCCGTGCTTGCCGCGCAGGGGCTGCAGTTCGTTTCCGTTCGTCAACGACCGCGGGTTGTTCTCTTGTCGAACGGCCGCGAGCTACGGGGCGCGGGCGACAACCTCGCGCCCGGTCAGATCCACGACTCCAACCTGCCCATGCTGACCACGCTGCTCCAGTCGTGGGGGGCTGAGATCCACCCGCATCCCATTGTCGCCGACGATGCGCCCTCGATGCGGGTGGCGCTTTGCGCGGCGGCCGAGGACGCCGACCTGGTGATGACCACCGCGGGCATCTCTGTTGGTGACGAGGACCATGTCCGGGATGCTGTCGAGGCGTTGGGTGGCAACCTGGCAGTGCTGAAGGTCGCCATGAAGCCGGGCAAACCGCTGGCGGCCGGGCGACTTGGGCGCGCGGTTTTCATCGGCCTGCCGGGGAACCCGATGGCTGCACTTGCCGGGGCCGTAGCGTTCGTACGCCCGCTGCTGGCGCGTATGGCGGGGGCGCCCCCGCCGCGGATGATACGAGCATATGTCAACTTCGAGCTCCGCCGAAAGCCAGGCCGGACGGAGTTCATCCCCGTTCGCTTGCGCCAGCGCGAGGCTTGCCGGTGGGCGGAGCGGGCCGGGCCGGACGGCTCCGGAAGGCTCTCGCCGTTGCTTGCAGCCGACGGACTCGCGGTGATTCCGGCCGACGAAGCCGATATCCGACCGGGGCGTCTCCTGGAGGTCCTGGCGTTATGAGCACGATGACTGCTGTCGCGTCGAACCCTGTTCCGGAAACGCCGCAGCACAGGGCTGCCATCACCCGCCGGATCCAGTCCGAGACCGGACTGGACGAAGCGACGCTCGAGCGCTTGGTCCGCGCGTTCTACTCCGCGGCCCGCCACGACGCGGAAATCGGTTCGCTGTTCGACGGGGTGGCCGACTGGGAAGCCCACATCGCGAAGATCACGGCGTTCTGGTCTTCCGTTGCCCTCCTGACTGGCCGTTACCATGGGCAACCGATGGCGGCCCATGCGCCCTTGCCGTTGGAGCCCCAGCATTTCCGGCGCTGGCTCGCGCTGTTCGAGCAGACCGCTCGTCGGTTCTGCACCGAGCAAGGTGCCGCCCACCTGATGGATAGGGCGCACCGCATCGCCAACGGCCTGGCCATGGGCGTCGCGGTCAGCCGCGGCGAGTTGCCTTCGCAAGTGGGGGCGTCGTCCATTGAGTGAAGGGATGCTTCTACGCAGCCTTCTGGCTGTCGCATTCCGCAGTCAGATTACCGCGCCCGACGCGGAAGCGGGCGTCGCCCGGCTTGCAGAGCTGGCGGACCGTTCCGCCCCCCTGAGGGGGTGGCATGAGGCAGTGGCAGGAGCAGTGCGACAGGGGCTCATCCATGACCCGGTTCGCTTGCTGGCGGGAGCACTCCAGTGTCATTGGCGCCTCGAGCTGACGCCCACGGGGGTGGCTGAGGCGAGACGGCTGCGGCCTGATCTAACTGCTGTCAGCTCGGATCTCCCACGATGAGGGTGTTCGGTCTGGTCGGGAGCTGCGCCGCCAAAACAGGCCTCGGCAACTGGGTGGCAGATCTCGCCAATCGTCGCGGCGGCTCTGTGCGTGAAGCCAAGACAAATGCTCACACCGGCGCAAGTGGCCAAGATTGACGCGCTGAGGTGTGCGTCGCCCAGCTTCGTAGCCATGCGACAATTGGACACGCGTTTTCAAGGCATCCTGCGGGGCAGCGCGACCGCATCCCTCAGATCGACGGACCCGAGCCGATCGTTGCCATTCCCGCCCAAGCAGCACTAACGTGCCTTTGATGTAAACCGGGCCACCTGTGATTGGGAATAGTCATGGATGATGTTGTGATCGCGCAAGCCTTACATGTCCTCGCCGTGGTTATTTGGATTGGCGGTGTCTCGATCGTGACCACCATTGCCTTGCCAGCAATTCGCCGTGGTGACCTTGGTGGTGATTGGCTTCGGGCCTTCGACGCGATCGAACATCGTTTCGCTTGGCAGGCGCGGATAGCCGTCGTCATCGTCGGCCTGACCGGCTTCTACATGTCGGCGCGCCTTGATCTGTGGGACCGGTTCAGGTCGGCGCAGTTCTGGTGGATGCACGCGATGGTTTGCGTGTGGCTGTTGTTCACCGTTGTCCTGTTCGTGGCAGAGCCGTTCATTGTGGCTCGCCACCTCCACAAATGGGCGAGATCGGCACCGCAGGTCGCGTTCAAGTGGCTGCATCGCATGCACTGGGTCCTGCTCGCGCTCAGCCTGATCACCATCGTCGGTGCGGTCGCCGGCAGCCAGGGACGGTCGGTGTTCTGATGGTGCAAGGCTGAAGGACCCATAACGATGGACCGCAGAGACGCCCGTTCGTGCAAGCGCAATGCGCCGGCCTTTCTCACACAGGGTTTCCGGCCCTTCTTTCTGGCCACCGGACTCTGGGCGGCGGTGGCGCTCGCGCTTTAGATCGGCATGTTCGTCGCGGGAAGCGCGATGCCGAGCCGGTTCGATCCGCTCACCTGGCATATCCATGAGATGCTGTTTGGTTTCGTCATGGCGGCGATCGCCGGCTTCCTGCTGACCGCCATCCCGAACTGGACGGGCCGGCTGCCGGTCAGCGGCGGACCCCTTGCATTGCTAGCCGGGTTTTGGGTGCTGGGGCGCATCGCCTGCCTGGTCTCCGCGCTTGTTCTGCCGTGGATTGCCATCGCGGCGGACCTATCCTTTCCGGTGGCCCTGGTTGGCGTCGTTACCCGGGAAATCGTCGCCGGGCGGAACTGGCGCAATCTGGCGGTGCTCGCGCCGGTGAGCGTTCTCGGCATCGCCAATCTGCTGATGCACCTGGAGGCCAATGGCGTCGTCGTGCCATCGGGACTGGGGTGGCGCCTTGGGCTCGCGGCCGTCATCGTGCTGATCTCGGTGATGGCTGGCCGCATCGTGCCGAGCTTCACGCGCAACTGGCTGGCAAAGCGCCCGCGGTCCGACTTGCCCGCCGGCCATGGTCGGATCGACCGGGTTGCGCTCGGCATCCTGCATGCGGGCCTCATTGGCTGGGCCTTCCTGCCAGCGCTTTGGCCGGTCGGCCTGCTGCTTCTGCTCGGTGCGGCAATCAATCTCTGGCGCCTGTTGCGCTGGCGCGGGATTGCAACGACTGCAGAGCCGCTACTGCTTGTTCTCCATGTCGGCTATGCGTGGCTCGTGCTCGGTGTCGCACTGCTCGGCCTGGCCGTGCTGGACGCCGACGTGCCGCTCAGTGCGGCCATCCACGCGCTGACGGCGGGGGCGATCGGCACGATGATCCTGGCGGTCATGACACGGGCCACACGTGGCCATGTCGGGCGCGAGCTTTCAGCCGATCGCGTCACCGTTCTGATCTATGTTCTTGTGACCCTCGCGGCAATCACGCGTGTCGGGGCCGCGTTCGGCGCGACATGGACGATGCCGCTTCTGATCATTTCGGCCTGTCTCTGGATCGCCACCTTCGCAGGCTTCGTTCTCAGCTACGGTCCGATGCTGATCCTGCCGCGCCGTCCCCGGTGACTGTGCGGCGCAACCGGTTGTCGCGTGCGCGCGGCAGCATTTCGCGGCACCCTCTGACCTCGCCCGTGGCGCCCTCCCGCGAAGCGGGTTCGTGCATGGGCGCAAGCCAGCCGCCTCGGCGTCGCAACGGCGGCACGGACTTGCTGGAACAACGCTCGCGGGGCCGCGACCTCGGCCTCGCGCGACAGCTCTCCGCGTTCGAACCAAAGATCAGATGGGCCGGAACCAACGAAACGCCCTCCTGGTACGCATAGGTGGGGAACGCAACGGTTTGTGGGCAAAATGCCGAATGAAAGCAGGTGGTTGTAACCGACCCCGCCAGAATGTCCCGTCCATAGCGATATCGACACGAACGGGCGGCGTCCGGCCTCATATTCCGGTTCCGTCTATTATACGTTCCTATCCTGTCCGCTTGTGCGTACCAGGAGGGCGTTTCGTTAGTTCTGGCCAATAGGTGAGCGCCCTCACATCGGCCTGTCGCGGTTCTCCCGTGAGCAAAGCCATCTCGCTAAATAAATCGCTGCTGCCAAACGGAGCGCGGCGGTCGGGAAGGAACACCTCGGCCGCGCCGGAGACGATGAAGAATACTGCGTCTCCGCGCTCGCCCTTGCGCACGATCGGTTCACTCGGCACGGTGAAGCGCGGCCGCAGCAGTTTCTGCACGCTTTCGAGGTACCGGGGATCTAGGCTTGC
>Ga0209656_10002046_pt1 | contig 13179 bp, 8 predicted proteins | sample BogFormECP12_OM2_FD_188239 | JGI IMG/M metagenome (GOLD analysis project Ga0209656, IMG submission 188239) | Bog forest soil microbial communities from Calvert Island, British Columbia, Canada - ECP12_OM2 (SPAdes) (version 2) | ecosystem: Environmental > Aquatic > Freshwater > Wetlands > Bog ... | reverse complement strand
GGCCTGCCGTAATAGGCGATTTGAAGTTCGCGCGAAACCTCCGTGCCATAAGGATCACGGTGATGAAGAAGAAGTTCACGCGCTCCGTACCATCGAGGATAGAGGTCGGTTAAGGACTTGGGCGGCAATGCGCTGGTCACTGATGCCTGTGGTTTAGCGTCGGCGGTAATATGGTTCCAGTAAGACCACATGCCCGCTGCACAGATTAAGGAAAACAGCAAAAAAACCAGCTGATTTATCGACACTCGGTTGTTGAGCACGAATCCCGGGGAACCGTGGGCCATCTTCTGCGGATCATCGCGGTGCGGCTGTTCAGGGTATGGCATTGGTTGCGGCAAGTTGTCGTCAGACTTCAAACCAAACCGTTCGATCGCCAAAATGTGAAATCAGTTTCTGGTTGCCACTTGTATTCATGTCTCGCCCCTTGAGAAAGCTGTCATTCGGTCAGTCGGCGCGCGGAGTTGCCGAGACATAAGGTTCCAGCCGGGGCGAAGCTTGGTCACCATTGAGCAACCAGACGTGCCGGTCGCGGAAGTATTGAAGTAATTCCTGGTTCTGCGTGTCGCCCATGTCTCGAGCCCAGACGATTTTCGCAGAGTCAAGGTCGGCCGCGTTGTAGACCCACTCGTGGTCAACGTCGTGCTGTACTCCATAGCCCGGCTGATAGCGAACGATGACCAGATGATAACCGGGGCGATGGTTGAGTTGCTGAATGATTGCAGCTCGATCCAGATTTCCCCGCGGCCAAGCGGGCTCGATTGGAACGTGAGTGAGGGCGGCGGCGATGCGCACCAGGACCATAGCGCAGCAGACTACCACGATCATGCGAACGGCGGCGGCACCTTGGGGGGAATGGTGGCCCTTCCACAGCCGCATGTGCCGCATGCATTGCAGCAAAATCAAGTAGAGTAGCGCCGTTGCGGGAGCGAAGTAGTGCGGGAGGCTCCAGGTTTGTGGCGTGAGTCCCAGCACGAATACGGCGAGAGCCGCCAATGGAAAACGCATACGGCGGTCGCGGAGTATCCAAGGGAAAGCCAGCAAGGGGAAGCTTAAGGCAGGACCAAGATAAAACTTCCAAGCTGCAACCAATTTATCGCGAGTGCGTCGGAGCGCACCGCCGAAAGTGCGGTTCTGCTGAAATTGTGTTAGTTCCCACCGATAGAAATCTCGCATGACCTTGTGGTGATAGTAGGGCTCGGGGCGAGGGTCCTGCCATAGGAAATAGGGCGCTGTGGCATAAGTTTCGCGGTTTACCTGGTAGGTCATGCGAAACGGGCTGCCAGTGACTCGCGCATAGTAATAGCCGGTGGCCACGGAAAATGCAGCCAGCAGCAGTATGATCGGCAGCAAGACACCAGTTAGGATGCGTCGAGTGAATCGTGCGCGGAACAACCACAGGCCCATGCTCGCAGCGACAGGGAGGCTCAGGAGGAGCCCCTCATAAGGTCGGCTATTGGCGAGCAGTGCCAGCCCTAGGGTCATGACGATTGCGTCTCGCGCTCGACCATGTTTCTTAATCCGAGGGAGCGCGCCAAGCAACAATGCGCCGCCCAGGGCGACTACTGATGCGCTCCAATACCCGTTCACCCAATAGCTGAGGATGCCCAGTCGCAGGGCTGCCAGCACTCCGCCCAGCAGTGCCCAGGGCGGGGGCAGCCAGCCTTGCAACATCCAGCACATCGCGGAGCACATCAGGGCGGTGACGAGCAGTTGTCCGATCCACGGGTTCCCTATGCGCTGGCCTAAAGCGAGAACCAAGCCTTGTGCGGGAGGATACATCGACATGTAGGTGGGCTTTTGGATGATGTGGAAGCTTTCGAAGTGGATCCACATGGGGTGCGTGGGATTGGTGAGCCTGCCGTGAGCGAAGGTGTCGGCTGCGAGCAGATAGCTGAACTCATCGTTCCAGCGCGGCTCTGGGATACCGAGAATCGGAATGAGGCCGGCTCTGAGTACGATTACGCCAAGGCCGACCAAAAGCACGGAGAGCCGCTTTCGCCGGGCCAGACGGGCGAAGCCACCCTCCAGTCGATAGAAGAGGACAGGCTGATCGCGCCCGGAGTTCCGTGAGAAAAATATAAGCGCTAGCGCAGCCATCACAAGAAGCGCTTCGATGATCGCCACTAAGGACGGAGCGAGCCGCGCGTATAGATTTTGCATCGTGACCGGGCCGGGCAGAACATCCTTCGATGTCAGCCGCGGCGCGAAGCCTTCTCAACGTCCAGACTAAAGCAGATCTGTCACACGGGCTGCTTATCAGCGGCCCGCTCAAACAATCCATCGACGATCTGAATCATTTCGTTGTCGACGACGCGGTTGCGCGAGATGGCTTCGAGCAGCGGAATGGAAACGATCTTGTTGGAGCGCAGGGCGGCCATGCATCCGAATTCGCCGCGGTGGACCATGTCGATAGCGCCAAGGCCGTAGCGCGTGGCCAAGACGCGGTCGAAGGCGCTGGGCGATCCGCCGCGCTGGATGTGTCCAAGAACCACGGCGCGAGTTTCGAAGCCGGTGCGCTTTTCAATTTCGCGAGCGAGGATATTGGCAATGCCGCCGAGTTTGACGTGGCCAAACTCGTCCTTGCCCATGTCCTGCAGCACGGGCGCGCCCTGGCCCGGTTCGGCGGAGGAGAACTTTGCGCCTTCGGCGACCACGATGATCGAAAAATAAAGGCCGCGCTCGTGGCGCTGGCGGATGGAGTCTGCAACTTTATCGACATCAAAAGGCCGCTCGGGAATCAGGATGACATCGGCGCCGCCTGCGATGCCGCTGTACAGAGCAATCCAGCCAGCGTCGCGGCCCATCACTTCCACCACCATGACGCGGTTATGAGCTTCCGCGGTGGTGTGAACGCGGTCGAGGGCCTCGCAGACGATGTTGCAAGCGGTGTCGAATCCGAAGGTGTAATCGGTGCCGCCGAGATCGTTGTCGATGGTTTTGGGAACGCCGACCACTTTGACGCCACGTTCGTGCAGTTTCTGCGCGACAGAAAGTGTGTCATCCCCGCCGATGGCGACCAGGGCCTCGATCTTGTGTTTCTCCAGGGTAGCCATGCAGCGATCAAGACCATCAGCGCGCTTGGAAGGGTTGGTGCGCGAGGTGCGCAGGATGGTGCCGCCGCGGGGCAGAATACCTCCGACCGCCTCGAGATCGAGAACCATGGACTTGTCGTCGACCAGGCCGCGCCAGCCTTCGAGGAAACCGACGAAGGCGTCGCCATAGGTGAAGATGCCTTTACGCACCACGGCTCGAATCACCGCGTTCAAGCCTGGACAATCACCTCCGCCGGTCAGCATGCCAATCTTCATGGTCCACTCCCTATGAGTTCAGATGAAAATCCCTGGTATGCACCCGGGGCGTGGGCTGCATTCAGCGGTAGCCCGAAGCACGGGTTTCAGCAGTCGCCGGGAAGAAATAGATTATCACCAAAGAGGGCCGATGCTGGTTAACAAGTTGTTTCAAAGAGGAGCAGATGCGGGGTCACGAGGCGATGCTCCGCGATATGACTTTCGCGTGATCAGGACTTCGGATGCAATAGAGCTGTGATTTTGTCGAGCAGTGCGGCACAGGCTTCCCCTGCATCGGAAGTCGAAAAATCGCTGCCTAACTCGACCACGGGAAGGGTTGCGCATGCTGCTTGAAATGACTGTTGAGCGGCTGGAGACCCCCCGACGCCGGGACCTGTAACCAATAGATCGAATTTTGTGACTCGCATCAGAATGAGAGCGTCGCGTACATGGCTGGTGGTGTGAACGTCGTACCCGGCACGCTTGAGAAGTTCACGCAGGTAAGCGAGCACGTCGGCGTTACTATCGACGCAGAGAACACTGCGACCGGCTAGGACAGGAGCTTCGGCGCGTGCCTCGGGGCGATAAAAGGCGGCGACAGCTTTTTCCTCAGAGTCGTGGGCGTCGAACAAACTTGCCAGATGCGACAGTTCCAAAACTTTGCGCACATGTTCGGGCACATTGCAAAGCTTCAAATCACCGCGCGCCTGGCGAGTGCTCGTGAGGGTGCGGACGATCGTGCCCAGACCGCTGCTGTCAATAAATCCCACCTCGCCCAGATGCAGGACGATGGAGCGCCGGTCGCGCAGTAACCACGTGACGTGAGCCCGTAAAGATTCGCTCTCGCCGCCCGCAACAATTCGTCCGTTGCAATGAACAATGGTGACGCGTCCAACCTCACGAGTCTCGAGCGAGAGGCGCACTGGTCTCCAATGGGGCTGAGATCAAGCCCGCAAAGTCGCCACATTATAGCCGTAGGGGGCGGGAACAGGTAGCGCGAAAATCGCGAGGGGAACGGCCGGCAGAGCGGGGAGAGAAATTCACTCGGACGATACGTTACTTCTGTAATCTTCTGCCAAGATTAGAGTCGCCTTAGAATCATCAGTTCTTACCAATCATCTGCTCGTTAATTCACCCATATGGCACTCTTATCTAGACGGTTTTCCTGGTTGGCGGCATTGGTTATTCTGGGCTCGGTTTGCAGCCTGTCGTCCTCACAAGCACAAGATTCGGCGGGCAAGCGCCGGCTGGTGTCGCGTGTGGTTCCAGCGTATCCAGCCTTGGCGCGTGGTATGGCTCTGGCAGGAACTGTTCGGGTGGAGGCTTTGGTTTTACCGGACGGCAGCGTCAAGACAGTGAATATCAAAGGCGGACATCCGGTGCTGGCGCAGGCGGCTGCGGTTGCGGTAAGCAAGTGGAGATGGGAGCCGGCTCCCCGTGAATCTCGCGAGCCCGTCGAGCTGAAATTCGATCCGGAATAGTCAGCCGCGAGGCGTTAGAACGAATCGCCGGCCGGAAGTGGCGGCTCGTGCGGATGTTCTACCTCTTTAGCCCGATAGCAGCGGCTTCCAGTTGGTCGTGCACTTCCTCGGCGCGGCGGATCGCCGCCTGAACGTTTTCACAGATATTTTCCGCTCCGACCACTTCTTCGAACTCGGCTTGATGGATCAGGCTGGCCGGTTGTTCTCGCGCGCCGCATAAGATCAAAACCCGGTTACTTGCCTGAAGCTGGCGTGCGACCTCCTCTATCGCGAATAATCCGGTGGCGTCAAGAGCCGTCATATTGCGCAGGCGCAGGATGACGACCGGAGGCAGCGTGTGCAGATTTTCTGTGACGGCGGAGACTTTGTCAGTCGCGCCGAATAGAAAAGGTCCGTGGATGCGGAAAATAGTCGCGTAGTAAGGGATGTCTTTGTCCTGCAGGATGTGCATGCGGCCATCTTCTACGTACTCGTCAGTAACCTGGGAAACCGTGGTAGTGCTGGCAATGCGGCCAATGAAGAGCAGAGCGGCGAGGATCATGCCGGCTTCAACGGCGACGGTAAGATCGGCAAAAACGGTGAGAGCAAAAGTCACCAGCCACACGCTGATATCAGTCTTGGTGAGCTTTAACAGTTGCGGGATTTCGCGCCACTCGCCCATGTTGTAGGCGACGACCATCAGAATTCCGGCTAGCACGGCCAGGGGAACGTGACTCACCAGCGGAGCGGCGAATAGCAGGATGCAGAGCAGGGTGAGAGCGTGAATCATGCCCGCGACCGGAGACTGCGCGCCGGAACGAATATTGGTTGCGGTGCGGGCGATTGCGCCGGTGGCCGGAAGTCCGCCGAACATGGGAGAAATGATATTGGCCACGCCCTGTCCGATGAGTTCGACGTTGGGATTATGGTGGTCGTTGCTCATGCGATCGGAGACCACGGCGGACATGAGAGATTCGATTGCGCCTAGCATTGCAACCGTGAGCGCTGGGCCGAGTAGGCCATGAATCAGATCAGCGCGAAAACGTGGAATCACAAAGTGAGGTAAGCCCGCGGGAATTCCACCGAAACGGGAGCCGATAGTTTCTACCGGCAGCTTGAACAAGACCACGGCTGTGGTGCCGAGTAGAAAGGCGACGATTGCGCCAGGGATGCGGTACGAGATGGCGCGGCACAAAATCATGACCAGCACGGTGCCTGCGGCCAGCGCGGTTGCGGTGTAGGAGAGCGTGTGGAAGTTGCCGGCCAGAGCCTCCATGCGTTGCCAGAAGACGCCTGGAACCTTGGCGAGCTGCAGGCCGAAGAAATCCTTCACCTGGGTGCTAGCGATCAAAATGGCGATGCCGTTGGTGAAGCCGATCACGACGGGGCGGGGAATGAATTTGACCGCGGTGCCCATGCCGGCGATCCCCATGATCATCAGAAGAACCCCGGCCATTACTGTGCACATGAAAAGGCCGTCCACACCGTGAAGGGCGACGATACCGGAGATCACAACGACGAAGGCGCCGGTGGGTCCACCGATCTGGGTTTTCGAGCCACCCAGGGCGGAGATCAGAAAGCCGGTGACGATGGCACAGTAAATGCCGGCCTGCGGCGTGAGCCCGGAGGCAATGGCAAAGGCCATAGCCAGCGGCAAGGCGACTAACCCTACGGTGACGCCGGCAACGAGATCGTGGAGAAATTTGTTGGCGTTGTAGTCGCGAAAACAGAGGATAGACTTCGGCAGCCAACGTTCTTCAAAGAAAGTACGCCCCATTTTTCTATTATGGGGCAAGCCAGCGTAAAGCGAAAGAATCGAGTTATCGGGTACGAATCACCGTGGAACATGACCTCGCGCGTGGGAGAGTTCCCCCGGATTTCGGTATTGCGCCGTGGCCCGGCTTTCGGCACAATGCTGCACTGGATTGAAGCATGAATAAGACGCTGGCATTTTTGGGATGGGCCATGCTTGCGGTGGTTGGCGCTGGGGCGGTGGCCGCGATTGCTGTGCGTCGCGGCGAGCCCATTAACGCGCTGTGGTTGGTGGTTGCGGCGACGTGCTGCTACGCGCTCGGCTATCGCTTTTACAGCAAATTCGTTGCGGCAAAAATTCTCGCGCTCGATGGCCTAAGGGCAACTCCGGCTGAGCGACTGGAGAACGGACGCGACTTTCTTGTCACCAACAAATGGGTGGTGTTCGGACATCACTTCGCGGCGATCGCTGGGCCCGGGCCGCTGGTGGGGCCGGTGCTGGCAGCGCAATTTGGTTATCTTCCGGGAACGATGTGGGTGCTGGCGGGCGCGGTGTTTGCGGGCTGCGTGCAGGATTTTGTGATCCTGCTGTTCTCGGTGCGGCGGGATGGGAAGTCGCTGACGGAGATGGCGAAAAGCGAAATCGGCCGCGTCGGCGGATTTGTAGCATACGTGGCGGTGATCGCAATTCTGATTATCCTGTTGGGCGTGGCGGCGTTGATTGTGGTGAATGCGCTCAAGGCAAGTCCATGGGGAACGTTCACGATCGCGATGACGATGCCAATTGCCTTATTGATGGGCGTCTATCTACGGCGGATCCGTCCTGGGAAGGTGCTGGAAGTTTCGGCGCTTGGATTTGTTCTGGTGCTGGCGGCGATTTGGGGCGGTCAGCACGTCTCGCAGAATGAAGCGTTGGCCAGGCTGTTCACGTTCAGCGCGCCGACACTGGCGATTCTGATCATGATCTACGGCTTTGCCGCGTCAGCGCTACCGGTGTGGCTGCTGCTGGCGCCGCGCGATTATCTGAGCACATTCGTGAAGCTGGGGACGATTGCGCTGCTGGGCATTGGCATCGTGGCCTTGCATCCTACGCTGCATATGCCGGCGCTGACGCGGTTTGTCGATGGTACGGGTCCGGTGTTTGCGGGGAAGATATTTCCGTTTGCGTTCATCACGATTGCATGTGGAGCGATCAGCGGATTTCATGCGCTGATCTCCAGCGGTACGACTCCGAAGATGATTGCGCGCGAGACGGAGACGCGCATGGTGGGCTATGGCGCAATGATGTGCGAATCGGCGGTTGCGATCATGGCCATCATTGCGGCCTGCGTGATGCAGCCGGGCGTGTATTTCGCGATCAACAGTCCCGCGGGAATTGTGGGGCAGGCTCCGGCAACCGCGGCGGCGACAATTTCCGGTTGGGGCTTTCCCGTGACGGCGGCGGACATGCAGGCGCTGGCGCACGCGGTGGGAGAGCAGACGCTTTATAACCGGACGGGCGGCGCTCCGGCGTTTGCGGTGGGCATGGCGCATATTTTCTCGCACAGCCTGGGCGGCGAGACTTTGATGGCGCTGTGGTATCACTTCGCCATCATGTTCGAGGCGCTGTTTATATTGACCATCCTCGATGCGGGGACGCGGGTGGCGCGCTTCATGATTCAGGACGCGCTGGGGCATGTGTATAAGCCTCTGGGGAGGACGAGTTGGTATCCGTCGATACTCGGGACCAGTGCGCTGATCGTCGCGTCCTGGGGATATTTCCTGTGGCAAGGAGTAAAGGATCCGCTGGGCGGAATCAATTCGTTGTGGCCGCTGTTTGGGATTTCCAATCAACTGCTGGCGACAGTGGCGCTGTGCGTGGCTACGACGATCATCATCAAGATGCATCGCGCCAGATATGCGGCGGTCACGCTGGGGCCGCTGGCGTGGCTTGTGGCGGTGACGTTTACGGCATCGTGGCACAAGATGTTCGACCCGAATCCGCGAGTGGGATTTCTGGCGCAGGCGCGAGTGCTGGCCGCGGGGCCAACTCCGTTGTCGAGCGCGACCGTACGGGTCATCTTCAACAATCGGCTGGATGCGGCGGTGACGGGAGTGTTGGTGGTGATGGTGACGCTGGTGCTGGTGGAATCGGCACGGCAGTGGATCGGCATTCTGAGTGGAGCGCGAGAAGCGCGGGTGAAAGAAGCGCCGTTCGTGCGGACCCGGTTGGTGGAGGAGCGGGGATGAACCGAGCGCGAGAGTTGCTGCGCGATTTCCTGGCGACTGCGGCGGCAACTCTGCGGGAGATTTTCGATGAGGCGGCATATGCGCGTTTTCTGAGCCGCGCGGGGATGGTTTCGTCGAGTGAATCGTATGCGGAGTTTCGGCGCGAGTTTGAACAGGCGAAGATGCGACGGCCGAAGTGCTGTTAAGAAAAAAGTGGCGCACCAGAGTGCGCCACTGAGTGGAACGTTTGGTTTCGGAGTGCTAGCGAAGAGTTCCGCCGAGACCCTGAATCAGCTTGGTGTTCTTGTTCTGGTTGGCCTGGGCTTTGGCGTCTGGTTTCCTAACGGCTGGGAGCCCCGTGAGCGAACGTTGCGCCACGATCGGCCCCAGGAATACGCCGTTGGCATCGAATTCGAGCCAGTACAGCATTGTGCCACTGGCCTGATAGATATCGACGTCCATGTTTCCCGGAGCGGCGTTGATTGTAGCTGCAAGCGGATTCGCTGGGCTGTTCGCGGTTGACATTGAATACACCGCACTACTGACGTTAAGCGGAGTTGAGGTGAAAGTATCCGCGGTGCTCTCCGCACCTGTGCCGTCCCAGCTACCGAACGGATCGCTGTCGTCCCCGGTCAGGCTGAGGGCAGCACCGGTGGTCATAGTGCCTTGCGAGATCATGTCGAACTCGAAGACAGAGCACGGTGAGGCAGTGCACTGAAAATCATTGAAGTTCTGGAATCCAGCGACGTAAGTGCCGCTGAAGCTGCCAGTGGTTAGCGGAGTAATGACTCCGATGCCGCCCGGAAGTCCTGGGTCCATATCCACGATGAGCGCTCCGCCCACATCGGGCTGCCCGCTCCCGCTGCTATTCGGATCGTTGATGTTAAGTGTGGGATCAACCATGTAAAGGCCCGCAGGGTTTGTAGCGGTGACGTCTCCGTCTCCAACGAATGAGATAGTGCCGTATCCATTGCTTGCAATGGAATAGCTCCCCGTGATCGCGGTGGTCACCTGTTGGAGACTATTGTCTAGTTCATTGTCGTCGGCCTCTCCTCCGGTGATGGTGCCGTTGGAATCCGTACCGAACCCACCAAGGGTTGCGTAGTTCTCGCTCCACTGACCGAGCAGGGTGAACAGGTCGTTGGTTAGCGACGCGTTGCTGAAGGTGGCTGAGCCCTGGCCAAAGGCCGAGCCGACCGCCGAGTCGTAACCGGCGTCGGTCGAATTGTCGATGTCGATAATCCGTACCGCCTCCGGACCTAGTACATAGGCGGCGAAAGTGATGGGAGTGGTTGTGACTGGATTGGTGATTCCGGTGACGGTGCTGCGTCCGTAAGTGTCCGGGGTTGACGAATTCGCAGTGAAGGTTGTTCCCGGAATCACGGTGCCATTGTCATTGATGTCGAGAGTACCGTTCAAGGTTCCCCCACTGGCCGTATAAACGCCTCCAAATGCGACCGAGTTGTAGTTGAGGTCTACGCCGGAAAGGGCGAAGGCAAAATTGCCGCTGGTGGTGGTTGCTGTTTGCAAATCCAAGCTGCCGCTGGAAGTTGCCGAGCCATCGAACTGGGTGATGAGAGCATGGTTCGAGTTGACGAACTGGACAGCGAACTCTTCCACTCCCGCCGCTGTATTAACCCCTCCCAGGTTTGTGTCGGTGGTGGTGATGGTGAGAGTGTAGAGGCCGTTGCCTGATGAATCCATTACCAGTGCGGTATTGGCCGCACTGATCTGGTCCGCCGCGGTCAGGCCGAAGGCGTCATTGTAGTCTTGTTCGCCTCCGAGGATGTTTCCGTTGGCGTCAATGGTTACTGCGCCCGCGATGGCGTAATAGTTCAGTACGCTTCCAAAACTGTCCTCGCCGCTCGCATAGAAGACGTACGTGTTCGAGGCGACTGCAGCCGCGGTGTTCGTCTCAGCGAAGTTAACCGGCGTCAACGTTCCGGAAGAGGCCACTACGTTGTAGGGTCCGCCGGGCGTTGAATTTGCCGTGAAGATTTGGGAAGTCGCCTGGCCATTCGAGGCAGTGGTCTCGGTATCTGTTGCTGCTGCCGGTGTAGTCGCGAACGTGCCGGTCGCGCCGGATGCCGGAGCCGTGAAGGTCACTGCAACGCCGCTCACCGGGTTGCCGCTCGCGTCTGTAACGGTTGCTACCAACGGGTTGGCAAAAGCCGTGCCCACGGTCGCGCTCTGCCCACCTCCGCTGGTGGCTGCGAGCTTTGTTGGCGTAGTGGTGGTGGTCCCGCCGCCTCCGCCGGAGTTGTTGGAACTACCGCCGCACGCCACCAGTGTGGCAAGCATGCTCAAACCGGTGAGAAGAAGAATCGATTTGTAGGACGTGATTTTCATCGGGCACCTCCGTTGAGCTCAACCCGCGCGGTCTCTCGGGTGGCGCGCTCACGCGACTGCGGTGACATGGGGACGCCGTATTTGTTGCGAATCGTAAAGGTGTGGCCGTCAACTTTGACCGTGCGTACTACGAAAACCTGTTTTTCCTTAATCGTCTTCATGACGCCGGTCACTTCAATTGCCTGTCCGGCGGCAACGGAGAGCCCGCCTTTGCCTTGCAGGGCCCATTTCCCCAGGCTCGCATCCAACTGGCCAGAGGCAGTCTCAAGCATGAGATGAGAGCCGAAAGTCATTCCGTCAGCCGGCTTGGCGTAAACACGTGACACCGTGCCGGCAAGAGTCACTTCCTTCGTGATGTCGTACGAAGCTCGGGTGTCGGGCGCGCTCTGGGCGGTGAGTGGAAGAGCCAAGATCGCGAAGAGCAGGCTGGTGAGCAGCCCTGCGATCAATCGAGTGGGTTTGGGCAGACGTCTGCGACGCATGGATTTTCTCCTTGTCCTTGTCATTCCTAAGTTGGTGTTTACTTGCTATGCCAAGCTGCGATCCCGGTAGGCTGGGTGAAGAGAGGAACGAGTTCGAACTTTCGATCTCAATGACTTTCAACCCAGCGGAATCCCTCAAAGTTGCGTTGTTGAAAAAAATTTGTCTTGGGCGGCTAAGTCTTCAATCTCGAATGAGGCTGATTTGTTCGTGACTGGAGGTTGTGCTACGAGCTTGCCGCATTGGTGTCTCTCGTGAGAGCTCTTTAATAGAGCGGGGTACGGGAAGTAATTTAAAGCGGCGTCGTTGTGTTTCGCAGTATCAAACGTGGTTACAAAGGTTACGCAGGTAACGCAGCGGGAGATCTCTCGGCGGACGACAAAGTGGCGCACCGAAGTGCGCCGACAGCTGGAACGCGAAATCCGTTTGGCCGGTTTCTCGCTACTGTTGCGCGAGATAGAGGAGAGTTAACTGGTGCGTGTCGGTTTCGATTGCCATGCCGTCTCCGGTTGGGTCGATCAAGTAGAGGCTGAAGGAGTCGGCATTGGTGGCGGTGCCGACGTCGAGACCCGTGATGGTACCCGTGAATACGCTGTCGGCCACTGAGGTGAACGCGCCGGACAGCGTGAGATCAGGGAAGGTCGGTCCTGGGTTAGAGCCGAGAAGCCAGTTGAGATCGACAGTGCCTGCGAAGGTTCCGCCGCTTCCGGGAGCGGTCACCGGACCGGTGGCGTTGAGTGGGTTAAGTGCGCTGGTGGTTAGATGCCAACCAGTGGCATCGACCACGTAGGTGCCCTTGAGCGAGGCCGCGGTAAATGTGCCGCTGGTTTGCTGGAAGCCAATACCGCCAAGGACGTCGCTACCGTCCAAGGTAGTGGCCAGGGCATGGCCGTTTCCATCCAGATAGAGTTCGAGGGTGGAACCACCGAAAGGGCCTAGGTTCACATTTGTGATCGTTACTCGGCCCGTGCCGGCGTCGAGCGGACCGGAGCCGGGGCCATCGATTGTGTAGGAACCGGCGATGGCATAGGGACTCTGCGTTCCAGTTATCGTGAGGTCGTTGTAGTTGGCCATGCCGGTCACAGCGGTGCCGCTGGCACTGGCCGAGAACAGGCCGGCTATTTGCAGGGAATTAGAGATATCGATGCCGCTCAAGCCGATCACATAGCTGTTTCCAGCGACGAAAGTGGAATCGAACTTTCCGGTGTTTGCTCCCTGGCTGAGGGCAGTGCCGCCTAACGTGCCGTTGAGGGCGTCGTTGGCGATTTCGACGAGCTGGATGTGGTTAGCGTCGACCATGTAACCAGCCAGAGAGAATTGCGGGAGCGGGGTGGCGTTGTTCGCGCCGGTGCCGGGGGTCAATGTGAACTGCACGCGGCCAAGGGTATCCGGTGCGGAAACCAAGCTCGACGGGGTAGCGACCAGCGGCTGCGCCTGAAAGTTGGTGCCGCTCCCAGTGGTGCCATTCCATTCATTGGCGTCGAGAACGCTGCCCGTACCCGAGATGTTGCCGGCGGCACCGATGTTGATTACGCCGGCGATGGAGAGCGGATTGGGCGGGCTGGTTCCGTCTAGCCCGTTGAGGCCGAAGATATACCCGCCGAACGGAAGATTGGCGCTGGCGGAGGGATCCTGCCATTCGA
>Ga0209656_10002045_pt1 | contig 13181 bp, 10 predicted proteins | sample BogFormECP12_OM2_FD_188239 | JGI IMG/M metagenome (GOLD analysis project Ga0209656, IMG submission 188239) | Bog forest soil microbial communities from Calvert Island, British Columbia, Canada - ECP12_OM2 (SPAdes) (version 2) | ecosystem: Environmental > Aquatic > Freshwater > Wetlands > Bog ... | reverse complement strand
ACGGAGCCTGCAAGTTGTCCAACGAAAAATCCGATGCGCGCTGGGGCGTTTCTCTCCTAGTGGTCCTGGCCATCTCCTCTGCCATCTACCTGACTTGTATCATTTCTCCCCCATCGCTGATGGACGACGTCGACGGTGTGCACGGCCAAATCCCCCGCACCATGCTGGACACCGGCGACTGGGTCACCCCGCGCATCAACGGCATTAAATACCTCGAAAAGTCCCCGCTGATCTACTGGCTCATCGCCATCACTTATAAAGTTTTCGGGTTCCACGATTGGGCTGCGCGCATCCCCGTGGCGCTCTCCGCCATCGCCCTGGCTCTGCTCACTGCAGCTTTCGGCAAATGGGCTTTTGGCAGGCTCGCCGGTTTCTACGCCGGCCTCGTGATGGCCACCTGCATCGGCCTCTGGCTTTTCACCCGCATCCAGATTCCCGACGTCATGCTCACGTTCACGATAGCGCTATCGATGTGGGGCTTCCTCCGCGCCCTCGATGGCGAAGAAGAGCATCCCCGCGCGTGGGCTTACGTGTCCTACGCAAGCCTGGGCGTCGGCCTTCTGCTAAAAAGTTTGGTCGCGTTGGTTTTCCCGCTGGCTGCCGCGTTCTTATTTCTGCTCTTCACGCGTCAGCTGTTTTCCTGGGCCACCTGGAAGCGCCTGCATCCATTCACTGGCGCGGCCCTCGCCCTGCTCATTGCCGCCCCGTGGCACATCCTCGCGGCCGTTCGCAATCCACCGCTCTTCGCCTGGACCCTGCACAGCGAAGCCGGCCAATATCACGGCTTCCTGTGGTTCTACTTCATCAACGAACAATTGCTGCGCTTTCTGAATCTCCGCTACCCGCGCGACTACAACACCGTCCCGCGCCTCTGGTTCTGGCTGTTCCACCTAATCTGGCTTTTCCCCTGGAGCGTCTATCTCCCCGCCATCGCCAAGCTGTCCTTCAAGCCCATCGACCGCGCCGGCCGCACCCGTCTGCTCGCACTCTGCTGGACTGGTTTCCTTCTCATCTTCTTCACCTTCTCCACCACGCAAGAGTATTACTCCATGCCCTGCTACCCTGCGCTGGCGCTGTTGCTAGGCTCAGCCATGGCTGCTGCAGTCGCTGATGATCGCACCGCACCGCAAAATTTCTCCGCCCAAAATCGCTGGGTCCTCCCCGGTACGCGCATCCTCGGAGTTATCGCCGCAATCTGCGCGATTGCTTGCTTCGCCATTGCCTACCACGTCCGCAACGTCCCCGCCCCCGGCGATATCTCGCAAGCCCTCTCCCGCAACCCCTCGGCCTACACCCTCTCGCTAGGCCACATGCTCGACCTAACCCTCGACTCCTTCGCCTATCTCCGCTTCCCGCTTTACCTAGCCGCCTTCGCCTTCTTAATCGGCGCCATAGCCAATCTCTTCTGGAAAAACACCCGCGCCTACGTCCTCACCTGCGTGATGATGGTCATGTTCTTCCTCGCCGCCCGTCAGGCGTTAATCGTCTTCGATCCCTATCTCTCCTCGCGACCGATCGCCGAAGCCCTGCTCGCACAGCCCCCCGGCAGACTAATCGTCCAAGGCTATTACTATCAACTCTCCTCCATCCCCTTCTACACCCAGCAAAGCCCGCTGATGCTGAGTACCCGTCGCCAAAATCTCGATTACGGCGCCTCCGCCCCCGGCGCTCCCGACGTCTTCCTCAGCGACTCCCAATTCGCCACCCTCTGGACCAGTCCCAACCGCTACTATTTCGTTGCCAACAAACCCGAAGCCGCTCGCATGGAATCCCTGGTCGGCCTCGAGCACTTCTCCACCATCCTGAGCAGTGGCGGCAAGCTCCTGCTCACCAACACCCCTTCTCCCAACCAGACCACGGCCCCCTGATTTAGAGCTCGGCTCGCCATCGGCTGGCAAAACTCTTTGCTTATTGCCTCGCAAGCAATCTAAGTAACACAAAATTTTAATCCTGCGTTCGCTGCCCGGTCATCAGCCCAGCGTTAGCTTGAAGTCCGCGTGCCACGCCCGCCGCGGCCCGCGGCTCTCAGCCCACACACACCTTGTCAGGAGGAATCGGAGATGCATCGAGAAACACTGTTTCGTCGCATGTTCACGTCCGCATTAGCTTGTGGCTTGCTTGCGATCGGATTCGCATCGTCGGCTCAGGCGCAATGTCAACTCAACTCTCCCTCGGGAAAGATCAAACACGTAGTCTACGTCGAATTCGACAACGTGCACTTCACCCGCGACAACCCCAACGTCCCCTCGGACCTTGAACAAATGCCCAACCTGCTCAACTTCATCCAGCAGAACGGCACCCTCGACACCGGCGATCATCCCGTGCTTATCTCCCACACTGCCAACGACATCCTCACCACGCAAACCGGCCTGTACTCTGACAATACTGGCATCTTCATCTCCAACAGCTTTGGCGTCTTCGGCCCCGGTTCCGGCACCTCCAGCATTTACTTTCCCTCCGCCTTCTTTTATTGGACCGACCTGGTTTCCGACATCAACTCCGGCACTGCGGACGGCAACTTTGCCTTGACCACCCCAACCGGACAAAACGTCCCCGCGCCTTGGGTGCCTTTCACGCGCGCTGGCTGCGACGTAGGCGCATTCTCCACCGCCAACATCGTCCTGGAACGCGCGCCCTTCGATGTTAAGAAGGTCTTTGGCGCAACCTCTCCCCAAGCGGCGGAGACCAGTTCCAATCAGACCAACGATTTTATCGGCGCGGCCATCCATTGCGCTCTGGGCAGCGCGCTGTGCACCACGGCCAACAACGCAGTGCCCGATTTACTGCCTGGCGAACCCGGCGGCTACTCCGGATATGAAGCGCTATTCGGGCTCAAGTACATCGCGCCTGCCCTCGGCGGAATCACCGACTACAACGGCGTCCCGCTCACCGGGTTCAGCGCACTCAACTTCGATCCCACACCCGCGCAGACCTTGGCCGTGGTCGAAACCATGCTGAAGAAAGGCATCCCGGTCGTTTACGCCTATATCGCCGACGCTCACGACAACCAGGAAGGCGCCACTCTCAGCACCGAACGGACTTTCGGCCCCGGCGAAGCCCCCTACGTCAAGCAGCTCAGCGATTTCAACGCCGCCTTCGGCACTTTCTTTGCCAACCTCAAGGCTGACGGCATTGATCAGACCAATACTCTGTTCATCTTCACGCCGGACGAAGGCGACCACTTCGCTGGCGCCGCACCCACGCCGGCCAACTGCGATGGCGCGACAATCGTCAACGGAGTGGTCACTCCGGACATTCCATGCACCTATCCCTTGAATGGCGTCGGCGAACTGGACCTTAACCTGGCCGCCGCTACCGCCAATGCCGGCGATACCACCCCGTTCTCTATTCACTTTGACGATGCCGCCACCGTGTTCGTCCCCGGCCAGCCGCTTCCCACCGATGCCTCTGTGCGCCAGCTCGAACAGACCATGGCCGGCCTCAGCGCCGTCAATCCCCATACCGGTTTGAGCGAGAGCCTCCTGGGCACCGGCCTCGGCCCCAACCTTCAGGGCGCCATGGTGGATCCCGTGGGCCAGCACCTCCTGCACATGAGCTCCGCGGCCGATCCCGCCCGCGAACCCACCTTCACTTTTTTCGGCGATCCCAATTTCTTTTTCGAGACCGTGGGCAGCGCCACGCCCGTTGTCGGGCCCAACTTCGCCTGGAATCACGGTGACATCCAAGCCGAGATCGGTCGCACCTTCATCGGCATTGTCGGCCCGGGCGTGAAGAACTTGGGCGTTACCGATCCCGCCGATTTCTTCACCGACCACGTGGACCTGCGCCCCACCATGATGTACCTCACGGGCCTCACCGATGACTACCAGCACGACGGCCGCGTCATCCTGGAACTCCTCGACCGCGACGTCCTGCCCCGCCACCTCCGCGAGCAGTCCGAGACCCTTCGCGCCCTCGGGCAGGTCTATAAGCAGATCAACGCGCCCTTCGGCGATCTTGCCAAAAACACCCTGAAGGTTTCGACCATCGCCCTCACCAGCAATACCACTGGTGACATCACCTACACCAACCTGGAAAACCACATCGCCAATTGGACCACCCGGCGCGACGCTTTGGCTTCACAAATCAAGTCCATGCTCGACGGCGCCGAGTTCAACGGAAAATCCATCAACGACTTCCAGGCTTGGTGGCTAATCATCCAAGGCGAAATCCTCCTCGCCGAAGCCGACGCTTGCGCCGACCGCCCAGACCTCTGCGCCCTTTACTAACCAAATCCTTCCCAGAACGGCACTGGCGCCTGAGCCCCGAGCTCAGGCGCCAGTTGCGCATTCCTTGATCGCAGCAGCACCGTAGTCGTCTGGACCAAGCTGGTGGGAAAACGCCGTTCGCAAATGTTATCTTGATGTTGGCCAAACACTTAGCAATAATCAGCCGCTGCGATTCCACCTGGCAGTTTGCGCCGTCATGTACAACATACCCATCTATCGCTCCATCGGCGTACGTCTCACGTATGGTTATTCTGTTTTTGCAATTACTACGTTGCTTTTTTCTGCTCTAGCCCTCGCATTTACCTCGCCGGTCGATATCGCCGAACGGGTTCCTGCCACCGAGTTTATTTCCCTTGCCACCGCCAAGCCCATCCTGGACAAAATGGCGAGCGTGTTACCCTCTGCTCTCAAGGAAGCGCATCCCCTCGACGCCGACGCCTGGAATGCGTGGGTCAGAAGTGAAGACGCCGAGATCCGCAAACGCCTTGAGCGTGGCGAAGAGGACACCCTCACCAATCTGCTTCGCTTTGGCGTGACCTACACCAAGGAATATCGAATTGACCGCGAGTACTTGTCCAGCTACGGACACAGCACCCTCGTCGATTCCTTCGCGCAAAACCGCGCTGACGACCTCATCCGCGCCCTGCGTTCTCCTTCCGCTAATCCGGGAATGCAGGAAATGCGCTCCTTCCTCCAGCGCAAAGGTTTCTCCTTCGAGACTCCAGCGGATCGCGCGGCCATCAAGAAATATCTTCTCGCTAACCTCGCGCGCATGCGTGATGAGTTCAACGCCTACCGTGAAAAAATTAAGACCGCCGGTCAGTCGGAATTGTCCGAGCTCTATTCCGACCGCGGCATTTCTCTCGACACCAACCTGTGGCCGGATTACGACCTCGATCAGCAGTTACAACATTTGATCGCTTCAGGCGTCCTCAAACCCGGTAGCATTCGCCGCATTGCCGTCGTGGGTCCCGGCCTCGACTTTGCCAATAAGGAAGCCGGCAACGACTACTACGCCCCGCAGACCACCCAGCCTTTCGCCATCCTGGACTCGCTCCTGCGCCTGAAGGTTGCGGACCCATCCTCCCTAAAACTCTACACGCTCGACATCAGCCCGCTCGTCAACATCCACGTGCAACGGATTCACAAGGCTGCGCTTGCCGGCCAGCCCTACACCGTCCAATTGACGTGGAATTCCACTGTCCCGCGCGCGGAGGAATATCTAGCAGGGTTCAACGCCTACTGGCAAGCTTGGGGCGGCCAGATCGGCGTGGCCGTTCCGCCCATCCCGCCACCTGCCGCTACCGCTGCCGAACTTAGAGTCCGGGCCGTTAAGATCCGGCCAGACATCGTCTCTCGCGTCTCACCCATTGAGATGAACATCGTCTTTCAGCATGTTTCCCTTCCTCAGGACCAGCAGTTCGATCTCATTATTGGCACGAATGTCTTTATCTACTACGGACCGTTCGAGCAATCTTTAGCGCGCGCAAATCTGGCCGCGATGCTGAACCCCGGTGGCCTGGTGTTAACCAACGAATTGCTCGCGGATGCCGCGCCTGGAAAACTCCCCGAACTGACCCGCACCACCATCACCACTTCTTCCGACCCACTCATTACCCAAACCATCTTCTGCTACCGCCGCGAACCCTGACCTTGCTTGCTCGCAAGTCAGCGGAATAACCGGCCTTACCGGACCGGGCCGCTGGTTTCATTCTTGAGGCATGAAGATGTGTCGTGAAAGCGGGCTCCGCTAATTTAGGGATCACCGAGAATCGGCCTCTTTCCTCGGATCTTGACATTTATCCTTATTTCTGCAAATATCGAAACATGCCAACGTTTCCTGTCAAAAAGAACGCTGAGCAGGTGGCGAAGTTTGCCGACATGTTTTCCGCCATGGGTGCCGAGCCTCGCTTGCGGATCATGCAGTTGTTGCTTTCCGCTCATCCCGATGGCCTGGTGGTCGGTGAAATCCAGGCCGAACTGGAAATTCCGAACTCCACGCTGTCGCACCATCTCGACAAGTTAAGGAACGAAGACCTCGTGCTGGTGCGGCGCGAAAGCACCTTCCTGCGCTACACCGCGAACACGGAGGCGTTGCAAGAAGTTCTGCAATTCCTCTATGCGGAATGTTGCACACGAAACAAGGCCGTTGCACCGCGAGATGTGATCCAAATTTGCAAGTAAGGATTGGCCATGAATGAAGCAAACATAAGAGATGCCGTAAGAGAAAAATATGGAAGCGCAGCGTTGCGCGTCACGACAGGAGGAAGCTCCTGCTGCGGCGCGGCGCCGGCGAGCGATTCGGGCATCGACCCGATTACCGCCAACCTCTACGACGCCGGACAAGCCTGCCAAATTCCCGCTGAAGCCATGCTCGCTTCCCTCGGTTGCGGGAATCCCACGGCGCTCGCGAAACTCAATCCGGGTGAAACCGTTCTGGATCTCGGTTCGGGCGGCGGCATCGATGTACTGCTTTCCGCACGGCGCGTCGGTCCCACGGGGAAAGCTTACGGCCTGGACATGACCGACGAAATGTTAGCTCTCGCGAACGCCAATAAACGAAAGTCCGGCATCGAAAACGTGAAATTTCTAAAGGGCGAAATCGAAAACATTCCGCTGCCGGATAACTCAGTGGACGTCATCATTTCTAACTGCGTGATCAATCTTTCCGCGGACAAGGATGCGGTCCTTCGCGAAGCTTTTCGCGTCCTGAAACCCGGCGGACGCTTTGCGGTTTCCGACGTGGTGACACGCGGGGAAATGCTGCCGGAAATCCGCAAGAGCGTTCTGCTGTGGGTCGGTTGCATCGCGGGTGCGCTGGAAGAATCGGACTACCGCAGTAAATTGTTGCGCGCAGGATTTGCCGACGTCGAAGTCGAACCCACTCGCGTTTACCGCGTCGAGGATGCCCGCGAGTTTCTCTCCGGTCAAGGCTTCGACGTGGATGCCCTGGCCCCGCAAGTAGACGGCAAGTTCCTGAGCGCATTTATTCGCGCGGTAAAGCCCGCGGATTCCAGGGATAAAAGCTGCTGCGGGCCCACCTGCTGCAATTAAAAGGAATCTGGGATTCGCTATGTCGCAACACTACAACGTTCTTTTCCTCTGCACCGCAAACTCTGCTCGTTCGATCATGGCCGAGGCCATCCTCAACGGCATGCATAATCCAAACTTCACCGCCTATAGTGCCGGAAGCTTCCCGTCAGGAACAGTCCGCCCGGAAGCACTCAAGCAGCTGCAGCTCGCCAATCTGACGACCGCGGGTGTGCGTAGCAAAAGCTGGGAGGAGTTTGCCCGGCCCGGCGCCCCGCAAATGAGCTTCGTCTTCACCGTGTGCGACAACGCGGCGAAAGAAGTTTGCCCCATTTGGCCTGGCCAGCCGATGACGGCACATTGGGGGATTGCGGACCCGGCATCCGTGACCGGAACTCCGGACGAGGTCGAGCGCGCGTTCCGGGACGCCTTCGTCACTCTCAGCCGCAGAATCAACCTGTTCCTCAGTTTGCCCCTCCCCAGCCTTGACACCCTCGCTATCAAGAAAGAAATCGATCGCATCGGACAACAATGAGAGCCACGCTGCCGCGGCGAATCGTTTCAGAGTTTGTTGGCACGGGATTTCTCGTGGCTGCCGTCATAGGCTCGGGAATCATGGGCGAGCGTCTGGCTGGCGGCAATGTGGCGATCGCCCTGCTCGCCAATACCATCGCCACGGGCGCGGCCCTAGTCGCTTTGATTCTCACCTTCGGGCCAATCTCCGGCGCGCATCTCAATCCCGCAGTCACCCTCGCGGACGCCATGGAGCGGGGCGTGTCCTGGACGGTGGCCGCCTGCTACATTCCAGCCCAGTGCCTAGGTGGGATCGGCGGCGCAATAACGGCGCATATTATGTTTGGCCTGCCCGCAATATCGCTGTCCCACCATGCGCGAAGTGGTCCCGCTCAGGCCTTCAGTGAGTTTGTGGCAACTTTCGGTCTGCTTTGCGTGATTTGGGGCTGCTCACGCCGCCGCTCTGAAACGGTCCCCTTCGCAGTCGGCGCCTACATCACCGCCGCCTACTGGTTCACTTCTTCCACCTCGTTTGCCAACCCGGCGGTGACCATCGCTCGTTCCCTGAGCGACACCTTCGCGGGAATTCGCCCGGCCGACGCGCCGCTTTTCGTGTTTGCGCAGCTCTCAGGAGCAATTGCGGCTACTTTTCTGTTCCGCTGGCTCGTCCCCAGCCTGCGCTTGCCTGCCGAAAGGATCTTCACTACCGTGGAACCAAGTCCGCGATGAGTCCGCAGACCGGACAATGGAAATCAAGTTTACGATCACTGCGTCAATCGGCATTGCGTCTACTGCGATTCCGTCCCACATCTTTTGGCCGTTCTGCTTGGTACTGGCGCAAGCCCGGAATATGCTGTCGCTTCGAGCGAATCGAATTGCCGTGCCCGGGGAGGCCACGTCCATGCCGCGCATGATCTGCACCATCCTCGCTCTGGCGATGCTCGCATCGACCGCCTTGCCACAACAAAAGGAGACTCCCATTACGGCAATGACCCACCACGCCCGCGGCACCTTCACCGTAAATGTTCAGCCTCTCACCCCGCCTCCTGCCGATGGCCTTTCGCGCTTCTCGATTGACAAGCAAATTCATGGCGATCTCGAAGCCGCCACCAAGGGCGAAATGTTCTCCGGCGGCGACCCCAAGCTGGGAGCGGCTGGCTACGTTGCGATTGAAGTTGTCACCGGCGTGCTCCTGGGAAAACGCGGCACTTTTGCGCTCCAGCACACGGCCACCATGGATGCCAAAGGGCTAAACATGTCCGTAATCGTAGTCCCCGGCTCCGGTACCGGCGAACTCAAAGGCATCTCCGGAACTTTCACCATTACGATTGCAGACGGAAAGCATTCCTACGACCTCGAATACACCCTCCCATAACGCTGAGGCCAGGCAGCCTCACCGGCCGCTGGTACAATACTAGTACCTGTACTGTATATATATCGACAATCAAGCCCGGCCTGGCTACAATGCGCCATGTCAGGCCGATCCCACCGCCCACTCGCCTCCCGCCAATCTTCGCAGCCCACCCGACTGTCCGCACTCTTTGTTACCACTGCGCGAAATGTCGCGCTTTGTTTTCAACAAGCTACACACTCTTCTCAAAATACAAAACGGGCTAACTCTATTAAATTGTTGGCATTGCGCACTCTTTGCCAAAAACACCCGGGGGTGGGTGTACCTAACTCTCACTTAGTCATTTCCCAATTTGGGATTGGACTCCCCACGCGTTCGCAAATCAGGCGCGCGGCTTTGACGGCGCTAACCACTTTGCCGGAGAAGACGTGCAGTTCGCCCGGCGCGCTTTCCTGGATCAACAGGGTGCGGCGGTCCTCGGCGGGATTGTTCTCGACCACGCGCATGGTGAATCGCGAACCCAGGTATTGCGCGTCCTTGGAGGCGGGGACCGCCAGCGCGGAATCTTTTCGCATGGCTTCAAACCGGGTGCCGGCAAAGGGCGCAAATTCCAGGGCGTTCATCAGCGCGGCGTACGGTTCCGGAACCGGCGCGAGGGGATCGGTGGTGGTCCAGTGATTGGTGTGCTTTGCCGAACCGAACTGCGCTTTGCCCGAACTGCCGTAGGGATCGAACGCCGTGAACGGACCATCGATCACCACCAGGGAAATTCCGCGCAGCTGCGCGGGCAGCTCGATCAGGATTTTTTCCGCTACCTGATACTTGGCAATCTTGAACAGCCCGCGGCTCGGACCCATGCCGTAACACGCGCGAATCACGAAATCATACTCGCCGCGCATCTCGCTAGTGAATTCGCGCTGCAGGAAGGGAATCTTCAGCGCCGCAATTTGCCTTTCCACACTGCTGCGCAAAATATCGGGATCGTAAATCTGCTCGTCCACTTCGTAGCAACGGTCGATGAACTCGAAATTCATCCACGCCGGTTTGCACGGCTTGAAAAACACTTCGTGGCGCGCCATCACCTGCTCGAAAAGATCCGGCGAAGTCTGCGACCCTTCTTTCGGGATAGCATAAAAATGTTTGCTGCTGTGGATAATCGCCGACACGAACGCTTCGGTAAATTCCGCGCGCGCTTCCAGGGTCTCCTGAATGGTCTCCGGGCTGCGCGGATAGTGATAGCCGGAATGAATGCGAAACTGGTTGATCGCCGAAGCCGCGCGCAAAATTCCCAGCGGATCGAACAGCGTTACGTGGTGACCCGCTTCGGCCAGCCGAATCGCAATCGTGGCGCCATAGATTCCCGCGCCAGCCACGGCAACTCTCTTCGCGCTCACAAACACCTCGCCAGGCAAGCCGCCGGACGCGCCGCGAAAGTTGCGACCAAGAATTTTCCGACTATTTTGCAAGTGCGCTCAACGGACATGTTGTGTTTTCGCCTGCGAGGGCAGCACCAGCATGCCGTCGCGAATCGTGTAGTTCACGCCGCGCCAGCGAATGGTGCTGCGCGTAAAACTCGCCAGCCAAATTCCGAACGCCACCGCATCCCACACCGGAATCAGCGGCATCTTGCGCCAGATTCCCGGCTGCTTCATGCCGTGTACGCCGATCAACCACGCTATAGCCACGCGCAACACCACATACGCACCCAGATATCCAACGAGCACGGCCAGCGTGGGATGCGCTGCAATCGCAATCAGCGACCACGGCAGGCCCCACGTAAAAATCAAGCCGAAATGCCCGCGGGGGCGCATCAGGCGCATCACCGTCATCCAGCGCGTGCGCTTGTACAGCAAATCGCGCATGGAATTGAAATCCGCCACTGTTTTGACCACGTAAGGAAGCAGCTTCACTTCGTAGCCCGCTTCCGCCACCATGCGGCCGGCCAGCAAGTCGTCTGCGGGCTTGTTCTCGTTAACGCGATAGGTTCCAAACGCCTTGTTCGCCTGCCGCGTCATCACGATGGTCTGGCCAAACATGAATTTCACGCCATCCAGTTGCCAGGCCACCAGAATGCCGGCAAAGAAATCGGAAATCATGCCGATGGATTGCAGCTCCTGGATGAATTTGGTCTCTTCCGTGGAGGCATACAACGTGGTCGCGCCGCCGACTTTGGGATGGCGAAAGGGGTGGGCGATGGCGCGCAAATAATCCGGTTCAACGCGAATGTCGCCGTCGGTAATCACCAGCAAATCGTATTTGGCCTCGTCGACCAGACGCGTCAGGCGGCCCACCTTGTCATTGATGGCGTTGCGCCCGGAACCGTAGATCAGGCGAATTTGCCTTTCCGGAAAATCGCGCACCAGCTTTTCCAGCACCGGCAGCGCGGGATCGTCTTTGTCCACGCAGAAAAGGATTTCGTACTCGGGATAATCCTGGCGGCAAAAACTTGCATAGTTTTCGTACGCGTCTTCATCGAGGCCCTTGATGGGTTTCAGGCAACTGATAGGTGGAAAGAAATCGTTGTTTCGAGGATTTTCCCGCGCCGCCACCACAAAATAACGCGCCGTGCTGTACAGCGCCAGCAGGTAGTAGATGAAGGGAATTGCGGCCAAGGCAAGAACGATGTCAGCGGCAACCGTCAAATCTGGAACCTCGATAAAAGTATTCGCGCCATTTATTGCACGCCGATCTTCGATGAAGTTGCTGCGAAGAACGCCAGTGAAAATATCTTACCTGATTTGGCGCAGGCAACGCCAAATGCGCCCCGGCCCGCAGTCCGGCACGTAGAGTTAAACACGAGCTTACCCGCGGGGGTTGCTGGGGAACCTGCCAACGAGATTGGAAAGGGCGTTCCGAGCAGTGTTCCGCGGGAGGCTGCGGAGGTCATCGCGAGTTCAGCGAAGCGCGCAACGCTTCGCGCAGCGGTACGCGCGGACTCCACCCCAGTTCCTGGCGAATCCGCTGCGTGGAGTAATAGCGATTCTGCAGCGCACGTTGCACCTGGCGCACGGAAAAATCACCTGCGCCTGGCTTTACCAGCCCAACCGCTTCCGCAAAACGAGCCGCAGCCAGCACCGGCGTACCAGAAAAAAACAGCGTTCGCGTCCCCTGCACCTCTTTGCGCGCCCCATGGTATTGCTCCAGCGTCAGTTCGTCGTCGTCCAGCACAATATATTGCCGCAGCCCGTCGTGATTGGCCTTCGCCGCCACCTGCATGGCGTCGACCAGGTTTTCAATGTAGTTCAACGGAATACGATTCTGGCGATTTCCAAAAATCACGCTGGTGTTTCCCGCAACGAAACCAAGCAGCCCGAACGGCAAACGCTTTCCCGGTCCATAAATCACGCCAGGGCGGAGTATGGTTATCGAACATCCGTTGCCAGGCGGTTCCGCGCCTTTATGGGCGCTTTGCTCCGCGACTTGGTGCGCAAAAGAAACCGCGAACGCATCGGCCTGGATCTTGGATTGCGAATAAGCATCGCGCAGCTCCGGCCGATCATCGTACGGAGTACTTTCGTCGATGACTTCGCCGTCGCGCACCAAGCCATACACCGCGATGGAGCTGGTGTAAACGATATGACGAACGTCATGCTGCAGCGCGGTGTGAAACACGCGCTCCGTGCCGCCGCGATTGGCATCCAGAAAATCCGCGAGGTCGCCCGGCGCTTCCACCATCGCCGCAACGTGATACACGACGTCGGCGCCATCAACGGCACGTGCAATCGCGGCCGCGTCGCCGAGATCGCCACGCACCACTTCGGCACCCGCCGCGGCCAGTTCGTCGGCGCGGGCGGAAGGCCGCGCCAACGCGCACACTGGCGTCCCTTCCGCCAGCAAGCGCCGCACCACCGCGCCGCCAAGAAAGCCCGTGGCTCCCGTTACGCATACACGCATGCTGGCATCATTGCTTCGCGCGTGTGGGAATTGCAAGCATTGTTGCCGCGAGACACGAGCAACAGGAAATCGGTTCGACGGAAATATTTACTGGCTTCGCGTTGCAGTTAGCCTGGCTGAAGCCCGGCGCCTACCAAGGCGGGGGGGGCGTGGTGCGTTTCAAC
>Ga0209656_10002044_pt1 | contig 13181 bp, 6 predicted proteins | sample BogFormECP12_OM2_FD_188239 | JGI IMG/M metagenome (GOLD analysis project Ga0209656, IMG submission 188239) | Bog forest soil microbial communities from Calvert Island, British Columbia, Canada - ECP12_OM2 (SPAdes) (version 2) | ecosystem: Environmental > Aquatic > Freshwater > Wetlands > Bog ... | reverse complement strand
GTCACCGTCGGGGTTCACCACGCCGTTCGCCTTCCACTTCAGCGTGAACCCCTTCGTCTTCCGGGGCGACACGCTCGTCGCCATCGTGGTCGTGCCGGTGGCCCTCGGCGCGCTCTGGTGGTTCCTCATGCGGACCGACACCGGGCTGGCCGTGCGGGGGGCGGCCGACTCCGAGGAGCGCGCCCGGCTCCTCGGGCTCCCGGTGCCCCAGCTCGGCCGGCTCGTCTGGGTGGCCGCCGCCGTGCTCTCGGCGCTCGGGGCGATCCTCTCCGAGCCGCTCCTCGGGCCCAACATCACCACCAGTGTGTCGGTCGCCGCCCTGCTGCCGCCGCTGGCGGCCGCCGTGCTGGCCCGCATGACGTCGGTGCCCGCCGCCTTCGCCTGGTCACTCGCCATCGGGGTCGTCGAGGAGGCACTGTTCTGGAGCTACCACTCGTCGACGTACGTCGGCGTCGTCCTCTTCGTCGTGGTGGTGGTGGCGCTCCTGTTCCAGCGGCGCGACCGGCGGGACGAGGACGTGGCTGGCGAGTACGTGGCCGTGCGCGAGGTGGCGCCCCTCGGGCGCACCGTCGCCCAGGTGAAAGAGGTCCGGGCGGGCAAGGTGGTGGGCGCCGTCGTGCTGGGGACCCTTGTCGTCGTCGCCCCGTTGTGGCTGTCGCCGTCGGTGGTCACCGACGCCACCTACGCCGCCGCCTTCGGCATCGTCTCGGTGTCGCTCGTGATCCTGACCGGATGGGCCGGCCAGATCAGCCTCGGGCAGTTCGCCTTCGTCGGGCTCGGGGCGGCCGCCGCCGGCGCCCTGATGGTCCACGCCGACCTGCCGTTCTTGGTGGCCGTGCCGGTGGCCGGCCTGGCCGGGGCGGCGGCCGCCGTGTTGATCGGGCTCCCGGCGTTGCGCATCCCCGGCCTCTTCCTGGCCGTGGTGACGCTGGCCTTCGCGGTTCCCGTGTCGGACTGGCTGTTGTCGGCCAACTATCTGCCGGGCCTCAACCCGGCGCAGGTTCGGGCGCCCACGATCCTGTCGCGATTCGACCTGGCCAGCTTCACGACCCTCTACGAGGTGGCCCTGCTGGTGCTGGCCGTGACGGTCGTGCTGGCCCGCAACCTTCGACGGAGCCGCTCGGGTCGGGCGATCGTGGCCGTCCGGGACAACGGGGTCGCCGCGTCGGCCTACGGGATCAGCCCCTTCACGGCGAAGTTGCTCGCCTTCGGCATCTCGGGGTTCGTGGCCGGGGTCGCCGGCTCGATCTACGTCGTCCTCCAGGGAGGCATCAACGCCCAGGCCTTCCGGCCCGACCTGTCGATCACCGTCTTCTTGATGGTGGTGATCGGCGGGCTGGGGTCGTTCACCGGCGGGATCCTCGGCGCCCTCTACGTCGAGATCGTCCAGGCCACGCTCCCACCGTCGGTCCAGCCGCTCTTCATCGGGGTGGCGGTGCTCGCCGTGCTCATGTTCTATCCCGACGGCCTCGGCGGGATCGTGTTCTGGGGGCGTGACTGGGTCGTCGCCCAGCTGGCCCGGGCCCGGGGGGTGGACCCCGACCAGCCGCCCGCGCCCTCAGAGGCGGGCGACGACGCCGGCGACGAGCCCGGTTGGCGGCTCGCCCACCTGGCCGCTCTGCGGCTGCGGGCGCTCGAGGAGCTCGAGCTTCACGGGGCCGAGTCGGCGGCGACGGCCGCCGCGGCGGTGGCCGGGCCCGACGACGGCCGGGCCGAGGTGTTGCGGGTGACCGGCCTCGACGTCTCGGTCGGGGGCGCTGCCGTGGTCTCCGACGTGACGTTCGGGGTCGGCCAGTCCGAGGCCCTGGCGCTCGTCGGGACGAACGGGGCCGGCAAGACCACGGTCCTTCGGGTGGTGGCCGGGCTCGATCCGCCCGAGGACGGGACGGTCGAGTTCCTCGGCGAGGACGTCACCTCCTGGACACCACAAGCGCGGGTCCGGGCCGGGCTGGTCACGCTGCTCGGCGGGCGGGGCATCTTCGCCTCGCTCTCGGTCGAGGAGAACCTGCGCCTCGGTGGGTGGATCGCCCGGCGAGACCTCCACGACCCGGCGTTCGCCGAGGCGGCCGAGGAGCGGGTCCTCTCGTTCTTCCCGGTCCTGGCCGAGCGGCGCGGTGAGCGGGCCGGGCAGCTCTCGGGCGGGGAGCAGGAAATGCTCGGGCTGGCCCAGGCGCTCATGTGCCGACCGAAGCTGCTGGTGGTCGACGAGCTCTCGCTTGGCCTGGCCCCCGAGGCGGTCAGCCAGCTGCTGAGCGTGCTGGGGGCCCTGGTGGCGAGCGGGGTCACGGTCATCGTCGTCGAGCAGTCGGTCAACGTGGCCACCGCCCTGGCTGAGCGGGCCATCTTCTTGGAGCGGGGCCGGGTCCGCTTCAGCGGACCGACCCCCGAGCTCGAGAGCCAACCGGTGCTGTTGCGGTCGATCTTCGCCCGCGCCGCCCTGCGGGCCGCCGGCACTCCGGTCCGGTCGGTCGGACATCTCCGGGGCCCGACGTCGACCGTCGCCTCGCCGGCGACCGACGAGGCGGTCCTGGCCGCGCTGACCGGGGTGAGCGGCGCACTCGACCCGGGGCCGACCGACCGGGTGGCGCCGGGGGACGGGGCCGCCCGCCCGGCCGAGCCGCCGCCCCCGCCGGTCCTCGCGGCATCGGGCGTGTCCAAGCGCTTCGGCGGGGTCGACGCCCTCCGTGACGTGACGGTGACCGTGGCCCCGGGGGAGATCCTCGGGGTGATCGGCGCCAACGGCGCCGGGAAGACCACGCTGCTCGACGTCTTGTCGGGCTTCGTCACGCCGGACACCGGCACGGTGTCCCTGAGCGGCGCCGACGTGACCGCCCTCTCGGCCCCGGTGCGGGCCACCCTCGGCGTCGGCCGTCTCTTCCAGGACGCCGGGCTCTGGCCGACGATGAGCGTGCGCGAGGCCCTGTCCACCGCGCTCGAGCGCTTCGTCACGGTCCGTGACCCCCTGGCCTCGGCCCTGGGCTTGGCCTCGGCCGTGCGTGCCGAAGCGGTCGTGGCCGAACGGGTGGACCAGCTGCTCGACGAGCTCGACCTGACCGGCGTGGCCGAGCGGCGGCTGGTCGACCTGTCGCCCGGCACGAAGCGGGTGGTGGAACTGGGCTGCGCCCTGGCGCACCGGCCCGGGGTCCTGCTCCTCGACGAGCCGACGTCGGGCATCACCCACCGGGAGAGCGAGGCGCTCACCGAGCTGCTCCTCGGCGTGCGCCAGCAGACCGGTGCCGCCTTCATCGTCGTCGAGCACGACGTGCCGGTGGTGGCCGCCCTGGCCGACCGGATGGTCTGCCTCCATCTGGGCCGGGTCATCGCCGACGGCACCGCGCCCGAGGTCCTGAGCGACGTCGCCGTGGTGGAGGCGTACCTGGGCGTTGACCCGGCGGCACCCGGCCGCGGGGCCCCGGTGGCGGTGCGGTCGTGACCGCCCCGTCGGGCGAACGCCCGGGCCCGCCGGCTCCGACGCGTTCGCGTGGCGCCCACGCCGCCCCGCCCCCGCCCGCCGCGGCGACGGCCCCGTCCCCGCCTCCGCCGTCCGCCGTGCTCCCCCCGCCACCGGTGTCCGCACCGCCCCCGCCGGTGCCCACGCCGCCCCCGCCGTCGGCTTTGCCCCCGCCGTCTGCTCTGCCCGAAGCCCGAGGCGCCCGAAGGACCCCGGCGTCGGTCCCGGGCGGGCCCGCCGCGTGGCGGCGGTACCGGGGGGTCGTGGTGCTGGTGGCGGTGCTCGCCGTCCTGGCGGCGGTGCTGCCCTCGGTGGTCTCGACGCCCCCGACGGTCGTCCACCGCGTCGTCGTCGTGACCCCGGCGCCCTCCCCGGGCGCCCCCGGCCTGACGGTGGGCGGCGTCCACTGCGGCCCCGGGGTCCGCCAGGTGCCGTGGTCGGCGTACGCGCCCATGTGCATGCCGGCGTGGCACGGGGACAACGGCGGGGCCACCGCGCCAGGGGTGACGGCGACCACCATCACCCTCACGTACCGCCAGCCGCCGCGTTCGACCGAGGGCGAGCTGACCTCGCTCATCCCCCCGGCGGCCAGCGGCACGACCCAGCAAGTGATCCAGACGATGGAGGCCGAGGTCGCCACGTTCAACTCGACCTTCGAGCTCTACGGGCGCCGCGTCGTCCTGCGGCCCTACCTCGGCCGGGGCGACGTGGTGGCCGAGCTGAGCGGGACCGGCCAGGCGGCGGCGGCCGCTGACGCCGCCGAGGCGGTCCGTCAGCACGCCTTCGCCGACAGCTCGGGGATCGGGGCCACCCCGGTCTACGAGGCGGCGCTGGCCGCCCGCCAGATCATCGGGATCGGCCCGGCCGGCCTGGCGGCGTCCGGGTCGCCGTACCTCTACTCGACCGGCCCGGCCTGCGCCAAGACGGCCGAGGCGACCGTCCGCCTGGTGGAGCAATCGCTCGCCCCGACGACGGTGAGCTACGCCGGCGGCGACCTGAACGGCCGCCGGCGCGTCTTCGGGTTGGTGGACGCCCGCCCGTCGGCCTCGGCGGCGTGCACCCGGGCGCTGACGGCCGGCCTGGGCGCGATCGGCGTCCGGCCGCTCACCGTCGGCCCGCTGTCGCTCGGCGCCCCCACCGTCACCGCCGACGTCCGCCGGGCGGTGGTGGCGATGAAGGGGGCCGGGGTGACGACGGTGCTGTGCACGACGTGCGGGCCCTTCGTCCCGGCCCTCCTCACCCGGGCCGCCGAGCAGATCGGGTACTCGCCCGAGTGGGTCCAGTCGAGCGGGCTCGACGCCCTCGGCGTGCTCCAGCCCTGGTCCGAAGCGTCGCACTCGGTGGCCCTCGGGGCCCCGGCCGTGGCGCTGGCCGGGACCGAAGCCGAGCACGCCTTCGACCTCAGCGCGCCGGCCGGGGCCAAGCCGGCGCCCGACGCGGCCGACGTCTACGCCCCGCTGGTGCTGTTCTTCGACGCGCTCCAGGCAGCCGGGCCCGACCTGACCCCGTCCAGCTTCGGCGCCGGGCTGCGCACCCTGGCCCCGTCGCTCGACGGTGCCATGTTCGGCCGGTGGACGTTCGGACCGCGTGCCCACGACCCCAACGCCACCTACGGGCTCGTCCGTTTCAGCCCGACCGTCCTCAGCCCGCTCGACCAGTCCCCCGGGGCCTGGGTCGCCTGCAACGGCGGGGCCCGTTACGCCTACGCGCCGGAGGAGCCGCCCCAGCTCCCGCGGGCCAAACCCCTCGACTGCCCACCGGCCGGCTGACGGGCGCCGGGCGGTCGAAGCTGAGAAGAACTGAGAGGGCCGCGGCGGTGTGCCCCGGTCGAGCGGCCAGACTGGCCGCATGGCCAAGCCGGCGACCACCCGATCATCGGCCACCACACGCCCGGCCCGCTCGGGCGGGGCGTCGGTCAACCGGGACGCATCCGGCGCCCGCCCGGGCCAGAAGGCCGGTGACCGCCGTGCCCGGCGGTGGTTGTTCCTGGGGCCGCCCCCCCGGGCGCTGTGGCTGTCGGGGTGGGCCCTGCTCCCGCTCCGGGCGTTCCTCGGCTTCACCTTCGTCTTCGCCGGCCTCCAGAAGCTGGCCAACCCCAACTTCTTCAACTCGGCCAGCCCCTCGGGCATCCAGGCCCAGATGATCGCCTCCGAGCGGATCAGCCCCTTCCACGCCATCCTCGGCCATCTGCTCCAGTTCTCCACCCCCCTCGGGATCCTGATCGCCCTGGGCGAGCTGGCCGTCGGGCTGGGCGCCCTCCTCGGCCTGTGGACCCGCCTGGCCGCCGTGGGCGGGATGCTCCTCTCGCTGACCCTTTTCTTCACGGTCAGCTTCCACGCGTCCCCCTACTACACCGGGGCCGACATCGTCTTCTTCTTCGCCTGGACGCCCCTCGTGCTGGCCGGGTCGGGCGGCGTGCTCTCGCTCGACGCCGTGATCGCCGCCCGGGCGTCGGGGGAGGCCCGCCTCGGGACCCCGACGCTCGTGCCCGTGCCGTTCTCGGTCGTCCAACAGGTCTGCGGCCACTACGAGAACGACCGGTGCACGGCCCGGCGCAACGCCGCCTGCGAGCCCGGACCGTGTCCGTTCCTGCACGAGGGCGACCGGCCCGTCGGGCTGGCCGGTCGCCCGGACGAGGTCGACCGCCGGGCGGTGGTGCTCGGGGCGACGTCGGTGGCCGCCGTCGGGGTCGCCGGCCTGCTGACCGCCGGCCTGACGGCCGGGGTCGGGCGGGCCCTCGGCGGCGCCAAGTCGCCGGCCGGGTCGGGCACGGGCACCCTGCCGGGCACCGGGCACACCCCGAGCGCCGCCGCCCCCACGACGACCACCCCGCCGGGGGCGGGCTCGACGACCACCGCGCCCCAGACGTCGGGCAGCACGACCACCGCTCCGGCCTCGACCCCGACGTCGGCCGCCACGCCGCCGGGGACGGCGGTCGGACCGGCCAAGGACGTCCCGGTCGGCGGGGCCGCCCGCTTCAGCGACCCGAGCTCGGGCGACCCGTCGATCGTCCTGCAGCTGACCAAGGGCAGCTTCGTCGCCTACGACGCCGTCTGCCCGCACGCCGGCTGCACCGTGGGCTACGCCCCGGGTGCAAAGCTGCTGGTGTGTCCCTGCCACGGCTCGACGTTCGATCCCACCAACGGGGACGTCCAGGTCGGCCCGGCCCCCACCGGCCTGCGTCCACTCCGGGTGGCCGAGGGTGGCGACGGTCAGCTGTACGTGAACGGCTGAGGGTGGCCTCGACCACCGCCATCGGGCCGTGCGGATCCTGATCGTCGAGGACGAGGTGCACCTGGCCTCGGCGGTGGCCCAGGGGCTGACGGCCGAGGGCTTCAGCGTCGACGTGGCCGAGACCGGGACCGAGGGGCTGGCCCGGGCCCGCGCGCGCGACTACGACCTCATCGTCCTCGACATCTTGTTGCCCGGGATCAACGGCTACAAGATCTGCGCCACCTTGCGCGAGGAGGGGAACTGGGTCCCCATCCTCATGCTGACGGCCAAGGACGGCGAGCTCGACGAGGCCGAGGCGCTCGACACCGGGGCCGACGACTTCTTGGCCAAGCCGTTCGCCTTCGTCGTCCTCGTCGCCCGGATCCGCGCCCTCCTGCGGCGGGGACGCCGTGCCCGCCCGGCCGTCCTGGCCGCCGGGGACCTCACCCTCGACCCGGCCGAGCACCGCTGCCGGCGGGGCGACACCGAGGTCGAGCTCACCCCGCGTGAGTTCGCGCTGCTCGAGTACCTGATGCGCTTCACCGGCGAGGCCGTGCCCAAGCTCGAGATCGTGTCGCACGTATGGGGCGACGACTTCGAAGGGGACCCCAACATCGTCGAGGTCTACGTCGGGTACCTGCGCCGAAAGATCGACCAGCCCTTCGGGCGGGCCGCGCTGCAGACCGTGCGCGGTGTCGGCTACCGCCTCCACGCCGACGGTGGCTGAGGAGCGGCCCGACCGCCGATCGCCCGTCACCGGGCCCCCGCTGCTCGGGTCGGTCCGGGTCCGTCTGGCCGTCTCGGCCATGGTGGTGGTGGCCATCACCCTCGCCCTGGGCGGGGCCGGGCTCGTCTGGCTCCTCCATCGCTCGCTCATCCACGGGCTGGCCTCCCGGGCCGCCGCCGAGGCCGGCGACGTGGCCAGCCTGGCGGCCGAAGGGTCGCTGCCGACCCGCCTGCCGCTGCGCCCGAGCGTGGCCGCCCAGGTCGTCGACGGCCACGGCCGGCCCCTGGCCGCCTCGCCCGAGCTGCTCGGGCGCCCCCCGATCTCGGACCGCCGCCCGGCGGTCGGCACGACGGTGACCGTCCCGGCCGCCGGTGTGCTCGCCGCCTCCGAGAGCGACATCGTGGTCGCCACGGCGGTGAACTCCCCGGCCGGCGTCCGCTACGTGTACGCGGTCGTCTCCGACGACCCGGCCGACGACTCGGCCAAGACCGTGGCCCTGCTGTTGGTGGTGGCGCTCCCGCTGCTCGCCCTGGCGGCCGGCGGGTTCGCCTGGGTCCTGGCCGGGCGGGCGCTGCGGCCGGTCGAGGCCATCCGGACCGAGGTGGGCGACATCACGGCCAGCGACCTGCACCGCCGCGTCTCCGAGTCCGGGTCCAACGACGAGATCGGCCGGCTGGCCCGGACGATGAACGCCATGCTGGCCCGCCTCGAGGCGGCGTCGGACCAGCAGCGCCGGTTCGTCTCGGACGCCTCCCATGAGCTGCGCAGCCCCCTGGCGGCCCTCCTGGCCCAGCTCGAGGTGGCCCGGGCCCACCCGGGCTCGGCCAACTGGCCCGAGGTGGCCGGCGCGGTCGGCGAGGAGGCTGACCGTCTGTGGCACCTGGTCGACGACCTGCTGCTGCTGGCCCGGGGCGACGAGGGCCACCTCGTGCCCCGGCACGAGGCGGTGGACCTCGACGACCTCGTGCTGGCCGAGGGGAACCGCCTGCGGGCCCAGGGGAGGGTGGCCGTCGACCTGCGGTCGGTGAGCGCCGGGCGGGTGTCGGGCGACCGGGAGCAGCTGCGCCGGGTCGTGCGGAACCTGGCCGACAACGCCGAGCACCACGCCGTCTCGGCCATCGCCTTCGAGGTGCACGCGGACGGGCCGTGGGTCGAGGTGGTGGTGGCCGACGACGGCCCCGGCATCCCTCCCGAAGAGCGCGGGCACATCTTCGAGCGCTTCGCCCGCCTCGACGAGGGGCGCGGCCGCCACGAGGGCGGGACCGGGCTGGGCCTGGCCATCGTCGGGGCGGTGGTCGGCGCCCACGGCGGGACCGTCGAGGTGGCCGACTCGCCCCGCGGGGCGCGCATCGTCGTGCGCCTGCCGGTCGAGGAGGACTCGGGACCCCCGACGCCCGGCGTCCGGGTCGACCCCGGGCCCGGGGCGTGGGCGGCGCCGACGCCCGGCGAGCCGGCCCGCGACGCCGAGCGCGCCCGCTGAGCGAGGCGGCCCGGCCGGGCGACCCCCGGTCAGTTGGCCAGTGGCAGCTCGCGCCGGGCGGCGTCCAGACGGGCCCGGCGGGCCTCGACCTGGCGGACGAAGGCCGACCCCGACGGGAGATGGGCCAGCACGTCGGACTGGCCTTGGGGCCGGGCCAGCATCCACGAGTGCCCGCCCGGGAGCCACTGGACCTTGGTCCCGGCGAGGGCGGCGAACTCCTCGGCCGCCCGGGCCGTGGCCACTCGGTCGAAGCAACCCCACTCGGCGAGGACCGGGAGCCCGACGGCCCGCAGCTGGCGCACCTCGTTGCGCAGGTCCACGGTCAAGAGCATGCTGCCGATCGGCGCCGTGGTGGCGAGCGTCCGCATGTTGGCCCGGACGTCGGGCAGCATCGAGGTCACCGTCGAGAGGATCCGCCCGACGAACAGGTCGGGGACGTCGAGGACGATGGCGGCGATGATGTCGGCCACCGGGGCGATATCGGGCAGGACCGGGGACAGGAGCGACGGGATCAGGCCCCGGCGGTCCTTCCAGGCCGGGGTGGCCACCCCGTCGCGGTAGATGATGCCGAGCGTGCGCTCGGGGCGGCGGCTGGCGAACTCGACGGCCACCGCGCCGCCCATCGAGTGCCCGAGCACCACCACCGGCCCGGCGCCGAGGTGGTCGAGCAGCCGCTCGACGACGCGGGCCAGCGAGGCCATCGAGATCTCGCCCCACGGGAGCGGATCGCTCCCCCCGAACCCGGGCAGGCTGGGGTTGACCACGCGCCACCCGAAGCGCTCGGCCAACAGGGCGCTCTCCCGCCAGTACATGGCCCCGCCCGAGAAGTACCCGTGGAGGTTGACCGCCCAGATCTGGGAGCCGCCGGCGTCGTTGTCCGACACGGCGTAGCGCAGCACCCGCCCGTCGACGTCCACCTGGTCGCCGACCATGACCATCGCGCCGTCGCCGTGACGACGCTGGTGGCGGCGCCGGGCCATCTCGAGGGGGTTGGGCGCCAGGTGGCGGACCATGTCCCAGGGTGCCCGGCGGCGAGGCGCGCCGGGACCCCCGGTTGGCGCGCCGTCCGCCAGCTCCTCGGAGCTGGCGGCGGTCGTCACTGGCTACCCGGCCGGGCCGACGAGCCCATCGGGACCCGAGGTTACCGGTGGGGGCAGCGGCCGGTCGGGTTCCCCGTGGGCGGAGCGGTCCGTCGGTAGCCTGGCCCGCCTATGGGCGCCCCCGGCCCGGCCCGGAGACTGGCCGCCAAGTCGCTCCTGGCGGTGCGGGAGGTGACCACCCTAGGCCCGGCGACCATGGCCGCCATCGTGACCAACAGCGTCGCCGGCGCCCGGCAGGCCCGCCGCGACGCCCGGGCCGAGCAGGCGCCGGCGGTCACCCGCACGCCGGGGGTGCTCCTCGACGTGGCCGTCGTGACCGACGAGGCGTCGGGGGCCGTTGCCGGGATGCGGTGCCGGTTCGCCGAAGCGGACCTCGAGGTTCGATTCGTGCTCGAGGACCTGGTCCGGATCGCCTGGGGCCCTGGTGCGGGGCCGCTCGGCTGGGGCCTCGACCCGACCGGCCCGGGGGTGACGGCCGGGTCCGACCGGCCGGTCGTCGCCGTCGAGGTCACCGACGGCGGCGCCCGGGCCGCCAGCGCGGCGCTGCGCGTCGAGGTCGGCACCGACGGGGGGCTCGCCTTCAGCGACGGGCGGGGCACGACGGTCCGCCGGGAGCAGGCACCGCTGCGCCACGGGGCCACCCGGCGGTTGCGCAGCCTGCTGCGCCCGGGCGAGCGCGTGGCCGGCCTCGGCGAGCAGGCGGCCCCGGTCGACCTGCGTGGCGGGACCTACCGACTGTGGAACCGGGACCCCGGCGGCGCCTGGGGACCCGGCCAGGACCCGCTCTACTGCGGGATCCCGGTCCTGGTGGGGCTCCACCCCGACGGCGACGTCCTCGTGTTCCACCACAACCCCTTCGAGGCGCAGGTCACCGTCGACGGGCCCGGACCCCGGATCGGGGCGCCGGCCGGCGTCGAGGTGCGCTTCGCCGGCGGGATGCTGTGCCACTACGTCGCGGTCGGCCCGCTGCCCCGGCTCCTCGAGCGCCACCGCCGCCTGACCGGCCGGTCCCCGCTGCCACCGCGCTGGGCCCTCGGCTACCACCAGTGCCGGTGGGGGTACAAGGAGCAGTCCGAGGTCGAGGCGGTGGCCGCCGGCTTCGCCGAGGCCGGGCTCCCGCTCAGCGCGCTCCATCTCGACATCGACTACATGGACGGCTACCGGACCTTCAGCGTCGATCGGGACCGCTTCCCCGACCTGGCCGCCCTGTCCGCCGGTCTGGCGCGGCGCGGCACCCGGGTGGTGACGATCGTCGACCCGGCCATCCGGGTCGACCCGCGCAACGAGGTCTACCGACAGGGGGTCGAGGGCGGGCACTTCGTCGCCGACGCCCGGGGCGAGCCCGTCCTCGGGACGGTCTGGCCGGGATGGGCCGCCTTCCCCGATTTCACCGCCCCGGTCACCCGGGCCTGGTGGGCCGGCTGGTACCGGGGGCTCACCGACCAGGGCGTGGCGGGGATCTGGCACGACATGAACGAGCCGACGTCGATCACCTTGTGGGGGGACCGGACCCTGCCCCGGTCGGCCCGCCACGCCAACGAGGGGCGCGGCGGCGACCACCGGGAAGCGCACAACGTCTACGGGATGCTGATGGACGAGGCCGGGGTGAACGGGTTGACGGCCGCCCGGCCACACCGGCGGCCGTTCGTGGTCTCGCGCGCCGGGTGGGCCGGCATGCAGCGCAGCGCGTTCAACTGGACGGCCGACATCGAGTCGAGCTGGGAGGGGCTGGCCCAGCAGATCCCGACGGTCATCGGCCTCGGGCTCTCGGGGGTCCCCTTCACCGGGTGCGACATCGGCGGGTTCAGCGGGGCGCCGTCGCCCGAGCTCTACCTGCGCTGGCTCGAGCTCTCCGTGCTCCTCGCCTTCTGCCGCACCCACTCGGTCCTCGGGGCGCCCCCGCGCGAGCCGTGGCGCTGGCCGCCCCCCTACGACGCCGCCGTCGGACGGCTGATCCGGCTCCGCTACCGCCTCCTCCCCTATCTCTACACGGTGGCCTTCGAGGCGAGCGAGCGGGGGTACCCGATGGTGCGCCCGCTCTGCTGGCCGGCCCCGGGGGAGGAGGGCTCGTCGACCGACCGTCGCCTCTGGCACGTCGACGACGCCTTCTTCCTGGGTGATGCCCTGCTGGCCGCCCCGGTGGCGGCGCCCGGGGCCCGGGGCCGACCGGTGCCCCTCCCGGCCGGCCCCTGGTGGCGGTGGCGGCCGGTGCGCCCCCTCCCCGCCCCCGACGGTGCCGGGGAGGGGGCGGGATGGACCGACCAGGTCGAGCGGCTCGCCGGCAGGAGCACCCGCCACCTCGACGCCCCGGCCGGCCAGCCGCTCCTGTGCGTGCGGGGCGGGCGGGTGGTCCCGCTCGACGACGGGTGGGCCGACGGCATCGACGACGGCGCCGACCCGGCCGCGCTCGACGACGGGCACCAGCCGCGCCGGTTGGCGTTCCACTGCTTCGTCGACCCGGCCGGGCGGGCCGAGGGGTACCACTACGACGACGCCGGAGACGGGTGGGGGTCGTCCCGGCTCGACGCGTTCACCGTGGCCCCCGACGGCGACGACCTCCTCGTGACCTGGAGCCGCAACGGGGACCACCCGCCCCCGGGGCGGGTCCGCCTGGTGGTCCACGGCGCTACCGCGACGGCCGCACTGGCCGACGGGGTCGAGGTCCCGTTCTCGGTCACCGGTGGCGGCGGGGCGGCGACCGACGTCGAGGCCGCCCCGTTCGCCGAGCTGTTCCTGGTCGGTGCCCGGCCGGGTCGTTGAGCGGTCAGGTCACGTCGCGGGTGAACGTGGTGAAGTAGCCGACCACCGTCGGGACGATCCCCCAGGCGGCCAGGACGATGGCGCCCAGCCACCACGCCAGGAGGTAGGCGCGGTCGTTGCGGCCCCCGAGCCCGCCGGCCAGGGCGCCCCCGGCCGCTGTCGGCAGCCACTTGCCGAGCCACGGAAGCAGGCCGTCGAGGATGGGCTCGAGGATGAAGGCGGTGCCCAAGATGGCGACGATCCCGGCCACCTGGTTGCGCACGAGGGTCCCGAACCCGACGCCGAAGAGGGCGATGATGGCGTACCAGGCGAGGAGCCCCGGGACGACCGCGCCGATCTGGCCGGTCAGAGCGCCGACCGTTCCGCCCTCCGCCACCAGCAAGGGGATGCCGACGGCGGCGACCACGACGAAGGTGACCAGCCCGAGGACGACCCCCCAAAACACCGAGG
>Ga0209656_10002043_pt1 | contig 13182 bp, 9 predicted proteins | sample BogFormECP12_OM2_FD_188239 | JGI IMG/M metagenome (GOLD analysis project Ga0209656, IMG submission 188239) | Bog forest soil microbial communities from Calvert Island, British Columbia, Canada - ECP12_OM2 (SPAdes) (version 2) | ecosystem: Environmental > Aquatic > Freshwater > Wetlands > Bog ... | reverse complement strand
CCACGATCAGCGGCAGCACCATGGCGCCGCCATCCCCGGCGACCAGCCCTACCTGGACATGCGGGTCGGCCAGGTAGGCCCCCTCCGCCATCAGCACCATGTCACTGAGCAGGGCCAGGCTGCAGCCCAGCCCGACGGCCGGCCCGTTCACCGCCGCGACCACCGGCACCGGGCAGCGCACCATGCCGGTGATGATGCGGCGCGCCTCGGCGATGTTCTGTTCCCGGAACGCCTCATCCTGCTGGACCCGGGTCATCACGTGAAAATCCCCGCCCGCGCTGAACGCCCGCCCTCGCCCGGTCAGCACCACCGCCCGCACGGCCGCGTCGGCGGCGAGGCGATCCCAGAGGTCCGCCAGCGCGGTGTGCAGCGTCTCGCTCGCGGCGTTCCGCTGCTCCGGCCGGTTCAGTTCGATCAGCCGGACGGGACCCTCAGCGGTTACTACCAGTTCCGGCGCCAGTTCGTCCATGCTCTAAATATAGTTAAATCTTATAAATCAATCAATGGCCCGAACGGAGCCGGTGCACGCCCCGGGGCAAGCCGTCAGCACGGGCCGGCGGGCGCCCCGGGGAGCGGCGCCATCCCGGCGGCTCACTGGCCGGCTCGCGGCTTCCGCTTCCGCTGCTTGTTTTTCTTGCGCTGCCGGGTCGCGCCGCGACCTGCCGCTGGGTTTTTCCGGCCGGCCGGCCGGGAATCGCCTTAGGCTTTTCGCGTGGCTGCGATTGAGTTCGAAGAACGAGACCTTGAGGCCAGCGTGCCTGACCTGGCGACCCGCGGCGCCTGGACCCGGGTGCGGCTGCGGTGGCGGCGGGACCCGCTGACCGGAGCCAGCGCCCGGATCCTCACCGGAGTGAAGCTCCAGCCCCCGACCCGCCCGGACCTGACCGAACTTACGGCCAAGCCAGCCTTCTGCCCGTTCGACGCGGAGCACCTGGAGTCGGCCACCGTCCCGTTTCCCGCCGAGCTCACGACCGAGGGCCGCATCCGCCTGGGCCGGGCCGTGGTGGTGCCCAACATCATGGCGTACGCCACGCACAGCGCGGTCGGCATCTACGATCCCGGGCGTCACTTCCTCGACCTGGACGAGCTGACGCCGTCCCTGGTCGGGGACGCCCTGACCGTCATGGTCCGCCATGCCCGGATGGTGCGGCGCCTGGACCCCACGGCCGTGTGGAGTTCGATGAACGCCAACTACCTTCCGCCCTCGGGCTCTTCGCTGGTCCATCCGCACCTCCAGTCCTCCCACGACGCCTGCGGACTGACCGGCCAGCGCCTGATGGCCGAGAAGTCCATGGCCTGGCACGAGGCGCACGGGTCCTACTGGGCCGCCCTGGTCGACCAGGAGGCCGGCGGCCCCCGGTGGGCCGGGCCCATCGGCCGGGTGGCCTGGCTGACCCCCTTCGCCCCGACCGGGTTTCACGAGGTCTGGGGCGTGGTCGGCGGGGCGGCCGATGTGACCGACCTGACCGAGGAGGACACCCAGGCGCTGGGCCAGGGACTATCCCAGGTCCTGGCCGCCTACCGGGCCTGGAACCTGACCTCGTTCAACTTCGCCGTGATCGGCGGCGGGCCGCAGGCCCGCGAGTACGGGCACCAGGTCGTGCTCAAGGTGGTCAGCCGGTCCAATCCGGAGCCCTATTACCGCAGCGACGCCACCTATTTCGAGCGCCTCTACGGAGAGGCCCTGATCGACCTGAGCCCGGAAGAGGTGGCGGAAGCCGTCCGGGCCCAATTCTGATCCGCGCCACTAGGCAAACTGCTTTCACCCAATCTCTGCCGCAGCCGAAGCCGGGACACCGTAACGGACAGGGTGGCACACTCGCCGACACCATATAATCCGCTAGCGCCATCTTCATCTTCGGCCATCTGGCGGAACTCTGCCGCTAGTTCGGCAATCTGCCTGTCGAGCTCCGCGTCTCTCTTAGCCTTGTCGATCCGCGAAGCATCATCGATCCTGTCAAGCCGGGAACGGACTTCGCTCTCGATAGTCTGGAGCGCGATCTCGTCGCTGCCAGTCGCCTGCCGCTCGCTTACCTTCATCCCGGCCGTCGCGATGATTTCCGCGGTTTTGAGCCTGGAGTCTACAAGTTCGTCGTATTTGGTCGGCTTGCTCATCATCTTGGACAGCACAGGCAGGCAATCTACAGTGATGATGAAAAGACCAAGAAGAACCGTCGAGCCCGCGACGACGACACTAATTGAGGCGAGTTCGCCGAGCGCGTCTATGCGGTTAAGCAGACCGATGCGGCCTTCATCTGCTTTTTTTTTCGCAACGAGCTTTGCGATGGCGTCAGTAGTGGCGGTCGCATACGCTTGAGTCTGCTGGCCCGCGGCGACGGTCTTATCGGCGATTTCCTGGTCGAGGACGGACAGTTGAGCCTCAAGCTGCGAAACGTGACTCTGATTGGCAAAGGTGTCGGCCTCTTGCCGGTCACGGTTACAGTTGGGGCCCTGCCCGACGATTCCCGAGAGCCCCGTGCCGTGGAGGCCGTTGCATTCTTCCCGGGCGATGAGATTATCGCTGGCGATCGTCTTGTTGTCAGCCGAGATGGTGCCGGCCAACTGGACACGCTGCGCCTTCGCAAGCGCGATCGTATTGTTCGTCCCGATGGCAGGGTCGCTGACTGAGACGAGGAATCCATTACAGGCAGCGGACTGCGCCGCGCCCTGGTCCGACGCTCCTGGGAGCGGGTTGCATACCTTCAAGTGGCTTTCGTACGCTAGGAGTGCATTGTTTTGATCGTTTTGGGCCCTCGACACGACTTCGGAACTGAAGACTGTGAGCACGAGCGGGGTGGCGATAATGATCCCGAAAAGGAGCGCGAGTGCGATGCGCGGCAAGAAAATCCGCCATCGCGAACCGTTCACTCCATGCGTGCTGGAGATCAGCCAGCGGTCGATGCAGCAGATGAATGCGCCCCAGAACAGTGCGACTAGAAACAACACCGGCCACACCGGCCCGAAAACCTGGTCCAGTGCGTCCAGCATGGACAGCATGGCCATAGTGGCGGTGCCGAGGATGATCGCACCGAGGCCCGTGTAGCGAGCGCGCTCCTCCCACACCCGGTCGAGCAGCTTCTCGTCCACTCCGGTCAGGACACGCAACCAGCGGGCGGTCCCGTGCGCAGGTGGTGCCGCACGCGGAAAGTGGACGCCAAGGGCCGCGATATTGTCGGCTACCTCGCCGAGCAATTGGGCCGTGCGTGCCTGTGATCCGTCAGTAGGCGTGGACCTATCACTAGTCGCTGACCCGTCGGTAGAAGCTGATCGGTGGCCGGTCGCTGAGTTGTTGCTCGCCGCCCGCGCGCTGCCATTGAAAGATTCGTGGCTGTCGGTGGCCTCGCTGTACCACGGGTCCTCTCCCGCCCCGCCGGGCGTGTGCTCCTGGTCACCTCGTGCAGCCGCGTCGGCTTGGTCAAATTCGCTCCTGCGGCCGTCGGTGCTGTCGTCCTCAACGTCGTCCAAGATCTTCCTCCCGGAATCTTGGACCGTCTGAATCAGCCTGGCCGCGGCGCGGGTCTGGGGCGTCCGGGACGATCTGGCCATCGACTATGGGGTCATCCGCCTGCGCTTCGCCGTCCGCGCTGGCTTCCTTTGGCGCCCGGGCCTCAGAGTGGCTCTTCGGCTCAGCCTCCTCATGCTCACCGGCCGTTGGCCCTGCTGTGTCTGGAGCGCTGGCAGAAGCACTCTCCAGTTGCTTGACCGCACCGCTTATCACACCCAAGAGCTTGTCGATGGTCTGATAGTCGACCAGGCCGCGCGCTACGCCAGCTTTCATTACTTCCACCTGGGCCTTGAGTTCTTCAACCTTGAGGGTGTACCGCAACTGGACGTCATCACGAGCAACTCGCTGCTCGTAAAGCGCGTCTTCGCGTTTCCATGTCTCGCTGCGCAGTCTGTCGGCGGCTTCCTCGGCGCGCCTTCGCTGGCGATCCTGATTCAGCGATTCGGCCGTCTCGGCTATGTTGCGCTCGCCCGCGGACGCGGCCAGCAGCGTCGGAATCTCATCCTGGTCGGCGCCGATCGCGTCCTTTAGCTTCCCGGTCTCGGTGATGGCATGCTCGAACGTCGCCGACCGGAGCTGCTGGTCATGTGTGAGCTCCTGTTTCGCCAGCCTCTGCTCGTAGTCCCGGCGCATCTCTTCCATGAGCTGCTCATGGTGGCGTCTTTGCAGTTCACTTTCTTCGGCGTGGCGAAGCCGGATCTCCTCCAGTTCTTGGCGCTGCTCGGCTAGGTCGTGCTCCCTGCGCTGTTCTTCTGAGTTCAGCCGGCCTTCCAGCTCCCGTTCGCGAAGCTTGCGGTAGAACTCGGCCAGCTCTTCAGGGGTCAGAACTCGCACATTCCCCAGCTTCACCTCCATCCCGCGAAAACGCGGGGGCCTGACGCTGACGTATGCCTTGATCTCGGCCGTGACGCTTCGCCGGACGGTATTGATCTGGTCGAACTCGTATTCCTCTCCGACATGGAACAGCGGCTGGTGCCTGATCAAGTACTGCGTCAGCGGGTCCGCCATGTCCTTCAGGCCCGCCTCGACAACCTCCTCGGGCTTCTTGACCGTGCACAGGAATGTCACGTGGACGGTGAATTCGGCGGCGCCGGCCGAGGGGATCGGCACATGCACCGTCACGGGCGCGTCCTCCCGCATGTCCACCACGCTGATGTTCGTAGCATTGATAACATGCTCGTCGACCGTGCGGCTGCGTCCGTCGTCCACGACATAGGTGCCGCCCGACTTGTACACCACTACCTCATGGGCGTTCGGAAGCGGGAGCTCGCTGGCCGGCCGACTCCGGAAGCCGACGCCCCATGGACCACCCCGCCGCGCCTTCGCTAGCGACCGTTGCTCATTGATCGGGTAATTGGTCATGGCATTAACCCAGTTCTCTTGGCAGGGGATTCGCGCATGCGTCCAGGAAGATCGCTAGCAGCGACTCGGATATCTGCAGCCGAGCCGAGTCGTCCTCGTTCATGGGGCGCCTGGTCTTGTCGCGGTGCCTGGCGTCAGCGTCACGCGTGAGTACGTCGGACCGGAGGATCTCCCGTTCGTGCTGTGGCAGTTCCCAGCCGACCGCGGAGCCGAGCGAGCGTGCAAGACCCTCCGGGTCAGGGGACCCGTGTTCGATTGCGCCGATGGTGTTGCGCAGGGCCGTGATGGCGCGGTCCCGCCAGGGGCGCATGCAAAGCGTTCGCGCCCAAAGTGGCGCAACGTCACTCGCCAGGGACGGGTTGGCGATCAGGAACAACGCGATGGAGGGACGGCCGCTGCGCGGGTCACGGATGGACAGAAGTTCTACGACCGTGTCCAGCACTCGGTCAGCCGAAGGACGGTCCGTCTTAGTGTTCATGCGCACGCGCATCTCGCGGAGCACAACGACGGCGTCACTGTCCTGCTCGGCCAGAGTGGCGAAGAGCTGGGCGTATGCTCGCGCGGCCAGCGTTTCCCCTTGGTCGGCCAGCTGGCTCAGTCGCCTGACGGCCTCAATGGGGTAGCGGGCGCCGAGTTCGCCGCAGAACGCATATGTCGCCACTCTGCGCTGCGTACGTGAACCTTGACCGGCCCAGACAATTGCGATATGGAGTGCCAGCGAAGCAAGCTGATCAAGGATGCTCATTTGCCACACGACATAGACAGCCATCGTCTGCTCGTTCAGACTGGCGTCTTCAGCCGTCCACGGGTCGAGGTAGGACTCGATCACCTCGTCAGGCGCCACGAGGCCGAGCAGCGCCAAGCCGATAGCCACGGTATTGATCAGGTCAACGTTCCTGCCTAGGTCAAAGTAATCGTCCTCTGCGATGTCCTGCAGCCATCGCCGTATGGCCGCCCAGAAGTCGTTGCCAAGGCGGCTCCACAGTTCGGCCACCACGTGCTGGCGGTACGTCGGCGCCCGGAACTCCACGTGCCTGATCGAAATCGAGCCTGATCCCCGGGCCACGGGAATCTGTCGCACAGTGAGCAGCCGATGGTCAGACCGATGCTTACGCATCTGGCGAAACCTGAGGTCGATCTCGGCTCGTGTTTCCTTACTTGCGGTATCTATCTCTGGCACGGACTCCGCGATGCGAAGCTTGAGCTGGCCAAGCTCGAATTCGAAACTGCGCTCGGCCACGCCGACTACGAATGCCAGGGCAGCGACTTCCAATACTGCTGGGATCTCCGTGTCCACGTCGTCCAGCCACGTGGCTACGACGAGCCGGTCGGTTTCCTGGAGGTCTGATAGCACCACCCCGACATCGTCCGCGCATGAGATCCGGCGCGCGATCGCGCCCATGTCTGCGAGCTGATAATTAGGCCCGAGCCCCTCGGCTACCTTATCGATGACCTCGTCATCCATCGTTGCCGCACCGAGATGCGCCCGAAGCGCCTCCGCTGGTTCCGGTCGCTGCCATGAGAACTGTCTGACGACATCAGGCCGGGCAGTGCGCGAATGGGCGCCGATGGTCACGACGAGGTGAGCCTTCGACTTGCGGACCGTGCGGCAGACGCTGCGCCAATGAAAGTCCGCGAGTTCAGGCGGGAGTCGGTCGTCGAACATGTCGCTCACCAGGTAGCCCGCGCCTTCGTCGAAGGAGCGCGCGGCGAGCTCTTCCACGGTGATGGCCGGGGAGAAGCCGACAAGCGGCATCTGAGGCAACCTGACCCCGTCCAGCATGGAAATCGCCCCTGCCCGCCGACCGCTGCCGGCCTCACCGCGCAGGATGATGACGCGTTCGTCCATCAGGGCCCGCGCCGCCTCGTCATAGCAGGCAGGCTTGGCATAGGCCTGCACGGTCTTGGTGACCTCGGTCTCTTCTATGCGGCCTTGTACGCGGCCACCGCCGCGCTGATCAGCAGCAGGGGCGTTACTGACACCGAACGTCCCCTGCTCGGCGTAGACGTTTCCGTGGAAGTGCTGGAACACGTTTCCCCACGGCGGCTGATTGTCCCCAGCGGGACCGGAAGCCTTGCGCGGGCCTTGCCCGCCTCCCCGATCCTGACGTTTCCCGTCGCCCTTCGGGTCCCGCGCCTCGTTTCCTGTCTGGTCTGCGTTGCTCTCAGGCTTTTTTTCTTCTGCCGGTTCCTGGTCGGCGTCGCCGGGCGGCCGTGGCCCTGGGTCGTCTGCCATCAGTCGTCACTGCGCGTGCCATAGGAGACGCCGAATACCGATCGGGGCGCGTGCACGTCGCCGTGGAAATGCTGACTTACCGCCGGCCCGGCAGGCGAGGGGCTATCCTCCACCGGCCCGGACCGCTCTCGCGGGGCGGGGGAAGGTATGCCAACCACCTTGACCCACGCTTCGTCCTGGTACTCCTTTACCTGCACTCGCACTCTGGTGAACTCTGTCTCAGCAAAAGAAACATGTCCCTGCCTTACGACGTCGTCGAAGACCTGCTTCGAGAGCATCACTGCGAGGTTGGCCTCCTGCGATGCCGCCAGCGCGTCGCGAAGGGGAGCCGAGTCGACTAGGCGGCTGACGGCCACGACTCCCTGACCCGCGTAGCCGTTGTCGGCGTGCATCGCGGCGCCGAAGTGGATGGCCATCCGTAGCCTGATCTTGCGCCGTGGTGGCGCATCGGCGTTGCGGGCCGACAGCGTCGCCTCTAGATGACGGATGTAGTCATCGACAACAACCGGTTCGGGCTCATCCTGCGGCAAGATGGCGAGTTCACCGTCACCCATCGCCTGCTTCAGCCACATGTCACGCCTGAGCCCCGCCAGCGCCGCGGATTCGTCCAGCGCCGCCGTCAGGCCAGACTGCAAGGCGAAATGCTCCTGATCGTTACCGCCTCCATAGCCTGTAGCGTCGACAGCCACTAGCAGATGGCGTTTGAAGGCACTGTTGATACCAGACAAGCTCCCGACCCTCCCTTAGCCGTACCCGAGAGACCGACGGACTCCCGAGTATTACCGCTGACGAGAAGCTAGATCATGTAAAAGTACAGGATTGGTGTGATCAAGTAGATCAGTCGCCTATGGTGCTTCGTCGCTCTATCTGCTGTACTCTTACGCCAACCCCTGCATACTACCCCAAAGCAAGGATAACTGACTACTCGCGGGTAACGCACCATCATGGGAGTACTGATCATCATGGGAGTACTGATTTAGTCATGAATCTAGCTAATCAGGTATTACGCTAATATTATGACATAGTTGTATATAGTGGGGCGCATGGCACAGTAATATTACGCAGCGTCGCCAACGCATTACCGAGTATGAGCGCATGAAAGGCGCGCGGGAATCCTGATGAAGCGTGGATGGCGAAGTCTTCGTGCCGCCTACTCGCGCCACCGAGGCCGACCGCCGCATCTAGCCGTCCGGCAACTGAGCGACCGCCCGGAGCTTCGTAAGGTCGCGCACGATGATCTTGCGGTATCGGGACTCGACGACTCCCATCTCCCTGAGCCGCCTGATGGCCTTGGCGGCCGACTCCTTACTCGCACCTATCAGGCTGCCGAGTTCCGGCTGCGACAAGCTCACGCCAAGCTCGCTACCAGCCGGAGAAGAGTATCCATAAAGATCTACGATGTCCGCGAGTACCCGCGCGATGTGAACCGTGACGTCATGCCCAGCAAAATCGATGCGACGGCGGTTGGCCCATTCGAGCCTGTCGGCGATCATGAGGCTGATCGCCTTCCACGCCTCTGGCCTGCGCCCCAGGAATGCCATGAAGACGTCCGCGGGAATTGCATGACCGACGAGTGGCGAGCAGACGGTCACGGTCGCCGTCCGCGGCCGGTGCCCGAGTACCGCGAGCTCGCCGACGACATCACCGCTGGCGCGGATGCCAAGCAACGTATCGTTGCCGTTCTCCGACGTGGCGGTTACCTTGACACATGCCGACATGCCCCGAGGGGCCTGCTGCAGCAGATAAACGTGGGTACCCACGGCACCCCGCCTGATAAGGACGGCGCCAGGCGGATAAAACTGGCCTGCAGCCAGGTGAAGCAGCTCGTCGGCCGTCTGCTGGTCCAACCGCGACATGAGGGTGCCAGGCTGCCATCGCGGCTTCCTCCCTGGGCCACCCGAGCCATCACTGACCATGAGATCTTCTTCCAAGATAGTCTGCGCCAGTCAGATAATACTTCGCTGTGCGTCAGGCTGGCGGTTTGGGGGACGGAAGAATGAGCGGCATCGGCCATGAGAATCGCAACTGGCGTAGTGGACTCGAAACGGCGGCCACACTGCTCGCCAAGTACACCCTATCCATTATAGGTGCCGTGCTCACGATAAGTGGATTCGTCACGCTGGTTACGGCAAACTCAGCCAGACTTTTCGTTAAGCAGCACCCGTATCCCATTTACCTAGCTCTTATCGTGGCAGTACTCGTGATCATGGCGACTCTCAACTATGTATATGCGCTGCGAAAAAGAACCGCACAACTGGAAAGCGTACTTGACCGCCCGGAGCCGCTACGGCCGAGTGCTCACGACGTGCGTTTCTATGATGGGGCGCTCAGTGATATTCCGGTCGACGGGCGCGTGATTACCTGGCTGAAACGCACCGAGATGGCCGAGCTGAGCATGAACGACTTCCCGGCTGACGTCCTCAGTGCCCTGGAAAAGACGGTGGAACGACCGCGCATACGGCCAGTGGGATTTGATGATCAGGAAACTGCCGTCGCCTTCCGTGCGCTTACGGGCGCGATCGAAGATTTCCGCGACGCGGTAGAGCACTCGACGTTCGCTCAACATAACACTCTCAGGCTCAGCGGTACAGCGGAGCGATCGCCTGTAGCCGCCGAGGACCGCAGTGCTCTGACCAGAGCGCTGGTGAGTTGCCACGCAAAGCTGATCCAGGCTTACGACGCCTTTATCGTCACCGCGCATGCGCGCGGCATCGATGCTGATCCGCCGAATAGGCCAGCAGGCGGAAGCAGGTAGAGCAGGCCTCTACCGCAGACGACTTCCCGGCACGCCATGGAGTGTCCTCCGGAAGTTCGTCATCAAATCTTCCGGGTCGCGGTCACGAACCGGTGGGTGACTTGAGGCCTTGGAGGATAAGGTCCCAAGTCTCGGTGCCGGTCTCATAGGGGGAGTAGAACGAGACCCGGTCGATCAGGCCGCCGAACCGGCGCCGGATCTCCGCCGCCACGGCGGCCGGCTTGGCCACCACCGCGAAGGCCTGCAGCACGTCGTCCTCGATGAGCCCGCCCATGGCCTCCCACTTGTCCTCGCGAGAGGATCTGGACAGCGAGTTGAGCTCGTCGCCGAGCCCGGCCCAGCCATGCCGGTCGAGCACTCCCCGGTAGGCCGGGGTACTGCCGTAAAAGGCGATCTGCCGGCGGGTGCCGGCCACCGCGCGGGCCATCTCCTCCTCGGTGTCCCCGGTCGCGATCATCGCCATCATGCTGACCTCGACGTCGGTCGGCGACCGCCCCGAGCTGGCCAGGCCTGCGCAAAGCGCGGGGAGCGTCACCTCGCGCAGGTAGCGCTCGGTGGAGAACGGGTGCACCAGCAGGCCGTCGGCGACCTCGCCGGCCACCGTGGTCATGGCCTCCCCGACCGCGGCGAGGAAGACCTCGGGTGCGCCGCCCGGTGCGGGCGGCGGTGCGAAGAACGGGGTCATCAGCGTGTGGGTGTAGAAGTCGCCGCGGAAGCTCAGTTCCGTCCCGTCGTTCCAGGCCGACCAGATCGCCCGCATGGCCATGACGAACTCCCGCATGCGCGCTGCCGGATGGCTCCAGGGCATCGAGAACCGCCGCTCGATGTGCGGTTTTACCTGGCTGCCCAGGCCGAGGATGAACCGTCCGCCGGAATACGCCTGGAGGTCATGCGCGGTGTAGGCCAGCTGCATGGGGGAGCGGGCGAAGGCCACCGCGATGGCCGTGCCGAGTTCCATCTGTTCGGTGTGCTCGGCGGCCAGCATCAGGGGCAGGAAGGGGTCATGCGCGGACTCCGACGACCACAGCCCGTCGTAGCCGGCCTTCTCGTGCCGCCTGGCCTCGTCGATCACCCCGGTGACCGGCCACGCCCCGAGCTTGCCGTCGACCTTCATCGGTTCCTCCAAGATCTAGGCTTGGTGTTTAGTCGCTAACGTAGGATAATAAATTAACTATATACCTCAGACCTTCAGGGAGCAGGCGGTGGACTTCGGCCTTACCGAGGAGCAGGAGCTGCTCCGTGCCACGGCACGCCAGTTCGTCGCCGACGTCTGCCCGGCCGAGCGAGCCAAGGAATGGGATGAGGACTCAGCGGTCCCCCCCGAACTCTTCAAGGGCCTGGCCGACCTGGGCTGGTTCTCGCTGCCGTTCGCCGAAGAAGATGGCGGGGACGGCGGCGGTCCGGTCGAGCTGATCCTGATCGCGGAGGAACTCGGCCGGGCCAGCTTCGACGTGGCCATGTGCTACATAGGTGTCCTCATCCCGGGGATCACCGTGTTCGACTGGGGCAGCGACGCCCAGCGGGCGTTCATCCGGGAGCAGGTCATGACCGGCCGGCAGCGGCTCGCGGTGGCGGTCAGCGAGCCCGACAGCGGGTCGGACGCGGCGGCGCTGCGCACCTTCGCGCAGGACCGGGGTGACCACTTCCTGGTCAACGGCCAGAAGATGTGGTGCACCGGGGCCGGCCTGCCGGACACCACGATCGCCACCTACGTCCGCACCGGTCCCCGTGAGCCCAAACACGAGGGCATCAGCCTGCTCCTGATCGACCCGCAGGCCGAGGGGGTCGAGGTGCGGCGCACACCCACCCTCGCCCGGCACATCCTGGGCACCAACGAGGTGTACCTGTCCGACGTGGTCGTGCCGCGGGAGAACCTGGTCGGTCCCCAGGACAAGGGGTGGTCGGTGATGCTCTCCAACATCGAACTGGAGAAGGTGATCATCACCGGCGGGTATCTGGGGGCGGCCCAGGCCACCCTGGACGAGATGCTCGCGTTCGCCAAGACGCGGCATGCGTTCGGCCGCCCGGTCGGCACCTTCCAGGCACTTGCTCACGCCATGGCTGACCTGCAGGTGGAAATCGACTCGGCGCGGCTGCTGGCCTACCGGGCCGCGTGGCTCCTGGCCCAGGGCCAGCCGTGCGGCCGGGAAGGCTCGATGGCCAAGCTCAAGGGCTCCGAGACCTACGTCGCCGCCGCCCGGCTGGGCATGCAGGTCTGCGCGGGGCACGGCTTCTCCACCGAGAGCGTCATGAGCTTCCGCTACCGGGAGTCGATCGTGGCCACGATCTCCGGCGGCACCAGCCAGATCCAGCGCAACGGCATCGCCCGCAGCATGGGCCTGCGGAGCTACTGAGGCAACCGCGGCAGAGGCGGCGCCGAAACTGGAGCAGTTGCTACCCTTACGTGGATGCGATGATATTCGCTCGACCCGTGCTCACGGGGCTTCGGCCCGTCGGCTGGCCGTGGTTCCAAATGTTAGGGGCTGCTCCGTGAGGCAAGCCAACCACGACGACGGCCTTGACTCGCCCGTGCCCGACCATATGTCGATATGGATCGAGCTCTTTTACGACCTCGGCTTTGTCGCGGCTATCCTGATTATCAGTGTTGCCGTCGCGCATGTTCATCCCTCTTCTGGCATCATTTGGATCGTCCTCGTGTTTGCCGCTTTGTGGTGGGTGTGGTTCACGACGACGGTCTGTGCGAACCGATTCCGCATGGTGGATCTGCCGCACCGGCTCCTGTTGCTATTTCAGATGCTGCTCATCGTTCTAATGGCGATGGAGGCGCGGGTTTCTGTCGCCGGTGATTCCGCCTATCTGGCGCTGGAGTACGGGCTTCTGCTGCTCACCGTAGGCTTCATGTACTTCCGTGCCGCGCGACTGGGGGGATCATCCGACAGCGGGTCCGCAGTGCGATTGGCGGTTCTCAATGCCGTTTCAGCTGCCTGCTTCTTCGTGGCGGTGCTCCTCCCCGAATCCGCGCGCCTCATCCTGTCCGCTGCAGGTCTTGTTTTGCTAGTGATTCCCTCGCTCATTATCTTGCAGCGTGAGAACGATTTCTCGGACAGCGACGAGGAACACCTTTCCGATCGCATGGGCGCGTTCACTCTCATCGTGTGCGGCGAATCGTTCGTAGAGATTGCGATTTCTGTAAGCGGCGCCACCATCGACACGGTCGATGTCGTGGCGCTCGTATTCGAGTTCGTTCTGGTGTTCGCGCTGTTCACCAGCTACTTCGACGACATTCCGGCCGCTGGTCTGAATCAGCGGCGATTCGGTGGGTGGGCATCGCTGCACCTGGTTACACAAATCTGTATCGCCGGT
>Ga0209656_10002041_pt1 | contig 13183 bp, 10 predicted proteins | sample BogFormECP12_OM2_FD_188239 | JGI IMG/M metagenome (GOLD analysis project Ga0209656, IMG submission 188239) | Bog forest soil microbial communities from Calvert Island, British Columbia, Canada - ECP12_OM2 (SPAdes) (version 2) | ecosystem: Environmental > Aquatic > Freshwater > Wetlands > Bog ... | reverse complement strand
CGCTGTACGAACTGCTTTGCGATGGGCACCATCCTTATCCTGGTAGCCGCCCCATGGGCGGGGTCGAGCCTCGAGATCCCCGCCAGTTCCGGAAGGATCTGCCCATTTCGCTTGCCGAATTCTTAGTGCGTGCGTGCGGGCCGGAGAGAACAGCGCGTTTCCAAACAGCCGCAGAGATGGAGACCGCCCTTGAGGCTGCTCGCAGCTCGATGTGACCAAGACTGACCGACGTACTCGAGATAGCAATCCGTAGATCCGACTCGGGGGTCGCCAAGGTGTGCTCAGCGCGCAGTTTGCTTGGTTAGAACCCGCCACAATGTAACCGTGGCAAAGCAGTACGAAGCCGCCTGCCCTGACCCCGGTTGGTTGGTCCACGTTGAGTGAGAGTCTTGCCGCCCATGTTTGTGGGCAGGAAGGACGATCCCGATGGCAACGAGGAAACGACACACGCCCGAGCAGGTGGTGCGCAAGCTAACCCAGGCGGATCGTATGCTGGCCGAGGGCAAGGAGATTGCCGACGTGTGCCGCGAGCTGCAGGTCTCCGAGCAGACCTATTATCGCTGGCGCAATCAATTCGGCGGGCTCAAGGCCGACGACGTCAAGCGGCTCAAGGATCTGGAGCGAGAGAACGCCACGCTCAAGCGGCTGTTGGCCGAGGCGGAGCTAGAGAAGGCCGCGCTCAAGGAGATCGCTCAGGGAAACTTCTGAGCCCGGAGCGCCGGCGAGCCGCCGTGCACCACCTGATGCGGGTGATGCAGGTCAGTGAGCGGTTCGCCTGCCGGGTCACCGGGCAACACCGCACCACCCAGCGTCACCGCCCAGCCAGCCAGACGCCGGGAGACCCGGATGCCGCTTTGAGGGCGTGGCTGCGCTTGTGGGCCAAAGAGCATCCCCGGTGGGGGTTTCGCCGCGCCTACCATTGCGCCCGCGCCAACGGCTGGTATGTCAACCACAAACGCCTGCAACGCTTATGGCGCGAAGAGGGCCTGCGGGTGCCGCAGCGCCGCCGCCGCAAACGCCTCGGCGCCAGCACCACGGCCGGGATCGTGGTTGCCGATGCGCCGAATCGGGTGTGGGCAGTGGACTTTCAATTCGACGCCACCACCGACGGGCGCCCGGTCAAGATCGTGTCGATCGTTGATGAGCACACCCGCGAATGCTTGGGCGGGCTGGTTGAACGCTCCGTCACCGCCGATGTCCTGATCGATGAGCTGGACCGGCTGGCGACCCAACGCGGTTACCCCGCTGTGCTGCGTTGTGACAACGGGCCCGAGCTGGCCTGCGCAGCGATGGCCGACTGGGCCGGTGATCGCCTATTACTGGCGTTCATCCCGCCAGGCCAGCCGTGGCGCAATGGCTATATCGAATCTTTCAACAGCAGGGTCCGCGACGAATGCCTCAACATCAACATCTTCTGGTCACTGGCGCACGCCCGCGTCGTCATCGGCGATTGGAAGTATCAATACAACCACCACCGCCCCCACTCCGCCCTGGGCTACCAGCCGCCAGCCCGCTACGCCGCCAACTGCACCCACCAATAGACCCCCAAAGCAGTGAGAACAGTGACGCACCTTGCGATCCGGTAACACCGTCGGCTGCGACGCGGGTACGCGAAGTCGATGCAACACCGGTAGTTGTCAGTGGCCCGATAATCCGACCCCGTCGAAAGGCTTGGCCGCCCCATCGGTCAGGCGTGACGTGCTGCCTCTTGGGCAAGTTGGACGCGCGAAGCCAGGCCCAGCTTGGTGTAGACATGAGTGAGGTGGGTTTCGACGGTGCGTGGTGAGACGAAAAGCCTTGTCGCGATGTCCTTGTTGCCCAAGCCGGCACTGACGAGCCGGACGACGTCCAGTTCGGTTGGCGTCAGCGATGCCCAGCCGCTGGCCGGGCGTTTGCGCTCGCCGCGGCCGCGTTGGGCGTAGGCGATCGCTTTGCCGGTGGACAGCGCGGCGCCCTCGGCCCGTGCAGACTCGAAGTCGGCTGCGCCCAATGCATTACGAAGCGTCGCGACCGCGGCATCGTGCCCGGCGTCATAGATCTTGAACCGGACCGCACCCATGCGTTCCCGCAGGGCCTGCGCCGCGCCGAATAATCGCGCGGCTTCTCGGTGACTGTCGGCGGCGCCGGCCAGCGTTGCCAGGCACTCGACAGTATCGGGGAGAGCCAGATGCGCCTCGACTTCGGCGGCGCACGCGAGCGCCCGGTAGGCGTCGCGATCGGCCTGCTCCGGCTCGCCTTGTGCGATCGCAACCCGCGCACGCGTCGTCAGCGCCACCGCTAGGTGCCAGCCCCTCATCACCGAGACGGCATCGTCCGCCCAGCGGCGGGCCGCGACCAAATCACCACGCGCAAGGGCAACCTGCGCTACTGGGTTGATATTCACCACCCCCAGCTGGGCACTCAACCGCTGCGAGGCCGCCTCGCTCGCATCGGCCGCGGCCGCTACATCACCTGCGGCCAGGCTCGCCGTAGCCAACGCCGCGTAGCTAAAGCCCTCAATGAACCCACCGATCTCCGCTGCGGCCTCGATCGCCGCGTCGGCCGCGGCTCGCGCCGCACTGATGTCACCGTGGTACGCCAACACCATGCCCTGGCAGAACAGCATTGCCGCCGTCCCGACCACGTCGTGATTGGTCTCGGCGTCGGCAGCCGCGCCGCGAAACTGTGCGACGGCCCCGGCCAACTCGCCCTGCATCCACTGTGCCAAACCGAGGCTCCAGCGACAGCGAAACGCGGCAGGCCGGTCACCGATCGACTCGGCGAGGTCGCGTCCTTCTTCACCGGCCGCACGCGCGGCGATCGGGTCACCCGCGATGAATGCGGCGTACGCCTGAAAGCCGAGGATCTCGCTCAACATCCCTTGGTCGCCGAGGCCCCGGGCCAGTTCGTTCGCCTCGGCGAGGTAGCGCGAAGCCACTTCGGTGTTGTAGGCGGCGATACCTCCGCAGGCGGTGAGCGCCCGGGCCACCAGGGCCGGGTCGCCAATTTCACGCGCGATCGCCAGGGCTTCTTCGGCCTGATCGAGGCTGTCGACGGCGACGACCTGGGTGGCGAGCGCGGCCTTGTCGGCGAGCGCCCGCGCCCGTACCCCGGCCGCTACCTCGATGCCGTGCGCGGTGTCGTCGCTGAGGATGGCGTCGTACCAGGCCAGTCCTTCCTGGATACGGCCCCGCCCTAGCCAGAGCGGCTGCAGTGACGACACGAGCTGCAGCGCACGCTCGACGTCTGAGTTCTCCTGGCTCCAGGCGAAGGCCGAGCGCAGGTTGTCGATCTCGCTCTCAGCTTGCTCGACACGCTGCTGGTGGCCGCTGGCCGCCGGGGCATCGAGCTGGCTAGCCATCAAGGTGAAGTAATCGCGGTGACGCGCCCGCACGGTATCGGCTTCACCGGACTCGCCGAGCTTTTCCAGGGCGTACTGGCGCACGGTTTCAAGTAGCCGGTACCGCATTCGGCCGCCCGTGTCGTCGGCCACCACCAACGACTTGCCCACGAGCAGAGTGAGTTGGTCGAGGACCTGGTATCGCTCGACCTCGGTGCCGCCGGCGACGGCACGGGCGGCGGCGAGGTCGAATCCACCCATGAACGGCGCAAGCCGGCGAAACAAGACTCGCTCGGGCTCGGTCAGCAGCGCATGCGACCAATCCACCGACGCATGCAGTGTCTGTTGGCGACGCACCGAAGTGCGGGAACCACCGGTCAACAAGCGGAAGCGGTCGTGCAAACTGTCGACGATCTCGTGGAGCGTCAACGCACGCACCCGGGCCGCGGCGAGTTCGATGGCCAGCGGCATGCCGTCGAGGCGACGGCAGATCTCCTTCACAGCGTCGTTGTCGTCGTCGGTGACTGTGAACCCGGATCGCACCCGGCGCGCTCGGTCGACGAACAGCTCGATGGCCTCGTCGTCCAACGAGAGCGACGGCACTTGCCAAGTCACCTCGCCGGCGACCCCGATCGGCTCACGACTCGTTGCCAGCAGCGTCAGCCGCGGACAGGCGCTCAGCAGCGCGGTGATCAGCGCAGCACTCGCATCCAGAAGGTGTTCACAGTTGTCCAGCAGCACCAACATCCGACGATCTCTTACGAACCCGATGAGCGTCTCTGTTGTGGGGCGGCTCGGCTGATCCGCCAGGCCGAGGGCACCTACCATCGCGACTGGCACCAGGTCGGGGTCGGTGATCGGCGCCAGCTCGACATACCACACTCCGTCACCGAAATCGGTAGCCATCTGACCCGCGACCTGTATGGCCAGACGGGTCTTACCCGCACCGCCGGCGCCGGTCAAGGTGACCAGCCGGTTGGCAACGAGGGTCTGCCGCACATCGTGAATCTCCGCGCCGCGGCCGACAAAACTGGTGAGCTGCACCGGTAAATGCTCCGCGGCAACGGGTTTCGACGTCCGAAGCGGCTGGAAGTCGTTGCGGATATCGGGGTGGCACAGCTGCACCACCCGTTCGGGACGGGCGACACCGCGCAGTTCGTGACTGCCGAGATCGGTCAGCCACGCGTCGGCCGGAAGCGTATCGACAACCAAATCCTCGGCGGTGCCCGAGAGCACCGTCTGGCCGCCGTGCGCGAGATCGCGCAGCCGCGCCGTCCGGTTGATCGTCGGGCCAACGTAATTACCCTCATCGCGCAGCTGCACCTCTCCGGTATGCACACCGATGCGCAACCGGATCGGGGCCAGCGGCGCCCGCTGCAACTCCAATGCGCACGCAGCCGCCTCGCTCGCGCGGGCGAACGCGACCACAAAGCTGTCGCCCTCACCCTGCTCGACCGGCCGCACCCCGCCGTGGGCGGCGAGCAGGTCTCCTAGCATGCGGTCCAAGCGAGCGACGGCGGCCGTCATCTCCTCCGGTTGGGTCTCCCACAACCGCGTCGAGCCCTCGACGTCGGCGAGCAGCAGCGTCACCGTTCCGGTTGGCAGCTCGCCCACGCCCAACTCACTCCAGTTCACCGGCGGCATGTCCGCACGTGGATCAGTTTCGGTCATGCTAGCCAGCATCTCGGGGCAGGGAGCCGCAAACATCAGTGAAAACCCGTATCCCGACGTCGCTGAGCGGTCGGTTCGGTGAAACATCGCGCCACCGGGGGAACCACGTAGGGCAAAACACCATGACGGTGCGCGCCTATAGACCGGGCCCGTTCAGTTACGAGTTCTCCCCGATGATCTGGCGCTCCGGAAGCCCCACAGTCGAGTCGAGGACCCGACCGAGGAGGACCACCATGACCGTAACCGTTGACGGATCGAGCTGCCCAAGCGTCTTCGATGCCGGACTACCGACGATCAACTACGAATACGCTCAACACCCCGACGAAGCCCACGCAATCATCAGCCAGGCCCGCGAGAAGGCGCCGATCGCGATCGGGCCATACGGGCCCGAGCTGCTGACCTACGATCTCGTGCGCACCGCGCTCCGCGACCCGCGATTCCGGGTGCCTCAAGGGATGTTCCTTGCAGCGCAAGGCATCACCTCTGGCCCGCTTTGGGACCGCGTCGCCGCCAACATTCTCAGCCTCAACGGGGAGGAACACCACCGGCTACGCCGACTGGTGTGCAAAGCCTTCACACCCAAAGCGACGCCACGGCTGCGCACGACGATCGTCGACATCATCACGGGACTGGTTGACCGCCACAGCGCCCACGGGCGCTGCGACGTGGTCACCGACATTGCCCGCCAATACCCGATCCCGGTCATCTGCGCGCTACTGGGCGCACCGCCCGAAGACTGGGAACTGTTCTCCAGCTGGACAGATGACATCTTGAAGGCTTTCAGCTGGAATGCCGCCAAGGAAACATCGGCGATCCTGACCGCCTGGGATGCTCTCGACACCTACATCGACGACATGCTCGCGCACCGGCGGCACGCATTGACCGACGACCTGATCTCCGAGCTGATCCGCGCCGAGGACGATGGCGATCGCCTCAGCGCCGACGAACTCCGCATGCTCGTGGCCGCGCTGTTGTTGGCAGGCACCGACACCACCCGCCTCCAGTTGAGTGCGGCGGTACACGTGCTGTGCGATCACCCCGACCAGTGGGCACTCCTGGGCCGGCATCCGGAGCTTGCGGTCAATGCCGTCGAGGAGCTCATCCGCCATTCGCCGATCACCTTCGTCACGTTGCGCGCCACGATGGAGGATGTCGAAGTCGCCGGCGTCAAAATCGCGGCCGACACAATAGTCGTCGTCAACACTGGGGCGGCCAACCGGGATCCCGCGGTCTGCGACGACCCCGACCGTCTCGACATCAGCCGCGTGGGCGCCCCACCGATCCAGACATTCGGCGCCGGCATGCACTACTGCCTCGGTGCCCATCTCGCCCGCCTCGAGTTGGCCGAAGCCCTGGCGGTGATGACACGGCGCATGCCCAACGCCCGCCGCACCGGTCCGGCCCCATGGAAACCGCTGACCGCACTGAGCGGACCCACCACTCTGCCCATCGAATTCGACGCCGGACACTGAACCCGCCGACCAGCCACGAGCTGGGTAGGGTGCCATTGCAACGCACAAATAAAATCGACTCTCACAAAAAAGTGGACCAATTCTTGGGGTCCTGCCACGCCCTTCCCGCGTTCACAAGAACCGCACAGCCGCGACGACGTCGCGATGAACGGGCTAACTTAGCCGGCATAATAATCATCAACTGCCCTTGACCGGCCGATCAGCGGGCGCTGCAATAGCAGCTCGGTGGGCTCGTTGATCGCGTTGAGTACGGCTTGTTGAACGATTTGCCATGGGTTCGCTGCGGCTGCGGCGTTGACGGTCTCGGCGTTGACGTATGCGCTCACGCCCGCATTGAGGGTTTGCACAAACCCCTCATGGAACGCCGCCGCTTGGGCGCTGAGGGCCTGATACTCCCGGGCGTGGGCTCCAAAGAGCGAGGCCACTGCCGCCGATATCTCATCGGCGCCCATTGGCCCAAGTTAGCTAGTGCATCGTCGCCGCCATCGCCAGCCCGCCACGCGCCGGTAAAACGCCGGTAAAACGGCCGCCCCGGCGACGCAAATCCGCCCGGGCAAGCCTGCTACCAGGGCTTTTATAGTGGGGCGGGCGGGACTTGAACCCGCGACCAACGGATTATGAGTCCGCGGCTCTAACCAACTGAGCTACCGCCCCTGGGTCCGCACCATCGTAGGTGGCGTCAGGTGTACTCCAACTGCCCGTCCGGCAATATCCGGTAGATCTGGGTGCCCTCCCCGACCCGCGGGGCGTCCGCGGCGAACGAGACCGCGATCTTGTTGCTCGCGTTGCGCATCACGTCCAGCGTCAACTCGACCGCCTCATCGTCCGAGAAGTGCTCCCGCACACCCGCGGCGATCTTCGGTGAAATCGCCGCCGGCGACCAGATCAGCGCGTCCACGTAGCGCAGCGCCGCCTTCTGGCGGTCGCTCAGCTGCTCCGACGTCTCGTAGCGGTCGATTTCCCCGTACAGCGTCTCCGAGCCGCCGGCCTCCAACGCCGCGCCCTCGCGCAGCGAGTTGCACAGCCGGCACCGGTGGTGCCCGGCCCCGCGCAGCCGCACCACTTCCGCGGTCAGCGGGTCGAGCGCATTGAGCCGGGCCACCGCGGGCAGGAACTCGTTGAGCACCACGTCCGCCGGATCGGCGCCGTGGTCCCACGACACCGGGCCGTCGGAGCCATCACCCACCCCGAGTCCGTTGAGTCCCGCCCGCACCCTCGGCACGAAATCGGCCACATACATCAGCACCACCGCACGGAACGCCTTCTCCCCCAGCCCCGTCAGCAACCGGCGCCGGTGCTCATCGGTGACGCCCGTGACGTCCACCGCGAACTGCTCAGCGAACTCCACCACCGCAGACTCCGCCTCCGAAACCGGCGCGGCGACGTCAAGTTCGGACGGCAGCGGCGGCAGCGACAGCGCCCGCGCGCACGTCAGGCGGGCCAGCGCATTGATGCGGGCATCCTCCGGCGGCGACAACGCCGCCAACCGGGCCAAATCGGCATCCACATCCAAACGCTACTGCGCCTGACTCACCGACGACATGAAAAAGTCCGGGATCCGCAGCGCCGGCATCGCCGCCCTGGTCGCATAATCCCCCCACTCCCGCGGCAGCGTGATCTCCGTCGACCCCACCTCCGTGGCCCGCCGCAGCAGGCTGATCGGGCTCTCGTTGAACCGGAAGTTGTTGACCGCCGCACTCACCCGGCCGTCCTCGACCAGATACACCCCGTCCCTGGTGAGACCCGTCAGCAGCAGCGTCGTCGGGTCGACCGTGCGGATGTACCACAGCGTCGTCAGCAGCAGCGCACGTTCGGTGCTCGCGATCATCTCGTCGAGGCTCGCGTCCCCGCCCGTCATCAGCAGGTTGTCCGCCGGCACCGCCACCGGCGCCTCGAACTCGGCGGCCGCCGCCCGCGGGTACGCCAGCGCGTTGAGCGCGCCGTCGCGCACCCAGTCCACCCGGTCGATGTCCATCCCGTTGTCGAACACCGACAACACCTCCGACGAACTCGACGTGGCCACAAACGGCCTGCAGTCCAACGGCCTCGCCGCCGGATCCGAATACAGCGTCACCGGCAGCTGCGTCAGCCGCTCCCCCACCCGGGTGCCACCACCCGGCGCCGAAAACGCGGTCCGGCCCTCCTGCGCGGCGCGGCCATCCATCATCCACGCCAGGTAGATCATCATGTCGGCCACCGTCGACGGCGGCATCAACGTCGGATACCGCCCCGCCGGCAGCGACACCGTGCGCCGCGACCAGCCCAGCCGCGTCGCCAGCTCCTCCAACAGCCGGTCGGTCGGCACATCCGCGAAATCCGGCGTCCCCACCCCGGCCCAGCTGCTCGCGCCGCCGCGCTTCGCGTTGATCTCCACCGAACCCGACGGCTGGGTGTAGCGGCGGCGCAGACCCGCCGAATTCGCCACGAACGTCGTCGCCACCTGATGGTGGGCGTACCCGTACAACGTCTCCGGGCCCTTGAAGCCACGCACCAGCGCATCGGCCACCCCGCCGAAAACCTCCGCACCCGTACCGGGCACCGGGTCGGCCCAGTCATCGGGCACGCCCGAACCCGTGATCAGCGGCGCGGCATCACGCGCCTCCGGCGCGCCGCGGGCCGCCTCCTCACTGCCGGCCACCAGGGCCGGAATCGCGTCCGGATCGACCTCGCTGGTCTGCACCGAACCCACGTGCGCCCTATCGCCTCTGCGCACAATCGAAATCACCGTCGTGCTGCGGGCGGTCGACACCCCGTTGGTGGTCATCGTGTCGTTGGCCCAGCGCAGCGACGCGTCCGAACTGTCGGTGACGAGCACGATCGTCTCGTCAACGGTGGCCGCGGCCAACACCTCGTCGAGCACGCGCTGCGCGTCGATCACGCGCCGCCCTCCGTCCGTGTGTTCAGCACCCGGATCCCCCTGAACAACGCCGACGGGCACCCGTGGCTGACCGCCGCCACCTGCCCGGGCTGTCCCTTACCGCAGTTGAACGCCCCGCCGAGCCGCCACGTCGACTCCCCGCCCACCGCCTCCATCGCCCCCCAGAACTCGGTGGTCGTCGCCTGATACGCGACGTCGCGCACCTGGCCCGCGAGCCGGCCGTTCTCGATCCGGAAGAACCGCTGCCCGGTGAACTGAAAGTTGTAGCGCTGCATATCGATCGACCACGACTTGTCCCCGACGACGTACAGGCCGTTCTCGACCCGGCCGATCAAGTCGTCGGTGGACAGATCCTCGCCGCCGGGCTGCAGCGACACATTGGCCATCCGCTGGATCGGGACGTGGTGCGGCGAGTCGGCATACGAGCAGCCGTTGGAGCGCGGCAGGCCCAGCCGCCGCGCGAACACCCGGTCGAGCTGATAGCCGACGAACACCCCCTCGCGCACCAGATCCCAGTTCTGCGCCGCCACACCCTCGTCGTCGTACCCGACCGTGGCCAAACCGAAATCCACGGTGCGGTCCGCGGTCACGTTCATCACCGGCGAGCCGTAGTGCAACGTGCCCAGCCTGTCGGGCGTCGCGAACGACGTGCCGGCATAGGCGGCCTCGTAGCCGATCGCGCGGTCGTACTCGGTCGCATGCCCGATCGACTCGTGAATCGTCAGCCACAGGTTCGACGGGTCGATCACCAGGTCGGTGGGCCCCGGGTCGACCGTCGGCGACTTGTCCTTCTCGGCCAGCAGCGACGGAATCCGCGCCAGCTCGCCGGACCAGTTCCACACGCCGTCCCCGACGGCGGCCTCCCAGCCGCGGGCCGTCGGCGGGGCGAGGGTGCGCATCGACTCGAAGTTGCCGGCCGCGGCGTCCACCGTCACCGCCTCCAGCGTCGGCTGCACCCGCACCCGCTGCTGCGTGATCGACGACCCGAACGTGTTGGCGTAAAACGACTGCTCCTTGACCCCGGTGTAGGCCGCCGACACATGGTCCACCCCGTCGGCGGCCAGCAGCCGCCGCGAATAGTCCTCCAGCACCCCGATCTTGTCGGCCGCCGCGACGTCGAACGGATCGATCTCATAGAACGACACCCACTGCGCGTCGGAGTACACCGGCTCGTCGGCGAGCTCGATGCGCTCGGCGTTCAGCGAACACAGCGTGCGGGCGACCCCGACCGCACGCCGCGCGGTTTCCGCGGCGACCCCGGGCGCCAGCTCGGCATGCGACGCGAAGCCCCACGTCCCGTCAACGACCACCCGCACCGCCAGCCCCACCTCGCGGCCCACCACCGACGTCTCCAGCGCCGCGTCGCGCAGCCGGATGACCTCGCTCGTCAGGCGCTGGATGCGCAGGTCGGCATAGTCGGCACCGGCCGCCCTGGCCGCCGAGAGCGCGGCATCGGCCAGCTCGTGGCACGGCAGGGCGAGAAAGTCGGCATCGACCCCCCGGTTCGGTGTCACACGTCCACCGTAACGGCTGCCGACACGGGCACGGCTTTAATTGCTGCATGGCCACCGGGCGTGTCCGAACCACCGCGCTGGGCTACAGCCTGCTCGCGCCGAGCCTGTTCGGCGTGGTGACCTTCCTGTTGCTTCCGATGCTCGTGGTGGCGTGGCTGAGCCTGCACCGCTGGGATCTGCTCGGCCCCATCCGCTTTGTCGGGCTGGACAATTGGCGTTCGGTGCTGTCGGATTCGACGTTCGGCAACTCCCTGCTGGTGACCGCGTTGTTCATCGCGCTGGTGGTGCCGCTGCAAACCGTTCTCGGGCTGGTGGCCGCGTCGATGCTGGCCCGCGGGCTGCCCGGCAGCGGCTTGTTCCGCACCGTCTACGTGGTGCCGTGGATCTGCGCGCCGCTGGCCATCGCCGTGCTGTGGCGCTGGCTGCTGGCCCCGACCGACGGCGCCGTCAACGCCCTGCTCGGCCGCCGCGTCGAGTGGCTCACCGACCCCGGCCTGGCCCTGCCCGTCGTGTCGGCCGTGACGGTGTGGACCAACGTCGGCTACGTGACGCTGTTCTTCCTGGCCGGCATCCTCGCGATCCCCGCCGACATCCACCACGCCGCCCGCGTCGACGGCGCCACCGCATGGCAGCGGTTCCGGCGGATCACGCTGCCGATGCTGCGCCCGACGCTGTTCTTTGTCCTGGTCACCGGCATCGTCAGCGCGGCCCAGGTGTTCGACACCGTGTACGCGCTGACCGGCGGCGGCCCGCAGGACCGCACCGACCTCGTCGCGCACCGCATCTACGTCGAGGCGTTCGGCGCGGCCGCGGTCGGGCGGGCCGCGGTCATGGCGATCGTGCTGTTCGCGATCCTGGTCGCCGCGACCATCGCGCAGCACCTCTACTTCCGGCGGCGGATCAGCTATGACCTCGTCTAGCCGGGTGCTGTCGGGCGCGGCGATCTACTTCTGGCTCGCGCTCGGCGCGCTGATCACGCTGACCCCGTTCGCGCTCGGCCTGCTCACGTCGCTGCGCTCCCCGCAGCAGTTCGCGACCGGATCCCCGCTGGGCCTCCCGCGCCCGCCGACGCTGGCCAACTACACCGGGCTGGCCGGCGCCGGCTTCGGCCGGGCGATCGTGGTGACCGCGCTGATGACCGCCGTCATCGTCATCGGCCAGCTGACCTTCAGCGTGCTGGCCGGCTACGCGTTCGCGCGGCTGACGTTCGCCGGGCGCGACATCCTGTTCCGGGTGTACATCGCGACGTTGATGGTGCCGCCGACGGTGACGATCGTGCCGCTGTACCTGATGATGGCCCAGGCCGGGCTGCGCAACACGTTCTGGGCGCTGGTCCTGCCGTTCGTGTTCGGCTCGCCGTACGCGATCTTCCTGCTGCGCGAGTACTTTCGCGCGATCCCGGCCGACCTGATCCGGGCGGCACGGATCGACGGCGCGAACACTCTGGACGTGCTCGTCCACGTCGTGGTGCCGGCGAGCCGGCCGATCCTCGTCACGCTGACGCTGATCACCGTCGTGTCGCAGTGGAACAACTTCATGTGGCCACTGGTCATCACCAGCGGCAGCAAGTGGCGGGTGCTGACGGTGGCCACCGCGGGCCTGCAGTCGCAGTACAACGCCCAGTGGACCCTGGTGATGGCGGCGACCACCGTGGCGATCGTCCCGCTGATCGCGTTGTTCATCGTCTTCGCGCGCCACATCGCCGCGTCGATCGTCGTCAGCGGGCTGCGATGAGCCGCAAGCCGAAATCGTCCACGGTTGCGGTGAGCTGTCTCGTCGCGGTGATGGCCGTGCTGCTGGCGGCCGCGGTCGTGCTGGGCCGCACCGGCGAACCGGGCGGCAGAACCGTGGTGACGGTGCGGCTGTGGGACCCGCAGGTCGCGGCCGCCTACCGGAAGTCCTTCGACGAGTTCAGCCGGCGCCGCCCCGGCATCGACGTGCGCGTCAACCTCGTCGCGTACGCCACCTACTTCAACACGCTGCGCACCGACGTCGCCGGCGGCAGCGCCGACGACATCTTCTGGATCAGCAACGCCTATCTCGCCGGGTACGCCGACAGCGGCAGGCTGATGCCGATCACCGGCAGCCCGACATGGGAGCCGTCGGTGGTGGAGCAGTTCACCCGCGACGGAAAACTCTGGGGCGTGCCGCAACTCACCGACGCCGGCATAGCCGTCTACTACAACGCGGACCTGCTCGCCAGGGCGGGCGTCGACCCGGCTGTGCTGAACACCGTGCGCTGGAGCCCGGACGAGAGCGCGGACACGCTGCGGCCCCTGCTGGCACGCCTGACCGTCGACGACCGGCAGTGGGGCTACAACGCGGCCAA
>Ga0209656_10002040_pt1 | contig 13183 bp, 12 predicted proteins | sample BogFormECP12_OM2_FD_188239 | JGI IMG/M metagenome (GOLD analysis project Ga0209656, IMG submission 188239) | Bog forest soil microbial communities from Calvert Island, British Columbia, Canada - ECP12_OM2 (SPAdes) (version 2) | ecosystem: Environmental > Aquatic > Freshwater > Wetlands > Bog ... | reverse complement strand
GATCAAGGTCAACGGCCAGACGTTCAACGGCGCCATGCCCTCGTGGCACGGCAAGCTGACCGATGCGCAGATCGCAGCGGTGATCACCTACATCCGCACGTCGTGGGGCAACAAAGCTTCGCCCGTCACGGAAGCACAGGTCAAGGGGCACAAGTAGCTTCGGAGCGTATCGGCGGCGGCTAGCCGCCGATATGCGACATCTCGACCTTCGGTAGCTGGGCCGTTTCGTTCGTCCGCAGTTCTGAATACCGGTCGTCGCGCGCGCGCCACACACCGCCGATGAAGTCCGCGACCTCGGCATCGCCCGCACCGCCGCGCAGCAGGCCGCGCAGGTCGCGCCCGGCGGCCGCGAAGAGACACGTGTACAGCAGCCCTTCAGATGATAGCCGCGCGCGCGAGCAGTCGCCGCAGAACGGCTGCGTGACCGACGCGATGACGCCGATCTCGCCGGCTCCGTCCCTATACCGATAGCGATTGGCCACCTCGCCGGGATAGTTCGGCGCCAGCGGCTCGAGCGGGAAGACCGCGTCGATCGCGCGCACGACCTCGGCGGCAGGTACGACGTCGTCCAGCCGCCAGCCGTTGGTCGTGCCCACATCCATGTACTCGATGAAGCGCGCGATGTGCCCGCTGCCGCGGAAATGAGCGGCCAGCGGCACGATACCGCCATCGTTGAGGCCGCGCTTGACCACGACGTTGATCTTGATCGGCCCCAATCCGGCTGCCGCAGCCGCATCGATGCCGTCGAGCACGCGCTGCACCGGCACGTCGACGTCGTTCATCGCGCGGAAGACCGCGTCGTCCAACGAATCAAGGCTCACGCTCACGCGCTGCAGCCCCGCGCTCTTGAGCGCGGGCGCCAACTTCGCCAGGAGCGCGCCGTTGGTCGTCAGCGTCAGGTCGCGGATGCCGGGTATCGGCGCGAGCATGGTGATCAGCGTGGGAAGATCGCGGCGCAACAGCGGTTCGCCGCCGGTGAGGCGCAGCTTCTCGACGCCCAGGCCCGCAAAGATGCGCGCAAGGCGGGCGATCTCCTCAAACGTCAACAGCTGGGCGGCGGGCAAGAAATGGAAATCGCGGCCGAAGAACTCCTTCGGCATGCAATAGGTGCAGCGGAAGTTGCAGCGGTCTGTGACGGAGATGCGCAGGTCGCGCAGGGGGCGGGACCTGGTGTCGGTCGTGGCTGTCATGATTTGCGCCGGGGTACGTTCGGCGCACCGCCGCGCGGCTCCGCCAGGCTTGTGCGCGGCGACGCCGAAACCGGACCGGACACGGGAGTCCCCGCGTAGCGCGGACTGAGAGGGCAGGTCGAAACGACCGCCGACCGTTGGAACCTGATCCGGGTCATTCCGGCGAAGGGAGCGATAGATGAGCCTCACCCTCGAACCCCACGCCGTGGCGTCCAGCCACAAGATCTACGCGGACGGACCGCACGGCATCCGCGTTCCGATGCGCCAGATCCACCTGACCGACGGCAGCGATATCCGCGTCTACGACACGAGCGGCCTGCACAGCGATCCCGGCTTGCAAGTCGACGTGCGCGCGGGCCTGCCCAAGCTGCGCGCACCCTGGATCGCCATGCGCGGCGACAGCGAGGAGCTGGCGGGCCCGACGTCCGCGTACCGCCGCGAGCGCGACGCCGATGCGACGCTCGACGCCATCCGCTTCGAGCGCTCCGTCAAACCTCGGCGCGCCAAAGCGGGCGCGAACGTCACGCAGATGCACTACGCGCGCCGCGGCGAGATCACGCCCGAGATGGAGTTCATCGCGCTGCGCGAGGGCGTTGCCGCGGAGTTGGTGCGCGACGAGGTCGCGCGCGGCCGCGCCATCATCCCCGCCAACATCAACCATCCCGAATCCGAGCCCATGATCATCGGGCGCAATTTCCTGGTGAAGATCAACGCCAACATCGGCAACTCCGCCGTCAGCTCGTCGATCGAAGAAGAGGTCGAGAAGATGACCTGGGCGACGCGTTGGGGCGCCGACACCGTCATGGATCTGTCGACCGGCAAGAACATCCACGAGACGCGCGAGTGGATCTTGCGCAACTCGCCGGTGCCGATCGGCACCGTGCCCATCTACCAAGCGCTCGAGAAGGTGCGCGGCAAGGTCGAGGATCTGAGCTGGGAGGTCTATCGCGACACGCTCATCGAGCAGGCCGAGCAAGGCGTCGATTATTTCACCATCCACGCCGGCGTGCTGCTGCGCTACGTGCCGCTGACCGCCAAGCGCGTGACCGGCATCGTGTCGCGCGGCGGCTCGATCATGGCGCAGTGGTGCCTGCTGCACCATCGTGAGAACTTCTTGTACACGCGCTTCGAAGAGATCTGCGAGATCATGAAGGCGTACGACGTCTCATTCTCGCTCGGCGACGGACTGCGTCCGGGCTGCGGCGCGGACGCCAACGACGAGGCGCAGTTCGGCGAGCTCGAGGCCCTTGGCGAGCTGACCAAGATCGCGTGGGCGCACGACGTGCAGGTCATGATCGAAGGCCCGGGCCACGTGCGCATGCATCAGATCAAGGAGAACATGGAGCGCCAGCTCGCGGTCTGCCACGAGGCGCCGTTCTACACGCTCGGCCCGCTGGTCACCGACATCGCGCCCGGTTACGACCACATCACCAGCGCCATCGGTGCCGCGATGATCGGCTGGTACGGCACCGCGATGCTGTGCTACGTCACGCCCAAAGAACATCTCGGCTTGCCCAATAAGAAAGACGTCAAGGATGGCGTCATCGCGTACAAGATCGCAGCGCATGCCGCCGACCTCGCCAAGGGGCACCCGGGCGCGCACGAGTGGGATGACGTGCTTTCCAAAGCGCGTTTCGAGTTCCGTTGGGAGGATCAGTTCGAGCTGTCGCTCGATCCGACCACGGCGCGCGAATTCCACGACGAGACGCTGCCCGCGCAAGCGGCCAAGGTGGCGCACTTCTGTTCGATGTGCGGGCCGCATTTCTGCTCGATGCGCATCTCGCAGGACGTGCGCGATTACGCGGCGTCGCTGGAAGTCGAAGCTGGCATGCGCGCGAAAGCGGAGGAGTTCAAGCAAGCGGGCGGCGAGCTGTACGTCCCGCTGAAGTAGGCATGTAGTGGCCGAATTTACTCGGCCGTCGAATGTATTCGACCGTAGTTCGAACCGCGCGGCCTCCCCGTTCGACGTATAATCGTACGGGGTGGCCGAATTTTCTTATGGGAGGACCATCATGTCGACCCATGCAGGCTGGCATCACCGCGTTGGCGCGCTGTTCATCACCCTTTGTCTGCTCGCACCGACGGGCCGCGTGGCCCTGGCCGATCCCGGCGAGCGCACCAGCACGCTTGCCGATCAGCAAGCCGTCTCCGTCACCATCTATAACGACAATCTCGCGCTGGTGCGCGACGAACGCCGCATGTCGCTGCCCAAAGGCACGCAGCGGCTCGCGCTGCGCGACGTCAGCGCCCAGATCGACCCGACCACCGCGCTCTTCCATAGCCTCACCTCGTCGGGCGCGGTGTCGGTCATCGAGCAGAATTTCAACTTCGATCTGCTCAGCCCGGAGACGCTTCTCGACAAGTACGTCGGTAAAGACGTGACGGTCATCCACACCAACCCGCGCACCGGCGCGGAGACGCGCGAGCAAGCCAAGGTGCTCTCTGTCAATAACGGCGTCGTCTTGCAATACTCGAACCGCATCGAGACGGGCATCGACGGGCGCCTCTCATTCCCGTCGATCCCGTCCAACCTGCGCGATCGGCCGACGCTGGTGACCGACATCAACAACACGTACGAGGGCGATCAGTCGCTGGAGCTCGACTACCTCACCGGCGGCCTGTCGTGGCATGCCGATTACGTCGGAGTGCTCAACGGCGACGATACGCGTCTGGACCTCAACGGGCTGGTCACGCTGACGAACACCAGCGGCACGAGCTACGACAACGCGAAGATGCAGCTGGTGGCCGGCTCGGTCAATCGCGCCCAGAACACGGACCAGATCCGCACGCTCGCCGCCGTGTCAGTACGAGCGGCCAACGAACCCATGAGCCAGCAGACCCTGTTCGAATATCATCTGTACACGCTCGGCCGGCCCACCACGATCGCCGACAAGCAGACCAAACAGGTCGCGATGCTCTCGGCCTCTGCCATTCCGGTGACCAAGTCGCTCGAACTGCGCGGCGAAGACTACTACTATACGCAGGCGACAAGCGACTTGGGCCAACGTCTCAAGCCGCAGATCTATTTGGAGTTCAGCAATGACGGCGGTGGCTTAGGCGTGCCGCTGCCTAAGGGCGTCGTGCGCATCTATAAGAAGGACTCGTCCGGCAACGCGCAATTCGTCGGCGAGGATAGCATCGATCACACGGCGCGCAAGGAGCGCATCCGCTTGCTGCTCGGCGAATCGTTCGACGTCACCGCGACGAAAAAGCAGACCGATTTCAAGCGCGTCGGGCCGTTCAACGACCGCTATCAGTACGAGAGCTCGTACTCCATCGAGATGCGCAACGCCAAGGACACGCCGGTCACGCTCAAGGTCGTCGAGCCGATGCCTGGCGATTGGACGATCATCGCCGAGAACGCGCCGCACGTGAAGACATCGAGCGCGACCGCGACCTGGACGATGACGGTCCCGGCCAACGGCAAGACGACGCTGGAGTACTCGGTGCGCGTGCTCTACTGACCACCCGCGCGCAGGTCAGTCCAGGAGTTCGTAGGCCGGCAGCGTCAGGAACTCGATGAAGTCCGCGGAGAGCGCGACGCGGTCGAATATCTCGCGCGCGTCCTTGAAGCGGCTGTGCGAGAACGACTTGTCGTCCATCGCGCCGCGCGCGGCAGCGAGCTCGTCTTCTTCGAGCGCGCGAACCATGCTCTTGCTCGCCTCCTCGCCGTCATCGAGGCGCGATCCATGGCGCACCCACTGCCAGATCTGCGAACGCGCGATCTCGGCGGTCGCGACGTCCTCCATGAGATTGTTGATGCCCGCCGCGCCGGTGCCGCGCAGCCATGATTCGAGATAGCGCAGCCCGACGCTGACGTTGCCGCGCACTCCGGCTTTAGTGATCGTGCCGCCCGGGACGCGCACGTCGAGCAACTGCGCTGCGGTGACCGATACCTCGGGCCGCTGCCGCTCGATCTGGTTCGGACGGTCGCCAAGCACCGTATCGAATTCCGCGCGGGCCACCGGCACCAGGTCCGGGTGAGCTACCCACGTGCCGTCAAAGCCGTCGGCAGATTCTCGCTGTTTGTCCTCGCGCACGCGTGCGAGCGCCGCCTCGTTGACCTGCGGGTCGCGCCGGCTTGGGATGAACGCCGCCATGCCGCCCATCGCGTGAACGTTGCGGCGATGGCACGTCTTCACGAGCAGCTCGGTGTAGGCGCGCATGAAGGGCACGGTCATCGTGACTTGCGCGCGGTCGGGCAGCACGAAGTCAGCGCGATTGCGAAACTTCTTTATGATGCTGAACATGTAGTCCCAGCGCCCCGCGTTGAGTCCGGCGGAGTGCTCGCGCAGCTCGTACAGGATCTCGTCCATCTCGAACGCGGCCAAAATGGTCTCGATGAGCACGGTCGCGCGGATCGTGCCGCGCGGCACGTGCAGCGCGTCCTGCGCGAAATTGAACACGTCGTTCCACAGGCGCGCTTCGAGATGGTTTTCGAGTTTGGGAAGGTAGAAGTACGGCCCGCTGCCGCGCGCGAGCAGGCGCTGCGCGTTGTGGAAGAAGTACAGGCCGAAGTCGAAGAGGCTGCCGGACATCGGCGAGCCGTCGATCGTCACGTGGCGTTCGGGAAGATGCCAGCCGCGCGGACGCACCAGCAGCACCGCCGGGCGCTCGATCAGCCGATACGTCTTCTCAGGCGTCTCAAGCGTGATGGTGCGCTCGATGGCGTCGATGAGATTGCCGTGTCCGCCGATGAGGTTCTCCCACGTCGGCGTGTTCGAGTCTTCGAAGTCGGCCATGAACGCGCTCGCGCCCGAGTTGAGCGCGTTGATCATCATCTTGCGGTCGGTCGGACCGGTGATCTCGACCCGGCGGTCGCGCAGGTCTGCCGGGATCGACGGACCTTTCCACTCTCCATCGCGCACGGCTTTGGTCGAGCTCAAGAAATCAGGCAGCACGCCCGCGTCGAACTGCGCTTGCCGCTCCGCGCGCGCGCTCAGCAGCTGCCGCCGTCGCGGCTCGAATTCGCGCGCAAGTGCCGCGACGAAGGCAAGGGAGTCCGGGGTCAGGATCTCGTCTTGACGCGCGACGCGCGGCGCTTTGACCGTCACGCCGTCGAGTGCGCTAGCATGTTTCATGGGACAAGGTTTGCGCTCAGCCGCGCGACCTCCCCGCCTGGTACGGGCGTTCGGAGGACTTGGCGCGGCGGCCGTCCTATAGCGGCAACCCGGCGGACCGGCAGACAAGGCCGCCGATCTCATACCGCCCGATCACCGAGGAGACACCTATGGCCAGCACCTCCACCCGCGTCTTCATCGACTGCGCCGAGATGCCCAGCGACAGCGGCTGCACGCTCTACATCTCAGGCAGACCCGATGAAGTGCTCAAAGCGGCAGTCTCACACGCGGTCTCAGCGCACGGACACCAAGACAGCCCCGAGCTGCGCTCTCAACTGCAAGCCGGACTCAAACCAGAAGCCGCCTAGACCTCAACCGATCCGCTCGGTGCCGCCCATATAGGGCTGCAGTATGCGTGGGATGCGCACCGAGCCGTCCTCTTCCTGATAATTCTCGAGCACCGCGACCAGCGTGCGCCCGACAGCGAGCGCTGAGCCGTTGAGCGTGTGCACGAATTCCGGTTTGGCTTTTGGCGCTGGGCGAAAGCGGATGCCCGCGCGCCGCGCCTGGAAATCGCCGGTGTTGCTGCACGACGAGATCTCGCGATAGGCGTTCTGGCCGGGCAGCCACACTTCGAGATCGTAGGTCTTCTGCGACGCGAAGCCGGTATCGCCGGAGCTCAGCAGCATCACGCGATATGGCAGCTCGAGCGCTTGGAGCAGGCTCTCTGCCTGGCGCACGATCAGTTCGTGCAGCGCCGCGGACTCTTGCGGTTGAGCCAGCGCGACCAGTTCGACCTTTTCGAACTGATGCTGGCGGATGAGGCCGCGCGTGTCCTTGCCTGCAGCGCCGGCTTCCTGGCGGAAGTTCGCGGTGTACGCGGTGTAGCGCTTGGGCAACTCGTCGTTCTCGAGGATCTCCCCGCGGTGCAAGTTGACGAGCTGCACCTCGGAGGTCGGTGACAAGAACAGCGAGCCGTCATCCAGCGAGAACATCGCGTCGCTGAATTTGCTCAAGTGGCCGGTCGCTTCGACGGTCTCGCGGTTGACCAGCAAGGGTGGCGCGATCTCCATGAAGCCGGCCGTGGTGTTGCGCTCGAGGAAGAAGTTGATGAGCGCGCGGTTGAGCCGGGCTCCCTCGCCCTTGATGACGGTGAAGCGGCTGCGCGCGATGCGCACGCCGCGTTCGAAATCCAAGATGCCGAGGCGTTCGCCGATCTCCCAGTGCGGTTTGGCCGTGAACGAAAACGCCGGCGGATCACCGCTTGAGCGAACGAGCTGATTGGCGCTCGAGTCCGCGCCGTCGGGGACGTCGTCGGCCAGGATGTTGGGGACGTGCGCGAGCAGCTCGTTGAGGCGCTGGTCGAGCGCTTCCGCCGACCGCTCCTGCGTGGCGATGCGCTCACCCAACTCGTTCGAACGCTCGCGCAGACGCGCTAGCGCTTCAGGCGGCTGGCCCTTGGCTTTGGCGAACTCCGCGGAGATCTGATTGCGTTCGGCCTTGGCGGCGTCGATCGCGGTGATGGCCGTGCGCCAGTCGGCGTCGAGCGCGAGCAAATCGTCGACCACCGAAACCGGCAGCTGGCGGCGTGCCAACGAGCGGCGCACGCGATCCGGCTGTTCGCGGATGAGGCGCCGGTCGAGCATCTAGGGACGTTGCGCCGTCGGCATCGCTGTTTCGTGCGTCGGAAAGCGCGGGGCCGCGGGACCGGAGCCCAGCACGCGGCGCAGCTCCTCCGGATGCGAGGACGCCTCGATCGCGCTGTCGCGCGTGATCTTGCCGGCTGTGACCAGCTCAGCGAGATGCTTCTCGAGCGACTGCATGCCGAGCTGCGTGCCCGTCTGCATCGCGGTCATCATCTGCGAGGGTTTGTTCTCTCGGATGAGATTGCGCACCGCGGGCGTGCCTAACAGCACTTCCATCGCGCAGATGCGGCCGGTACCGGACGCGCGTGGGATCAGACACTGCGTGAACACCGCTTCGAACGAGCCGGCCAACTGCACGCGGATCTGCTCCTGCTGGTCGACCGGAAAGACGTCGATGATGCGGTTGATCGACTCCGGCGCCGTGGTGACGTGCAGCGTGCCGAACACCAAGTGGCCCGTCTCGGCCGCGGTCATCGCCAGCTTGATCGTGTCGAGGTCGCGCATCTCACCGACCAAGATGACGTCGGGGTCCTGGCGCAAGGCGGAGCGCAGCGCTGCCTGCTCGCTTTTCGTGTCTTTGCCGACCTCGCGCTGCGAGATCACCGATTGATCGCTGTGGTGCTCGAACTCGATCGGATCTTCGATGGTGACGATGCGCAGAGCTTTATTCCGGTTGATGTAGTCGATCATCGCGGCCAGCGTCGTGGTCTTGCCGCAGCCCGTCGGGCCCGTGACAAGCACCAAGCCGCGCGGCTTTTGCGTGTACTCGGTGACGACCTTGGGCAGCTCCATCTCTTCGAGTTTGGGAGGCGTGGACGGGATCGCCCGGAACGTGCCGCTCATATGCTCGCGTTCGAAACACATGTTCACGCGGAAGCGCGAGATGCCCGACAATGAGTATGCGGAGTCGAGCTCGCGGTTTTTTACGAGCGCGTCGTATTGCTCTTCCGTCAGGATAGAGTGCATGAGCGCGTCCATGTCCTCACCCTTGAGGATGTCGTCGTTCAGCTTGCCGAGCTCGCCGTTGATGCGGATGGTCGGCGGGCAGCCCGCGACCAGATGCAGGTCGGAGGCGCTCGCGAGCACCGTCTGCGTGAGCATATCATCAAGCGAATGCGGGTACATGTGGCCTCCATCGGCGCCCGAGGGCCCCGCTCGAAAGGGTGCCTCGCCGCGGCGCAGCAAAATCAGGGTCTTCTAACATAGGACTTGCGCACGTGCGCGGTCGTTACCTAGCATGGAGGGGCGCCAGACGTCCACAGTCGATCCGACCCTGCGCCGCGTCAGCCTTGCGCGCGCCCTGAGCGCCGTGCTTGCGCATCCTATCCGCACCGCGGCCACGCAACGCGTGCCGATCGGAGCGGACAGCGCCGGGCGGGTGTTGGCCGAGGACGTGCGCGCACTCGAGGACGTGCCGCCCTTCACGCGCTCGAGCGTGGACGGCTTCGCCGTGCGCGCGCAAGACGTGCGCGGTGCCGATGGTCGCGCGGTCGTGCGCTTGACCGTCATCGGGGAAGTGCTCATGGGCGCCGCGGCTCCGCCGGCCGAGCTGCAGTCCGGCCAAGCGATGCGCGTGCCGACCGGCGGGTGGCTGCCGCGTGGCACTACCGGCGTCGTCAAGAAAGAGGACTGCCGCGACTTGGGCGCGGCGATCGAGGTCGTCGACGGCGAAGGCAGCGAGGACCACATCACGGCGCAAGGCGCTGATGTGCGCTGCGGCGACCTGCTGCGCCGTCGCGGCGACGTGTTGACGCCGGCATCGGTCGGATTGCTCTCGGGATCCGGCGTCGCCGAGCTCGTCGTGTTCGCGACCCCCGTCGTCGGCCTGCTCGTCACCGGCGACGAGATCGTCTCGCCCGGGCACGACCTTCGCGCCGGAGCGGTGCGCGACATCAACAGCCTGTCGCTTGCGGCGGCGCTGCGCGCGATGGGATTCGCGCCGCGCACCTACGATCGAGTACCCGATCGAAAGGATGCGTTCGAGCGCGCCTTCGCGCGCGCGCGCGCCGAATGCGACGCGGTGGTGATCTCCGGCGGCTCCAGCGTCGGCGAGCGCGACTACACGCCGCAGATCGTCGGCGCGGCCGGACCGCCGGGCGTCATCGTGCACGGCGTGCTCGCCAAACCTGGCCGGCCGACGATGCTGGCGCTGGTCGGCGACATGCCGGTGATAGGCCTGCCCGGCAATCCGGTCTCCGCACTCGTGATGCTCGAGACGCTGGGCAAACCGGTCTTGCTGCGGCTCTACGACAAGCGCGACGAGACGTTGCCCCTGCGCGCTCGCCTGCGCGCACGGCTCGATCTCGATCCGGAACTCGAACATCTGGTGCCGGTCGCCCTCGCGCGCGCCGAGGGCGGTCTTGAAGCCGATCCGCTGCTCGGCACGTCCGCGCAGATGCACATTCTCGGATTCGCAGACGCGCTGGTGGACGTGCCCGCGGGAAGCGGGCCGATCGAGGCCGGTACGTGGATCGACGCCAGCCCGCTTTCACGCACGTCAAGTTTGAGGTGAAGAAGATGGACATCAAAATGAGGCGCCTGTTGCTCGGGTCGGCGATCCTCGCGGCAGCGACGCTCGTCGCCTGCAGCAAGAGCGACCAGGACCAAACACAGCGCACCATCGAGCGCGGCGCCGGCGACGCGTGGGTCTGCACACAGGTGCGAGCCTCGGCGACGGCGCTCGACCCCGCGACCGTATCGCTGGTGAAGATCGAATGCTCGCCCGGTCTCGTGACCCTGCGCGGCGAGGTGCGCAGCGCGCAAGAACGCGATCAGCTCATCGCGGCCACGCGCAAGATCGATGGCGTCAAAGCCGTCGATGCGCACATCGTCGTGAATCCCAAAGCACCGACCGGCAACGAGATCGCAGACGACGTCACGTTGGCGACCAAAGTGCATGTCGCGATCGCCGGACAGACCGGCGTGAACGCGCTCAAGATCGGCGTGGGCGTGCACAACGGCGTCGCGACGCTGACCGGCGACGTGCCGTCACCGGCGATCCAGACCGTCGCCGTCGATGCGGCGCGCGGCGTCAAAGGCGTGAAGGGAGTCGTCGACAAGCTCGAGGTCCGGAGGTAAGCCCACCCCATCGGAGAAGTCGAACCGCCTGCGTTACGGCATCATATCCGACATCCACTCCAACCTCGAGGCGCTCAACGCGGTCATCGCCGAAATCGATGCCATGGGGGTCGACGCGTTGCTGTGCCTGGGCGACATCGTGGGCTACGGTCCGAGCCCGAACGAATGCTGCGACCTCCTGCGCGAACGCGGTGCGCTGTCCATCGCCGGCAACCACGACGAAGCGGCGGTCCGCAGCGCCGGCGCGGAGCGCTTCAACACCCTCGCGCGCGAGGCCATGTCATGGACCCGCTCGCAGCTCACGCCGGAGAACCAGGCCTACCTCGCCGGGCTTCCCAGGGAGCGGCGGGTCGACGGCTTTGCGATGGTGCACGGGGCCCCCGTCCACCATTTCGACTATATAATGGATGTGATGGATGCCAAGCGGGCGTTCGAAGCCACCGTGGAGGCCCTGACCTTCGTCGGCCACAGCCACGTGGCGGAAGTCTACTACCAGGACCCGGCAGGCAGGACGTTCCAGCAGCGGCTCCTGCATGGCGGGCGAATCGACATCGTTCCCGAATTCCGTTACATCACCAACGTGGGAAGCGTAGGGCAGCCGCGCGACCGTAACCCGCAGGCGTCATTCGCATGCTATGACGACGCGATCGCGGCGGTCGAGATCCGCCGAGTGGCCTACGATATCGAGCGCGTGCGCCAGCGCATGGCGCTCGCGAGTCTCCCGAAACCACTAGCCGAGCGCCTCGCCGCGGGCTGGTAACGAAAGGCATGATGACCGCTCCTCGCACTCTTTTGATCGCTCTCGCCGTCTGTTGCGCCGTGCTGGCGTCCGCGCGGCCGAGCGTCGCCGCCCCGCAGCAAGGCGACCAGTATTCCAACCGCTCGTATCTGACGCATGTCAACGACGGTCTCACGTCGTTCTACACGAAGAACTTCGGCAAAGCGCGCGTCGATTTCGAAGCGGCGCTCGCCATCGCGCCGACCGACTCGTTCGCGCTGTCGTTCCTCAACGCCAGCCTGCGCAATCTGGGCGTCGACGCGCTGACCGAGCTCGCCAATCAAGAAGAAGAAGATGCGGCCAAGAATCCACGCGACGCGCTCGCGCAGACGCGCTTGGGCTACACGTATCTATTCATGTCGCAGTTCCAGACCGCGCGCGGCCCGGACGCGCGCGACGCCTTCAACGCCGCGCTGCTGATCGATCCGCACATGGCCGCGGCGCACGTGGGCCTGGGCATCTACCGGCTCGGCGACAATTCGACCAGCCGCGCGAAGGCGGAGTTCCTCGCCGCGCTCGAGTCATCGCCGAAAGACGTGCTGGCGCGCGAGTATCTATCGAGCATCTATCAGGTCGACCTCAAAGATCCCAATCGCGCGCTCGCCTATCTGGTGGACGTGCCCAACCTGATGCCCAACTATCCCGACGCGTTCTATCATCTCGGCTCGATCATGGACGATCTCGGCCAGTACGACGCGGCCATCAAGTACCTCAAGACGGCGATCGACTTGGACAAAGGCCATGTCGGTGAAGCGGGCCAGTACGGTCTGCCGCTGCTGGGCACGGTGTACCTCAAAGTGCACAAGGTGCCCGAGGCCAAGCTCGCGTTCTCCGAGGCGATCGTCTACGGCGAGGCGCCCGAGTTCTCGCAATCGCAGCTCGATAAGATCAAGCGCGGCGACATCAAGTGAGCGCATCGCGCGAAGCGTTTCTGGCATCGACAGCGCCCTCTCGCCTCGAGGACGACCGCCGCTGCTTCGCGTGCGGTCCAGACAACCCGCTCGGTCTGCGCCTCAAGTTCGAATACGGCAAAGATTCAGCGACATGCCGAGTCGCGATCGACCCGCAGTTCTGCGGCTGGACCGGCGTGCTGCACGGCGGCATCGTGGCGACGCTGCTCGATGAGGCGATGGCGCACGCCGCGATCGCCGCGGGCGCACGTGCGGTCACCGCCAAGCTCGAGATCCGTTTTCGCAAGCCGGCGCCCACCGGCGCGCCGCTGCTGCTCGAAGGCAACGTCGAGCGCCGGCGCGCAAACGTGTTGGACGGCAAGGCCGTCTTGTCCGACGGCGCCGGCAACGTCTACGCCGAAGGCCATTCGCGCTTCATCGCGGTCTAAGGGCGGCGCATGACCGCCAACACCAGCGGCGAAAAGCTCATCGCGAGCAACCGGCGCGCCTTTCACGATTACAAGATCGAAGAACGGATGGA
>Ga0209656_10002039_pt1 | contig 13191 bp, 5 predicted proteins | sample BogFormECP12_OM2_FD_188239 | JGI IMG/M metagenome (GOLD analysis project Ga0209656, IMG submission 188239) | Bog forest soil microbial communities from Calvert Island, British Columbia, Canada - ECP12_OM2 (SPAdes) (version 2) | ecosystem: Environmental > Aquatic > Freshwater > Wetlands > Bog ... | reverse complement strand
TGAGCGATTCACGCATTGCGATGTCGTCATCAATGACAAGCACAACGGGTTCTGCAACCGTTTGATGCGATAGCGCCATACCCATCCCTAAGAGTTGAACAGCCGTTCCGTGCGTTCTACGAACAAGCCGCCGCCGCGGTCCGTCACCGCAACCTGCACTCACGCCAGGAATATCATACTCCGATCGGATCGTCATCTCCCGGGCGCCCCTGCCCCTGGATGCAAGGGCAGTGTGAACTGGATGCTCGCCCCGTGAGTGACATTGGGCGTAGCCCAGATGCGCCCGCCGTGAAGTTCGATGATGGAACGACAGATCGAGAGTCCCATGCCCATGCCGCTGGACTTGGTGGTGAAGAAAGTATTGAACAGTTGACCCGCATTATCGGCGGAGAAGCCAATGCCGCTGTCCGATACCGTGATCCGCACTTGCTGATCATCGTGCTCCGATCGGATCACGAGCTCGCGCGCTCGATCCGTGACCGAATGCATTGCTTCGATGCCGTTGATCACCAGATTGAGGATCACCTGCTGCAGCTGAACCTTATCGGCAAGAATGAGGGGCAGGGCGCTCGCCCGTTCCAGGCGCAGCGCCACCCGGGAGCTCAAGAGGTCATGTTGCACCAAAGTCAGCGCCTCGCCCAAGACCTCATTGAGATTGAGCGGCGCCATTGTCGTGTCGGCCTTCTTCGTGAGGGTACGGATACGCCGCATGACCTCGCCCGCCCGAGTGCCGTCCCGGATGATTCTCTCGAGGGCGGCGCACGCTTCCGTGAGATTGGGCTGCTGATGATTGAGCCAGCTTAAGCATGCCTCGGCGTTGATGAGGACGGCGCCCAGCGGTTGATTGACCTCGTGAGCGATCGAGGCGGTCAGCTCGCCCAGGGTGGTCACGCGGATCACGTGCGCAAGGTCGGTCCGGGTTTTGTGCAGCTCGCGCTCCGCCAGTCGGATTGCCGTGACATCCATCACCGCACCGACAAACTCGGTCTCACCTGCCTCATCTCGGAAGCCTCGGGCCACGACGTGAACATGTTTGACCCTTTCGTCCGGCATCCGCAATCGATAGGCGTGAGCAAAATCTTGCCCGTCGTTTGAGGCTCGCTCCGCGACCTGCCGGAACGCGGCAGCATCGTCCGGGTGAACCCGAAGTTGCAGTAGCTCCAAGCTCGGGGTGCTCGCCCGGTCGAACTCAAAAATGTGGTAAGTTTCCTCTGTCCAGTATATTTCCCCATTGGACGGCCTCCAACCAAATGTGCCCGTATGACTGAGTCTCTGGGCCTCGCTCAAATAGGCCTCACTGCGCCGCAACTCGTCATACAGTTGGACATTCTCCAACGAAATAGCCGCCTGCGAGGCAAGTAGCTTGAGTACGGCGAGCCTAGCCGAGGTGAACACGCGCGGCGCCAGATTGTTCTCAAGATACAATGCGCCGACGAGCTTGCCTTGTTTGACCAAGGGAAGGCAGAGCACGGAGCGGGCCTGCTTCTCACGAATGTATCCGTCCGTGGAGAATGGGATTTGGGTCGAGGCATCGTCCAGGATCACGCTCTCCCGCGTCCGTACCGCGGTGTGGAGCACCGACTCGCTAAGTTCCGTTGACGTCAACGCCGAGTTTCGCAGCGTCACCCCGATGTCGCCGCGGCCGGTCCTCGCCTCCGCCGCAATCCAGGGCTCGTTGTCCGTGAATAGAATAAGCAGGCCGCGCTCGGCCCCGGCATGCTCGAGCGAGACTCTCATGAGCGTTTCGATGAGCTTAGCGAGCTCGATCTCGCTCGATACCGCTTGCGATGCCTTGACCACCGTCCCGACGTCCAGTTGTTCGACCGGCGCGCTGACCGTCCCACTCAGCTCAGATGGGCCCACTTTCTCACGCAACCCGGGATGGCGTTGGTCGAGCTGCTGCACCTTGCCGAGCGCACCCCAGCGCAGATAGCAGTCCCGTGCGTTCCTCAGATAGGTATACGCGATGCTCTCGACGCCGCGTGCGGCGTAGAATCCCGCCGCGACCTCGTGGGCCAGGCCTTCGTTCTGTACGAAGCGGTGCTCGCGAGCTGATTTTATCGCCTGCTCGTAAAGACGCATGGCCTCGGCGTCGCGCCCTTCGAGGCGCGCGATCTCGCCCGACACCAGGGCGTGTTTGTCGCCGAATGTCGGCGGATAATTCTCGGCCCACTCGCGCAGTTGTTCGAGGTGGGCCGTCAGGAGGCCTCGCCACTCTCGCTGCTGGTCGACCGACGCTTTCTCATAGCACGCCGCAACCGTCAGCGCAGTGTAGTAGTAGTAGTCGAGCACCATGGGCTCGCCAACCGTGGACCACAGCAGCGCCTTAGCCTTACCTGCTGCCGCGAGGGCCCCCGCGCAGTCCCCTGAGAGGAACCGCGCCTTCGTTTTGAGGATCCAGTACCAGCCGGTCAGCATGGGCATCCGGTCGCCCGTCAGCTGCTCCTCGAACGCCTCCTTGTCCAACTGTGCGTCGCTGAAGGTAGAGAAGGGTGCGGTGCGTAGCTGCATGGCAGCGATGAAGTGTTGCTGGCTCACGATGAGGTCCGCGACGTCGCGAAACCTGGCTTTGCGGGCGAAATCCAGGGCCCTCTGCGACTCGTGCCACACCGCCTCAAGAGGCCTATTCTGCTGGAGGAGGAATTCGACGAATTCATGCGTGAAGTAGCACGCGTAGTTCAGATCGCCCGACTCGGTGGCGGTGCGAAGGGCCGCCCGATTGAAATCGATCGCGCTCGCGAGCGGCTGAGTCCAGAATGCAGCTAGACCCCTCGATTCGAGGATCTTTGCTTTGTCGGCGATGAAGCCATGCTTTTCCGCAAGATCGCATGCGAGCTTGGTGAAACGATAACCCTCCTGGTAACGGTGAAACACGTGGCCTAGGATCACCCCGAGAAAGCCACAGGCGTGCGCGGAGGCGCCGCTCACCCCATGTTGCATGCTGAGGTTCAACATTCGGCACAAGTGAAGGCAATTCAAATGGAGGTCGGTAAGGTAGGCCGAGGACAGCAGCACCGAGAGCACTTGCATGGGGGCCTGTATTTCCCGATCGCTCATCAGTGGTAGGTCGATCAGATCCTCGATGGCGCGCCCCTTTAGATTGCTCCAGATCGTTTCAAATTCAGCCTCGACCTCCTCCCAGCTCGGGTGCGCCGGCAGGTCGATGCCGAACAGGCGCAGACACCTGAGTGCGCAGTCGACGCCTTGGACGCATTCGCCCTTCACCTCATGAAGCTGGATTTTCAGCCCGCAGACGGCCGCCTGATCGACTTTAGACGTAGCACGCCGCGATAGCTCCGCTATCAGTTGCTCGGCTGTTTCGAAGTTACCGCTCAGAAGCTCGCATTCCGCGCGTTCGAGCCATGAGCTGTACGTCAACTCATACTCGTTGCCCCAGGCTTTTTCGTCGAGCAATGCCATGCCGGCCGAGAAATACACCCGCGCCGACGCATAAGCCGTCGACGCCTTGGCCTTTCGCCCGGTACGCAGGTTGATTGTCGCCACTTGCGCCTTCTCGTCCCGATCGACAATCAACGCGGCGCCGCGATTGAACTGGTTTGCGACCTCGAACAGCTGCTCGGTGACGTCATTAGCAGTCATGCTCGCCAGCAGCTTACGGCCGATGCGCAGATGAACCGCCGCGCGATCCTCCTCAGGAAATAGAGAATACGCCGCCTGCTGGATTCGGTCGTGCAGGAATTTGTAGTTATAACCTTGACGGACAATAAAACCTGCGCGGACAGCGTCGAAGAGCGCGGCATGCATCGTTTCCTCTGTTTGCTGGTAGACCATGCCAAGCGTGCCGATCTCGGCCATGTTACCCAGGCAGGCGAGGTGCTTCAGGGCATCCTGCGTGCTGATCGACAGCCGCTGCAGTTTCCGGACCACGAGGTCCACCACATTGTCGGTGTAGTTCTTGGCGTGGATACGATCTATGTCCCATGCCCAGATGCCCGCGACGGAGTCAAACGCAAGCAAACCCTCGTCGGCCAATGCGATCAAGAACTGAATCGCGAAGAATGGATTGCCGCCGGTCTTCTCCTGTACTAGTTGCGCCAAAAGCCGCGCGCGCTCAGGCTCGAGGTGCAGGGCATCGGCGACGAGCTGGCCGACATCGCCGAGCCCGAGCGGCGCCAGCACGATCTCGTGCACCCTCGCACCGGCCCCGCGGATTGCCTCGAGCGTACGAATGAGCGGATGTGACGGACCGACCTCGTTGTCCCGATAAGCCCCCACCAACAGGAGATGGCGCGCTTCCGAGTGGGTGACCACGTGCTCGAGCAGGTCGCGACTTGCGCTGTCCAGCCATTGCAAATCGTCTAAGAACAACGCGAGCGGGTGCTCTTTTCGCGCGAAGACGCCAAGGAAGCGCCGGAATACCATCTGGAAGCGGTTCTTGGCCTCTTGCGGCGGCAAGTCTGCAACAGTCGGCTGTTTCCCGACGATGAGTTCTAGCTCGGGAACGAGGTTCACGATGAGCTGCCCATTCGAGCCAAGCGCCTCGCTCAAGGAATTCCGCCATTTGCTGAGTTCAGTCTCGCTCTGACTCAGAAGCGAGCGCACCAGGCTCTGGAAGGCTTGGGCCAATGTGGCGTACGGAATGTCGCGCTTGTATTGGTCAAATTTGCCGGATGCGAATAGGCCCCGCGGCGAGACCAGGACCTTGTGCAGCTCGTTCACGACCGAGGACTTGCCTATCCCGGAATATCCAGTCACGAGCACGAGTTCCGGTGTGCCGTGGGCCACAACGCGCTCGAAGCATGCGAGCAGCGTCTCGATCTCGCGCTCGCGCCCGTACAGCCGCTCCGGGATCAGCAACCGGTCAGAGGCGTCGTGCGCGCCAAGCGGAAACGCGTCGATGCAGCCGTACGACTCCCATTCCGTGAGACATCGCCGCAGATCGGCCTCGAGTCCCGCGGCGGTTTGATAGCGCGCCTCGGCGGTCTTGGCGAGGAGTTTCATCACGATTGCCGACAGCGCCCTGGGAGTTTCTACCGTCCTCTCACTGAGTGGAACAGGTTGCCGGGCAATATGGCAGTGCACCCATTCCAGCGGATCGGCGGCAGTGAAGGGCAGAGTCCCTGTCAGCATCTCGTAAAACGTGACGCCCAGAGAGTAAAGATCGCTGCGGGTATCGATCGAGCGGTTCATCCGTCCGGTCTGCTCCGGCGCCATGTAGGCCAGAGTGCCGGCGATCTCGTCGGGCGGTTCGAGATTGGGGCGCTCGCGTGGCAGGCGCGAGGCAATGCCAAAGCCGGTGAGCCAGACATGGCCGCTCGTCACATCTACCAGGATGTTTGACGGCTTGATGTCCTTATGAATGAGTCCACGCGCATGCAGCTGGCGCAGCGCCCGTGCCAGGGAGATCCCGATGGGTAGAAACTCCGTTGTTTCCAGGGGCCGGCCGAGTTGAAGATCGAGGGGATCGCCACCGGGGTCCTCGAGCACCAGCGCCGAGCGGTTGCGATGGTGGGATAGTTCGATTGGGTGTGCCGCCCAGGCTGCATCTAGGTCGGCTCTGAGCGCGTATTCATGTTCGAGTCGCTTGAGGCTCGATCGAGAGGCATTTTCCGCGGTGACTAGCAATATCGGCGCCACGCCGCCGCCGGATCCCCGCTGCAGCGTAAGGTCGCCGTCCCGCAATGATGAAAATGTGTAACTCGAAAGTTCGCTCACACGTCTGGGCGCTCCTTCGCGGTCTTTACTATTATCTCGCCTGTCGAATTATGACGACAAAAGGGACCTGCCGGGCATGATACCGCACCCGCAAAGTAAGGTCCCGCTTGACCTTCCCGGCAAGCCGAAGGTTGCGGCGCCCAGGGATTCTACGCAATCAAGGCGAAAGCTAGCGATCGCACTTGATTACCGGCGCCGCGTTGCTAACTACCGATGAATCGGGTCGTCGTTCGCAATTCCTCGCAATGCACGTCAAGGACGGGCAAGCCGCGCTCACTACGCATCCCTAACATTGATCGCACTTGCAGCACGTCGAAGGGGTAGGTCTCCAATGCGCATTGTGAAGCCTATAGGATTGAGCATCGAGCTTATCCTGATTGTGGCCCTGGCTACTCTGATGCTCTGTGTCACTGCCGGGAGCGGGCAGGCAGCAATCCAGCAAATCAGTCCAACGGCGCCGCCCATTCCCACCGCAGGTCGCCTGGCTCAACCCAAGTCCTCGCGCCAGGTTGGCGTGCCGGCCGCCGCGACACGCGCAGCGATTCCGAAGGATAATCCTCAGACCCCAGAAAAGATCGCACTGGGCCAGAAGCTCTTCTTCGACGGCCGGCTCTCGGCCGATGGCAGCGTGGCCTGTAGTACCTGTCACGATCCCGCCCGGGCTTTCACTGACAGGAGGCCGGCGTCCATCGGAATCAAGGGCCGCGCGGGCCAGCGCAATGCGCCGACCATCCTGAACGCGCTCTACAATAAGACGCAGTTCTGGGACGGCCGGGCCAAGTCGCTCGAGGAGCAAGCCGCGCTGCCGATCGTCAATTCCGTCGAAATGGGCCAGCCCAGTCTGCAAGCGACCGTGGACCAGATCGCAGGCATTGCAGAATACCAGGAGGCTTTCAAGCGCGCCTTCGGCACCTCGCCCAACGGCGGCGACCTGTTGCGCGCGATCGCGTGCTATGAACGCACCCAGCTAGCATTCGATTCCTCCTTCGATCACTTCATCGCCGGCGACCCTGGTGCCATCGATCCTTCAGCCAAGCGAGGCTGGGAGCTTTTCAACACCCGTGCGAGATGCAACAAATGCCACGCGCTGACGGAAGAGAAGCGGGATCCCACGAACTTTACCGACAATGACTTTCATAATATCGGCATCGGGATCATCCGACACAACGTCGTTGAATTGGCGCGCCAGGCCGAGCAGCGCGTCGCCTCGGGCGATTCGTTGGCCGTTGACAGCGCAGCCATCCAAACGGATTTCTCGGTACTGGGACGCTTCCTCATTACGAAGAAACAATCCGATATTGCGTCGTTCAAGACACCGAACTTGCGCAATGTATTGGTGACAGGGCCCTACTTTCACGACGGGTCGCAGGAGACGCTCTGGGATGTAATGGACCATTACAACAAGGGCGCCGGTCTGCACAATCCCTGGCTCGATGAAGACATTCAGCCACTCGCTCTGTCGGAGCAAGACATCGACGATGTTGTTGCTTTCCTCGCGTCGCTGACCAGCGCTGACTACAAAGAGCAGGGCCTCCGAGAGCTGACGCGTCAGCGCGCGCTTTCACGCACCGAACGTCCCCAGCGAGACACGGCCAGGGCCTTCGGCCCTAAACCCGACCGGCCGAAGCCGCCCGCGCCCTAATTTTCACGTCAGTACGGATCTCGACGGCCGCAACAACAAGAGTCGCATGACTAACGCAATCTCGCACAAGAGTTGCGCGCAAATGCACTTTAGAATTGCATCAGCCGTCGTGCCGTGCGTCAGGCCGACGCGGCAAGAATCGATACATCTACTGAAACGACAAGGAGTCTTATATGGGTAACGAAAACTCTCCAAGCGACGACCGATCAACCATCGGTAGCGCCGGCGAACGAAAACTGCGGGGCATAGCATTGAAGGGATCGGAACAGAAGGCCGCCGCAGATCACGTCGAATACGAAACGGGGCGAAATCCGGACACGGAACTGCATCTCGATGGCGAAGCAGACAGCTTATACAGCGATGGCATCGACGTCGAAGAGGACTTCGATACGCCGGCTGGCACTCATGGTTCCTCAGGGACAATACCCTGAAGTCCAACATCTAGGCCGCCGCCGATTTGCGATCTCCCGACACCAGCGTTCACGTCGTATCGTCTAATGCATAGAGGCTAAGGGCCTCCCATCAGGAGAAAGGCGATGAAGAAGATTCTCGGGGTCTACACCGCTCCCAGCCGGCACTGGGTCGGTGATGGCTTTCCGGTGCGTTCTCTGTTCTCGTACGATAGCCACGGCCAGCATCTCAGCCCGTTCCTGTTGCTGGACTACGCCGGCCCCGCCTCTTTCACGCCGACCACCAATCGGCGCGGTGTGGGCGAGCATCCGCACCGCGGCTTCGAGACCGTCACCGTCGTCTACGAGGGTGAAGTGCAGCACCGCGATTCCACCGGCGCCGGCGGCACGATTGGCCCAGGCGACGTGCAGTGGATGACCGCGGGCGCCGGTATCCTGCACGAAGAATTCCACTCGCAGACCTTCGCCAGATCCGGCGGTACGCTCGATATGGTGCAGTTATGGGTCAATCTGCCGGCCAAGGACAAGATGACCATTCCCTCTTACCAGACCCTGCTGCGTCAGGAGATTCCGGTGATCGAGCTGCCAGACGGTTCCGGAAGCCTGCGCGTTATCGCCGGCGAGTATGCCGGACAGTTGGGCCCGGCCCGCACCTTCAGCGCGATGGACGTATGGGATATGCGCCTGCAGCAGGGTCGCAGCGTCAGCCTGCCACTTGGAGCGGGGCGCACCGCGGCCCTGGTGATCCTGCGCGGAGCGGCGCGGGTCAACGGCGGTGAAATCACCCGAGAAGCACAGTTGGTGTTGCTGGATCGCGAAGCCGGGGAGGTGCTGCTCGAAGCGAGCAGCGATGCCGCGGTGCTGGTGCTGAGTGGCGAGCCGCTGAACGACCCTATTGTCGGCTATGGCCCCTTCGTGATGAACAGCGAAGCCCAGATTGCCGAAGCCTTCGAGGACTTCAATGCCGGCCGCTTCGGCCGGATCGCTCCACAGACGAGGTCTGGAGCGAACCAAGGCCCGCGATGATGAGGAAAATCTTGCCGCCTTGCCGTGAATTGATCGGGATTGCTGCGGTTCCGCGGAACCACGGAAGGCGTCCGCAATCCCGATCAATGCGCGCCAAGCCCGAGCAACGGTGTTTCGAACCTGGAGTATTACAGTTTCTCCTACGTAAATCCGCACAGGCAACAGAGGTGAGCAGCGCATATGAACAGAGAAGCGAGCGGAATTGACACCGGTGCGGTGTGCCCGGCACCAAGGCAAGGGCATGTAGTGGTAGTCGACGATGACGCCGCGAGCCGCGAGCGGGTCGCTAATTACCTGACACTCAATGATTTCCGCGTAACGCCCGCCGAGAACGGCAAGCGGATGCTGGAAATTTTACGCGAAGAGTCCGTCGATCTGGTCGCGCTCGAGCTTACGCTGAAAGGCGAGGATGGACATCAGCTAGCCAGCCGGTTGCGAGAGACCTCAATGGTTCCGATCATCATCGTCACTTCCCGCGCGGAGGAGGCGGACCGTGTGATGGGCCTCGAACTGGGCGCAGACGACTATGTCACCAAGCCGTTCAGCGCTCGCGAGCTGCTCGCGAGAATTCGAGCCGTGATGCGACGCTATCGAACGTCGGAGAGCCCGTCTGATGGGAGCCGCACCGTGGGCGCCTATCATTTTGCCGGCTGGACACTCAACGTGCCGCTGCACACCCTGAAATCGCCTGCGGGTGAGCGCGTATCAATCAGCAACGGTGAATTTGGTCTGCTCGTCGCGTTCCTTGGCCGGCCGCAACGCATTCTAAGCCGGGATCAATTGCTCGATCTCTCGCGGCTTCGCAGCACAGATGTGTACGATCGCTCGATCGACGTGCAGATACTGCGCCTGCGGCGCAAGATCGAAATCAACCCGGCGAGGCCGGAGTTGATCAAGACGGAGAGAGGTCTAGGCTATCGGTTTTGCGCTTCGGTGACGACGGTGAACTCGCCGGCGAAGCAGGATATCGCACGCCGCGCAGGGTATAGAACTCCTCCGGTTCCGGTCGCGGAGCCGCACAGATCTCCCCTGTCAAATCAATTGATGCGTTATCAGCCTCATTCGCTGGCTTTTGGATGAGCCGAGGGCGCCACTGAACGCGGCCCGCGCTGGTCGGGAGACTCTGTGTTTCGGTTTCAACCGTAACAGAGGCGGCAGGCGCCGAAATTTCTGGGAAATTGCGCCGGCCCAGCCTATGGACATCGATTATCAGAAAAAGGGGATTAAGACGATGATTGCTCGAGAAGCGCGACGCGCAAGACCGGCCACATGCTCGCCATAGTCCGCATCGCGCTGAGCCGGCCCTACACCTTCGTCGTGGCGGCCTTGCTCATTTTCCTGGTCGGCACGCTTTCTGCACTGCGTATGCCGGTCGATATCTTTCCGAGCATCAACATCCCCATCATCGGCGTGGCCTTTCAATATCAAGGTTTGCCGCCCGACCAGATGGCTGGGCGCATCATCACCCCCTTTGAGCGCGCTCTGACGACGACGGTGAACGACATCCAGCACTTCGAGTCGAATTCCTACACGACCTTCGGTATCGTCAAGATCTTCTTTCACCCGACCGTCAATATCGCGACCGCGAATGCGCAGGTGACGGCGATAGCCCAGAGCCTGCTCAAGCAAATGCCGCCCGGCACGACGCCGCCGCTCATCATCAATTACAGCGCCTCGACGGTGCCGATCATTCAGCTTGCGCTATCGGGAAAGGGACTGACCGAGCAAAATCTCGCGGATCTCGGAGTCAACTTCGTGCGCCCGCGCTTGGTCACGGTCCAGGGCGCGGGTATTCCGTGGCCATTCGGCGGCAAGTCGCCCCAGGTCATGTTCGACCTTGACACCGCGGCGCTCGAGTCGCGCGGCTTGACCGGTCTTGACGCCGCCAACGCTCTCGCGGCACAGAACCTCATCACGCCGGTCGGCTCGGAAAAGATCGGCCATTACGAATACACCGTCAATCTCAACAGTGCGCCATCTACAATTCCGGAGCTCGCCGACCTGCCGATCAAGAATGTGGGGGGCGCGATGGTCTACATGCACGATGTCGCCCAGGTGCACAACGGCAATGCGGTGCAGACCAACATCGTCCATGTGGACGGCAATCGCTCCGTGCTCTTGAGCATATTCAAGAACGGTACGACCTCGACGCTCGATATCGTCAGTGGCATCAAGAACATGTTGCAGGTCATCAAGCCATCGCTGCCGGACGCACTCGAAATCAAAGCGATCGGAGATCAGTCGATCTTCGTGCGCGCCTCGATCCAGGGCGTAATCCGCGAAGGCGTGATCGCGGCGGCGCTGACCAGCTTGATGATCCTGCTGTTCCTCGGCAGCGCGCGCTCGACCTTGATCGTGACCACCTCGATTCCGCTGGCGATCTTGGGCGCGATCGCGGCCTTGTCGGCGATCGGCGAAACGCTCAACATCATGACACTCGGCGGGCTGGCGCTCGCCGTGGGCATACTGGTCGACGAGGCCACGGTGACGATCGAGAGCATCAACTATCACCTCGAGCAGGGCAAGGAGGTGGAGACGGCGATCCTCGACGGCGCCTCGCAGATCGTCGTTCCGGCGTTCGTGTCCTTGCTGTGTATCTGCATCGTGTTCATTCCGATGTTCTTTCTGAGCGGCGTTGCACGGTTTCTGTTCGTGCCCATGGCGGAGAGCGTGATGTTCGCCATGGTTTTTTCGTTCCTGCTGTCGCGCACCCTGGTGCCGACGATGGCGAAATATCTGCTGCGCAAGCACGTGCCGCACGCCACAGATGAGGCCGTCGAATTGCCGTCCAAGAATCCCTTGGTGCGATTTCAACACGGCTTCGAGGCACGCTTCACGCGGTTGCGCTCCGGATATCATGAGCTGCTCGCGCTTGCCATCGAGCATCGCATGGTTTTCGTCGCGGGGTTTCTCGGCTTCATCGCGGTCTCGTTCCTGCTGGCGCCATTTCTCGGCCGCAATTTCTTCCCGCAGGTCGACGGCGGTCAGATGTTGCTGCATGTGCGGGCGCCGGTCGGCATGCGAATCGAGGAGACCGCGGCGCGTTTCAAGGAAGTGGAGGATGCGATTCGCGAGGTGATCCCGCCCGCGCAAGTGGAGGCGATTGCCGATAATATCGGCACCTATTTGTCGTCGATCAATACCATCTATAACAATACGGGCACCATCGGTGAGTCGGACGGCGACATCCAGATCTCGCTCAATGCAGGGCACGCGCCCACCGCCGATTACGTCGCGCGCCTGCGCGATGAACTGCCGCGCCGCTTCCCGGGCGTTTCTTTCTCGTTTCTGCCGGCCGACATCGTCAGCCAGATCCTCAATTTTGGCGCGCCGGCGCCGATCGATCTGCAGATCCGCGGCAACGATCTCGCTGCGGACTATGCTTACGCCAACAAGCTCATGGCACAGATCCGCCATGTCACAGGGGTCGCCGATGCGCGCATTCAGCAGTCGGCCAGGCAGCCGACGATCAACGTGAACCTCGACCGCACAAGGGCGCGATACACGGGGGTGACCGCGGCCGACGTGACCAACAGCCTGGTCGTCAACCTGGACAGTTCCAGCCAAGTGGCGCCCACGTACTGGCTCAACGAAAAGAACGGGGTCACCTATCCGATTGCGCTGCAGACGCCGCAATACCAGATTGATTCGCTGCCGGCGCTGCGGAACCTGCCGATCAATGCCACCGGCGCGCCCGCTACCGTGCTTGGTGGTATCGCGGACATCCATCGTAGCTTGAGCGACGCCGTGGTCTCGCAGTACGACATCGCCCCAATGGTGGAGATTTACGCGACCACCCAAGGGCGGGATCTCGGCGCGGTCTCGAGCGACATCGAGAAGATCATGGCCAGGAACGATAAGGACAAGCCGAAAGGCTCGATCGTCGCCCTGGTCGGCCAGACGGCGACCATGAACAGCGCCTACTCAGGTTTGCTGTTCGGCCTCTTAGGCGCCATCGTGTTGGTCTATTTCCTGATCGTGATCAACTTCCAGTCTTGGAGCGATCCGTTCGTCATCATCACGGCGCTCCCGGCGGCGCTCGCCGGCATCGTCTGGATGCTGTTCGCCACGCACACGACTCTCTCGGTGCCGGCGCTCACCGGCGCGATCATGTGTATGGGCGTCGCCACCGCTAACAGCGTGCTGGTGATCAGTTTTGCGCGCGAGAAACTCACGGAACTGGGCGATGCGACGCAAGCCGCGCTCGAGGCTGGATTCGTGCGCCTGCGCCCGGTGATGATGACGGCGCTCGCCATGGTGATCGGCATGCTGCCGATGGCGCTCGGTCTGGGCGAGGGCGGCGAGCAGAATGCGCCGCTCGGCCGCGCCGTGATCGGCGGTCTGATCTTCGCCACGGTCTCGACGCTTTTCTTCGTACCCGTGGTCTTTAGCATTATTCACCGGAGCTACGGTTCAAAGCCGGCACCGGAGGCCAAC
>Ga0209656_10002036_pt1 | contig 13200 bp, 15 predicted proteins | sample BogFormECP12_OM2_FD_188239 | JGI IMG/M metagenome (GOLD analysis project Ga0209656, IMG submission 188239) | Bog forest soil microbial communities from Calvert Island, British Columbia, Canada - ECP12_OM2 (SPAdes) (version 2) | ecosystem: Environmental > Aquatic > Freshwater > Wetlands > Bog ... | reverse complement strand
TTCGCTCGAAGGCAGCGCTAAAACGACCTACGAAGCTTCAGCCTGCGCTCTCGCGCAGATCACAACGCGAGAAGCTGGCGACGTCGTGGTGGACGGATTGAACGGAATAATCATTCCACCCAATGAGGCTAACGCTCTCGCCTCTGCGATCCAATTTCTGTACGACCGCCCGGACTTGGTCCGTCAGTATGGCGTGGCTGGACGCGAACGGATCTTGGAGCACTTCACATGGGACCATTTTCGGAAGCGGGTACTTGCCGCTTACCGTTTGGCTATGGCCCGGGCAATTGAGTCCGGCAGCGCACACTCGATGCGGTGAGATCGGGCGTTTTTCGAACTCATTACCTGGTGGAACAATTCTTTGGATTAAGGACTTTCCTCGTACCGTGGCGGCCGAATTGACAGATGCTCTCCAGAAACGGCAGAAAAGTGATCTGCGCCAATTTCGCTTCCTGGTGTTGCTGATGGCGCTCTACTTCATCGTCACCTCGGTCTATTTGGTCATCAACATCCTGGCAATGGACGCTCACGCGGCGCAGGGAAGGGAAACGTTGGTTTCGACAGACTCGCAGCATTACCTCGAGTTCGCTCATCGTTTTTTGCAGGGAAATTTCACCATGGATTACATTCGGCAAGCGCCACACCGCGAGCCTCTTTACCCCTTCGCACTGGCAGTCGCTAGCAAGATTGGTAATGGAAACCTCTTTGTTCTGGGAGAGGTCAATGTTGCGGCGATGACGCTCGTCATCGGATCAGTTTATTTCGGCGTTCTCCACTTATTCCGAAGTGCAAGAATTGCGATGATTTGCGCACTCTGTGTTGCCGGCAATCTGTTTATGTGGCGAATAGCGGGCGAACGGCTGTTGACAGAGCCGCTTTATGTTTTGTTCCTGGTCTGGGCTATCATCGCGTTTCTCCAATTGCTGCGAGAGGGAAAGACCTTCTGGCTTTTGCTCGCAGCGGTCTCCCTGGGGCTCGCTTACCTCACACGCCCCAACGGCATTTTTTGTGCCGCCGCGTGTTTTGCTGTTTTACTCCTGGCGGAAACTGTCATGCCATCAAGATTCGGAGAACGGCCTCCGCCTCTTTCAAGGACGTTGTTGCGACTGATTCCCAGGTATGTGGGCGCCGGGCTACTATTTATCGTTGTCACGATCCCCTCCTGGCTTCCGAGGCTCATTTATTTCGAGGACCCGCTGTACACAGGATATCTGACTAACTTTTTGTGGGTCGATACCTACCACTTGGCTCACGATTTCGGAATACGGCCTCGTTATTCTTGGCATGATTATGCGGCAACCCACAACTTACCGGATGTCATCTGGCGCCTCGCATACGGTTCGTGCAACGTCTGCATAGTACTCCCAATAGGAGCTGAGAAGTTGCCAATACTGTTCCTTCTGAGTGTCGCAGGAATGTGTACGGCCCTCAAAATGGGCCCGCGTGAATTTCGGTTTCTTCTCGGTTTCTTTTTGATCCAGCTGCTCCCTTTGATTTGGACCAGCCTGCCAAATCCCAACACGCGGGTACCTTATGGCTCCACGTTCCCGTTCGAGCCGTTCTTCGCCGGCTGTTTTCTCGCATTGGCGGGTGCGAGGACATGGGAGAAGCTCACCGGCGCGTTAGGCGTCGTTCGCCAATTCGCTCAGCGGTTCCTGCATAATTTCTCGACGCCGCCAGAACTTTTTCGTCTTCCGCGTCCTCGGCTGTCAGAGTGTGAAATGGACAGATGAAGCTTGCAAGCTCCCGCTGGGGCGCAGCCCAGGTTAGCCTCTGATCCAGATCCTCTTCCCTTCCACTTGCGCACGACGGTTGCGAAAAAACTCGGCAAGTTCTGGCGTGTAGTATCCCCACGGTTCAGGATTCAGCTCGAAATAGATTTCGCCCGCCTCGGCCAAGACATTCTTTTGAACGTCGTTCAAAAAATATTCCCACTCTCTGACCTTCCAGACGTTTTCCGAGCCATGCAAGTTGAAGCAAACAGCGAATCCAGTCACTAGGTCGAATCTTGACCCGAGATCAGGGAGTGGTCGGAACGGTTCAATTCGCCAAATGCAGCGAGGAATTTGCATCAACTCGAACATCTCCGCATACATCGAAGGCCGATCCAAATCGAGGCCCATGCCAGTGTGCCCAAGGTGCTTGCAAACGAACAGAAAATATCCTGCCCCGCTTCCAACATCGAGGATTCGAAGTGCCTTTCGCCGGAGAAGGTGAAGTGTTTGGGCTTGTCTGATTGCAAGATTAAGCCATTGACTGGCGTCGACGTATTTTGGCCATCCCTTTTTGTCGTCAGGATTCGCGTACTTGGAACGGATCTTGTCGAACCCTTTTGATTCGAGTTCGCGAACCATATCCCAGGCATTTAACGGCTTTCGCCAGCGGTAATACGCACTGACCAGACTCGACCATGCCTCCCCCGTTCGGAGCTTGGCAATCTTGCGGGATAATTTCACTTCTTCAGCGCATTCGTCATCCAATAATCAACGCGATCGAGATCCAATTTAAAATTTTGTTCTGTTGCAAACGAGTCATACTTTCCGATTAATTCAAAAGACTTTTCGTCGCGAAGACTGCGTTTATTCGCAAACACTTCCCAATTACCCGTCCCTGGTAACATGCGAAAGATATCTTCTAAGAAAGATACGCGACATATTTATTCTCTCCCGGGTTCGGAGTGGATCTGGCGTGAGCCAGACAACGTATGATTCTGCTGAATAACTTCGTGCGACCGGAAAATTTTGGCGGACATTGCTTGCGAGGCCGGAGGAGTCGCAGCAGGTAAAAAATGAACGCCGTGTCTGTCATTTTCCCTTACAGGCTGGAAGGAGTATGGGTCTTCGATGACGCAGCTACCGGCTTGGTGCGGGAACCGTTCATCAGCGGCGCCGACAACATCCTGGATGTACTGACGGAACACATCCCGGACGCCGCAAGAGGATTCAAAATCATCTTCTCGGCAAGGGCCTTTCCAGGCTACACCGCCCGATTCGTCTGGACTCGAGGCGAATACGGAGGCAATTGGTATCGCTGGCCAGATCGGGAAATGGAAGGATGGTTGTGTCCGGCCCTCCTCAAATATTTCGAAAGCCCACCCAAAGAAATCTTCGTGCAGGCATCTGCTAAAAGCTCGTGAAATAAGGCGATTGCGCCCAGATGGACATGCCTTTTTCAAGAACATCCAGTGTGGTCCAAGCCATCCGGAGTTATTGTCCCAGATCAGTCATCGCAAAAGGGTTCAAGCCGGCGGCAGTATTAGTGCCGATTCACGAAGGTGCAGGGGAACATTACATAACACTGATTGAGCGCGCAGCGGCGCTGCGTTCGCACGGCGGCGAAATCTCGTTTCCGGGAGGTAATGTGACCGCTGAGGACAAAGACACCCTTGCTGCGGCTTTGCGAGAATTCGAAGAGGAAATCGGGATCGATCGCGAAAATGTGCAGATCATCGGGCAATTGGACGAAGTCACGGTTGTTTCGGGATACCTCATCACACCATTTGTCGGGATCGTTATGTCACCGTTCCAAATGAGCCCGAATAAGGAAGAAGTGAGCTCTGTGATTTCCGTACCGGTCTCAGCGCTTCTCCACCCTGACTGTTTCACGGCAGAGCTCAAAGGGGACGTAAGGCCACACATCATTTATCATTTCCGCTACGAAGGCCACGATATCTGGGGCGCCACCGCGAGAATTCTCAAGCAATTACTGGAGGTGGCCTATGGGTTTCGGGCAAGTTTGCCGCCCTCGCTCAGGAAGTCATTGTAGAAGTCGATGCACAGGAGCGCCGTCGTCTTCGTGTCGTAAGTCGGTACGTCGGTCATTGTGGCCTCGCAAGCTTAGTTGGTGGAAGAATCGGAGGCTTGCGGTCGGCGGGGGACCACAAGCTTGGAGGTCAGGACCTGGACGGGCTCGCCGCGCTGGTTGCGCGTCTCACTGCGCAGGAGGACGATGCCCCGGTCCGGCTTGGAGCGCGACGCCGTGATCTCAATGACCTCGCTGAAGACGTGCACCTCATCACCGGGGCGCGTCGGCCGCGGCCACGCGATCTCTACACTCGCGCCTACGACGCCCCCGGCAATGGGCGCGCCACCCTGCACGAGCAGCCGCATGGTGATCGCGGCCGTGTGCCAGCCGCTGGCGGCGAGGCCGCCGAATAGCGACTTGGCGGCGGCCGCCTCGTCGAGATGGAAGGGCTGCGGGTCGAACTCGCCCGCGAACCGCTTGATCTGCTCCGCGTCCACGACGTGCTTCGCGCTAGTGAAGCGCTGTCCGACGCGCAGGTCGTCTAGGAAGAGGGGCTGGGTCATCGGCAATCGGTCTCCATCGGCTGCCGGACGTCGGCGTGCTTGATTAGCTTATCGCCGACCTCCATTATGATTTTAGAGTTCTTTCAACCGCTATTTTTAGGCAGCCGCAATGGGGTTCCATTGTCAGTTCCTCGTGGGGATTAGAAAAAGTTCACTCAGGTCGTCCTGACTAGAAAGCGCTTTGCCCTTCTCCAGTACCTCCTCCAACCGACCGTTTGCCCAACGGCGCAGTCGGTACAGCGTGGCGAATGCGAACCGTGGCGCCACACCGCCTTGGCCGCCCACCAGCTCGGCTCCGCGACGCACGTTGTCCATCATCCAGGCCGGGAGGCGCAGGTGATAGGGGTTCCGCGCGACCTCACCCACGTGCAGCGAAAGCGCTGCTACCAAATCGCTCACATCCGCCACACTCGACTCAACCATCAGGTTGGGCGCATTCATGGCCCCCCAGAATTCGGTTTCGACCACCTGGCAAGCCAAAGCAGAAGAGCCCAGCGCCTCGAGTACCAGAGAATGAACCCCGATGTGGGTCTTGTTCCAGTCGTCAACGTGCGGAAAGAAGATGATCGACGGCCGCTGCGTGGCGAGGATATGGGCAATCGCCTCGACAGCGGCGAACCACCTCTGTGGGTACTGATCCCGTGCGGTCGGGTTGATACCCTCGAGCCCCCTTTCTCCGGCCGCCACCAAACCAAAGCCGATGTAGTGGCAGCAGTTCTTCAACTCCTGCCAGCGCTCGGCCTGCCGCTCCGTGCGGCTGCCGAGAGTAACCGCCACATTGACTACGTTCAACTTCAATTCGCGGAGCAGCCGAAGCGGAAGCGCGCCAATAATAACCTCGTCGTCCGGGTGAGGTGCAAAGATCAGCGCAGTGGGTGCGTCGGCCGCCACGGGCGGTCGTTTAGGTGGGATAAGTCTGGCTTGACTCAATGCTTCGCCCTCGCTCAGTAGCCGGGCGAAACCTTCGACCAAAGCCTGGTAAGGATTGTTCGTCTCCATGAGAGTTACTTATTTTCGGTCGATTCCGTCAGGGGGCTGATTCTGGACGGCTTTGCGGATCATCAAGATCGCGCCGTGGACTGTATCCAACTTGCACGGCACAAGCCGCGCTTGCAACGATTCCCCAGCCAAGGTTCGATAATCTTTGCCAGTCCTCGCAACTAAAGGCCCGATTTGGGATCTCCCTGAACTCGAGAAACCGCAACGATCGCTCGATTGGCTGGCAACCAAGAAACCCGAGATTGCTTCTACAAGCCTCGCCTTCTACCAGAACAGACTCGGCAAGTTCCTGGAGTTCCTAGGTCCCAAGGCAGAAGCACCGATGAGAGACGTGACAAAGGCAGACATCATTGCCTTCCGGAATCGGCTCTTAACCCAAGTATCCGCAAAAACCGCGAATCATGACCTGCGGGCGGTGAAGACATTGTTCAAAAGCTACCTAGTGAAAGGTGAAATAAGGCTGACAACCCGGAAGACTGACAAAGTAATGATTCTGCCGATTGCCACACCCTTGCGCCGATATCTGGAACCGTTGCCATCGTCCGACGATGTGAATACGCCGCTTCACCCTCGCGCATTTGAAGTTGTCGCGCGACAGGGCAAGTCAGGCGGTCTATCGCGTCAGTTTATTGACCTGCTGGCACAGGCCGGCATCAGGGAAAAGCAAACTCACCAATCCCGAGGGATTGGCAGGTCTTCCCAACGTCAGGCAGGTGCTCTGTCGTTTCACAGTTTGCGTCGGACAGCCACAACTCTGCTACGCGAAACCGGAGTTCCGGCCGCAGTCGTCCAGAGCCTGATTGGTCACGATAGCGAGGAAGTTCATCAACTCTACGTGGCAGTTGGGAAAGATGCCCTAGCCAGCGCCGCAGCCAGGTTGCCGGATTTGGGGTGAGCTTGGAGTGCCGGCGGTTGCTTGTGAAGGCCCACTCGGATATTCTCTAGGTTATGAGCGGTTTAGCCGAAATCCGACAAGCAATCGAGAAGCTGGCACCAAAGGAGAGCGCCGAGCTCAGGCAATGGCTTGATGCTCAGGATATTGAAGAAAGCCCCGAATTCCTTGCCGCTGTAGATAAAGGAATTTGGTCTGCGGAAAACGAACCTAAAAGTTCGCTGGAAGACGTTATGAAGCGTCTCGAGGAGAGGTTCGGTTGGAAATTGAACTAACCGCTCAGGCAGAAGCGGACCTTGTCGAGATCGGCGATTTTATTACCGGTTAGCGCATCGGGTGTTGCGGGTTTGCGCTACCATTCTCCCGGGCATGTAACGCCGAAAGTTGCTTATGACGGAACTCGGCCACCTGCTTCGGACTATGACTCCGGCTGGGCGCTTCCCATCCACGGAAAGGAAGGCGAAACTGAACAAACGAGCGCCGTCTTTGTCGAATTCGCTGAATCTCTCGCCGCACATACAGGAGCACTCCTTAGCCGTCACCGTTCCGATAACGGGCACATTTCCTCTTATATAACCACCGCGGACGTGGTTGGATGTGCTATCATTTCTGCTATCACCTCGCTGCTATCCCAATCGTAAGTACCTTATCATCAACAACATGCACGGTGAGGGAATCGAACCCCCGACCTACTGGGTGTAAACCAGTCGCTCTACCGCTAAGCTAACCGTGCGTAGACCGTTTCTCGGGAAGAGGCCTTTCTTTTTAGTTCGGTTTCTGTTCCTGGTCAAACAGTGGCTGGCACCGAACGATGCACGCTGGGAACTAGCGCGCATTTCTCACGGCCCCGTGAGAAATGCGCACCGAGTGCCAATCCCGCGGACGCGGGATTGGGGCTACCCGCGAAGGCTTTCGCCCCGGCAAAGTGCTTTCCAAGCAGCTTGCAACGGGTCACGTTCTCATCCGCCGCGGTGGATGAGAAGGTCAGGCTAGAAGGCGGCTGGCGCATTTTGTAAATTATCGAGCATCTTGGCGTATTTTACCCACCTCTGCTACTTCGTAATCACAGGCCGACTCGAAGATGATGCACTAACCGGATGGCACGAGCGATGCTGGGTCTCGACGCGGGACTGCCTTGGCGAACTGCGCCAGCGGTTCTTGAGACTTTTTTGACATTATTGACAACGAGCTCCATCGGGCCTTGACCAGAAACCAAAGATCAACTCACGATGCACCCCATGCTGAACTGTCTCAAAAAAATGCGGTTAATCGCCGTGCTCGGGATAATTGTCGCCTTCGGACCCGGGAGCGCGAAGATTTCGCTCGCGGATGAGCCAAACGCCTCCCCGACAGCGACCGAAGCCGCGACCGCGACCGTTGCGGCTTCGGCCACACCCGCAGCCAGCCAGCCGAGTGCATCTCCGGCACCTTCGATACTCTCCTTGCCTACGGCAACGGCAGTGCCAGTCGCGGCTGCGCCTGCGCCTGGACCAACCGCCGACCAAACAGCCTCACTCGAAGATCGGGTGGCAAGTCTGGAAGCTTATATAAACAACACTGACGGAACCAAAACGCTCCCGGGCGTACCCGGGCCCGGGCACAATGCCTGGATGATGACTTCGGCGGTCCTGGTTCTCTTTATGACGTTACCCGGGTTGGCGTTGTTTTATAGTGGTCTGGTCCGAAAAAAGAACGCCTTGTCGGTCCTGGCCCAATGCTTCGGGATCGCCGGCCTGGTCACGCTGCTTTGGTGGGCTTTCGGCTATAGCCTCGTTTTTGGGAAGAATTTTAACAGTCCTTTCTTCGGTGGGTCGGAGTACTTTTTCTTTTCGGGCGTCACTTCCGCTCCGAATACGGACTATGGATATTGGGTATCACAGAATGTCTATGCAATGTTTCAGCTGATGTTCGCGATCATCACTCCAGCACTCATCGTGGGTGCGATTGCTGAACGAATGAAGTATTGGACGCTAATCTTGTTCATCGCGTTCTGGATGTTCGCCGTCTATTTTCCGATGGCGCATATGGTCTGGGGAATTACGGGGTTCATGAACGGAATCTGGAATAGCACTTCGACGATCAAGGCAATCGACTTTGCAGGCGGCACCGTGGTGCACATGACCTCTGGATGGAGTTCGCTCATTCTTTGCCTGCTGCTGGGACCGCGTCTTGGGTACAAGCGAGAGCCGTTGCCGCCGCACAGCGTGATGTTTTGTATGGTCGGCACCTCGATGCTCTGGGTTGGCTGGTACGGATTCAATGCCGGAAGTGCAGTTGGAGCCGACGTGATTGCGGCAAACGCGTTCACAGCCACGACATTAGCGACGGCGGTCGCCTCGTTTACGTGGGGCGTCCTGGAGAAAATTCTCCGCGGCAAGGCAAGCGTCCTGGGATTCTGCTCAGGCGCAGTCGCCGGGCTTGTTGCTATCACGCCGGCATGCGGATTTGTCACCCCGAGCGGGGGTGTTGTTATCGGTTTGCTGGCTGCAGTCGTTCCGTACTTCGCCGTTTCAGCCTTGAAGCCGGCTCTCGGCTATGATGATGCGCTGGATACGTTCGGAATCCACGCGATTGGCGGAACTCTGGGTGCGCTTCTAACGGGGATTCTGGCGACGAAGGAAGCGAACTCAAATTTAAAGGACGCATTGCTTTCGTCGTTGTTTTTCTCTCAAGTCAAAGCAGTCATCGTAACGCTCCTACTTTCCACCGTGGCGACATTTGTTATCGGGTTTATCTTAAAGCTGGTGATGGGGTTGCGTGCGTCACCGGAGGTCGAAACCGCCGGTCTGGATCTATCCGAACATGGCGAGGAAGCGTACATTTCATAGGAATGAACCAAGGAAATAAACAGAACGACAAATCTGGTATTGAATTCTAACCGTAACTAACAAATGCGAGATGCTCAGGTGGCTGTGCACGCAGCCATAACGACGATATGAAAAAAATTGAAGCGATCATAAAGCCCTTCAAGCTGGAAGAGGTCAAAGAAGCGTTGTCGGACCTCGGAATTGAAGGAATGACTGTTACCGAAGTCAAAGGCTTCGGGCGACAGAAAGGTCACACGGAGATTTATCGCGGAAGTGAGTACACGGTCGACTTCTTACCAAAGATCAAGGTGGAGGTGGTGCTTGGCGACAGCATGGTGGAGAACGCAACCGCCGCGGTCATCAAGGCTGCAAAAACCGGGAAGATCGGGGACGGCAAAGTCTTTGTTTACGCGGTCGAGGAAGCAATCCGGATCCGGACCGACGAGACCGGCGAAAAAGCCATCTGATCGCGCCTTCATTGGCCGGCATGCGGATTCTGGGCGACAGGGTTCGTATCGTCTCTGGATTCTGTGCTAGTTTCCTGTCCCAAAAGTAACATGATCGCTACCGAGCACACGGACGCCGTTAATTCCAGAATCCTAGCTATCTCCGAAGACAAGATCCAGGGATTTGTCCGAGAGCCGTTCAGAGAAATCGCCACATTATCCGGGGTCCGTGAAGATCTGGTGCTCGAACGAATCAAAGCGATGATGAACGCGGGCACAATCCGGCGCGTCCGACAGACATTGCTGGCGACCAATCTAGCGGAGGGAGCGCTTGTTGCGTGGAAGTTGCCGCCGGAAAAGATCGATTCGGCATTCGAATATATGTTTCGGCAGGATCCTTTCTCAGGACATGTCGTGATCCGGTCAACCGATTCCGAGACGCAAGGCAGCGAGTACCGGCTCTGGACAACCGTCAAAGTCCCGACTGGATTTGGACTCGAAAAGCACACAAAAATTCTATTGGAAGAGGTTGGAGCCGAGAAAGTGAGAATTATGCCGGCAAAAGGGATTTTTTCCCTCGGTGTCGGGCATGTCCGGCGGAGAACGATCGAACCCGGAGCGCGAAGCGAAAGCCCGGCGCGAATGATTCGGACAGAGATTGTAGAGCTCAGCGATCTCGAATGGCGGGTGTTAACCGCATTGAAAAAGGAATTCGCGCTCGACGAGATCACTCCCGGGCCATGGGAACGCCGCGCGCATGAGGCCGGATTAACGGTGGAAACATTCTTCTCCGTCGCCGAAGCCCTGCAAAGCCGAAAAATCATTGGACGATTTTCCACGTTTCTCGAACATGTAAAACCGTCCGCCGGTGGTATTCGGGTCACGCGATTTAACGGATTGTTTCATTGGGCGGTGCCTCACGGCATCGAAGAGCGGGCAGGGGCCGAAGTCGGCCGGCACGAAATTCTGACGCATTGCTATTGGCGCGAAGCCGGACCCGATTTCGGCGGCGTGAATATCATGGCGGTCGCGCACGGAACCGAAAGGCAGCGCCTTCTCGATCACAAAGCGGCCATCGACAACCATCTGGCGGCTTGTAGCATTCCGGTCTCGTACACTAACGTTTTCTGGGGCGGACGCTCCGAAATCAAACCATCGGAGATATCTCCGATTGCTTATCGGGAATGGTTACGCCGATCCGGCCGTTAGTGGTTGAGGCAAGGTTTAACCCAGCAACTTCGCAAGGATCTCACCAACGATATTTGGATTGGCTTTCCCTTTCGAAAGCTTCATCACCTGTCCTTTAAGGAAATTGATCGCCGCTCCCTTCCCGCTTTTGAAGTCGTCGACTGACCTCGGGTTCGCGGCGATTACCTGACTGCATAGCACCTCGATTGCTCCGATGTCGCTCTCCTGCTTCAAGCCTTTCTCTTCAATGATCGCGGCCGGCGCCTTGCCGGTCGCGAACATTTCCGCAAATACGTCTTTGCCCTGTTTGCTGCTGATGTTTCCCTCGTCAACGACGTCGACCAACTCTTTCAGATAGTTGGCGGGAATAGGGCATTCGGCGATCGATTTGTTTGCGGCACTCAACGCGCTCAACAAGTCATTCAAAACGTAATTCACAATTGCCTTTGGCTTGCGCGCTCCTTTCGCGGCCGATTCAAAATAGGAGGAAAGTCCAAGGTCGTCCGCTAGCACACCTGCGTCGTATTCGCTCACTCCATACTCGCGGACAAAGCGTTCTCTCTTATCCCACGGAAGTTCTGGAACACGGCTGCTAACCTCGTTCATGAAAACGTCTGTCTTCACCGGCAAAAGATCAGGATCAGGAAAATAGCGATAATCGTGCGCCGACTCTTTCGTTCGCATCAGAGAAGTCTGACCAGCGTCGTCGTCCCAGCGACGCGTCTCCTGCTGTAATTTTCCACCTCCATCCAGGACCTCGATTTGGCGATCAATTTCGTACGCCAGAGCCCGGCGGACGCCGCTGATCGAGTTGAGGTTTTTGAGTTCGATCTTCGTGCCAAGTTTTGTCTCCTCATTCCTGCGCACGGAAACGTTACAATCGCAGCGTAACTGCCCTTTCTCCATATCGGCATCGCTGACACGACCGTAGACCAAAGCCTGCTTCAGAGAGGTGAGGTACGCGAAGGCTTCCTCGGGTGATTCAATGTCCGGTTCCGACACGATTTCCATCAAAGGTGTGCCGGCGCGATTGAAATCAATCCCGCTGGTGGTTTCGAAATGAAAGCTCTTCGCAACATCCTCTTCGAGGTGAATCCGCACGAGACGAATCCGCTTATCCGGCTTGCGAATGTTCTTTTGGGCGTCCTTTGGGTAGGCCATGTCGTAGAGCGGAACTTCACCCTGCCGGCAGAGCGGCGCGTCATACTGCGAGATCTGGTAATTTTTGGGCATGTCCGGGTAGAAATAGTTTTTCCGGTCGAACTTGCAGATCGGCGCAATTTCACACTTCAAAATCAAACCGGTGAGGGCCGTCTTCTTGAGCGCCTCGAGGTTCATTGCGGGCAACGCACCTGGGAGCCCCAGGCAAACGGGACAGACATTGACGTTTGGTTCCGCACCGTACTCGACGGCACAACCGCAAAACATTTTGCTGCGGGTGTTCAGCTGGACATGCACTTCCAGCCCGATTGTTGCGACGTAATCACTCTTCATGCGTGCGGCCAATGCGCTTTCATTTCTACAGTCGGCAGGTGCGAGCCGCAAGGAGTTAGCAATAGTGCGCGAAGTTTGAATGTTCAGCACGGAGCAATTGTTACTGCCCCGGCTGGGCTCCGCGAACGAATTGGGGGTTCTCCTTAGTGAAACGGTGCAGAAGCAACTGCGTTACCGCATCGAGCGTTGCGAACACATTGGCGCCGCTATTGGCAACAGCCTCAAAGCTTTGGAATCTCTTCTTTCGATTGTTCAGCAAGTACTCGAGGAAGTTCACCGGCGCCACATTCGAAAGGTCGCGCTTGTTGAATTGCAACACGGTCGGAATCTGTTTCAGGGCGAGACCCTGCTTCTGGAGATTCTCTTCCAGATTCCGAATGCTTCCGACGTTTTCCTCCATCTTCTCCCACTGCGAATCTGCGACGAAGACCACGCCGTCGACATTTCGTAAAACCAGTTGCCGGGTGGAATTATAGATTACCTGCCCAGGTACGGTGTAGAGCTGAAACTTCATTTTAAATCCGTGAAGCATCAGGGCGTTGATCGGAAGAAAATCGAAAAACAGCGTGCGGTCAGCCGCGGTGGCCAGTGAAACCAGATCACCCCGGTGGCTCGGAGAGATGCGCGAATGGATATAAACCAGATTACTGGTCTTCCCGCCGAGCGCAGGCCCATAAAAGACGATCTTGAATTGAACCTCTTTGCTGCCGTAGTTAATCGTCGGCATTGGCGTCAATTCGATTTTGCCCCGGACGTCATCGCTTCAAGTTCGTTGAGCACGACCTGGATTTTCTCTCGGACACCGGGTTTGAACGGCCGGTTGTCATGCACAACGCTCAGGCAAAGCTGCCCGCGGACAAATGCACTTAAGTGGCGCGCGCCGGCGTAAATCGTAATCCCTTCGAGGGCACCGGTGCTCAGTTCGTTAAAGACCGAGTGGGTCCGCTGGAACAGAACCGGCAGCAGACCGGAGACCAGTTTTTCCTGGTTCGGATCGCCCAGGTTGCCCGCGAGTTTTTGGCCCTCGGTGGTGGTCAAAGCGCACGATTGCAGTCCAGGCAGTTCGG
>Ga0209656_10002034_pt1 | contig 13201 bp, 12 predicted proteins | sample BogFormECP12_OM2_FD_188239 | JGI IMG/M metagenome (GOLD analysis project Ga0209656, IMG submission 188239) | Bog forest soil microbial communities from Calvert Island, British Columbia, Canada - ECP12_OM2 (SPAdes) (version 2) | ecosystem: Environmental > Aquatic > Freshwater > Wetlands > Bog ... | reverse complement strand
CCAATGGCGGAAAAGCCGATGAACCTCGCCTATGACCCGCCGGCGGGCGTGCCCCGCTCGAACGGCAAGCCCGAACCGCATCGGATGACGATCTACGATGCCCGCCCGGTAGCCGCGCGCCTGTCGCTCGACGGTGAAGGCCTGGCTCTCGTCGAGCATCCGAGCGCGGTCAAGGATTTCTACGACGAGGACGAATTGCGCCGGGTTTATTATCCCGAGGCCGAGCGGCTCGTCGCGGAGGTTACCGGCGCCAACCAGGTGCTGGTGTTTGACCACACGATCCGACGCCGCGTCGTCGGGGGCGTCGATCGCTCACCCGGGACGCCGCGCCAGCCGGTGACCAGCGTCCACAACGACTATACGGTCAAGTCCGGCCCGCAACGGGTCCGCGACCTGATGGGCGAGGAGGCCGACGAATTACTCCGCCGCCGCTTCGAGATCATCAATGTGTGGCGACCGATCCGCGGACCCTTGCGCGATGCGCCGCTCGCCGTCTGCGACGCGACCAGCGTCGCGTTCACGGATTTCGTACCCTCCGACCTTGTCTATCGCGATCGGACGGGCGAGACCTACCGCGTCAGATACAACCCCGCGCACCGGTGGTTCTACGTGCCGCAGATGCGGGCGGACGAGGCCATCCTGATCAAATGCTATGACTCCGCCGAAGACGGCAGAGCCCGGTTTACGGCTCATTCCGCCTTTGACGACCCGACCGCTCCCGCCGATATGCTGCCGCGCGAGAGCATCGAATTGAGAACCCTGGTTCTCCACACTGCCTAAGCACCTCTGGCTGAGCGCCGCTGGCCCCGCCCCGCCGCGGCGGGTCAGTCGCGGCGGTAGGGGTAGCAGCGCCCTCGCTCGAGAGCGAGGCCGAAATGTTGGCCGAGCGCCTTGATTGCGTCGGCGTGATCGACATACGGGTCAGCGTTCGCCATGCCGACGATGATCGGCCGGAAGCTCCGGTCGTCGTGTCCCCCGGGCGGGAGCATCGCGGTGACCAAGGGATTGCCCTCACCGTCGCGTAATGTCAGGAACAGCGGCATCTCGCGCTGAATATGTGCTTTGAGCCCGATCTCCTGCTCAAAGCGGACTTTGGAAGACGACTGAAAGGTCTCGGTCGCCTTCTCCTGCTCCTTACGAAAGAACTTCTCGACGGCGTGTCGCATGCCGTCGGATTCACTGGCGGCCTCGGCTTCGGTCTCGATCCTAAACCAGGTGTTCCCGCCTGGGGCATCGCAAACGTATCTCATGCATCCTCCAACATTCCATACGACGAGCGGGGGGCAGGTGCTGCATTATCGGCGGAGGACGAGATGCCGGCAAGGCTAAGTCCGCAACCCCGCGTCAGCTAATATAGCAGGATTTTTCCTGCTGCGTTGCCGCACTGTGATTTTTTCCAGAGCGCCTGCGGCCGGATAGTTTCAGTGCCTCTCGGGTGTACGAGTCCTCGATTGGGGCATGTCCGGCAGCTCGCCGGCTGGGGAGGTGTCTGTCCATTCCCGCCACAGCGAGATCAGCGCGGCCATGACCGCGGGGCCGAGAAACAGCCCCAGGATCCCGAAGGTTTCCAATCCGCCGAGGATGCCCAGCAGCACCCAGAGGAACGGCAGGCGAGTCGCGCCGCCGATCAGGACAGGCCGGACAAAGTGATCGGCCACAAAGGTGACGGCGACCCCAAAGCCGAAGACGGCGATGGCGCCGGCGGTGCTGCCCGCCGCCGCCAGATATAGTGCGGCCGCACCAAAGACAACCGGTGCCCCGAACGGGATTACCGCGAGTATGCCGGTCAGCACGGCGATCGAAACGGGGTGCGGTAGGCCGGCGAGAATATAGGCGAAGCCCAACAGGACGCCCTCGCCCAGCCCCACAAGCACCAAGCCGTTCACAGTGCCGAGCACCGCCTGGACCATATGTCGCCCGATCCGCTCCCCCTGAGCCCCGAGCAGGCGATCGCTCAGCGCGATGAGCCGGCGGCTGAAGGCGGGGCCGTCGCGAAACAGGAAGAATAAGGTCAGCAGGGTGAAGCCAAAGAGGATCAGCCGATGGACAATCTCGCCGCCAACTTCTCGGGCCGATTCCGCCGGAACCCGCGCGTAGATGCGTCCCAGGAGTTCTTCGGCAGCTTTCGGGTCGCTCAAATTGTTGTGCCACCACTCCTCGATCGGGTAGCCGATGCCCGGAAGCTGCGGCACCCAATCCGGCACCGGGATGCCGGTGTGCCGCGCATCGACGAGATATTGAACAAAGACGTGCGTCTCACGCGCCACCTCTACCGCGGTGTAGACAAACGGCACGATGAAGACGAGCCCAATCAGCAGGGTGAAACCAAGCGGCGCGAGAACACGCTGCCCGGCCCCCGCCGCCGCTCGAACCAGGCGTCGGTACAATGGCCAAAGGGCGATCGCCAATACCGCAGCCCAGGCCAGCGCGGCGAGGTATCGGTGTAAGATCCACAAGCCGAGCAGGATCAGCGCCGCAGCCAGCACCAGGCGCGCGATACGCTGCGAGGCGCGCTCCGGTTCGGTGCCGCCGGGTTGCACAGACGGATCAGGACCATGTTCCATCGAGTCTCGCCCGAGTGACGATGCCGTGCTCCTCGGCGGGAGGCCGGTAATCGGCCGCGCCCCCGTCGCCACGCGTGAGCGCGCACAACCCCACTCTCGATCGCAACTTTCTCAATCTTGTGTGACGATTGCTACGAGGATAGGCTGTGACTGCTCTACGTCAGGCCGACAAGGGATTGGTTAATGGGCTACACTCTCCAGCAGTTCTCCGCTGCGTGCCACCGCATATTGTCCGATGATCCTTCGGTCGAGGGCCGCAAGAAAGTCTGTGCCTTCGTCGAGGATGTGCTCAAGGACGAGGCGTTCGTCGCCGCTCATCTCGGTGATGATGTACCAGAACGAAAGATCCTCTACGAGGATCCGGAACTCGGGTTCTGTATTTTAGCCCATGTCAATCATGGCGCGCGAGAGAGCAAGCCGCACGATCACGGTCCAAGTTGGGCAATTTACGGCCAGGCTCGGGGTGAGACGGTGATGTGCGACTGGGCACTGGTCGAGCCCGCCACCGAGGACAAGCCCGGCAAGGTGCGGCTGGTCAGAAAATACTCGCTCACACCAGGCATGGCATTTGTCTACAACGAGGGTGATCTCCACTCGCCGAGCCGCAGCGGTTCAACTCGGCTCATCCGCATCGAAGGCCGCAATCTCGAAAAGATCCGCCGCCTCGCCTACGAGGCGGTGTAGAGACCTCTATCTACCCAAACCGCCGCAGCAGCGGGCGGCCTCCGAGGGCGCCCCGCAAGGCGCCCTCTTTTGTTTGGCCGTCTTCTTAACGCATCGAGACAGGGCCCGGCGGGCCGCCTTCGACGATCTCGACGCGACGGTTCTGCGCTTCGCGGACACCATCCGCCGTTGGTACGCGAAGGTCGTTCTGGCCCCGCCCGGTGACCATCAGAGCGTTCTGTGGAACCCCGTCCTGCACCATCACGGCGGCTACAGCGTTGGCCCGCCGCACGGACAGCCGTTGGTTGTAGTCGGCCGAGCCCGAGGTGTCGGTAAACCCAGTGACTTGAACGGTCACGGGGGCGCCCGCTCGGAACGCGTCGGCAGCTACCTTGATGACCTCCCTCCCGCTCGGACCCACAACTGCGCTGTTCCAGTCAAAGAAGACCAGGTAGACGGGCGGCGGCACCGCAGCGGACGGTGGCGGCGGGGGTGGTGGCGGTGGGGGCGGCGGCGTAGCGCAAGCCGCAACCGTCAGCAATAAGCAGAGCAAGAACAGGCGTTTCATCCGTTCCTCCAGCGGTTGAACAGCGCAGCTTACAGGAAATTTATAGGGCAGACCAGAGCGCCGAATTCAACCGCCCGCTACACCTTGGGTGTTCACATAAACAGAATAAATCGATCGGCTGGCAGCCATCATCAGCCGGTTTCGCTTATGCCCGCCGAAACACAAATTGGCGCAGCGTTCTGGGAGCGTTATCCGGCCGATCATCGTCGCGTCGGGAGCAAAGATGACCACGCCGTTCAGCGCGTCACTCCCACCCCAGCCACACCACAGATTGCCGTCGACATCGCACCGGAAGCCGTCCGGACTTCCTTCGCCAGCATTGACGAAAACCCGGCCACTGCCGAGCTTGGTGCCGTCCTCGACCACATCGTAGACCCGGATGACGCGCGGCCGAACACGAGATTCGACGATGTAGAGCTTAGATTCGTCGGGGGAAAAGCACAGCCCGTTCGGGAAATTGATATCCCCCGCCATAACCGTCGCCCTGCCGGTCCTCCCGTCGACCCGATAGACATTGGTCGGCAGTTCCGACGGAGCCTTTTCGCCCTCGTAATTGCCCAAAATTCCAAAAGCCGGGTCGCTGAACCAAATCGAACCGTCGGATTTGACGATGACGTCGTTTGGCGAATTGAGCCGCTTGCCGTCGAACCGGTCGAGAATGACGGTGATCGACCCGTCATATTCCGTACGGGTGACCCGCCGCCCCTCATGTTCGCAGGTGACAAGGCGCCCCTGTCGATCGCGGGTGTTGCCATTGGCATGATTCGACGGTTTACGAAACACGCTGGCGGCGCCGGTTTCTTCCTCCCATTTCATGATGCGGTTATTGGGAATGTCGCTCCATAAGAGGTAGCGGCCGTCGCCAAACCACACCGGGCCTTCGGCCCAACGAAATCCGGTCGCAACACGGTCGAGGCCCGAGTTCATCGGCGGCTTGATCTCGTCGAAGCGCGGATCAAGCGTCTGGACCGCGGGATCCGGATAGCTCTCAGCCGGCTCCCAGCGGAGGTGTATCGGAGCGGTATCGGTCGCGCCGCCGCCCGTTGTATTCATCATGTCCGGTCCCCCGGATGCCCTCTCATCTTTCTCGTTCGCAAGCGAAGGAGAAAGATCGGAGGGTGCCGGCTCAGATGGCTTTTTCTTCCCGCAGGGCGGCGATCTCGTCCTTGCTCAACCCCAACAGGCTGCTGTAGACGGCCTCGGTGTCCGCGCCGAGCAGCGGCGACGCTGTGATCGGTACCTTCGAGCCGCTCATCTTGACCGGCCAGCCGGGCATCTTGAAATCGCCGCGCACCGGGTGTTTGACGGTGACGAAGATTTCCCGTCGATTGAGATCGGGATCGTTCGACAACTCCATCGTGTCCATCACCGCTCCGGCGGGGATGCCCTGCTCGCCGAGTCGCCGCATGACCTCGAGCTTGTCGTATTGAATGGTCCATTCAGAAAGCATTTCGTCGACCACATGGCGGTTCTTGAACCGCTCCTCCGGGCTGTCGAAACGCGGATCGCCGATCAGATCCTCGCGCCCCATCATCTTTAAGATGCGTTCCCAATGCTGTTGGTTGGCACGCGACGTATAGATATAGCAATAGTCGTTTGACCCGCCGCCCTTGCAAGGATAGGTCTCGCTCGGCGAATTGGTGCCCATGATGCTCTGATTGCCCATGCGCGGAGCAGCATGGCCCCACAGATACTGGGCAGCATAGGAAATGCGGCTGTAATTGATGACGCAGTCCTGCATCGCGCATTGGATCCGCTGGCCCTCGCCGGTGAACTGGCGCTGATAGAGCGCCGCAAGGACGCCGATCGCAGCGTGCAGCCCCGTGCCGGTGTCGCCGATCGTCGGACCCGGCTTGATCGGGCGGCCGTCGGGCTCGCCGGTGATCGACATGGCGCCTCCGGTCGCTTGCGCAATCATGTCAAAGGCGAGGTAATTCTTGTAGGGGCCGTCGTCGCCGAAGCCCTTGACCGAGACATAGATGACGCGGGGGTTGATTTCGCGGACGACGTCGTAACCAAAGCCGAGCCGTTCGATGACGCCGGGGGCGAAATTCTCGGCAAAGACATCGGCCTTTTCGATCAGCCCGCGCAGAACGGCGCGCCCCTTGTCGGTCTTCAGATTAGCGGTGACGCTCTTCTTGTTGGCGTTGAGCAGCATGAAGTATTGGGAATCGACGCCCTTTTTGTCGGTCGACGCGCCGCGGCCCTGTTCGCCCCTGGTCGGCTCCTCGACCTTGATCACCTCGGCGCCGAGCCATCCCAAGGTCAGGGTGCAGGATGTCCCGGCCTCGAACTGGGTCAGGTCCACAACCCGCACGCCATGCAGGGCGCCGCGCTGCGCTGCGGTGGTCTGGCCGATTGCAACGGGCGTAAGGTCGTCAGGCATGAGCTTCCTCCTGGTCGTGATGCATTACCGCCGTGCGCGGTGTCGATCGTATGGTCCAACTCTCAGCCTTCTTCGCGACGTCGTCAACGCTTTCGCGCTTTCTTCGCAGGGCTCCAGCTATGCATCCTCGAGCGTGCGTGAGGGCGCAGCCGGGAGCGAAAAATCGCCGGAACCTCCCTGGTATTCGGTGCGCCCCGAGGCGATCAAGCGCGCAGCGCGAGATCCAACTCAGGCACCGCGCAAGTTGCCGTCAGATACGGCCGAGCGCTCAGCTGCAGGTGGAGCCGGGAAGCGACAGATCGACACGACGATTCTGCGCGCGGCCTTGTGCGGTGTCGTTCGAGGCTACCGGATCCGCTTCGCCGAAGCCCTTTGCCGAAATGAGGTCGGGCTTCACCCCCTGCGAGATCAGAAATGCCATCACGCTTTCAGCACGTTTTTGCGACAGGATCTCGTTTGAGGTGACGCCTTGCCGCTCCAGCGCCCGACCGATCGGGGCATTGTCGGTATAGCCGCTCACCAGGACATGGTTCTGCTGCGTCGGCGCCAACTTCGCCGCCATATTAGCGATAATCTGCTTCCCCTGCTCGCGCATCTCCCAGCTGCCCGATGCGAACAGCAAATCGCTGTTGACGGTGTACTTGATCGCGCCTTGCAGCCGGCAGATCTGCGTCTTATCGGCGGCAACCTGCGCCCTCAACGCCGAGTTTTGCTGCTGAGCCTGCTGATATTGCGCCTGGAGTTGGTCGTATGTGCTCTGCGAGACGCAGGCGGAGAGGAGGACGGGCGCCATGAGCGGGAACAGCAGGACGCCGCGTTTCAGACCATGTGTCATTGCTTCGAGTATCCCCCGTTGGATGATCGATAAAGCCGGCGAGGCCGGCCGGAACCTAACCCCCCAATCCGTGCATTACAACCGCGGTCTGAGCGCGAAGCGTTCAGTGCGACATCAGTACCGGTACCGTCATGTGATCGAGCAGCTCGCGACTGACCCCGCCGAGCAGGCTCTCGCGCAAGTGCGAGTGGTGATAGGCCCCGGCCACAATCATGTCGGCGCCGAGATCGGCGGCGCGCGACAACAGACGATCGGAGATCGCGATGCCGCCGCGCGCGCGCTCTTCGGGCTGCGCCTTGATCCCGTGTCGCCCCAGATGGCGGACGATGCGCTCGAGCCAAGGCCGGTCGCGATCGAGGTCGGCCTGCCGCGCCCCGACATGCATCACCGTGACCGCCTCGGCGCCGCCGATCAACGGCAGCGCATCGTGGAGCGCCCGGTTGGCCTCGCGCGTCCCGTCCCAGGCGACGAGAACCCGTCTGCCGACGCGCTCGAAGGTGCCGGCATAGGGGACGACGAGAACCGGCCTTCCGGCGTCGATCATGACATCGTCCGGCCGCAGCCAGTTCACGCCGTCGGGGTCATCGCCCGGATATTGCCCGAGGACCACGAGATCGGTCGCCTTGGCGAGCCGGGTCAGTTCTGCCAGGTCGGTGTGGTCGAGCATATGCCACTCGCCGTCGAGCCTGCGCAGCGGCAGCTCCTCGCGGAAGCGCTCCTCGACAATGTCGGCCCGTTCGGCCTCGCGCACGGCCTGCGCCACCGGTGCTGCAGCACTTATCGGCAGCCCATCCATGGCCCTGGCTCCCTCCGGCGAAACCGGCCCGAGAACCGTCGGCGGAAGCCCGACGCCGGCAGGCGGGGCGGCCGATCCGCGGGGCTCTGGCAAGGCGTAAACGGCCGTCAGATGCGCCTTGTCGGCCTGCGCGAGATCGAATGCCAGATCGAGCCGGCCACCGCCGGCAACGGTGGCATCGAGACAAACCAAGATATCGCAAAGCGCCATTTCTCTTCTCCCTGTCATGGCCGGCGGGATACGCCCGGAGAACGCTCGCCGGAAAACGCTCGCCGGAAAGCGCCTGTTCCCCAACCGCGCCCGGTCTCAGCCAACACCGGGCGCCGCTCGGTCTCCAAACACCTTGTTCTTAGCGTCGCGCAGGGACCACAAGGTCATGTGGGGTCGCGGCTCGCGGAATACCGGTCCGACTTTGAGTTGACGGGCGGCGCAATTTCGGATACACGCAAAGGTTGGACGCGTGAAATTGATGCCACTGCTGCTCCCGAGTACGACAATGACCGTGATCGAGACATCAATGCCGAGGGCGGCGACGGCCGTGGTCGCCGACGGCATTGGTTTGCCTGCAATCCCGGCGGACATCCGGCGACGGGCTCAAAAGGTGTGACGGTGACATAAGACCGCGCACAAGTCCTGGATCAGGACCCCACCGAGCCCGCTCAGGCGACCAGCTCGGCGGGGTTCTTTGCTCCCGACATCCGGGTCTCGCCGCGCGCAATAGTCTTTTCGGCGTAGCTCAGCCTGGCAAGAGTGCCGGTCCGGAACCGGGAGGCCCGAGGTTCAAATCCTCGCACCCCGACCACTACTTCAACCGAGGAGGTGCATTATGGCACGCAACGACGACGAGGTGGGACGCGACCGGATCAGTAAACGCCGGAGGGGATTTTAACTCCGAAACGCATGTCAAACGGGGACGTCGGATCGTCCACGGCAACAAGGAATTGATCGAAAAGCTCGGCCGCAACGATCTGTGCCCTTGCGGATCAGGACGCCGGTTTCAAGGCGTGCTGCCTGACATCGCGCCGGTTTCATCGACCGAGACTATTACAGTCGATAGGATTGTTCATCGAAAATGGATCCCGAAGTGTCGGTGGTCACTCATGGCGCATCTCCGCCGGATCGCGATGATCCTGTGCCTCGCCGGATCGTTCGGCTCCACGGCGCGGGCCGACACGGCGCTGCTGCGCGAGGCGACCGGGCTCGGAGGCGGGGCAATGTGGCTCGATACCGGCACCCCCGGGATGGTCCTCGTCGTGGTCCGCGGTCCCGACACCTCGGTCCAGGGCTATGGCGAGACCACCAAGGGCAACGGGCAGAAGCCGGACGGACGGTTGTTGCTGCGGATCGGCTCGGTCTCGAAGGTGTTCACCACCGAGCTGCTCGCCGGGATGGCGGCCGAGGGGCAATTGCGGCTGACCGATCTGCTGCAGCAATACGCCGTCGCCGGAGTCACCGTGCCTCGCTTCGGCGACCGGCCGATCACCTTGCTCGATCTCGCCGCTCATTCCGCCGGCCTGCCGCGTGAGATCGGCGAGGTGCCCCCGGACACGATCCCCTTCACCTGACCGACCAAGGAAGAGCGCTGGTCCCTTCTCGCCGGTTACAAACTGGCTTGGGCGCCCGGCACCGTCGCCGCTTACTTCAATGTCGGCTTCGATCTGCTCGCCGAGGCGCTCGCCGCCGCCGGCAAGGGATATCCGATTGCTGCATGACCGGATCACCAGGCCGGTAGGCACGACGGATACCGGCGTCGCACCCACCAAGGATAGAGTGCGATCGGTTGATGACGGGGAGCGGCCTCGGCGGGCCCGGGCCCTGCGCCGACACCAGCGCCGCGCAAGGCAACGGCAGCCCCTACTCACCGGCAACGACATCTCCGGCCGCGAGGTCGGCCTCTTCGTCGCCGTCAACCGCGTCGACTTTGCGATGTTCTTTGGCTTGACCGCGGCGGCCAACGGGCTGCTCTCGAGCCTCGCGCCGCGCTGAGCCTGGCTGCGAGCGTGGTGAAGGGCGCCCTTTGCAGGGCGCCGGCCGCCGACCTAGGCCCGCATCGTTACTGGATCCCTCAGCCCTCTATTCTGCGGAAAAACCCAATTTGAGTTGGAGGCGCACGCCGCACACGACGTTGCCAGAGCTGTCGCAGACCGAGATCGCATGATGTGTGCCATCGTCGAGTAGCCGGAGGGCTCTTTTGAGCGCCTCGTCTTCGGTCAGGAAAGTTTCTATCCGGGTCAAACCTTCCTCGCGGCTCTCCTTGCTCGCACTCGGCCACCCGTTGTCATAGGAGATCGAATAGGTCATCTTTTCCTCCAACTCTGGCTAGACCACGGTTTCCACGCAATCATCACCCCGGGAACTGATCTCCCGGGCACAGGCCTTCAGCTCCAGCTCTTATGAGCTCGAGCAAATCCCCCTGTAATTTCGCTCTGAATCTGCCGATCTGTGCTAGCCCGAACCCATCGGCGACTTACAGCGACGCGTGACGGGCACCTGCGAGACCTCGCCGGCAACAAGGACTCACTTACTCGGCAGCCACGCCCTCCACTGGGTGTCTCTCCCCCACTTCGGGACTCCTCTGCGCCTCCGCGATAGATCGTCATCAGGGCCGGCCGGCTTCTCAAATTCCGCGGCCATCCTCCTTGCCAAAATCGCGGTATCGCCAGCCAGCGAGCGTATGTCGAGAACGGCCAGCCGAACGGCATCGCAGAGCCAATCTTGTTGGCTCTGAACGAAATCGACAGGGTTTCTGCACTCACACATTTTTTGGACAGACCGCGACCAGGTGTCGAACGCCGAGCTTAGGACGACCGCGGGCATCATCTCGCTCCTCTCGCTCTCCGCCTGATTAGCTTTAGTCATCTCAACGCTCTCCCACAGCAAATTGACCCGAACTGATGAGACGGTTTGCTCGTCGTACCACGCCGCGCGTTAAATCACGCCGATTTATTGTAGAGCACGGGAATGTACGAAGGGAGGCAACGCTGCATATCCTTTATGGCGTCAGTATGACATTTGCGAATCGATACGTAACGTTCGGCGCGATGGCAATTCTATGATAGATGTCTTCTGTCGGTTGAAACGAATATTGCATCCGTGTGAAAGGGTCCATACACGCTTCCGTAAGTTTGGGTTCGCGCCGCCTGCGCCGAAGGAACTGCCAAGGATGATCGCGTCCTCAGCGGCTGCCGGTTTGTTGGTGCTCCCGGCCGCTGCTCGCCATTTCCGGCGGGGGTCCGAAGGGCAACACCTCGGGGGCCACCCGGACGCCGGTCGTGAATTTGAAGGGGCAGAGGCCACCGTTCGCAAAGGTCAGCTCGATGAAGTAGGCGACCCATCCTTGCGCGGGCTCGGGCGCTTTGGCGATGTAGACGCCGCCGCCGCATTCTTCCGGAGCCGAGCGGCGATAAGCGGGGCCGATCGCCTCCAGCCGAAAATCGCGTGCGATCGGGTTCGCCGCCTGCCACACCGCTGCCGCGATCGGCCGCGTCTCAGCCTTGACCTGTATCGACCCGTCGGGCTCGAAGCTCCACGAGAATTTCGGCCGCGGTCGGCCCCCGACGATCGCTTCGTAGAAGGCGAGCGCGCTCTCCGGCGCGTCAGAGCCCTTCAAGGAATGATCGGTGTTCGGCACATAGCGCAGGTATTTCTCGCCGAGCAGCGCGTCGAAATAGAATTGCGAAGAGTCCGGAAGAAAGTATTGGTCGCCGGCGGAATTGATCACGAATTTCGGCATGGTCAGGCGGTCACGATAGGCAAACGGGTCTTCGATGTTCAACAGGGAGGTGAGCTCGGTCGTCCCTGCCCAGCGCATGATGCCGGATGCCTGATAGGCGGCGATCGCCGGCGCCCAGAAGCCGTAGGCGCGATAATGGTGCTCGAACGACGCCTCGACGTTGAGCAGGTCGATCACGACCGGAGCCACGGCGACGACGCGCTTATCGACAACGGCCGTGGTCCACGCCGTCCAGCCCCGCTTCGAGGCGCCTCCGACCACGAACCGGTCGACATCTATCCCGCCCCCCGCGGCGCTGCGGCAGAAAGCCGTGACCGTATCCATGGCCCGCACCACGCTCTTGGTCATCGGCAGCCGCAGCGGCCAGGTTTCGTCTCCGGTCCGCAGGTACTTGTCCCAGCTGTACGCGATGATCGCGTCCTCGGAGCGCTTTTGCGCCTCCCCGACGAAGGTCAGAGGTTGATTCGGCACCATGCGCAGTTCCGCGATGACCGACCGGGTCGCCAGCGCCCCCATTGCCAACAGAGGATTTATCCGCGCCCGCGGCTTCGTCTCGTTCGAGCCGCCACCGACGATCAGAAGCCCGGTGCCGGTGGCGACCTGCTGCGGCTCGACGATGGTCAACCAGTGCTTCCACAGCGGACGGCCCACCTCCGTCTCGTCGCGCCAGCGCTGCGAGGTCATCTCCAGCACATGCGCGGCATAGCCATCGCCCGGGATGGTCTCGATCAGCTCGTAGCGATAGCTCGGGTCGGGGGCGGCAACATAGCGATCGAGTGCCGTCATCTCGCCGAGGGACGGAAGTGGCGAAAGCATGCTTCAGGCTAGCACGCCTGAATGAAGCAAGCTCTTCGCGCGTTACGCATTTGTCGGCGTTGCATCGCGTCAAGGTCGCATGCCGCGACACCGGCAATACGGCCATGGACAAGCTCGGGATGCGGTAATCTTCTGCGGCGCCCGGTCCACGCACTTGATGAACAAGACATGCCCATAGAAGGTGCAGGGGCAAACGCCGAGTGGCAGCGACCACTTGATCGACACGCAAGCGGCGATTATTGCTGAACGCGACGGCTTCGACTCCACATTGGCGCATGCGCACCCGGCCCTCTGCGAGACTTTTGGTTGTCGATCTTTCCGGGAGGATATTGCTCTTCCGTTTCGTCCACCGGATTGGCGCGCTTGCAGGCCAGGACTACTGGGCCACACCCGGCGGCGGCGTAGAGGACGGAGAGACGTTCGAACAAGCTGCGATCCGGGAGCTTGAAGAAGAGACTGGCATTCGGGGTGGAAGATATCGGCTTTGAGGTAGGGCGGAGGGAGGTCGTGCTGCAGCTGCCGGACGGTGAGCGCGTCGTGGCAGATGAGCGGTTTTTCTTCGTCAAACGCGAGGACGCATCGCTATCTCGCAATGGATGGAGTGCACAAGAAACGGAGGTGATGGCGGATCATAAGTGGTGGTCTCAGCAACAACTGGAACAGACCTCCGCGACGATCTGGCCCAAGAACCTCTTGGCAATGCTGAAAGCTGCTAGAGCACACTAGTCGATTACACCTGACGGAAGAGTCCAAATTAGAGTTTTCTCGGGACGCCGGCTGTGCGACTGTGCGGCATGCGCCAGGGAATAATCATCGATGTTACGCCGGCGGATCGGGCTC
>Ga0209656_10002032_pt1 | contig 13206 bp, 10 predicted proteins | sample BogFormECP12_OM2_FD_188239 | JGI IMG/M metagenome (GOLD analysis project Ga0209656, IMG submission 188239) | Bog forest soil microbial communities from Calvert Island, British Columbia, Canada - ECP12_OM2 (SPAdes) (version 2) | ecosystem: Environmental > Aquatic > Freshwater > Wetlands > Bog ... | reverse complement strand
GGCCATGTTCGCGGTCATGTCGGTGGCGATGAAGTGGGGCGCGACCGCGTTCGCGGTGATCCCGAACTTGCCCAGTTCCTTGGCGAGCGTCTTGGTGAAGCCCTCCACGCCGGCCTTGGTGGCGGAGTAGTTGGCCTGCCCGCGGTTGCCGAGCGCCGACGACGACGAGATGTTGACGATCCGCCCCCATTTCTGACCGGACATATACTTCTGCGCCGCCCTGGTCATCAGGAACGGGCCGCGCAGGTTGACGGCGATCACCGAGTCCCACTGCTCGTCGGTCATCTTGAACAGCATGGCGTCACGGGTTATCCCAGCGTTGTTGACCAGCACCGTCGGCTCGCCGAGCTCGGCCGCCACCCGCTCGACCGCGGCGTTCGCCTGATCGGTCTTGCTGACGTCGGCGCCCACCGCGAGCGCCTTCCCGCCGGCGTTCTCGATCTCCTTCACCGTTGCCGCGCAGTCGGCCTCGCTGAGGTCCAGGACGGCCACGGCCATTCCGTCGGCGGCCAGCCTGATGGCCGTCCCCGCGCCGATGCCGCGGGCTGCTCCGGTCACGATCGCGATTCTCTCTGACATCGGGTATCTCCTCTTATCTGTACGGGCCGTGGTGCTCGGGCCGGGTTAGCCTTCGTCGGTCCGCGGCATTTGCTGTACGTAATTCGTCGTATGCTGGCGGCTTTTCGCTGGCTAGTGGCTTTAGTCCCCTACCGTGGCGTTCCCTGGGGACTGGAGTCGGTGCTATCGGGAGCCCTGTCGCCACCAGCTGTCTACACCAGTCCTCGGCCTAACCCTCGTCGGCTCCCAAGCGGCAGCGCTCATGATCATTTCCGGCGCTCCCTCACCCACACTGATGGGTGGGCGGGCTCAGGGCGGCGTGTACGACGGTCCTACCGCAGCCGCCAGGAATGCCCGACCAACGTTTAATTGATGATTCATCAATTAGAGATCGACAGGCATGACTATGGCGGCCTAAGCATCACCGTCTGTCCCGAGCGGAACAATCCCGCCGTGTTCACCGCCTGAATCGAGGAGAACATCAGTCCCAGGCCAGAGCAGCGGTACCCGAGGGGATGCCTTGTCTACACGCTCGACCGGGTAGATAACGACAAGAATTAATAATTTTCGGGGTGCGTTTCCGCAGGTCAGAGACCTCGATCTGAGCGACGCCAGAGGCCCCAGGCAACCTCGGCCTTGTCTTCGACCGTCCCGAGCATAAGATAAGGGATTTGTCGGCACAGTGGGCCTGGGAGAAATCGAAATGGTGCCCACAGATAATATCTCGGAAACATCTCGGAAACATCTGTCGGCATGACCAGCCTGCTGCATTCACTTAGCAAACCGCGCAAAAGGGAGACAAGCGAATAATGGCACAGCCTTACGTTGACGGCATCACGGACACGGTGGCTCACAGCATCGCGAGCAGCCTGACCGCCGGCCAAATCGCAGCCCACGAGGACACGGTCAGCGTCTCGGTGGTCTGCCCTGACCGCTGGTTCCTAGGCGACTTCGCGGTGGTCACCAGCCGTGACGGCCGCGCGTTCGCCGGCGAGGTAGCGGGCATGGACGTCTGCATCGGCGAGGTCACCATCAGGGGTGCCGGGCAACTGAGCGCGCGAGCTACCCCCCTACGCGCTCTCCGCGGCCGAGACCGCTGAGGCGGACAGCTGGGGATTCCTGGCTACCTCGGCGCCGCGGGCTCGGTCTCAAGGCTCCCGGTCGTCCTGCATACCAATAATGTGGGCACGGTGCTCGTCAAGAGCCTGCCTGGATTATCCTTCGCGGAACTGGACGCCGAAGCCGCCCCTCGGGTAGTGCCATTTCAGGGCGCCGGGGGCGGCGACGGCCAGGCAGGTGCCGCACTCCAGGCAGGCGGCGTACTCGACCGAGATGGTCCCGTCGGGTTCCTCGGTGTAGACGTGAGCCGGGCAGCAGGCGACGAGGGCCTTGCCGGTTCCGGTGGCCTTGGCGATCTCCTGGTTGACCTCGATGTGGCATTCCTCCTCATCGAGGTTGAAGCGGTTCTTCGTCAGGCGTTCCGGGACGGACAGTGGTTTCATAGCGCCCGCCCTCCGGCGATGCCGTCTCGGACGAGCTGCCTCATTTTCAGCGGGGACCGGGCCAGCGACTTGCGGGCCACCTTGAGGAGATGCTGGCGGGGCTGGGTGTCCAGGTTGAACGCGCCGTACAGGACGTTGGCCAACAGCTCGCCGTACTGCTTGTACATCCGCTCCACCTCGAGGAAGGACGGGGCCTTGGCGTAGGTCTTCATGTCCTGGCCGACGTAGGAGGCGAATAGGCGCTCCCGGTATCCGGCCAGGCCCGCCTTGGAGGTGTCCTTCTGATCCAGGGCGGAGCCGACGGCCTCGGCGGCGGCGACCGCGGAACCGACGGCGAGGTCCATGCCGCGCACGGTCAGTCCGGTGTTGAGGGTGAGCCCCGCGGCGTCGCCGACCACGAGCATGCCGTCCATGGTGATCTCGCCAATCATGTGCATGCCGCCCTCGGCGACCAGGTGGCAGCCGTACTCCAGCAGCTCGCCGCCCTCGAGGTAGGGGGCGATGAACCGGTGCTCAAGGAAGTGGTCGAAGATGTCGGTGACGACCTTCTTCTTGGCGGTGAGGTCATCCAGGCGGACGACTATGCCGACGGAAAGGGAGTCGATGTTGGTGTAGAGGAAACCGCCGCCGCCCACCCCCTCGGTGCAGTCACCGACCGCGGCGATGGCCGCGCCTTCGTCGCCGACCAGGTTGAACCGGGCCTCGATCGTCTCCCTGGGCAGGGATACCACCGACTTCACGCCGACGGCCAGGTGGTTCAGCGGCTCTTTCTCGCGTAGGCCGGCCTCCTTGGCGATGAAGGAGTTCACGCCGTCGGCCGCGACGACCACGCGGGCCCGCAGCTCGTCGTCGCCGGCCTGCACGCCGACAACTCTCCGGCCGGCCGGGCCGTTCTCGGTCAGCACCCGGTCCACGCGGATGCCGGGCATGATGAGGGCGCCGGCCTCCTCGCACTGGGCGGCCAGCCACGGATCCAGCTTGGCGCGCAGGACCGTGACGGCGTTGACCGGGTCGACCAGCCGGGCGTCCTTGTAGTCGATGGCCACCGAGCTGTCGGCGTTGATGAAGTTGATGTAGTTGCGGGTGATCCGGCGTTCGACCGGCGCCTCGTCGAGGAAACCCGGGAAGACCTGCTGCATGCCGCGGGAGTACAGGACGCCGCCGGAGAGGTTCTTCGAGCCGGGCGCCTCGCCCCGCTCGATCAGCAGCACCGAACGTCCCTGCCGGGCAAGCTGGTAGGCCGTGACGCAGCCGGCGATCCCGGCCCCGATGACGATGACCTCGAAGTCGGGCTCAGCTGTTTCTGTCAACGGGCACCGTCATTTCAGCGCGGCGGTGATCGCCGGCACGAGCTGGTAGAGGTCGCCGACGAGGCCATAGTCGGTCTGGGTGAAGACGGCGGCGTTCGGGTCGGAGTTGATCGCCACGATGGTCTCCGCGCCATGCACGCCGACCATGTGCTGGAGCTGGCCGGAGATGCCGATGGCGAGGTAGAGCTGGGGGGCGATGTGCGCGCCCGAACTGCCGATGTAGCGGTCCTTGCCCATCCAGTTCAGGCCTTCGGCCACCGGCCGGGAACAGGCGACCTCGGCGCCGATCGCCTCGGCCAGCGCGTCGATGAGGGCGAGGTCCTCCTTGGCCTTGAGGCCGCGGCCGACGCCGATCACCCGGTGGGCCGAGTTGAGGTCCACCTCGTCGAAGCCGGACGTCCTGGTCTCGATCACCTTCAGGCCCAGCGGCGTGGCGGTGGCCTCCTCGATGGGCGCGATAGTGCTCCCGGGCGGCGGCACGGAACCGCCGTCGAGCAGTAGGGCCACCGGGCCGGAGACGGCCACGGTCTCCTCGGCGATGTCACCGAAGACGGCGTTGACCACGATGACGTCGTCGCCGTCGATCGAGACCGTGCGGGCGCCGGTCAGGACGGCCGCCTTTAGCCGGGCGGCAGCGGCGCCTAGGAGCACCCGCTCGCCGGGGTTGCGGCCGGCGAGCAGCACGCGGGGCGGATCGGCGGCGACGGTTTCGGCCACCGCCGGGGCGCTGGCTTCGGCGGGCACGTCATCCGGCGCGCCGCACCAGACCACCTTGTCCACGCCGCTCGCCGCGACCGTCTCGGCTACCGAGCGGGGTCCGGCGACCACGGCCCCCACCGGGCCGCCCAGGGAGCGCGCGACCGTGATGAGGTTGCCGATGGCCGGCTGATCGCCGACGACGATCCAGGCGTTCACGCTCACTGTCGGGTCCTTCCTGTGGTTGTCATAGTGCGCCGTCCTCGCGGAGCGCGGTGACGAGCTCGGCGGCGGCCGCGGCCGGGTCGGTCGTGTCGATGAGCTGCCCCTTGCGGGCCTTGCGCTCCGGCCGCGACCGGCCGGTGACCGTCATGACCGCACTGGCCGCAGGCACCTTCAGGGCCGCGAGGTCGAGCAGCTCCACTGGCTTCTTGGCCGCCGCGAGGACCTCTTTCATGCCGGGCACGCGCGGCACGGCGGCATCGGCGGAGGCGGCCAGCACCGCGGGTCCTGAGACCTCGAGCACCTGCACGCCACCCGGGATCGCCCGCTCGACGCGCAGCGCGCCTGCCTGGCCCGACACGGCGGTAACCTCGGCCACGGCCGGCCAGCCGAGCTCGCCGGCCAGCACGGTCGGGACCATCTTGGCCGCTACGTCCACCGACGAGTCGCCGGTGACGATCAGGTCCACGTCGCCGATGTGCCGGACCACCTCGGCCAGCACCGCGGCCAGCTCGGATCTCCCGGCTTCGGCCAGCGACTCATCCTCGACGATTACCACCCGATCCAGGCCGCGGGACAGGGCCGCCTTGGACGCGATCGGCGCGGCGACGCCCTTACCCCCGGCCGTCACGCCGATCAGCTCGGCGCCCGCTGCCTCGGCGAGATGGCGGGCCAGCTCGATGGCCACGGGGTCGTAGGTGCTCAGGCCTGGCTTCGCCCGGCTCCAGTCCACCGTGCCGTCTGGTCGGACCGTGGCCTCCTCCGGGTCGCGGGTCCACTTGTAGGCGAGCACAATCCTCATCACGATCCTCCTGACCCGTGGCTAGTTACTTTCACCGCAGGGCGCTTCTCGCTATGACCATGCGCTGCACCTCGGACGTCCCCTCGTAAATCTCGGTGATCTTGGCGTCACGGTAATTCCGCTCCACCGGGTAGCTTTCCGTATAGCCGTATCCGCCGTGGATCTGGATGGCCTTGCCGGCCACCCGGGTGGCAGTCTCCGAGGCGAACAGCTTGGCCATCGCCCCCTCGGTGGAATAGGGGCGCCCGTTGTCTACGCACGACGCGGCGCGGTAGACCAGGAGCCGGGCGGCGTCGATCTCGGTGGCCATGTCGGCGATCATCCACTGAATGGCCTGCAGGGTCGCGATTGGCTTGCCGAACTGGACGCGCTCCTTCGCGTAGGCCACCGACGCGTCGAGCGCGGCCTGAGCTATCCCGAGCGCCTGCGCGGCGATGCCGATCCGGCCGCCGTCGAGGGTCTGCATGGCGACCTTGAAGCCGTTACCCTCCCCGCCCAGCAGCGCATCGGAAGGAATATGGCAGTCGGCGAAATACAGCGGCGGCGTGCTGGAGCCGCGGATCCCCAGCTTGTGCTCCGCTTCGCCGACGGAGAACCCGGGGGTGTCTTTCTCGAAGATGAAGGCGCTCATCCCGCGCGTCCCCAGCGCCGGATCGGTCTTCGCGAAGACGATGTACGTATCGGCGAACGGGGCGTTGGTGATGAAGATCTTCGATCCGTTGAGAACGTACTCGTCCCCCTTCAGCAGCGCCGTGCAGGTGCCCGCGCCGGCATCCGTGCCCGCGGCGGGCTCGGTCAGGGCGAAAGCACCCAGGCGGCGGCCGGACGCCATGTCATGGAGGTACTTATCCTTCTGAGCGTCGGTTCCGAACTTGTATACCGGCCAGGTGGCGAGGGAGGTGTGCGCCGAGAGTACGCAGCCGGTGCTCGCGCACGCCCTGGAAACTTCCTCGACCGCGATGACGTAGCTGACCTCGTCCGCGCCTGCGCCACCGAACTTCTCCGGGAAGGGCATGCCCATGAGGCTTAGATCGGCCATCTTCGGCAGGAGCTCGGAGGGGAAACGGTGATCACGGTCGAGCTCAGCGGCGATCGGCGCCACCTCGGCGTCGGCGAACTCCCTTACCGCCTCGCGGATCAGCTCTTGCTCATCGGTCAACTCGAAGTCCATGTACGAGCATCTCCCTAATGTCGGCCATCACGGCCTGGTTGAATATCTGGGTCCGTGGCGGCCAGATCGCCGGGCAAGGCGGGCTGAGCAAAGGTCCGGATGCGAAGTCCGCCAACCAAATAAGGTGTGGAAATAAGGACATATGTCGTTGTGCCTTTTTCTTACGTCTAGAACCGAGCCTAGGACGATCGGCCGGGCCTTCCGCAGGGCCAAAGGTCCCGGACTGCGCGATAATGCGCCAGCAGTACACGGCAGCCCCGGGCTTGCGGGGCTGCCGTGTACTGGGTGTGCCCGCGGGGTCTTCGGGTTTCCGGGTTCCCGTGGGCTTGACGGGGCGATTGTTACTTGGTGGCTTTGGCGTTCGGCGTGCTGCTGGCGCCGGGCAGCAGCGTGGACGTTGCCTTGAGGACCTCTTCGGCGAACTTGCGCTGGCTGGCCAGCAACTGCTCGGCGAAGTCGTAGGCGCTGGCCACGACCTCCTCCGCCTTGGGCAGCTGATCGGCGCCCGGCACCTGGACCGGTGGCATCTTGGGGACGACGGACTGTACGGTTCCGATCCAGGCCTTGATCGCGTCGATCACGGTCTCCTGGCTCTCCCGGACGGCCTTCAGGAACTGGTCCTGCAGCTCCCGTGTGGGGTCGCTGGCCATTGTCTTCCTCCTTGCTGGCTTACCGCGAGCACGTCAGACGCGCTCGAAGATCGCGGCGATGCCCTGGCCGCCGCCGATGCACATCGTGACGAGTGCGTACCGGCCGCCGGTGCGCTTGAGCTCGTACAGGGACTTGACGGTCAGGATGGCCCCGGTGGCGGCGATCGGATGCCCGAGGGAGATGCCGCTGCCGTTCGGGTTGGTGCGCTCGGGCGGCAGGTCCAGTTCCCTGACCACGGCCAGCGCCTGGGCGGCGAAGGCCTCGTTTACCTCGAACACGTCGATCTCGTCGAGCTTGAGGCCGGTACGGTCCAGCAGGTGGCGGACCGCAGGCACCGGGCCCATGCCCATGATGCGCGGCTCGACGCCTGCGTGCGCGTACCCGATCAGCTTGCCCATCGGGGTGCGGCCGCTGCTCCGGACGAACGACTCCGACGCGAGCACCACGGCCGCCGCGGCGTCGTTGATGCCGCCCGCGTTGCCCGCGGTGACCGTGCCGTCCTTGGCGAACGCGGGCCGCAGTTTCGCCATGTCCTCGAGGCTGACCTCGGCTCGCACGTGCTCATCGGTGTCCACGACGGTGACCTTGCCCCGCTTGCCCGGGATCTCGACGGGGAGGATCTGCTCGGAGAAGTAGCCCGCCGCCTGCGCAGCCGCGGCCCGGCGGTGGCTCTCCGCGGCCAGCGCGTCCTGGTCGGCCCGGGACACGCCGAAGTCGGCGGCCACGTTCTCCGCGGTCACGCCCATGTGGCAGCCGTCGAACGGGTCGGAGAGCGCGCCGGTCATGGCGTCGATCGCGGCGCCGTCGCCCATCCGCTGGCCCCAGCGCATGCCGGGCAGCCAGTACGGGGCCCGGCTCATCACCTCGGCGCCGCCGGCCACCGCAACCTCGCAGTCACCCAGCATGATGGACTGCGAGGCGGACACGATGGCCTGCAGCCCGCTGCCGCACAGCCGGTTCACCGTGAGCGCGGGCGTCCCGACCTCCAGGCCGCCGTTGACGGCCGCTACCCGGGACAGGTACATATCCCTGGTCTCGGTATGAAGCACGTTGCCGAACACGACGTGGCCCACCTGGGCCGGGTCCACGCCCGACCTGCTGACCGCCTCACGCACCACCTTCGCGGCCAGATCACAGGGCGGGACGGAAGCGAGGGCGCCGCCGTAATTGCCGATCGGGGTCCTGACGCCGGACAGGACAAATACTTCTTCCATGGGTCATTCCTCTTCTCACATGTCCAGGCCGCCGTTGACGGGCCAAGATCTGTTCGCGGCTCGACCGCCCGCGAGACAGCCTCCTCGGCCCTTCTGACCTAACGCCACGTTATACTGACGTTACGGTCCCGTGATCCGCGGCGAGAACCGGCCATATGGCCTCGCATCAGGGACTTAGGTCCCTTGGAACCGGGGCCATCGGGGCTTGACCAGCCCGTGGGGCGTGGTGACAGTAAGGTAACGGACCGGCAAACTCGACGTTTCTAGCGTTACCGCCGGTCCGGTAACAGAACCCTCTGGGAGAGGTCATGGACACCAACGAAGCACCCGCCAACGCCATGGACATCATGTCAGAGGCGACCGAACAAGCGGCCGGCATGCTGCCGCTGGACATGGTCAACGCCATTGCCGACCTCGCCGACCCCGCCACTGTCGCGAAGGAAATGCCGTGGCTGGCCACAGAACTGACGAAGATCGCGCTCGGCCAGTCGGATATCGCGTTCGACAAGCGAGACAAGCGCTTCGCCGACGACGCGTGGCAGACTGTCCCCTACTTCAAGCTCCTGGGCCAGTCCTACCGGCTGTTCGAGATGTGGATGGACCGGATGTACCAGCATTCGGACGGCACCTGGCAGAACAAGGCGCGGGCCCGCTTCGCGGCCGACGTCATCACGGCGGCGGTGGCTCCCACCAACTACCTCGGCACTAACCCCGAAGCACTGAAGAAGGCCATGGAGACCGGCGGCCTATCGCTGGTGCACGGCGCCCAGAACATGCTGAACGACATGGCCAAGGGCGGGATGCCATCGATGGTTGACCGCAAGCAGTTCACCGTCGGCAAGGACATCGGCGCCAGCCCGGGTGCCGTCGTGTACCGGGACGAGATGTTCGAATTGCTGCAGTACACGCCCACCACGCCCAAGGTGCACAGCATTCCGGTGCTGATGGTCCCGCCGGAGATCAACCGGTACTACGTCATGGATCTCTCGCCCGGGCGGTCGCTCGTCGAGTTCGCCGTCAGCCAGGGCATCCAGGTGTTCATGGTCGCCTGGCGGAACCCGAGCTCCCAGCTCGGCCACGGCAAGTGGGGCCTGGACGACTACCTCGCCGCGTTGGAGCGAGCCAACGAGGTAGTCAAGAAGATCACGCGCAGCGACAAGATCAGCCTGCTCGGGCTGTGCGCCGGCGGCATCACGCTCGCGTACGTGCTCGCGCACCTCGCCGCCATCGGCGATGAGTCAGCCAACTCGGCGACCTTCGTGGTGACCATGCTCACCGCCGATAAGCCGAACGTCGTGGGCATGCTCGACACCGCCCAGGCGCGCACCATCCTCGAGCAGGCCGCCGCGAACGAGGATATCGTCCCTGGAACCGCGCTGCGCAGCCTGTTCGCCATGCTGCGGCCGAACGACCTGGTGTTCAACTACCTGGTCAGCGGCTGGCTCAAGGGCGAGTCGCCCGCGCCGTTCGATGTCCTGGCCTGGAATGACGATGCCACCCGGACCACGGCGAAGTTCGCGCGGGACTCCAGCAAGCTGGCCATGGAAGGCTGGGACGGCCCCGGTCCGACGATCCTCGGCGTCAAGACCGATTTCAGCAAGGTCAGCTGCGACACCTACCACGTCGGCGGTTACACCGACCACATCACCGCGTGGCGGGCCTGCTACGACACCGCCCATCTGGTCGGCGGCAGCAACAGCGACAAGCAGATGACCCTGATTCGCTCCGGGCACATCCAGTCGGTCGTCTACCCGGCGGACAGCGAGCGCTATGACCGCTGGTATGGTCCGCCCACGCCTACGGATCCCGACGAGTGGGTCAAGACGGCCGCCGTGGAGAAGGGCTCGTGGTGGGGGCCCTGGACCGAATGGCTGATCGCCCGCTCCGGCCCCGAGAAGGCGGCCCGGGCGACGCTCGGCAACCGCCAGTACCCGCCGCTCGCCGAGGCCCCGGGCACCTACGTGTTCGAATAGCGCCGGACCCGCCGCCCTCGCCTTGAACATGGCCACGATGGCAACGGTAGCGGCCGCGCCGGTGCCTGTTCGGGTCGGCACTCCGCCGCCGGTTCACATGAGGATGCCCGGAGTTGTGTGACCCTCCGGGCATCCTTATTCATTCCCTGTGATCGTCGAGGTCATCCGCCAGCAGGCGGGTGTACTGAGCCGTGCACTCCTTAGCGGTTTACGTGATCCTGAGGTGTTCGACGAGGCGCCAGGTCCCGGACCAGTTGCCGACGCTGGAGAACGTTCCCCAGCCGGCCAGGCTTGACAGCCCGCCGTGCCCGGTACCGCCAGAAACGACGAGGAAGGTGCCGTAGGTGAAGCCATTCGCCGATGTTGTCCCGTAGAACCGCATCATCACCGTGCCAGCCTTCCCGCCGAAGCGGCACTGGCAGGTGTCGTAGGCGATGAACGACCTCGATCCGTCTGGGTAGACGGTGGACAGGACCTGATCACCAGATTGTCCTGGCATGGCCTTCGGATTGAAGGTGCCTGACCCGCGGAGGCCGGTTCCGCTCAGGACGAAGTTGTTCAGGTCGCCGGTGATGGTGTAGCCCGATGTCGTCGTCACAGGGGGCAGTGATGTGACGTGGGTCGCAGTGTGCTTTCCGAAGTAGGTGTTCAGGCTCCAGGTGCTGACCGAGATGTGCTCGAGCGGGCCAGCAGACACAGGAGGAGGCCCGGGCGATGCCGCAGGGTTGGGCTTGACGACGTTTGAACCCGCACTCGCCGGACGCGAACCCTCCAACCAGGTTCGGGGCCGCCATGGTGTCCCCGTACTGCACCGCCGGGTCGTTGTTCAGGCAGGTCATGTTCCCGCCCATGAGATTGTTGTTGATCTCCATGCCGTCGGGGTCGCTCGTGACGTTGCGCACGTAGGTGAGGCTGCCTCGGACCTGATTGCGCAGCGACCCCAGCCAGCACGTCTGCACGCCTGCGATGGTGAGATTGCCGCCGATAAAGCTATCCTCGGCGTCGGCACCGCGCTCGCCGCGGAAGCCGTGAGCACGGTCGGGACCGTCAGCCCGATCAGAGCTACAGTGGCACCAAGTGCCATGCGTGCGATTATTGTCTTCATCGATACCCCCCTTTGGGCTAAATTGGCGTATCCCTGTGCCTCGCCGGCGCGGGAATCGCCAAATTCTCCCTTCGTCCGCCACCCAGGCGCGGTCAGCAGGGGATCGACACTGGGGCAAACTTTACGCCAGGAGGCAGCACGGGTGCCTTTGCCGGAGATCTGGGTCCAGGGTGCGGGTTAATCCAAGGTCGCGAGGCATTTTCGCGTCCGGGTCGCTGCTATGCCCGGGAGTTGCCGGGCAGGTGCGCGCGACTTTGACCAAAGTTGGGCGCTCCACTCACCATTCGGACGGCGAACCTGGCAACCTATTCTTCCGTCAAGCACCAGATTTCCACGATAGCCACGGTGGTGGCCTGGCGGGCCAGGCTACCGGCCGGGGGCCGGCCGGCGGGATGATGACATCAGGAGATCAGGAGATGAGTGATGCGAGTGCTGATGATCGCGCCCCCGGGCGCGGGCAAGGGGACTCAGGGCGCGCTGATCGCCGCGCACTTCGGCATCCCGCACATCGCGACCGGCGAGCTGCTGCGCGATCACGTCGCGCGGCGGACCGCGCTGGGCCAGGCCGTCCAGGCGTATCTGGACCGCGGCGAACTCGTGCCCGACCAGGTCGTCCTGGACATGGTGCGGGAGGCGCTGGTCGCCGCGAAGGCGGCCGGCGGCGGGTATGTCCTGGACGGGATCCCGCGGACCATGCACCAGGCCCGGGCGACCTACCAGATCGGCCGCGAGCTCGGGATGACCGCGGATGTGGCGCTGCACCTGCAGGCCGGCGACGCCGAGCTCATGCGCCGGCTGCTCGCGCGCGCCGCGCTGGAGCATCGCTCCGACGACACGCCAGACATCATTGCCCAGCGCCTGGCCCTGTACTATGACGTGACATCCCCCATCATCGCGTGGTACCGCGCCCGCGGGATCCTGGTCTCGGTGGATGCGATGCGTTCCGCGCAGCAGGTCGGCCGCGAGATCCTGGCCGCCCTGGAAGCGATGCGCCCGTTCCTGGACCAGGTACCCGGGCAGGCACGGCGTTCCGTTGACCTCACCGGCCTGGGGGACGCATTCGGCGCCACCGACGGCACATCCGGCTGAGCCCTCCGGCCGACCACCAGGGCTGGCCCCGGCCCGGGCATGACCGCTGCCGGATATCAGCCACGGCACGACCTGCTCAGCGCCGCCGCGGAAACCGCTGCTCGAAGCCGGGCAGCAGCTAGTGCGCTGAGTTGATATTGGCCCATACTCGGACGCATGGGCGCTCGCGCACCTCGCCGCGGCGACGGGCCGCTAACTTTCTTCATTGCGTACGCCGCACCGGATGCCGCGGTCGCCGAACGGCTCTACTGCTTGCTGGCGATGGAGTCGACGGTCTTTTTGGACCGTCGTTCGCTGCGGCTCGGCGACGACTGGGACCGCGAGCTGGTGGCGGCGCAGCGGCGCGCGGAGATCACGGTGGTGCTCGTCTCTGATCACACCGAGGAGGGCTTCTACCAGCGTGAGGAGATCGCGACGGCGATCGATATGGCCCGGCAGGGATCGCACAGGGTGGTACCGCTTTGGCTGTCGGGGACAGGTCCGCCGGACGCCCTCCCGTACGGGCTTCGCATCAAGCAAGGCCTGGCCGTGCGGGACACGAGCGACCTGACGGAGGTCGCGCGGAAACTGCTGCAGGAGGGTCTCGGCTCTGAACCAGCAGCGTTTCCCTTGTCTGCTGCGACGCCGTCGGCGGCGGAGGCCATGTCGATCAGCCCGCCAATCGGTCAACTTGACCATCCGGTTCATGGCCGGGACGCGTTGCTGAACTTGCTGTCCCTGGCCCTGCGTGGTCCGTATGGAGAGTTTCACGTTCTGGCGGGCATGGGCGGCGCGGGTAAGACTACTGTCGCCTTGGAGCTGGCCCGTCGTGCAGCCGACCACATGCCGGTGTGGTGGGTAACGGCAGCCTCTCCGGCCGCTCTTGCCGCCGGGATGCGGCTGGTTGCCGCGACGCTGGGGGCTTCCGCCGATC
>Ga0209656_10002031_pt1 | contig 13206 bp, 13 predicted proteins | sample BogFormECP12_OM2_FD_188239 | JGI IMG/M metagenome (GOLD analysis project Ga0209656, IMG submission 188239) | Bog forest soil microbial communities from Calvert Island, British Columbia, Canada - ECP12_OM2 (SPAdes) (version 2) | ecosystem: Environmental > Aquatic > Freshwater > Wetlands > Bog ... | reverse complement strand
AACCCTGCGCACCCGTTGCTCCCGCTGTCGCGTGTCGCCACGATCATCCTGCTGCTTACGGCTGCAAGCTGTGCCCAGCCTCCGACCACCGCCTCGGTGGCAATTCCGCCGATCCCGTCGCAACAGGCGCGCGTCTGGTTCTATCGCGAGGGGGACACTGCCGCGGAAAACACGACTACCCCTACGTCCGCCTCAACGGCGCGATCGCCGATGTTCCGGTGCAAGGGGGCGCCTTCTACCGCGATGTCCCGCCCGGACGCTATCAGATCACGGTCGACAGCCAGGGCTTGAGCCCCAGCCCCTCCCGCGACGTTGCTCTCGTAGCCGGAGAGCAGATTTATGTGAGGATCGGCCTAGGAGCGAGTTGGAACGGCCAGGGATTTACCATCGCGGCGGTGCCAAGCGAGGTCGGACGCACTGCAATCGAGCACAGCCAATTCTATGGCGGTCGCGCATTGAGCGCCAATCCAGCGGAGACATGATCGTCGGCGCTGGATTTCGTGTCACCGAACGGGGTCCTCAGCGTCCGGAACGACCTTAACCTCGATCGGGGCGTATTGCTTGAGCGTGTCGACCGCCAGCTCGACCCGCTCGTCAGTCGGCGCCTGGATGCAGAGGAGCGTCTCTCCGTTGCGGATATAACGAGCAAAGCTCTCGCGGAAATTCCCGAGTATGACCGGGCCGAGAAACGAGGCTTCAAGCTCGGGTTCCATCGACGATGGAATGGGACCGATTTCCTTCAGCACTTTGAGAACGATGTCGCTGGCCGGCACGCCCTCGGTCTTCAGACGATTGCGGGCGTCCTCGGCAATACCCTCGGACTCGAACACGCCCACAACGATTCTTGCCGCCATTTGTCCCTCCTGGTCATCCAGTCTCTCACTTTGCCCGAGCGGTCCAACAGCGACAAGTCCCCGGCGCCGCGATCTTCGACCCTCGCGAGGGCTCGAACCGTTTTTCAGAGAGCCGTTGCCTGTCCGCCGCATGGCAGGCACGATTCGAATGAGCGGTGCGCGCCGGGCGCACGCTACGCTGAAAGAGTCAGGTAAATGGAACAACCGATCTCCCGCTCTCCGAGCCGCAATCTGCCGTGGCTCATTCGGCGGCCGGGCAGGATCACCACCGGAATCATTGCCGCCGCCGTCGCCTATCTAGCAACCATGAGTCTGCCCGACGAGCTCAACTTGCTGATACCATACGATGTTGCCGTGGCCGTTTACTTGGGGCTGTTCTGCGTCTTGATGGAGCGGGCCTCACCCGAGGACGCGGCCGAGATGACGCGACGCGGAGAGCCGAACAATCGGCTCGTGCTGATCACCGTCATGGCGCTGTCGGTCGTCAGCCTCGTCGGGGTGGCCGCAATGCTCAACCACCCGCCCGGCCGCCCGCGCTGGGAGATCAATCTTCACATGATGGCGTCGCTTCTCGCAGTCATTCTCTCCTGGTTCCTGGCTCACATTTATTTCGGTCTTCACTACATGCGTCTCTATTACGACGACACCGTCGTCGACGGCAAACGGACTTATCACCTGGGGCTCGAGTTTCCCGAACGCCCGACGGCCGACTTCTGGGATTTCATGTATTACTCTTTTACGATTGCCATGTGTTATCAGACGTCGGATGTCACTGTCACGTCGACGAGGATCCGCCGCGTTACCCTGGTGCATGCGATTTTTTCGTTTCTGTTCGTTAGCGCGATCATCGGTTTCGTGGTCAACGTAATCTCGAATGTCACCTGACCCTCCGTTGTGGATGGTGTGAAATGAGGGACCTTCTTCGACAGAAGATCAACTGGCTGGCTCTCTTCATTCCTCTGGCGTTTGCGATCAACTACGTCCCGACGTGGCAGAACGAACTGCTCCTTTTCTGGTTTTCGGTGCTCGGCTTGATCGTGACCTCGGCGTGGATCGGCACCGCGACCGAGCAGCTGGCCGGCCGGATCGGCCCGACCTGGGGCGGCATGATGAATGCCGGGTTCGGCAACCTTCCCGAGCTGATCTTCGGGCTGATCGCCATCCGCAACGGCCTGGGCGCTCTGGCCAAGGCGGCGTGGACCGGAGCCATCGTCAGCAACATCCTGGTGGTCAACGGGGCGGCGATGGTGGTCGCCGGACTGCGGTTCGGCCGCATCAGGTTCTCCATGGAGCGCGCACAGGATGCCGGCGCCAGCCTGATGATCGCGTCCGTCGCCGTACTGTTGCCTTCGATCTACGCCGCCTCTCGCCTGCAGCTGCCGACGCCGCAGATGTCCACTGACTATGTGGAGGAAATCTCCATCGGTCTATGCGTCCTCCTGCTGATCCTTTACGCCGCCGCAATGGTTCACATCGCGCAGCGGGCAAGGGCCCGGATTTCCGAGGCCACTGCCGCAGCGCCCGACCTGCCCGAGCCGAGCAGTGCTGCGATGAGCACGGGCTCGGCGATCGCGCTTCTGGCCGTTTCCAGCCTGCTGGTGGCTCTCCTCTCGGACTTCGTCGCCGACTCGGTCGATGTCGTGAAACAGACCCTCGGCTGGACCGATCTGTTTATCGGTGTGATCGTCGTCGCCTTGATCGGCAACGTGTCCGCGCTGTTCAGCGCGGTCAAAGTGGCCCAGACGAACCAGATGGACCTCGCGTTCGAGATCGGCATCAGCTCCGCCGCTCAAATTGCCCTCCTCGTGGTTCCCGTCTTGGTCATCGCATCGCCGCTTCTCGGCAACCCGGTCAACATTCTCTTCTCTACTGCCGAGGTAGCGGCGATCTTCGGCAGTGTGCTGGTCATCAGCCAGATCTCGCAGGACGGCCAGGCCAACTGGCTCAGCGGCGTGCAGATGCTGGTTCTATACGGCCTGATCGGGGTGCTGTTCTATTTCCTCCCGAGCCCGACCTAACAAGCTTCCGACTGAGACTCGGGCGCCCGGGGCGCCGAAGGCCGGGCCCGGTTCACGTCGCAAGGCGCCTATTTACAGACCATTGGCCGTCCGGGCCTCGGCGGTGCTGTTCGCGGTTGCTCTCGCAGCGAGCACAGCGATGGCCCAGTCGGCCTCCAGCTCCGCTGACGATTCTACCAAACCACCTGGGGCAACGCCCGTGAAGAAGCCCATCGATCTGGAAATCGAAGCCCCAGTGACCGGCTTCATGGAAGACGTCAGCAAGGTCCTTGACGATATTCACGACGAGTATAGGAAGTTCAAGAAAGAATTGCTGAGCGATTACAACATCAGTTATTCGATGCAGGTCTCTTTATTCCCACAATGGGGGGTGCCAAAGGGCGGGCCTGGCACAGCCGAGCTGGTCTATTACCCGAACATCACCTGGAACCCATTCACCAACACGGCGATCGGGTCGGGGTCGTTCAATGTCGCTGTCCAGCAAAACCAGTTCTGGACCAAGGCCAACGCCACTTCCCAACAAGCCCGGCTCGGCCTGATCACGCAGCCCAATGATTGGGGGGTTAGCGGTTATCAGTACAATCAGCTCATGTACACCCACACCCTGCCCGGCAGCTGGAGCTGGTTGTCCGTCACGGTCGGGCAATACACATTTCTTGCCTATGATGACAACCTGTATGCCGGTAATGCACAGACCAACTTTATCAGCCTTCCGCTGGCGCAGAGCGCCACCCAGACCTACCCGCAGGGGGGGCTCGGTGCCTACGCGCAGGCGGCGACCCCCAACGGACAGTTTGCCGTCGCGGGAGGGTTCCAGGGCGCCACCAGCGTCACCGGGGAAAGTTTGACGACGCGCGGGTTTTCGACCCGCAAGTACGCCTATTTTGGGGAGGGAGAATGGTGGCCAAACTTTCTCGACGGGGGGGATTACAGCATCCTTGGGTTTACGCAACCATCGGTGCCGCAGCAGCCGACCAACTCCCAAGGCGTGTCTTTTAACGGGGTTCAAAAAATCGACAAGAAATGGGGCCTCTTTCTGCGTGCGAATGGTGCGAGCGGAACGGCGATCCCGATCGAGGCCTCGGTCGCATGGGGTGGGATCTACAACAATCCGTTCGAGCGGAACAAGCTCGACCAGGTCGGGCTCGGCATTTTTTGGGACAAGACCAATCTGAAAGCAGTGGCCCAACCCGCGCGCAATGCGGAGTGGGGAGCGGAGCTCTATTACAGCTACACGATCTTCAAGGGCCTGCGGCTCACCCCTGACATTCAGTTCTATTTCGACCCTGCCCTGAAACCGGGCGCCGGCCCTGCCGCGATCTTCACGATCCGAACCACGGCCTTCTTCTGAGTTAGAGTATCCCCCTGCGCCTCTGGGTTGCCGGTGCGCCGCACCTTCTCATCGCGCCGCACTCCAACCCGGTTGCATGGTCGGAGAATATGGCTCAGCGTCCGGTTTGGACAGCTGATCGATCCGCCATCCGAGGAAAGTTCGATGAAGAGTGTCGAAATCACCTACAGCTACCATTCGAGCGCTGTGCCTCCGCCGCCACCTCCGGCGAACGCCGAGGCCGCCCGCCGGCGCCTCGAAGAGGGCAATCGGCGCTTCGCGACGCTGCTCGACCAGATCAAGAGCGGCGCTGGCACAGATCGGCAGATCATGCGGCTCGACCCGCGCCATCTTGGCCTACTTCCCGGCGAGCCCGGCGCACCTGAGCAACGGCCCTTCGCGGCGGTCATCGGCTGTGCCGATGCCAGGGTTCCAATCGAACTGATCTTCAGCGAAGGTCCCAACGACCTTTTCGTCATTCGTATCGCCGGCAACGGACTCGGCAGCGACGTGCTCGGCAGCCTGAGCTACGCGATCGATCACCTCGACGCCAGCCTGAAGGCGATCGTCATCCTGGGCCACAGCGGTTGCGGCGCGATCTCCGGCGCTGTGGGCATTTTCCTGCGCCCGGAGCTCTCTCTGCCGCTGGCTGCGAAGAATGACCTGCGCGCAATCCTCGACCGCTCGTTCGTCATCATTCAGGCGTCCGCCCATGCGCTGCAGGAGACGCGGGGACCGGACGTCGTTGCACGACCGGGTTATCGGGCGGCTCTGATCGAAACCGCTGTGCTCATGAACGCGGTGCTTGGGGCCTATACCGTGCAGCAGGGGCTGACGGCGCAGGGAGAGAAGAGGCTTGGGGTTCTCTACGGCGTCTATCTTTTGGAGACGCGTCAAATCTGGGCTCCGCAGCTCGATGGTTCCGATTGGTTTCATCTGGCTGCCCCACCGAGGGATCTCGAAGGCTTCCACGCGATCGCCCACGCCGTTGCCGGCTGTGACAGGATAGCCTCGCTGCTGAGTGACGCGGCCAGCTGAAAGCGAGATAGCGAGGGCTACTCGGTAGGGTCTATTGCGAGCCGTTTCTTGCGCGCCTCGTCGACATTGCAGATCACGCGGGCCATCGCGAAGCCGAACTCGTCCCGAAATGGCAAGTCAATGATCTTCTATGTCAAGCGCGATTTCGTTCCTTTGTTGCATGCTCGATGTCGCTATCGAGGGTCGTCGGGTCACTCCCACAATCCACGATAAGTACGGTCGTTGCTGGGTAACAATCTGCAATAAAAAGTGACTCGAGGCCATGCCGGAGCGCCGTTAGGGTTTGCTTGGGCGGGCGTCAATTTTCGAGAAGTCGATCGCGCGGTTGCTTTGGCTTCCACTAGTACCGCGCTCGCTGCGGCAATTTCACGCGTCGCTCGTCGGTTGTCCGACAGAAGCTACCGGTGCTAGGCAGTCGCCTGAAGCTCAACCGTTCCGGCGCACCATGGTTCTATGGTTTCTGTGCCGCATGCGTGCTGGCAGGGGCGGCATTCGTCTGGGAGGCACCGAACCTCATCTGGTTAACCGTCTGGGCGCAGATCGTCAACGCCCTCCTGCTGCCGATGGTCGTAGGCTTCCTGGTGGTGCTCGCCACTTCGAGTTTGCCGATTCAAACAGGTTGCGCGGGTGGTATCTCGGTCTCGTCGTCATCGCCGCGACGGTTACTTGCGCATGCGGCGTGTTCGGCGCGATCCAAGGTCTTCTGTAGGAGGCTTGGTGCAGCCACACGATCCTTCACACTCAAGCGCGGTTACCCGACCTCATTTTTTGGGCTGCAGAGGGACTGTTGTTAACGGTAGAGCGGTCTTTCGAATGCGATTCCAACATTGCCTGACCCTGCGGCGGAAAGGTTTGGCGCTCCGTTCGGTTGCGGCTTTGAAAAAATGCGTGCTAATCTCAGCAAGTGATGCAGTCCGGGACCCAGTTCAGGAGGACAACGCCCATGGCAGTCACGACCAGCACAACCTCTGCTCGCGAGCCCGCGACGAGATCGGCACCCGCGGCCTCGAAGGATGTGGCAGGAAGGGCTTCGGAGCACGCCGCCCCGACAGAGGCCGAAGCCGGGTCCGACATGCTGCAGACCGCCTCGCGGATGATCTACAGCGGGTCCTATGCGCTGGCGTATGGCGTCGTCTACGCCGCGGTGTTCGTTGTCCAGATGATGCCTCAAGACAACCCGGTCATGCACGGGTTCCACGACGGCGGGAAAGCGGCCATGGACGAACTCAGCCAAAGCTGATTTACGGGCGTAGTGCCCAATGCCGGCAATATAGTCGTCGCCGAGAACGGGGGATCGGATCATGTATGACGAGCCCGTCGGGAGTGACGTCTGCCCCGCTGTCGACGTTAGGATCGTCTTCCCGGGCGACGGTGTCATCCGGATCGAGAGCGCCCGGTTGTTCGCCGACTCGGACGGCTTGCCTTGCCGGCGCTTCATCGGGCGTGCCTTTCTCGCACCGGAGATCGACGGCGCGGTGATCGCTCGCGCGATGGCCGAGGGTGCGACGCCCGCGATCGAGCTGCGGTTCGATGCCGCGCAATACAGCCCGCGCCAGGTCCTTGAGCACGTAGCGGCGTTACTGGATGCCGGGCCCAGCTGTGACCCGGGTATGGAGATATCATCCGCTCTGACGGCTCGAGACCAACGCGGTGCGGTCCGTTACCACCGCTACGGGCAACGCATAACGGGTTGGCGGGTGGTGAGCGAGCGCATCGGCGCGATCAAACTGGAGAACCCGGTTCTCTACCGCAAGGCTGTCTTGTGCGAAGCTGTCGAGCGTGAGCTGATGAGCGTGCTCGGGGTCGACCGCTACGAGACCAGCTCGCGCGACTGCTGCGCCAAGATCGAGTACGACCCGCGCCAGCTCGGCCCGGTGCAGATCATCGAGATACTCGACGGTGCACTGGCCAACGCCGAACATCCCGACCGGCTCGATCGGCTCGATCTGGACCTCGCGATCTGTACGACGTCACTGCCACTGGCTGCAATCGCCCAGTTCGCGATGCCGGCACTGCTTCCGGTCTCGGCGGCGGTGTTCGCCTATACCGCGATCCCGAGCTTCCGCGGCGCTTACGAGGTGCTCTTCAAGGAGCGGCGGCTGGGGGTCGACGTTCTCGACTCGATCGTCGTCATGGGCTGCCTCGCGACCTTGCAAGTATTCCCGGGTGCCATCCTTGCGTGGTGCCTATCGGTCGGCCGCTACCTGGTCCGCCGGACCGAGGACAACTCGAAGAAGCTGCTGCTGGGGGCTTTCGGCAAGCAGCCGCGCTACGTCTGGCTGGTCAAGGACGGCATCGAGATCGAGATTTCGCTCGACCGGCTCGACAAGGGCGACGTCGTCGCTGTCCACACCGGCGAGGTGGTGCCGGTGGACGGTATCATCGTCGATGGACTGGCGATGATCGACCAGCACGCACTGACCGGCGAGTCGGTGCCGGCCGAGAAAGGTGTCGGTGATCGCGTCTTCGCATCGACCGTGATGGTCGCCGGCAAGGTCCATGTCGCAGTCGAGCAATCGGGCAGCGAGACCGCGACCGCGAGGATCGCCCAGATCCTGAACGACAGCGCCGGCTACAAGCTGGCCTCGCAGCACAAGGGCGAGCGGCTCGCCGACAAGGCCGTAATCCCGACCCTTTGTCTGGGCGGTCTTGCGTTCGCCACTTTGGGCCCGCCGGGCGCGGTAGCGGTCGTCAACAGCGACCTTGGAACCGGCATCCGTATGGCGGCGCCGCTGGCGATGTTGTCGACATTGGCGCTCTGCGCGCAGAAGGGTGTCCTGGTCAAAGACGGGCGCGCACTCGACCTGTTGTGCGAGGTCGACACGGTGCTCTTCGACAAGACCGGCACGTTGACGCGCGAGCGGCCGGAGGTCGGGCGGATCATTGGCGCCAATGGCCTCAATCCGCCGCAGATCCTCCGCTTCGCTGCGGCGGCGGAGCGGCGGTTTCATCACCCGATAGCGCTCGCCATCCTGCAGAAGGCGGAGGAGGAGGGCCTGCGCCTGCCGTTGACCGATGCGACCCAATACAAGGTCGGCTACGGCATCACGGTGGGCATCGACGGACATCAAGTGCGCGTCGGCAGCCGGCGCTTCCTGGAGTTGGAGGGTGTGCCGCTGACGCGAGAGGTGGAAGGCGCCCTCGACGAGGTGCATCGCGAAGGCCACACGATGGTCATGGTCGCCGTCGACGACGAGCTCGGCGGCGCGCTCGAGCTGCGGGCGTCGATACGGCCCGAGGTCGGCGGCATCGTCCAGGGCCTGCGCGAGCGCGGCATTAAGCACATCGCGATCATCTCCGGCGACCACGAGGCGCCGACCCGCAGGCTCGCCGAGGAGCTCGGGATGGACCGTTATTTCGCCCAGGTGTTGCCCGCAGACAAGGCTGATTACGTCGAAAAGTTGCAGCGGGAAGGCCGCAAAGTCTGCTTTGTCGGCGACGGCATCAATGATGCAATCGCCTTGAAGAAGGCCAATGTCTCGATCTCGCTGCGCGGGGCAACTTCGATCGCCACCGATACTGCGCATGTCGTGTTCATGGAGCAGAGCCTCGGTAAGCTGTGCGAGCTGCGCGACATTGCCCGCGACCTCGAGCGCAATGTCCGCAACAGCTGGCTGATGATTCTCGGCCCCAATCTCGCCTGCATCGCCGGCGTGTTTACCTTGGGCTTCGGCATTGGGGCGTCAGTGGTGACCAACAACATTGCGGCATTGGCCGCGCTCGCCAATGGCCTGTTGCCGATGCGCCGGGTCGCCGAGCTCGAAGCAGAGCGACGCCATCTCCTTGAGATAGAACTGCGGCAGAGCGGCTTTCGGCGCGACGTCGGTTCGCAGCTGCGACCGGCTGACTTCAGCGCCGAACTCGTACGGACGGTGTCGCCGGCGCCATCGGACGCCGCCGCTCGATATCCGCATCGTGCAGCGCTCGCCGCCGATTGACAGCGCCATGGACTTGGCTTTTACTAAGCGCACGCAGGAGGCATGGGATGATAACGCTAATAGTCATCATCGTCGTCGTTTGGACTGTCGTCCGGATTGTGCAGTTCGTGAGCCGACTATGGAGGCCTGCTGATGGCGAGATCTCCAAGAGGATCGGGGCCGCCGCGGCGGCCTAGGGTCGAGGCGCGTACACCGCGCGAAAGTGTCGCGTCGCGCCCAACCGAGGTTCCCGCGCGGACCCTCGACGCTCGACGCACTGAGGTCGCAGCGCCGCGTTTTCGCATCTTCGTAGTCGATTCGGGGTGGAATTCAGCGGCGCACAGAGTCCTTCAGGAGAATTTCGGACTGATCCGCGATCTGCAGAAAGACGACCCGATCTATGTCCTCAGCAGGGAACAGTCGATCGAGTTCATACGTCACCACCAGGAGCGGATCGGCCGGGAGCCTCTCATCGCCGTGCACGACCTGGCCGCGATGAGCGAGAGCGGGACCACCGACTTCCACGGCTTCCGGCTGCATCTCGGCCTTTTGCGCACGCCGCAGCAGGCTCTCCTGGCTTTGCAGAACTTTACCCGTTTCCTCAGCACGCATCGCCAGTCGACCGATCTCGAGGCCGAAATTCGCACAGACCTCCGCCGTGAGGGATTGGCGGGTGCGATCGAGATCATCCTGCATCACGAGGCGCGAGAGATCGGTGAGTAACCACGGAGCGGAAGGGAACAGGATGCCGGAGAGGTGGTCGGATTACGCTGCGATTTTTATGAGTGCACTCGCGCTGGGCTATCTCGTCTACGAGATCGACCGACGACGGCGGAAGCTGCATGATGTCTTCGATGTGCTCGACGCCGATGACGCGAACATCACGGCGAGGCTCGAGGATATGGTCGCGAGTGGTGAACTTCATCCCTACACTGGAGCGACGCTCGCTTGACCACGGGGGTGGGGCGTCCCACCGCGAGAGCCCCTCCGGGTACCTTTGAGATCACCGACGACCGCGTCTTCGGGCCGGCCGGTGAGTCGCTGGCACGTCGGTTCGCGCGGCGGGTACTCTCTTTCAGCGAAGTTCACTCATTGGCGCTCGATCCCGCTCGAGCCACTGCGATTGTGAACTATCGATTGGCGAACGGTGACCCGGGGAGCTTCCTGACCCGGCTCGCCGACGCGGTCGCAGAACCTGCTGCCGGGGTGAACGAGACCGAGTTGCCGCACTGGACCGATGGTGAGCCGGTCACCTTGTATCGCCATTCCAGCCTCATCTCGATTTTCGATGAGTTGAATATTGCGAACGCGTACCTGACGGCCTGCCATCCGGTAGTGAAACGCAATCAGGCGATCGCGCGTCGGGTCGAAAACGCATTGCGGGCCGTACCAGGGGTGATCCAGGCCACAGTAACCGGAGAGCTGCGCGTGCGCTTTGATCCGAACGCAGTTACAGCACTGCAGCTTATTCGGATTGCCGAGGCGGAGATCCTCGGGCGAGAGACCCTACACCTTGTGCCTTCGCCGGAGCCGGTGAATTTCGGGCTGGAGAATGTCATGGTCGGCGTTGCCGCCGTGGGCGAGTTCGCCCTGCCACTAGTGGCGCCGGTCGCCTCCGGCCTGCTCGTCCTCGCCAGCCTCGGGACCTTTGGCGCCGCCGCCTCTCAGCTTCGCGAGCGCAAGATTGGCCTCCCATTGCTTTATACCTGCGCCGTCGGCACGAGGCTCTCCAGCGGCCAGTTTCTAGCGGCCTCCTTGATATCCTGGTTTTTCCGTTATTGGGAATACCGCTATCGACAGGATGTGGAGGTCGAGAGCCGCGGCTTGATCGACGAGACCGCAACCCTTTCCAAACAGGCGCGTGTGCTGACTACCGACGGCCTTGTGCGTCTCGTCACCAGGGGGGAACTCCGAGCCGGGCAGCAGGTTCGGGTCCTCACCGGCGAGCCCGTCTCAGTCGATGGCAGGGTGCGTAAAGGCGCGGCTCTGGTGGATGAAGGTTTCCTCGGGGGACAATCGAGGCCGGTGCGCCGGGTCACGGGTGATCCGGTCCTCGCCGGCAGCAGGCTGCTCGCCGGCACCCTCGACATCGAGACGCTGCGCACCGGCGACGACACGAGAGCGGCGCAGATTGCGCAAACGCTGATCGAGACCACAGTGCCGTTACCCCACTCCGAGGCGTTGAACCAGGATGCCGAGGATTTCGCCAGCCCGACTGTGGCCCCGACATTGCTGACCGCCGGCGCCGGCCTGGCCATCGGCGACCTGACGACCGCCGGTGCCATCCTCAGCCCCGACTACGCGACGGGGGTCGGCCTCGCGATGCCGCTCGAGACGTTCCGGGATGTCAGGTTCGCAATGCGCAACGGCGCCGTGCTCCGCACCGGCGATGCGCTCGGGCGGCTCGCGATGACCTCATGGGTCGTCCTCGATGACCACCCGGCATTGCATTACGCCGTTTGCGACGTCGCGGAGGTGTTCACGAAGCGGCACGACGAGACCCGGCTGCTGCCGGCTATGGCCGCCGCCGGCATCTGGCTCGGTGACGAACGTGGCCCGGCGCTAGCCCGCGCCTGTCGCACGCGGGGGCTTGTCGTTCGGCGGGCCACGCTGCGAGAGATCGATGGCGACGGGGTCGCCATCGGCTTCGGCGATCGCCTCCTCCGGTTGCGCGGGCGCCCGATGATGGCCGGAGCGGCACCGCCGCCGCTGACCGTCGAGGTGGATGGGACAGCGGTCGCCGGTGTGCGCTTTGTCCGCAATGGCCGCCCTGAGGCTGCCGAGGTGGTCAGGCGTCTGCAGCGGAGTGGCATGCGCTTTTTCCTGGCATCCGAGCACGCGGTCGCGAAACGGCTCGGCATCGACCGTTATTGCGCCAATATGAGCGCTGGCGACAAAATTCGCTTGTTGCGCGAGCTGCGGCGACAGGGGCTCGTCGCCGCCTATATCGGCGACTGTTTGGCGAATGCGCCAGTAGCGCGCGAGGCGCATCTGTCGATCGGCCTCGCCGCAGTCGACGCCGCGGCGGATGCCGGGTGGGAGCCGGGACCTTCGGATATTGTATTGCTGGCCCCGTCGATCGCCTCACTGCCGACGCTTTGCGCGCTGGCGCGCGACAGCGCCAGAAGGCAAAAGCGCACGCGGTACGCGGTCATGGTGCCCAATCTGCTGTGCGTGGCCGGCGCGTTCGCGTTCGGGTTCACTCCGATGGCAGCGGTGTTCCTTTCCAACTTCGGCACCAGTTTGGCCTACAATAGTGCGAAGCGAGCGCTTAGCATGACGGCCGCAATGCGGCTCGATGACGCTTGGCACGCGGATGACGAGCCGGCTCCTGGCCAGTCGTTCGTGCGCAACACCGAGCACTTGGAGATCAGAACGGGCAGATGAAGAGAGCTTCCGCGGGCAAGGCCGCGCCGGTGTCCGAGCCGACGCAAGACGAGCCTGCGTTCCACGAGCTCACGCCGGTCCGCGTCGAGCAGTTGCCGAAAGAGGCCGGCTGGCTGCTGATAACCGCCGGCATTGTCGGCTTGGTGGTGCCGGGTGTGCTCGGGACGCCGTTCCTGCTCGCCGGTGCGGTCGTCCTCGTCCCCGGCGGATCGAAGCTGCTGTCGCGCTGCTCCGGCCACTCCGCGATCCGGCAGGTCCTCCGGTTTCTCGACGATCTGGAGCGACGTTACCCACGCCGCTGACCGCGTGCAGCGCTCGAACATCGGAGTCATGGTGATGCCCAGTACCCGCACCTTCTCGGACGTGACAGCGGAGATCCTGAGCCGTATGAAGGAGTTTGGGCGTGCGGAGTACGCCATCGTCTACGATCCTCCGGAGGGCCCCGTCAGCACCGCCACCAGCCAGACACCGCTCGGCGAGTGTGTGATCGAATTCGTGCACGATCCGACGAAGGCCGAATTGACCTTGACCTTGGTCAAGAAGCCTTGGCTGCTGCCAGAGGGTCTGCTGTGGAACGGGTTCTTGGAGACGCTCGAGCGCTGCCGTAAGGAAAACGCAGGACCCGCATCCTCGACGTGATCCCGGTCCGGCGCGCCTTGAGA
>Ga0209656_10002030_pt1 | contig 13209 bp, 9 predicted proteins | sample BogFormECP12_OM2_FD_188239 | JGI IMG/M metagenome (GOLD analysis project Ga0209656, IMG submission 188239) | Bog forest soil microbial communities from Calvert Island, British Columbia, Canada - ECP12_OM2 (SPAdes) (version 2) | ecosystem: Environmental > Aquatic > Freshwater > Wetlands > Bog ... | reverse complement strand
AAGCCCCGGGCATTCGCCCGAGGCTGGGCCTCTCGCTTCTTTTCGCTTCTTTACCTTGGATTGCCGTGCGGCTGAGGCGCCTTCGGACCGCCGCCGTTGCCGTTCCCGTTCGCGCTGCCCCCATTATTGCCTGATGCGCCGTTCGTCCCCGCACCCTGTTGGGGCGCGTGCGCCGCCGGCGCCGCCTGCGGCTTGCCGATGATCGACGTGAGGGTGCCCGACGACGGATAGCGGAAGGCCGCGGCGGTCAAGAGCGTCATATCGGTCGCCAAGATGCCCGAGCTGAAGTTTATGAAATACGCGTGGCCCGTCACGAGCTGCCCCAGAACCGTGCAGGTCAGCACCTGCCCGCTCGCGTCGAACACGCAGTTCGCGGTCGCGCCGGCGAACACGCTCACCGCGGTCGTCGATATGGGCGGGTTCGGCGGGATCTGATCGGTGACCGAGATGAGCGACACGTTGCTGAACGCGAATGTGCTCGCATTCTGCACCGGCTTGCTGAAGTTGAATGTGAATATCGGCGACTTGGGGTTGGCGGTCTGGGTGTTGGACAGCGCGACCGTGAAGCTGCCGGCGCTGGTGCCGGTCGGCGACGCCGTCGCGCACGACGATCCGGAGGGCGTCGGCGGCGGGCAATTCACCGAGGCCGCGCTGCCCTGATGGCCGATCGCCAGCAGCGCCGCGCCCACGCCCACCAACAGCGCGATCACGTCGAGCGCGCCGTTGCTGCTGTGATTCTCCGTGGCGCTCGTGATCGCGGGGCCGGGCTCTTGGCTGATGAGAAGATCGCCGATCTGCGGCTGATAGCTCGGCGATGGATTGAGGATCTGGACGACCGCGTCGGTGCCCGTGATCTGGGTGATCTGCGCCTCGGCGACTTTCTTGCCGGAGCGCACGACGTTGAAGCGCTGGCCGAGATGGAAGCCATTCGCCTCACCTGTGTCGGCCTGGATGCCCGAGGGCCCGACGGCGAAGATGATGCCGGTATTGGTGCGCGGCGCTTCGAGCGTCGCGAGATCGTTGCCGAACTGAGCTGCGAACGCGTGCGCATCGCTGGCCGGGAACACCTGTTGGAAGATCTGCGAGCGGCCGAACGTCACCGGATTCACTTTGTAGATCGACATGCGGTAGACGATCTTGCCGCTGTCCGAGTGGATGACGTCGGTGATGAGCACTTGGTCGGCTTCCGCTTTGCCCGCCGCGGCAAGCGCCGCCATGGTCGCGTCACCGTCGGATCCGACCTGCACGGGGATCGGGCCGCCGCCCTTGACGTCGTAGCGCCCGGTGGCGACGACGCCCTGGTACAATGCTTGAGCGACCTGCGAGAGTACTGCGGGCGTCACGCCGCCGCTGTTCTGGGGCGAGATCACCGCGATGGCGATCGCGCCGGCGCCGCGCGCGGCCGGCACGCCTGGAACGAGCGATACCGCGATGCACGCGAACGCGGACAACACCGCGAGCACACGCGACATCGTCGTCAGATAGAACTTGCGATTCACGGCAGGTATGACTCCTTACGTCACCCGACCGCGACGCGCGGCTTCGCGGCTTCCGCCCGTGCGAAGACGGCGTTCGCGGCAGCGATGCCGGCACCGGGCGACACCGCGACGCCGCTGTCGCCCAGCGCACTTTCAAGCGCTGCGATGGCGGTGAGGATGTCCTTGCGTCCGATCGCGCCCATGTTGCCGAGCCGGAGAATCGTGCCTTCCAACTTCATCTGACCGCCGCCGACGACGACCCCGTACTTCTCGCGCAGCATCTGCTGCAGCGCTTTGTGGTCGGTGCCGGGTGGTGCCGACACGGCCGTGACCGTGTTCGAGTACGCCCCGGGACGCGCAAGCGTGCGCAGTCCCATCGCGTCGCACCCCGCGCGAATCGCCTCGGCGAAACGGGCGTGGCGGGCAAAGGCAGAATGCCGCCCCTCCTTGGAATAGTTATCGGTCGCCTGTTCGAGTGCCAATAGGACGCCAAAAGGGGGCGTCCAGGGGGTCTGGCCCTTGTCGGCCGCCGTCCGCGCCTTGCGGACGTCGAGGTAAAAGCGCGGCATGCGGGCGTTTTCCGCGGCCTGCCAGGCCCGCTCGCTCAACGCGATCATGGCGGCCCCCGGTACCCCCGCCAGCGCCTTTTGCGAGGCGCCGATCACCACGTCCAAGCGCCATTCATCCATGCGCACATCGGTTGCGCCCATGCTGCTCACGGCGTCGACCACCAGCAGCGCCGGATGATCGGCTCGGGCGCGGGCGAGCGCGGCAAGATCAGTCTGCACGCCGGTAGACGTCTCGTTGTGGGTCAGCAAGATGCCCTTGATCTCGCCGCCGGAATCCTTGGCAAGGCGCTCGCGCAGCCGCTGCGGATCGACCTTGTCGCCCCACTGCGTCTCTATCACTTCGACCTGCGCGCCGTAGGCGCGCGCGATCGCGATGTGGCGGTCGCCGAACACCCCCATCGGCATCGCGAGCAGCCGATCGCCGGGTGAGAACACGTTGACCACCGCGGCTTCCATCGCGCCCGTTCCCGATGATCCGAGCATGAGCACGGGTTGCGACGTTTGGAAGATATCTTTGAGCCGCTCGGCGAGACGCGCGTAGACCCCTGCCGCGAACGGGCCACGATGATTGCGCATCGGCTGCGACGACGCAGCCAAGACATCCGGGGCCACGGTGACCGGACCCGGAATCATGAGCAGTTCTTGCATTTGGCTCCGGTTCGAGCCGTTCCCAAAGGGCGCCTGTCGCCGCTGGGTAAACGGTCTTTGGACAGATGGAGCATTCATGATCGGAAATGCAGCGCCGCGCCTCACGCAAATGGTCGCGTGCGCCGGCTGCGCGTCGAAGATGGAAGCCGACGTGCTCGCGCGCGTCTTGCGCGAACTGCCGGCGATCGACGATCCGCGCGTGCTGGTCGCTACCTCGACGCGCGATGATGCCGGCGTTTTCAAGCTCGGGGAAGACCTGGCGCTCGTCGAGACGGTCGATTTCTTCACGCCGATCGTCGACGATCCGCAGACGTTCGGGCGCATCGCCGCCGCCAACGCCATTTCCGACATCTACGCGATGGGCGGCACACCGCTGTTCGCGGTGGCGATCGCGACGTTCCCCGAATCGGGTCTCGATCTCGCCGTCCTGCACGCCATCGTTCGCGGCGGCGCCGAAAAGGCGCGCGAAGCGGGCATCCATATCATAGGCGGCCACACCGTCAAAGACCCCGAGCCCAAGTACGGACTCGCCGTCACCGGGCGCGTACATCCCGACCGCATCGTGCGCAACTCGACCGGTCGAGCCGGCGATCTGCTGGTGCTCACCAAGCCGCTCGGCACCGGACTGTACACGACGGCGCGGCGCCGCGACGTGATATCAGATGAAGAGCTGGAGGAGGCGTCGATCTCGATGCAGACCCTCAACCGCGCCGCCGCGGAAGCGATGCTTGAGACCGGCGTGGACGCGGCGACCGACGTCACCGGGTTCGGTCTGCTCGGCCACCTGCACGAGATGACATCGGCCAGCGGGGTGGGCGCGCGCATCGACGCCGCGGCAGTGCCGTTGTTCGAACTGGCGTTGTCGCTCGCAGAGCGGGATTGTGCCCCGGGCGGCACAAAGGCGAACCTCGCGCTCGCGCTGGTCAACGGCGTGCGTTTCGCCGATTCGGTGCCTGCGGCGCTGCGGCTCGTGTTGTGCGACGCGCAGACATCCGGCGGACTGCTCATCGCCGTATCAGAAGGGAACGCCGCGATGCTGCTCGACGCCCTGGCGCGGCGCGGTGTCGCGCAGGCCGGCGTGATCGGCAGCCTTTGCACCGATGCCGCCATCACTGTCGCCTAGTCCCAGGAGGAACGCGTGAAGCAGGCAGGTTCGACGCTCGACCGCGGCGCGCTCGAGCAGCTTTGCATCAATACGGTCCGCACGCTCTCGATGGACGCGGTGCAAAAGGCCAACTCCGGCCATCCGGGCACGGCGATGGCGCTGGCACCGCTTGCATACGCGTTGTGGACCAAACACATGCGGTACAACCCGCGCAATCCGGCCTGGGTCAATCGCGACCGTTTCATCCTCTCGGCCGGCCACGCGTGCATCCTGCAATACGTCATGCTCTTCCTCACGGGCTACGACCTCACGCTTGACGATCTCAAACAGTTCCGACAGTGGGGCTCGAAGACGCCAGGCCATCCTGAGTACGGGCATACGCCCGGCGTCGAGTGCACCACGGGACCGCTTGGCCAAGGCTGCGGCAACGCCGTCGGCTTCGCAGTCGCCGAGGCATTCCTCTCGGCGCGCTTCAACCGAGACGGCCTCAACGTCGTCGATCACCACACCTACGTCATCGCCAGCGACGGCGATATGATGGAAGGCGTTTCGGGTGAGGCGGCGTCGCTGGCCGGACACCTCAAGCTCGGCAAGCTGATCGTGTGCTACGACGACAACCACATCACGATCGAGGGCAACACCTCGCTCGCGTTCGACCAAGAAGACGTCTGCCGGCGGTACGACGCCTATGGATGGCACACGCAGGCCGTCGAAGATGCGAACGACGTGGCGGCGATCGACCGCGCGCTCGATGCGGCCAAGGCAGACGCGCGGCCTTCGCTGATCCGCATCCGCTCGCACATCGGCTACGGCGCGCCGAACAAACAGGACACGGCCGAAGCGCACGGCGAGCCGCTGGGCGAGGACGAGATCAAGGGCGCGAAGCGCTTCTATGGCTGGCCCGAAGATGCGAAGTTCTTGGTGCCCGACGAAGCGCTCGCGCATTACCGCACGGCGGTCGAGCGCGGGCAACGCTACGAACGCGAGTGGAGCGAGCTGTGGGAGCGCTACGAGCGCGATGACAAGGCGCGCGCGATAGCCTTTCTCGCAGAGCAGGACGGAACGATGCCCGAGGGCTGGTCGGCCCAGTTGCCGCGCTTCGCGCCGGGCGACGGTCCCATGGCGACGCGAGACGCGTCCAGCAAAGCGCTGACGGCGCTGGCCAAGTCTGTGCCATTCCTGCTCGGCGGTTCGGCGGATCTCGCCGGATCCAACAAGACGAACCTCAAGGACATGGGCGATTTCGAGGCCGGGTCGTACGAGGGGCGGCAGATGCACTTCGGCATCCGCGAGCATGCGATGGGCGCGACGCTCAACGGCATGGCGCTGCACGGCGGCGTGCGTTCCTGGGGCGCGACGTTCCTCATCTTCTCGGACTACATGCGCCCGCCCATCCGCCTCGCCTGCCTGATGCGCATCAACCCGTTCTACATCTGGACGCACGACAGCATCGGGTTGGGCGAAGACGGCCCGACCCACCAATCGATCGAGCAGCTCGCCAGCTTGCGCGCGATACCGAACATGACGATGATGCGGCCGGCTGATGCCAACGAGACGACGATCTGCTTCAAACTGGCGATGGAGCACCGCGACGGGCCGATCGGCATCGCGCTGACGCGCCAGAAGGTCCCGATCTTCGAGGCGGCGGCCGTCGCCGGCGCGCAGCGCGGCGGCTACGTGCTGGCCGCCGAGCAGGGTGCGCTGCGCGTGATCCTCATCGGCACCGGCTCGGAGGTCCATCTCTGCATCGGCGCCCGCGAATTGCTGCACAAGGCCGGCATCGGCACGCGCGTCATCAGCCTGCCGTGCTGGCAGATATTCGATGCGCAAGACCAGGCCTATCGCGAGTCAGTGCTGCCGCCTGCGGTGACGGCGCGCGTCGCGGTCGAAGCCGCTGCGCCCATGGGCTGGGAGCGCTACGTCGGCACGCTGGGACGCGTCGTCGGCATGACGCGCTTCGGCGCGTCGGCGCCGGCCGAGGTGCTGTTCGAAAAATTCGGCTTCACGCCGGCCAACGTCGCCGCCGTCGCCCAGTCCTTACTGTGACCGCGCGCGCTCGCACGCGCGCAGAGGAAGAGCACGATGCCTAACCCGCTGCAGCGCCTCATCGATCTAGGCCAGAGCTTCTGGCTCGACAACGTCAGGCGCGGCTTCACGCGTTCGGGCGAGCTGCGCCGCATGATCGACGACGACGGCTTACGCGGTGAGACGTCGAATCCGACCATCTTCGAGAAGGCGATCGCCGAGAGCGCGGACTACGACGAGCAGATCGTGGCGCTCGTGGCGCAGGGCGCGAGCGCCGCGGCGATCTATGACGCGCTGACCACCGACGACATCCGCGAGGCGTGCGACGCGTTCCGCGACCTCTACGACACGAGTTCGGGCGGCGACGGCTACGTGTCGATCGAGCTGCCCCCGCAGCTGGCCAAAGACACGGACGCGTCGATCGCCGAGGCGCACCGTCTGTGGAAGCTGGTCGCGCGACCCAACGTCATGATCAAAGTGCCGGCGACGCCCGAGGGCATGCCGGTGATCCGCCAGCTCATCGGCGACGGCATGAACGTCAACATCACGCTGATGTTCGGAGCGGAATACTACGAACGCGTCATCGACGCGTTCATGGGCGGCCTCGAAGACCGCCTGCGCAAGGGGCAGCCGATCCACTCCGTCGCGTCGGTCGCATCGTGTTTCGTCAGCCGGGTCGACACCGAAGCCGACAAGCGCATCGAGGCCGCGATGGCGAGCGCAGACGCGGCCGCCGTGGCGCGTTTGCAGACGCACCTAGGAACGACAGCCATCGCCAACTCCAAGCGCCTGTACTCGGTCTATCAACGCTCGATCGCCGGCCAGCGCTGGCAGGCGCTTGCGGCAGCAGGCGCGCGCCGGCAGCGTCCGCTGTGGGCGAGCACGTCGACAAAGAACCCCGCATATAGAGATACGTATTACGTCGAAGCGTTGATCGGCCCCGACACCGTCGATACCATGCCGCCGGCGACCATCGACGCCTTCCGCGATCACGGCGTCGTCAAGCAGACGCTCGACCGCGGCATCGACAAGGCCGAGGAGACGCTGGCCGAGCTGGAAGATCTCGGCATCTCGCTCAAAGCGATCACGGACAAACTGCTCGCCGATGGTCTGGTCTCGTTCCAGACCTCGTACGACCAGCTGCTCGACGTGCTCGCGAAAAAGGCGCAAACGCTGCGAGGCTCCGGCGAGCGGCTTACGATGTCAGGAATCTCGCTGGAGGAACAGGCCGACGCCCTGGCTAGTCTCGACACCGCGGGCTTCGTCGCGCGGGTATGGCAGCACGACCCCGATCTTTGGAAGAAAGGCGATCCGGAGCACGCCGCGATCATCAAAGATCGCCTCGGCTGGCTGACCTCGCCAGACCTCATGTACCAGCGCAAGAGCGAGCTTACGTCGTTCGCGGACGGGCTGCGCAAGGACGGCATCGCGCACGTCGTCGTGATGGGCATGGGCGGATCCAGCCTCTGTCCGATCGTGTTGCGCGAGACGTTCGGGTCGCACAAGGGTTACCCGGCGCTGTTGATCCTCGACAGCACGGTGCCCGAAAGCGTCAGCGCGATCGAGCGAGCGATCGATCTCAAGAGCACTGTCTTCATCGAATCGAGCAAGTCGGGCACGACGCTCGAGCCGCGCGTCTTCTCCGAGTACTTCTTCGACAAGGTGTCGGGCGCGCTGGGCGGCGCTGACAAAGCGGTCTCGCGCTTCGCATGCGTCACCGATCCGGGCACGCCGTTGGAAAAACTCGCGAGCGAACAGAAATGGCGCAGCGTCTTCATCAACCCTGAGGACATCGGTGGCCGCTATTCGGCGCTGACGTATTTCGGACTGGTGCCTGCCGCAGCGTCGGGCATCGACGTCGATGGGCTGCTCGAGCGCGCGCGCGCTATGGCTGCAGCCTGCGGCGCCGGCGTCAAAGCAAGCGACCACCCGGCCGTGCGCCTCGGCTGCGCGCTCGCGACGCTGGCGCAGGGCCATGGCCGCGACAAGGTGACGGTGCTCGCCTCGCCGGGTATCGCGACCTTTGGGTTGTGGCTCGAGCAGCTCATCGCGGAGAGTCTCGGCAAGGAGGGGCGCGGCCTCATCCCAGTGGCGGGCGAGCCCCCGGGAGATCCCGGCGCATACGGCGCCGACCGCGTCTTCGTGCATCTGCGCCTCGGTGACGATACGACCCTCGACGCGCGCGGCGAGGCGCTCGAGCGGGCCGGCCATCCAGTCCTGCGCATCAGCCTGCGCGACACGCTCGATCTGGGAGCCGAATTCTTCCGCTGGGAGTTCGCGACCGCGACCGTCGGCGCGCTCATGGGCGTCGACGCTTTCGACCAGCCCAACGTCCAGGAGAGCAAGGACAACACCAACCGCATCCTTGCGCAGCGCGATCCGGCCGGGCAGCAGCGCGCAGCGTCCATCGGCCCCAGCGACGAGGAAGCGCTCGCGCGTTTCGTGCGCAGCACGGCCACCGGCGACTACATCGCGCTCATGGCCTTCATCCACCAGACCGACGCCCGCGACGAGATCTTCGACGACATACGCTCGACGCTGCGCGATGCGACGAAAGCCGCGACGACGTTCGGCTACGGGCCGCGCTTTTTGCACTCGACCGGACAGCTGCACAAGGGCGGCCCGAACACGGGCGTGTTCATCCAGCTCGTCGGAGATAATCGCGACACGTTGCCGATTCCCGGCCGGCCGTTCGACTTCGGCACGCTCGTCGCAGCCCAAGCGCTGGGGGACTTGCAGTCGCTGCGCGCGCACGGCCGGCGCGTCGTGCGCATCGATCTCGGCGCGGACGTCGACGCTTCGCTGGCGGCGTTGCGGCGCACGGTGACCAAGATGGCCGGCTCGCTCTCGCCGGCCGGCAGCGGCAGCAACGCGTGATGCGCGTCGAGCGGCGGTAGCCTCATGGTCGAAGTCAAGATACCCAACCCGTTCCGCGAGGGGCTGCGCGAAGACCGTGCGACCCGGCCGGTGCAATTGGTCATCTTTGGCGCATCGGGCGATCTGACGTGCCGCAAGCTGCTGCCTGCCATCTACAATCTCGCCCAAGCGGATCTGCTGCCCGAGAATTTCTGCGTCGTCGGTTTCGCGCGCTCGCAAATGACCGACGAGGAGTTCCGCGAGCAGCTGCGCCGCTCGGTCGCGAACTCGAGCGAGATCCGCGTACGCGACAAGAACGTGCTTGAAGAGCTCGCCTCGCGCTGCCGCTATGTCGAGGGCACGTTCGACGACGCGAGCGCGTTCAAGCGGCTGGGCGGCGTGCTCACCGAGGACGACCTCAAGTACGGCACCGCGGGCAATCGCATCTTCTATATCTCGACGCCCGCCAGTCTGTTCGGCATCATCGTCGAGCAGCTCCATGAGGCGGGCCTCACGGGCGACAGCGGATCCGCAGACTCGGTGCGCATCATCGTCGAGAAGCCGTTCGGCCGCGATCTCGCCAGCGCCAAAGCGCTCAACGACGAGATGCTCAAGTATCTGCGCGAGGATCAGATCTACCGCATCGACCACTATCTCGGCAAAGAGACGGTCCAGAACATCCTCGTGCTGCGTTTCGCCAACGGCATCTTCGAGCCGATCTGGGACCGCAACTACGTGGACAGCGTGCAGATCACCGTCGCCGAGAGCCTGGGCATCGAGGGCCGCGGCGCGTTCTATGAAGAGACCGGCGTCGTGCGCGACATCTTGCAGAACCATGGCCTGCAGCTGCTCTCGTTGGTCGGCATGGAACCGCCGACGACGTTCGACGCGCGCGATTTCCGCGACGAGAAGGTGCGCGTCATCGAGGCCATCCGTCCGATCGACGTCAAGGAAGCGGTGCGCGGACAGTACGGGCCGGGATTCGTCAACGGCCAGCCGGTGGTGGGCTATCGCGAGGAGCAAAGCGTCGCGCCCGGTTCGATGGTGCCGACGTATGCCGCGCTGCGCCTTTTCGTCGACAATTGGCGTTGGGCCGGCGTGCCCTTCTACCTGCGCTCCGGCAAGCGGCTGCCCAAACGCGTCACCGAGATCGCCATCCAATTCAAAGAAGCGCCGCATCTGCCGTTTCGCAAGTCACAGATCGAGCAAGCCGAGGGCAACGTGCTGGCGCTGCGCATCCAGCCGGACGAGGGCGTGACCCTCAAGCTCGAGGCGAAAGTGCCCGGCCCGAGCATGCGCATCCGCTCGGTCGCGATGGATTTCTCATACGGCGCGACCTTCGGTGCCGAAGACGCGTCGCCGTACGAGCGGCTCATCTTGGATTGTATGAAAGGCGATCAGACGTTGTTCGACCGCGCCGACGGCGTCGAGGCCGCCTGGGCGCTGGTCGATCCGCTGCTGCAGGCATGGGATGCCGATCGCTCGATCGTGTTCCCGAACTACGCGGCTGGCTCGTGGGGGCCCAAAGAGGCCGAGGACCTGATCGCGCGCGACGGGCGCGCGTGGCGGCTCCCGTGAGCAAACAGGGCGACGGCGCTGCGACGCCCGCGTGGGCCTCGGGTTTCGAACTCGTGCGGGTCGAAGAAGCCGAATCCACCTTGACCGCGCGCTGGCGCGAGATCGTGGCCACGGCTGGGGCGACGCCGAGCGCGCGCTCGCTCACGCTCAACCTCGTCACGTACGTGGATCGGCCGGACGCGTGCACCGACGTGTCGCAGATCCTGGCCGAGATCGCGGGCACGCACTCGATCCGTGCCGTGACGATCATCGAAGACGCGACGGTCGATGAAGATGCGATCCAGGCGTTCATCCGCCCCGACGACCACGCAGACGCGCAGGGCTTCAGCGAAGAGGTCTTCGTGCGCGTCAATCCGCGCGCATCCGCCTCGGCTGCCTCCGCAGTGCTCGCGCTGCTGGCCGCCGATCTGCCCATCTATCTGTGGTGGCGCGGCGATTCGCCGTTCGGCCGCCCGCTGTTCCGCCTGCTCGCGCCGCTCGTCAAGAAGATCGTCGTGGACTTGATGCGCTTCGGCGACACGAACGCCTCGCTCGACACATTGCGCCGGCTCACCGAACGCCGCGCCGGCCATGTCGCCGTCGCCGATCTCAATTGGAAGCGTCTCAAACCGTGGCGCCAGGCGGTGGCCGCGTGCTTCGACGACCCGCAAGTGCTGGCGCTCATCGGCGACTTCGACAAGTGCCGTGTGGAGTACGCCGCCGATCTCGACCAGCCCGACACCCAGCATAAGACCGCGGGCGCGACGCTGTTCGCCGGCTGGCTTGCGCGTTGCGTGCCGCGCCTGCGCGGCCGCGTCCGCCTCGCACCGGTGGCCAACGCGGGTGCGCGCCCGGGCCGCCTCATCGCGGCGCTCTTCCAATCGTCGCGCTCGCAGACCGAGCTGTCGCTGCGGCGCCAGGACAGCCCGCGCCAGGTCGTCGCCGAAGTCCGCGACGCACAAGGCGGACTGATCCGCAGCTGGAACTTCCACGTCGTGAAGGCGACCGAAGCGGAGCTGCTGCATCGCTCGATCGACGATCCGTCGCGGGACGCGATGCTCGAAGCCGCGCTCGCCGAGGAGTAGCTGATGGCGCAAGAACGCCGCCTTGTCGTGCTCGATACCGCCGACGACGTGGCCTATCAGGCCGCGACGGAGTTCGAAGTTCGTGCGCGAGCGGCGATCGAGGATCACGGCCGTTTCAACGCCGCACTGTCGGGCGGAACGACGCCGCGCGCGTTTTTCGCGCTGCTGGCCTCGCCGCAGTTCGCCGAGGATATCGACTGGCCGAACATACACATCTTCTGGGGCGACGAGCGCTGCGTGCCGCCGACCGATGAGGCGAGCAACTACGCGCAGGCGGAGAAGCTGCTGCTGGGTCCGCTCCAAGTGCCCAGGGCCAATGTCCATAGGATGCGCGGCGAGCTCGAGCCCCACGCCGGCGCGGTCAGCTATGCGGATGAGCTGCGCGCGTCGTTCGGCGATTCGATCTCGCTCGACGCGATCTATCTGGGCTTGGGTGAGGACGGCCACACCGCGTCATTGTTCCCGCGCAATCCCGTGCTCGACATCGTAGACCAGCCATGCGCGGCGGTCCACGTGCCCGAGAACCGCGCGGCGCCGTGGCGGCTCACCTTGACCTATCCGGTGCTCGACGCAGCGGACGCCGCGATCTTCTTGGTCGCGGGCGCCGCGAAGGCGGCGGTGCTGGCCCGCGTGCTCGAGGGACCCCGCGATGCGCACGCGCTCCCGGCGCAAGGGGTCGCGCCGGCGCAAGGCTCGCTGATCTGGCTGGTGGATGACGCCGCGGCGAGCGGTCTGAAGTCGCGCGTCTGAGGCCACGCTCTGGGCAAGACGCAGCGTCCGATCACCGTCGCCGACACCGCGTATTGGGTCGCGATGTATCGCGCGATCGAGTCCGAGCGCCCGGACGCCCTGTTCCACGACCCGTATGCGCGCCCGCTTGCAGGCGCGCGCGGCGAGGAGATCTTGGCGACCATCCCGCGCGCCCGCGTGTACGGCTGGCCGATGGTGGTGCGCACCGCGGTGATGGACGACATCATCGTGCGGCTCGCTCCCGGCGTCGATGCGGTGCTCAACTTGGCGGCCGGTCTCGATGCGCGGCCTTACCGCCTGCCGCTGCGCGCCGATCTGCGTTGGATCGAAGTCGACTACGCCGCGACGCTCGAGTACAAGACGGCGCTGCTCGCGGACGCCGCGCCGCGCTGCGTGCTCGAGCGCATCCCGCTCGATCTCGCCGACCGGAGCGCGCGCCAGGCGCTGTTCGCGCGCATCGGATCGGAGTGCCATCGCGTGGCGATCGTCAGCGAAGGGCTGCTCGTCTACCTCGCGCCTGACGACGCCGGCGCGCTCGCGGCCGACTTGGGCGTGCAGCCGTCGTTTCGCTCGTGGGTGACCGACGTCGCGTCGCCGTGGGTGCTGCGCATGATGGAGCGCACGTGGGGCAAGCGCTTGCGCGAAGGCGGCACACCGTTCCAATTCGCGCCGAAGGACGCCGCGGCGTTTTTCGCGCAGCACGGCTGGCGCATCCGCGAATACCACGCCAATGTCATCCAGGCCGCCAGGCTCAAACGAGAGTATCCGATGGCCTGGTTCTTCAAGCTCGTTTTCGCGCCGTGGTACCGGAGCGAGGCGACGCGGCGCTCTGGACCCATGGTCGGGGTGCTTTTGCTCGACAACGCGAGGAGCACGGCATGAAAGCCGTTCTCGCGTCCGCCGCGGCGCTTGTCGCCGCGCTTTCCAGCGCGCCCATCGTCGCGACAGCCGCCGACAAGTGCCCGTTGCATGCGGCCAGCTTCATGCTCGTCGCGCACGGCCAGACGGGTAAAGTGGACCGCTACGTAGTGGCACTGCTGCTCACCGGCAGCGATCCGGTCACCGCGAACCTGCAGGTCCCAGGGCTGCAAAACGACATCACGACGCCGGTCATCGCTCCAGATGCGGCCGGCGGC
>Ga0209656_10002029_pt1 | contig 13210 bp, 13 predicted proteins | sample BogFormECP12_OM2_FD_188239 | JGI IMG/M metagenome (GOLD analysis project Ga0209656, IMG submission 188239) | Bog forest soil microbial communities from Calvert Island, British Columbia, Canada - ECP12_OM2 (SPAdes) (version 2) | ecosystem: Environmental > Aquatic > Freshwater > Wetlands > Bog ... | reverse complement strand
GGTCTTTTCGCCGTTAACGCTCTCCCGGTAGCGCAGCTTCATCATCAGCAGAGGCGCGCTGAGGAAGAACGTCACGGCATTGGGCAGAATGAGGGGCAGCGAGTGGATCATGAAGCCGTAGCTCACCCACAGCACAAGGCCAACGTTCAGACTGATCAGCATGAGCAGCGAGAGATCGCGGACGGACTTGGTGCGGAAAGAGTGCAAGGCCTGAGGAAGATACGCCAGCGTGCGGTGAAAGAAAGTGGCTAGTGGTCGGTGGCTAGAAAAAGCAGGTCCCCTTCGACTGCGCTCAGGGCAGGCTCTCCACTCGGACTACCGTCCTCGGTCGGGATGACAAATTATGAAAGAGCTAATTGCAGAGCTTTGTGAAGAGCGAACAACGAAGAGCGAACGGCGAAAAGCGAGCCCCTAGTTAATCCCAACCAACTGCTGTTTGGCCGCGTAGTGCGAGTCCACGTAGTCGTCCAGGATCTTGATGAACTCGGCGACGATGTGATCGCCCTTCAGCGTCAGCATGAGACGGCCGTCAACATACAGCGGCGCTTTGGGCTCCTCGAACGTTCCCGGCAGCGAGATACCGATGTTGGAGTGCTTCGAGTCGCCAGGGCCAGCCCTAGCGCTCGTTATTTCTCCGTACCGACTTCCAACGGTGTGCGGTCCCCCACTGACTCCAATCGGCTCAGAGCGGCGATGGGGCGCGCAAAAGGTATAGGAGCGTCTTTGCTGTAGGCGCGCAGCAAGTGATAAGTGATAAGCAGTTGAGTGAGGGCCAGGGGATCACTGTGCCGCACCTCAGTGCCATAGATGTAATCACCGAATTGGTCAGCACGTAACGGGCGCAGGTCGGGGAGATGCTTCCAGATGGTGTCCTCCAACTCCGCGGCATGTTCACGGCTTACATTGCCGTCGACCTCAAGGAAGTCCACGGGGCGGCCATTGTCGCGGCCGAGTACGAGACGCACGCCGCAAGCCCGACTCTGGTCGTGCTCGAACAGATAGCTCAGATCGGGATGGGGAATCGTCGGGCGCAGGACCAGCCGTACATTCAAGTGGCTGTCGGTCTGACCCGAGCCTGGCTCACCGTCGGGATAGAATTGAACCACGATGTCAGCCGATTCGCGCTGTGGGCGGATGAAATTGCGTGAGTCCGGCTCCCGCTTCTCCATTTCTATCAATACTTGCTCGACGGTATAGCCCCGTTTCGTCGTGTCGCGCTTGATCTTCCAAAGCCGCCTGAGGTCTTCGGGAGGATCGAGGAATACTTTGACGTCGTAGAACTGCCGCATGACGGAAGTGTGAAAGCCCAGCAGTCCTTCCACGATGACAAACTCGCGCGGCACCAGGTATTCAGGCCGCACCAGCATACCTGCACTGTGGTCATACACCGGCTTTAGCATGGGTTGGCCATAATGGGCGCGTTCCAGGTGTAGTTCCAGAATGTCGAGGTAATTGCAGTCAGGGCGCAAGGGAGTGATGTTCAGCCGCGCCCGCTCGGTGCGGTCGTACTTGTGATAATCATCGGCACAGATGTGGGTAACGCGGTCCTCGCCGAGCAGTTCCGTCAATCCGCGGGTAATCGTCGTTTTGCCGGCAGCACTGTCGCCCACGATGCCCAGCACTATTGGTCTTCGCTGTTTAGTCATGACGTTTCCTCCGGCTAGATACCTCCGCCGCCGTTCTCAACCGCTTTCGGGTGCTTCAGGCCCGGCCCCCTGGAACACCCGGCTTTGACGAACATCTTGCGCCGCGATGCGAACCAGTTGGTCTTTGGGAATGCAGCCTCCCTTTCCTACCAGCCGGCTGGCCTGGCGCAGCTTTACGCGGTCAATCGCATTGCGGACGCTGCGAGCGTTGGCAAAGAGAGGCTGCTTCCTCCGCAACGCGAGATACTCGACAAATGCCTGACGCGATTCGGCGTCGAAGGCATAGTTCTGCTGGCGTAGCATTGATTCGGCGATCGTGGCCAACTCCTCCAGCGTGTAATCGGGAAAGCTGATGTGGTGCGCCACGCGGGAGCGAAATCCGGGATTAAATTGAAAGAACGTTTCCATCCGATCTTGATAGCCGGCCAAGATGACGACCAGGTCCTCGCGCTGGTTCTCCATGGCCTGAAGTAACATCTCGATTGCTTCCTGCCCGTAGTCGCGCTCACTTTCGGCCCGATAGAGGTAATACGCCTCGTCGATAAAGAGGACGCCCCCCATCGCCTTCTTGAGCGTCTCTTTTGTCTTAGGGGCGGTGTGTCCTACATATTGACCCACCAGGTCGTCGCGGGTGGCCACCACCAAATGGCCGCGGCGCAGGTAGCCGAGGTGGTGCAAGATCTTCCCCATCCGCATTGCAACCGTCGTCTTCCCAGTGCCAGGATGCCCGGTAAAGGACATATGCAGAGTGGGACGCTCGCTGGCCAGTCCAACCTTCTCGCGTAAACGTGCTACGAGAAGCAGCGAAGCTAGCTCCCGGATGTAGGCTTTCACGGGTTTGAGCCCCACCAGTTCACGCTCCAGTTCATCCAGGATTTCCTCGAGATTGGAATCCCGATGAGCTGCGCTGACATCCACCAAGCTCTCCTGGGTTTCCGGGGGAATACTTGTGTCAGCGACTGAATCCGCATCTAGTCTTTGCATGGCGTTCTCGGGTTGCTATTGCTGCAGTAAGGGCTGCTTCTGCTAGCCCGCTAATTTGGCTTTGGAGCGGATCGTGTACTGTATCCGGCGATCCTGGGCCTCCGTGCGCTCCAAGTAGAAACCGGGTTCTTCTTGAGGCCGGTGCACGATAAAACTTAGCGTGGTTGTCTGCCGGCCCTTGGTGCGGTCATAGCCGTTCACCTTGATGTAATCCTCCGGGAAGGCCTTGCGACACTCAGCGAGCTGACGCATGGCGTCGTCCAAGTCTTTCCCATCAAACATCGGCAGTCCCCACATCTCCCAGTAAGCGTTGCGGGGATGGGGATCATCCGTGTGCTCGATGGAAAAGGCCCAGCCGTTATCGAAGCAATACCGCACCTCAGCTTCGATCTCCTCGTCCGTGAAATCGGGAAGATAAGAAAAAGTCCCTTGCGTGATTCGCATTTGTTCGTCTCCGTTCCGCGCCCAACTAAGGTGTAGCGGCGCTCTTGCGGGCTTGCTGCAGGCCGCCTCCAGGCACTAACAATCACACCGTGACCGTGGCTACTGCATCCGGCACATCGGTCGACTCGTAGTCAAAGGTAACGTCCTTCCATATTTCGAGCGCCTTGCGCAACTCAGGCGACCACCGGGCCGCCTTCGCCAGGATCTCCGGCCCTTCGTTAAGGAAGTCGCGGCCTTCGTTGCGGGCCTGGATGATGGCTTCTGTGGCCACGCGATTTGCCGTAGCTCCCTCAGCGATGCCATCCGGGTGCCCGATCGTTCCGCCTCCGAACTGGAGCACGACATCCTCTCCCAGATAGTGCAGCAACTGGTGCATCTGCCCGGCATGAATGCCTCCGGAAGCCACCGGCATGACCGCGGGCATCGACGCCCAGTCCTGCTCGAAGTACAGCCCTTGCGAGGGGTCGGCTTCCAGCTTGTTCGCTCGTAATGTGCTGTAGTACCCACGAATGGAATTGGGGTCGCCCTCCAGCTTTCCGACTACGGTGCCGGCGTGAATGTGGTCCACTCCCGCCAGCCGCATCCATTTGGAAATGACGCGGAAGTTCACTCCATGTGTCTTTTGCCGCGTGTAGGTGCCGTGGCCAGCCCGGTGCAGGTGCAGGATTACACCGTTGCGCCGTGCCCACTTGGACATCGACTGAATGGCGGTGTAGCCGATGGTCAGGTCAACCATCACAATCACGCTGCCCAGTTCCTTCGCGAAGTCAGCGCGTTCGTACATCTCCTCCATGGTTCCGGCAGTGACGTTCAGGTAATGTCCTTTGATTTCACCCGTGGCGGCCACCGCGCGGTTGACCGCCTCCATGCAGAACAGGTAGCGATCGCGCCAGCGCATGAAGGGTTGGCTATTGATATTTTCGTCGTCCTTGGTGAAGTCGAGCCCACCACGCAAGGCCTCGTAGACCACGCGGCCATAGTTTCGCGCGGAAAGGCCCAGCTTGGGTTTGACGGTCGCGCCCAGCAGCGGGCGCCCGAACTTATTCAGGTACTCCCGCTCCATCACGATGCCGTGAGGCGGGCCCTGAAAGGTCTTGGTGTAGTGCGGCGGGATACGCATGTCTTCCAGGCGTAAAGACTTCAACGCTTTGAAGCCGAAAACGTTGCCAATGATCGACGATGTCAGGTTGGCGATTGAGCTCTCCTCGAAAAGGTCGATATCATAGGCGATGTAGGCGATGTATTGATCAGTGCCGGGGACGGGATCGACCCGATAACATTTCGCTTGATAATGCTCATAGGGGGTAAGGCGATCCGTCCAGACCACCGTCCAGGTGGCCGTGGAAGACTCGCCCGCGACCGCTGCCGAGGCTTCGATGGGTTCGACGCCCGCCTGCGGCACCAGGCGGAACGCGCACAGAATATCTGTATTTTTCGGCTCGTAGTCGGCGTTGTAATAACCCATCTCCGCGTACGGCGTAATCCCCGCCGTCCAACGGCTCTTCTTCTCGAATGAGGTTTTGTTAGCAGCCATTTCCATCTCCTTCGGGAACGACGAAGGTCTTTCCCGGCAATGCCTGTTTTGGCGCCCGGTGAAGGTAAGAAACCACAACCACAGGTGGGTTATAGGGTGAGAGCGAGGGTCCTAATTCCGGGTGCCCAACCACAGCTCAAAGTTTGAACCACTGGCGAAAACTTGTCAGTGACGTGTGGCTCATGGGCGTGTGACAATCGCCGGGGGCGGAGTCAAACGGCCTGCAACCGAAGGTAGCGGTGCGGGGTAATTTGCTGAGTTTAGCCGGACGATGGCAAGGGTGGGGATAGTGGTTGGTGGATTGTCAATGGCAGGGTTGAAGAATCGTGCAGGAATCGGGGTGTTTCGACTTCGGCGACGCGGGCTTCGCCTTCGCTCAGCATTACAACTGGTTTTGGCGAAGGGCGAAAAAGCGAACCGCAGATCCCTCCGCTCGGACCAAAGTCCTCGGTCGGGATGACAAATCTAAGGAAGAGAACGAACGCTGACGAAGGGCGAAGAGCGAACGGGCGAAGAGCGATGCGCTAATTGATCCCGACCAACTGCTGCTTGGCGGCGTAGTGCGAGTCCACGTAGTCGTCGAGGATCTTGATGAATTCGGCGACGATGTGGTCGCCCTTCAGCGTCAGCATGAGGCGGCCGTCAACATACACTGGCGCTTTCGGCTCCTCGAAGGTCCCGGGCAGCGAGATACCGATGTTGGAGTGCTTAGACTCGCCGGGGCCGTTGACGATGCAGCCCATGACGGCGACCTTCATCTCTTCGACGCCGGCGTAGCGCGTCTTCCAGACCGGCATTTGCTCGCGCAGGTAGGTTTGGATTTGTTCCGCCATCTCCTGGAAGAAGGTGCTGGTGGTGCGTCCGCAGCCGGGGCAAGCAGTGACTTGCGGGGTGAAGCTGCGGATGCCGATGGATTGCAGAATCTGTTGCGCGACCGTGACCTCTTCGGTGCGGTCGCCGTTGGGCGCGGGGGTGAGCGAAACGCGGATGGTGTCGCCGATGCCTTCCTGCATCAGGACGGCGAGCGCGGCGGTGCTGGCGACGACGCCTTTGGCGCCCATGCCGGCTTCGGTGAGTCCCAGATGCAGCGGGTACTCGCAACGACGGGCCAGCTCGCGGTAAACGTCGATGAGGTCCTGCACGCCGCTGACTTTCGCGCTGAGGATGATCTGCTCCTTGCGCAGACCGTACTTTACGGCGATATCGGCCGAGCGCAGCGCGCTTTGCACCATGGCTTCCATGGTCACGTCGCGGGCGTCCTTGGGATCGTCAAGCTTGGAGTTCTCGTCCATGAGGCGGGTCAGCAGGGCCTGGTCGAGTGAGCCCCAGTTGACGCCGATGCGTACCGGCTTGTCGTTGGCGACGGCCACTTCGATCATGGTGCCGAAGTTGTCGTCGTCCTTTTTGCCGATGGAGACGTTGCCGGGATTGATGCGGTACTTGGCCAGCGCGCGCGCGCACTCGGGATACTTCTTGAGCAGGATGTGGCCGTTGTAGTGGAAGTCGCCGATGATGGGAACGGGAGTGCCGAGGCGGTCGAGGCCGTCCACGACGTGCGGTAGGGCAGCCGCGGCGGCATCATTGTTGACCGTGACGCGCACCAGCTCCGAACCGGCACGGGCCAATGCGGCACACTGCCGGATGGTGCCATCAATGTCGGCAGTGTCGGTGTTGGTCATGGACTGCACCACAATTGGTGCATCGCTGCCGACGCGGACTCCGCCTACGATGGCGGTATAAGTCTTTCTGCGCTGAATTTGGGCCATACAGGGTGTAGAAAAAGTGTACCACGCAGGGGAAGAGGTCATCGCCGGATGCGCAAATTCGTGGTAGCGGAATCAGTTTCAGAACATCTAACCAATTGGAACTGTGGGCCGTCCAAGACGGAAAGCATAGTGGGAGACTTTGGCGGGTCGATTCGGCAGTGGACTTTACGCCTAAGACGCAGGAAAATAAAAGGGTAACGAGACAACAATCGAGATCGATTTGGGTTTATAACTAGGCTTGGGGTTAGGGCGGCATGCGTCCGTGTTGCCGCGGGTCTTTTGGTTTTTCGCCCCGGAAGGTGTACATCATGCGTTCGGTATTTTACTCCGTCTCTTGTGCGGTCCTCGCGCTCATGCTGGTTGCGGCCGGCCAGGCCCAGAATACGAGTTCAAGCAACCCGAGTAGTGCGAGCCCGAACGCCGCGAGTCCAAGCGGGGCGAGTCCAAGTCAAGGCCAGGACACGGGCCAGGGTCAATATGCTCCGGACAAGCCTGACAAGGCCGCTCCCACTCCGGGCAATATGAACAACATTGACGCGATCGGCAACCGCAATGTCGGTTGCAACAAAGGCGTAGGCAACTGGTACTCGCTGGACAAGCAAGTTGCGATGGGGCGGCAGTATTCGATGTATGTGGAGAAGAGCGCCAAGCTGGTCAGCGATCCGGTGGTCACGGAGTATGTGAACCGCATTGGGCAGAACCTGGTGCGGAACTCGGACGCGAAGGTGCCGTTCACCATCAAAGTGATTGACACCGACGAGCTCAATGCGTTCGCTCTACCGGGCGGGTTTTTCTATGTGAATTCGGGTCTGATCCTGGCAGCCGACAACGAGGCCGAGCTGGCCGGCGTGATGGCGCATGAGATCGCACACGTCGCTGCCTGCCACGTGGCCCGCGAGCAGACGCGCGGCAACATCGTGAACCTGGCGAGCATCGCGCTGATTTTCGTGCCTGGTGGCTGGGGTGTGTACGAAGCCGAGCAGGCCGCTTTGGGTATCGGCGTGCCGCTCACCTTCATGAAGTTCTCGCGCAACTTCGAGAGCGAAGCCGATTTCCTCGGCATGGAATACATGTATAAGGCGGGTTACGATCCGCAATCGTTTATCTCGTTCTTCGAGAAGATCGAGGCGCAGGAGAAGAAGAAGCCGGGAGCAGTGGCCAAGGCATTCTCCTCGCATCCCATGACGCCGGACCGGGTTGCGCACGCGCAGCAGGAGTTGAAGACGGTGCTTCCGGCGCGGCCTGAGTACGTCGTGGACACCTCGGAGTTTGAGCAGGTGAAAGGCCGCCTGGCGTCGATCGAGAACCGTCACAAGGTGCAGAGCGATACGGACAACAAAGACCGTCCAACGTTGCGTCGCGCTACGGCTGATAATCCGCAGGGGACCGATGGAAGCAGCGGAAGTGGCAGCAGCGGCAGTAGCGGAAGCGGCACGCAGAATGACGACGATCGCCCGACGCTGAAGCGTAATGACGGTTCGGGTCAGTCGTAAGCGCGATTTCGTATTTCTTAAAAAAAGCAGGCTCCCGCGAGGCGGGGGCCTTTGTTGTTTTTGTGGGAATATAGCTTCCATTCTGCGCGAGGCGCACGAATCGTTTTCCGGCCTGTCGATTTCGGAGGTTTCCAACGTCGTATTGGTGAAGGGAAGAGACACATGTCAGCGACGCAGCAAGACTTCACCACGATGCTCCCACAGGACCTCACAAGACACCGGCGAATAGGCCCGGACTCGAAGGCCGCCGACGTACAGTTGTTAGACGCAGGGCGGTTGGCACTCCGTGAACTGGAGGACGTCCGGCGTGTAAGTGCGCGGCTGTTCCCGCGTGCTCTGCCGCAGCTCTCAAGTCTGGCGTATGCAGCCGTTTGCATCGAGGCCCGCGACGCGGGTGGAGATTTCTACGACTTCTTCGACCGGGGTGCGCATCGGCTGGGTTTCGCGATCGGCGATGTTTCCGGTAAGGGGATGGCGTCGGCCCTGGTGAGAGCGACCCTCCAAGCCAGCTTGCGAACGGTGTGCATGATGGGTGTGGACGATTTCGAGCGGTCGCTGGCGCTGGTGAATCGGCTGCTATTCGAGAGTACTCCCGAACCGATGTACGCCACCCTGTTTTTCGCGGATTACGATGAGAACACGCGGCGCCTGCACTACGTGAACTGCGGCCATCCTGCGCCCCTGCTCTATCGTCATAATAGTGTTTCGCGGCTGGATACGACCTCGCAGGTGCTGGGGCTGTTTAGCGATTGGAGGGGCTCGATTGGCGAGGTCCAACTCTGGTCAAATGACACGCTGCTGGTGTACACCGACGGCATCACCGAGGCAACGGACGACACGGGGGAAGAGTTTGGTGAGGGCAGGCTGCTTGCGATGTTGGGCGCGCATAGCGGGCCGCTCTCCGCCTTCCTTCAACGATGTGTCCAGGAAGTTTGCCGGTTCGGAGCGCGCGATCAGCGCGACGATCTTACTCTGATGGCTTTACGGGTCCTCGAAGTTTGAGCGAAAATTTCTCGATGTCGATTGTCGATTTCCCGCCAGTCGCACGTCGTACGTACAGGAGGACGAAAACCATGCAATATCTGTTGTTGATTTACGGGGACGAAGAGCGCTGGACAAAGATGAACGAAGCTGAGATGAGTGCCGGGATCGCTGAGTACCAGGCGTTTGGTAAGGAGTTTGCCGGCGCCATCCTGGGAAGCAACGCACTGCAGCACACGGACACAGCGCGCACGGTGCGCGTACGCAATGGCAAGCGGCTGGATACCGACGGGCCTTTCGCTGAGACCAAGGAGCACCTCGGCGGCTACTATCTGGTGGAGGCGCCGAACATTGACGAGGCGGCCGTCATCGCTGCCAGGATTCCCGGCGCGCGGTACGGCTCCGTTGAAGTACGGCCCATCATGACGTTTTCGTAGCGCTTTGATTGGGGCCGACCGTCATACGCATAGGAGGACGAAAGCCATGGAATATCTGCTCCTGATTTACGCGGAAGAGAAGGGCGGGGCAACCCTAGACGAAGCCACGCAGCACGCCGAGTTTGGCAAATGCATTGCGTTCGGCGAAAAGTTTGCAGAACGCATCAAGGGCAGCAACTCGCTCCAGCCAACGACCGCGGCCACTACTGTGCGGCTTCGTAACGGGAAGCGGTTGATTACCGATGGACCGTTCGCCGAAACCAAGGAGCAACTTGCGGGCTATTATCTGGTGGAGGCGGCCGATCTCGACGAGGCGATTGCCATGGCGGAGAAGAACCCAGTCGCGCCTCATGGCTCGATCGAAGTGCGGCCCATTAGGAAACTAAAGTAGCCGCACTTACCCCAGCGTGATCCTGGGGGGATCGCCGATCGTTCGAACTCTGCTGAAGAAAATTCAATTTCGGGGGCTAACCATGCGTTACATGATGCTGATTTATACGAATGAAACGGACGCCGCATCCATCGAGGAGATGAAGGAAGTCTCCGCGGCACACTGGGCGGTCATGGATGAGACTACGCAGCGCGGTATTCTCTGTGGCGCTGACCCGTTAGAGCCGACGTCCACCGCAACCACCGTCCGGGTGCAGAACGGCCAAGTGCTGGTGACGGACGGGCCTTTTGCGGAGACCAAGGAGCAGCTCGCGGGGTATTACATCCTGGACTGCAAAGACGTTGATGAAGCACTCGAATGGGCGGCGAAGATCCCCACCGCATGCGGCGGCCGTAGTGGTTGCGTGGAGGTGCGTCCCATCCACGAGATCCGCAAGCCGGCTTGGGAGTCCAAGGCCGCCTCCTACGCCAAGGCATAGATGGATGAGCTTCGCACCGCGGCCGACGGCATTTTTCGACGCGAGTCGGGAAAGATTATCGCCGGCCTGATCAGAGTTTCTGGGTCCTTCGATCTTGCCGAGGAGGCGATGCAGGACGCATTCGCCGCCGCGCTGACGCACTGGATCAGCGGCATCCCGGAAAATCCGGCCGCCTGGATCACGACGACGGCCCGGCGCAAGCTCATCGACTATGCCCGGCGTGAGCGTACCCGGCGCGACAAGCAGGACCAGATCCTGTATGAGACTGAAACCGCAACCGGTGGAGCAGATCCGATCGGAGATTCCGAGATGGACTTCCCCGACGATCGATTGCGCCTGATCTTTACCTGTTGTCACCCGGCATTGAACGTTGAGGCGCAGGTGGCTCTCACTCTACGAACGCTGGGTGGGCTAACCACGCCCGAAATCGCGCGGGCGTTTCTACTACCGGAACCCACGCTGGCGCAACGGCTCGTCAGGGCGAAGCGCAAGATACAGGGTGCGCGGATTCCCTACGAGGTACCGCCACAGCATGAACTACCGGAACGTCTGGCGTCTGTCCAGGCGGTCATTTATCTGGTTTTCAATGAAGGCTACACCGCGACCGCCGGCGACAGTCTCATTCGGCGCGAGCTATGCGCCGAGGCAATCCGGCTGGCACGCACCCTATGCGAGTTGATGCCCAACCAGCCCGAGACCCTTGGCCTGTTAGCGCTGATGCTGTTGCACGATTCCCGGCGCGATGCACGCGTGAATGTCGCTGGGGAGTTGGTTGTGCTGGAAGAACAGGACCGGTCGCTATGGCATCGCCGGCAGATCGACGAAGGCCTGAAGCTGGTAGAGCAGGCATTGCGCCTTGGCCGACCCGGGCCTTATCAACTGCAGGCTGCTATTGCGGCGCTGCATGCGGAAGCTAAGACCCCTAATGACACCGACTGGAAGCAGATAGCGGCGCTCTACCGGGAACTGGCAAGAGTGGATGGCTCGCCGGTGGTTTTTCTGAATCATGCTGTCGCCGTCGCCATGAGCGAAGGATTCGACAAGGGCTTGGCCCTGATCGAGGAGTTGGGATCGTCCGGCGATCTGGAATCGTACCATCTTTATCACGCCGCTCGGGCTGACCTGCTCCGCCGGCTCGGCAGTTGGAACAGCGCGCTGGCAGCCTACGAGCGAGCCCTTTCGCTCACCAGCAACGCAGTCGAGCGACGCTACTTACGCCGTCGCATAGGGGAATTGCAGCACCGCTCCGCATCCTGGTCCGACGTAAGTGAATAGGCAATTTTGAGAAACCGCCGCGCGTCTTAAGGCAGCCGTTGCGCCAAACCCGGCACGGCCTTCAGCAGGTCGTTGTAGATAACGACCACGAAGAACAACAGTATGAATACAAGGGCCGTCTGATAGATGCGCTCCTTAATGCGGATGCTGATGTCGCGCCGCATGACCGACTCAATGATGAGTTCCAGAAGTCTGCCACCGTCCAGGATGGGGATGGGCAGAAGGTTGAAGACGCCGAGGTTGAGGCTGATCATTGCCATCAGGCCAAGCAAGGGTGTCCATCCCGGCTGACGCGCGGCGTCACCGGAAGCACGCGCAATACCGATCGGTCCTTCCATCTGCTTGATGGAGACCTTGCGCTGGAGCATCTTTTGCACCAGGTCCACGATCAGGAGCGAATATTTCTTGTTCTCTTCCAGGGAACGATTCAGCGCCTGCGCGAAGGGCAGCTTGTCCACACGGACGGGCTCGGAGCGGAAGCCGAGCCGATAGGTTTTCTGCCCGTTATCCTCGGTCAGTACGGGTGTCACTTGCAGATTCAGCTTCTGCCCGCCGCGAACCAAGCTGACGTCCACGGGCTTGCTGCCATTCTGCTGCAGCAGGTGGATCACGGAAAATAGCGAGCGCATCGGCGTGCCGTTAACGGCCACGATGTCGTCGCCGACCTTCAGGCCTGATTTGGCCGCGGGCATGTCGGGGTCAAGCTCGGTCACAGTGATGGGCTGGTCGGGTAGCCATCCTGCGACGCTGTTCTGGTCACTGGCATCGGTCTGGGGCTGGACCTGCTTCTCAAAGACCTGGTTCCCGCGTTGGATGGCGACGTCAAGCGGCTGCTTGGAGTTGACCATCACTTTCAGCATCACGTCTTCCCAAGTCGGGTTCTGGGTACCGTCGATACGTGCGATGCGGTCGCCCTGCTCGACGCCGGCTTTGGCCGCGGGCGAATTCTCCAGTACCCAACCAATGACCGCAGGCGCATCCAGGAACACGGGGTGCTCGTAATGCACCATGAAAACGCCGGTGAGAAGAGCGACGGCCAGGAGGATGTTCATGGCCGGTCCAGCGATCGTAATCACAAAGCGCTGCCAGCGCGGGTGCGACATGAACTCTTCGGGCGCGCCACTGCGCGACTCCAGCGGGTTCTCGCCCGCCATCTTCACATAGCCGCCGAGCAGCAGCGCGCTGATGCGGTAGTCGGTGTCGCCGCGCCGGAAGCCGATCAGACGTTTGCCGAAGCCGATGGAGAATACGTCGACGCCGACGCCAAACCATTTAGCGGCGGCAAAGTGACCGAGCTCGTGCACAAAAACCATGACGCCGAGCACGACGGCCATCGAAACCACCGCAATCAAGAACGATTCCATATACCTCTTTTACTGGGGAGCTACTTGTACCGGGTCACCGAAGGCGTTTGGGCAACTTTCGCTCTGATGTCGCCGTGCTGGACGCGGTCGCGGGCCCTGCGGCGGGCATCAGCGTCCATACTCAGCACCTCGCATATAGATTCGGGAATGCGGCCTGCCGTTTCAGTAACAACGGCTTCTATTGTAGCCGGAATTTCCGGAAATCCAATACTACCTTCGAGGAAGGCGGCCACCGCGACCTCGTCGGCCGCATTTAAGGCGATCGTCTTGGCTCCTCCCGCTTCGACTGCTTGGTATGCCAAACGTAAGCAGGGAAATTTGTCAAAGTCGGGCGGGCTGAAATCCAGGCGCCGCAACTCCCGCACCGGGAAACGCAGGTCTGACTCAACGCGGTCAGGATAGGTGAGCGCATAAAGA
>Ga0209656_10002027_pt1 | contig 13212 bp, 14 predicted proteins | sample BogFormECP12_OM2_FD_188239 | JGI IMG/M metagenome (GOLD analysis project Ga0209656, IMG submission 188239) | Bog forest soil microbial communities from Calvert Island, British Columbia, Canada - ECP12_OM2 (SPAdes) (version 2) | ecosystem: Environmental > Aquatic > Freshwater > Wetlands > Bog ... | reverse complement strand
ATAAGGGAGTCGAGCTTGATTGCCTCCAGGAACGCCTTGATCTCATTTTGTTCAAAGACCGGCGTGTGCGCGCTTTCTCTTTCCAGGCGTGGCGGCTTGGCCCTCGCGGCCGGATTAATGTCGACCACACCCTTCTCAAGCAGGTGATCGAACAGAAGCCGAACGGCGGCCAAGTGCTGCCGTTGGGTAGCGACGGAACCGGTGTGCCGCTTTAGCCACAGGCCAAAATGATAGGGCTTCACCCGATAAAGATCGAGCTTGTACTCAGAGCAAAAGGCAAAGAATGACCGCCAGGCGGTCTTGTAGGCGCTCCTGGTGCTTTTGTTTCTGATACGGCCCTCCAAAATGTTAAGGAGTGTTTCAGCGGTTTTTACCCGCTTGGATTCAGACGTGCCCGGGAGCAAATAACCCGCCGTAAAAGCGACGTCCGCAACATCTCTATTTCCCGTGTCTGGACCTTCGATCATGAAGAAGACCTTTTAACACGAAAAACACGAAAATGCCTGTTAAAATAGTGGCATTAGGATCTTTCGGAAGTGCGATTTGACCGCCTGTGCAGCAAAGGACCTAAGGCGCCGTGACCCAGTTATAAGTGGGGCATTTCTATTCGCATCGCCTGTCAGAGATTTTCAACTAACTTACTAGCGAGACCGCGAGACCAACGAGTTGTAGTGTGTTTTAGGTAGCGCTGGGAATGACGTCGGCTGGGCTAAGCGGCTTCGCTGACCAGAGTCCTCGAAAATGAAAACAATGCAATACGGCCCCGGCTACTACAAGAACACCCGCTCAAAGCAGTATCATAAAGCGGCAAAGAGACAAGCGGGACTGCGCACCGAGACGGCCATTAGCAACGATTATGACTTCGGTGTTGGCCGTCGTCTATGCAACCTACCCGCCTTACGGCGGATCGGCTTTGGAGTTAATCGCCCGCATACTGGAAATAGAAAAACTAACTCACGACTTTGGTATAGGGCAGCAAAGCTTTCAACAACTGCAACGCGTCTCAGCGCTGCATTTTGGTGACCCAAGAGTCCGGGCCCTCATTGCCGTGCAGGCGATCTTCAGCCTTCAAACCCAGGGGTTCCGGAACAAAGACCTGCGACGATTACTTGCGCAGGCTCTCGGCTTAAAGAATCAGCAGATCACGCAAGGTGAAATGAGCTACGACCTGCAACGGCTACGTCTCCACGGATTTAATCGAACGAAGCGCCGACGCACACCGGCTACGAACTTTCTGCACTCGGACGAAGGACGGGGCTGTTCTATTCGAGTGCCTTCAACCGCGTAGTCCGCCCTAGCCTCTCCCAAATTGCACATCCCAACTTCCCCGCGGAAAGCTCCAACCTCACAGCCGCGTTCTATCATCTCGAAGTCCAGCTTACCAACTACTTCGCGGGGAAGAAAACCGCTTGAAAAAACTTGATTCATCGACATCGACTCCCAGCTTTCAAGGACTCTAAAGGTTTCCGCTAGCTCGGTTTGCACCAGGAAATAATTTTGTCCTCGTGTTTGAAGAGTTGATATTTTGTGACGATGATCGCCTAGATGTGCACATTACGGACATATTCGATGGTACAAAACCGCTTACAGGATTTTCAGCGAACCGTCGCCGTGGGCCAATTTCAGCCCGCCTTGGAATCTTTTAGGGTCGGGGTCGGTCCTTGACCTTAAAATTCGAGGAAAGACGCGGCGCTCGCCTTTGGGATCGTCAAGCTTGCGGCTGACGAGGAAATGGGTCAGAAAAAGCGAAGCAAATGTCATCCTGTCTTAGTCCGCTTCTGGCGGACGGCTTAATATCGATGATTTCTAGTTTCTCTTTACTCATCTCAAGAATCTGTCAAAGCCCACTTTGCAAGTGGCTTGTTCCAAGGCCGTTACATTTGCAGCTACCCGCGAACTAGGCGGACCTCTCCCGCTAACCTGCTAATTTTACCCCTCAACCTGCTTCGCAACTCCCGTGATTCAGGCGGATTCTCCCGCTGAAGGGGGCGGTTTTTCCCGAAAACACGCTTGGACCCGTGGAAGGTAGCGAGCCCGCCAATAGGATCCAAACCGTGAAATAGGCGGACAATTCCCGCGAATATGTGCCAATATAGCAGAGATGCGAGTGACAAAGGCGGTCGGAGGAGAAACCGCGTTGCCGGCCACTCTGAGTCAAAGGATGAATTATGCCCGCGAAAGAGGCGGACAATCGAGTGAGCCCCGCCGATTCGCCAGAGAATAGCCGCTAAAGAGGCGGACCGTTGGCCGTAAATCAGGCGGCTTTGTTTGTTGCCCGCTAAAGAGGCGGACAATTCCCGCGCGCTGGAATGCCGCCAAAATCGCAACCCTTCCGAACGCCTGATGGAATCGAGTGAGAGCGCCCGCAGTCCTAGCGGTTCCGAATGAGCGGACGAATTATCCCTTTATATAGGCGGACAAGATCCCGCGAAAAAGGCGGACAATGGTCGGTGGCCGCTAAAGAGGCGGACAATTCCAGTGCGCTGAACCGCTCCAAGATAATAGCACCCGGTCGCAACGGCCGATGCCTCTCCTTGAGACCATCCTCACCCCCCCCGTGGGCGGTTCCGAATGGGCGGACGAATTATCCTTTTATATAGGCGGACAAAATCCCGCGAAAAAGGCGGACAATAGTTGTTGGCCGCTAGAGAGGCGGACGATTCCCGCGCGCTGAACTCTGCTCCAAAACAATAGCAGCCGGTGCCAACGGCTGATGCCTCCCCTTGAGACCATCCTCACCCTTGGACAGTTCCGAGTGGGCCGGCGAATTATCCCTTCATATAGGCGGACAAAATCCCGCTAAATAGGCGAACAAGGGCTTTGGCCCGCTAAATAGGCGGACAATTCCAATTTTGGAATGCAAAATAGCAGCCGATTTGATGTTGCCCCAGGGAGACCGCCTCACCGCTGGGCCACTCCGAGTGAGAGGTTCAATGTTGCCTCTAAATAGGCGGACAAAATGCACTCTACCTCTGAGCATGCCGGACAGTCTCCCGCGCGGAATACGCCAAAAATAGCAGAGATCAGCACGCATGATGTTGCCCGCTCAGGACACCGCCCCCCACCCTGCCGACTCCTAGAGTCAAAGGCTGACTTATCCCTCTGAAAGGCGGACAATTACACTCTTCCCGCTAAATATGCGTACAAAGCTAGAGCGGCAAATTCAAACACCGTAATGTTTTGCCCAAGGAGGATGCTCCACCCCACCCTCCATTCCGCGAGTGAAGGGTGGAATTAAAGCCGACCGAACAGGCGGACAAATTACCGCAAAACAGGCGGACGCAGTTTCTGTCCGCTAAAGAGGCGGACGATTGCGCTTCCCCGCCGGACAGGCGGACAGATCTTGTCCCCGTTAAATAGGCGGACAACTTATTTCGGAGCCAAATGAAAACTGGTTAGGTGGTCATTTCGTAGTTTGCAAGAGACCGTAAGAATTCTTCTGCATGCGCTAACTTTGTTGCCGCCTTTGGGTTTGTTTCGGCCGCGCGTTCAAGCTGTTTTGATTCGCGAGAAAAACCGTCGAGGGCCGCGAGTAAACGCTCTTCCAGGGCGGCCGCAAAGTATCTGTCGACGGCCTTGATGCCTTTGCGATCGCGCAACTTCGCTGTCACTTCAGATAGAAAATCCCTAAAATTTGCTTCCGGAACGATGATGTGCAGGTCTAGTAGACGGGAAGCAGCGGTTTTGATGGCGCGTTCGATCGCTTTCCGCTCCTGAGGACTTGCGCCCGACTCAGACGGCGACAGGGCATCGATCACGGTCCGAACGGCGGCATGCTGAGGACTTTGCAGGATTGCTTTTACACTGCTCAGTAAACCGAGCGGCCTGCCACCATCCTCCAGGTCGATTTCGTCGGCCGCCGTTGGGAACGCCTCCTGCCCATTAAGTTCAAAGACTAGGGCATCCTCGTCGCTCAAATCGTAGGATCTCAAGATCCCCATACCCTTGACTAGGCCTGCGATCTTATCGATCTCCTTCAAGACCCGGCCTCGTTCGCCGTGTTTGATTTTGTCCTTCATTCGAAGGAGGTAAGCCAGGTCGGTCAGAGATATAATCAGCCGCCAGTCGCTTTCGGGATTGTGGCCCTTCTTTCGACGCCGCATCTCGCCATCGCTGTAGATGTAATTCAAGAAATTATGGATGCTGTCTGGCAGACGTTTATGGTTGTTGGCGAGTTTCAAGCGCTGATCGAGGTCTCGCGGCCGCTTGAAATAGTGCTGGTGGACCTGGTCAAAAAATAGTTCGTCACACTCAATCTCGATTACCCGCAAATTGTCGATAGCATCCAGAAGAATGCCGTTCATCAACTGGTCAGCCTCTTTGTCCTCGACGTCCAAATACCCGGACGAAACTTTTATCAAGTTTGTAATTCTTTGGACTATGTCCCATCTCTCTTTCTCGTTCCGGCGCTTGTAGGAGATCAACATCGGTTGGGCAGCTAACGACGCCAATGCCTGCATCGCCTGTCGCTTTTGGCGTTGAGCATATTGTGGAGTCCCTCGCTTTGAATGTTCGTGCTTGATAACGCCGTAAGCGTCGTACCAATGTTCAGGGAAGAGGCGTATTGTCTTTTCACGGTATCCGTGCAGTGTGAGCAGCTTCAAGATGCCGTTTAACGCCTGGTGCTCGGCGGAGCTTAGATCTGCGCCGATAGCCCGGATGTTTCGCTGAACAACTTGTTCACTTATTTCTCCTGGAAACTTGAAAGCTGGCACCTGCTCAAGAATGACTGGTTTAGCGGAAACGGTTGGCCGGCCCAGTATCTGGTTGGTTAGATGCTGCCCCTGTTTGATGAACATCGGGATATCCAATGGCTCCGGCTTCAAGACCCGGCGACCACGGCGGCGCGGTCTTCGCATATCAAGGAGGCCCAACTCCGCTTGAATCGCCTCCGGACCAGGCGCATCGGCGACTAGCGCATATAATGCTTCCTCTCCCAGCGGAGGAGGCTGAAAAAATATTTGGATCCGGGATCTCGCGGAGGTTCCGATGTAGTTTACAATGCTTCTCTTTTCGAGATCGCGGAAAGTACGCTGTTCGTACCCGTCAAGCGCGGTGCCGTCTTCCCTGCAGGGCGCGAGAGATAGTTCGTCTGTGCCGCGCCTCGAGATATGGAAGGTTTTCCAAGTCCTCAAAATGGGATCGTATTCGGTGAAGAGTTCACTGACAAAGAAAACCCTCTCGCGGCTGGAGCCAAAGCTGACGAGGCTCTTGCCGTTATGCAAAGGGCCCGGCTCACCTTCGTAAAACTCCGCGACAATTTCTTCGAGACAATCGTCACGGAAGCAAGTCAGATCCGGCGGAGTCCCCTGCCCTCCGATAGCCAGCCAGCGATTCGCACGAAGCGTTCCAAGGAGCATGTCTGAGGGCGATTGGGTTCCGACGAGAGGCATAAGTCACAAAATCAGCCCGGATCTCCGTTTGGCGCGCGCGTGGAAAAAGCGGCGTACAGTTCATCGAGCTTCCCAGTGAGGAACGAACCGAATTTGGGAGCGAGCTTCTCGTCGATGATGAACTTCGTTTTAGCCTTGGCGCGTTCGATTTTCACGACAGGGCGACCGCTAGGGTCGTGCCAGGTCAAACCATCGGGCTTCGTTGTTGTTCTCGAGGACAGAGCTGTAAATAGCCTTGTGAATCGCGCGTCGGTATCTCCCGCGCGAAAGCCAGGATCCGCAAGCAGCTTATCGACGATTGAACGGGAGTCCGCGCCTTCGAGCAGCAACTGCGTGAGAGCCATCCATCGGGGCCGACCCGCCTTTGGCGCTGGCCCGATAGCGTAAACCACATCGTCGGGAATCGCCCGAGCAACGGCAAGAAGGCGCACTATCTCGGTCTCGTGCACCGACAGCGCCGCAATTAGCGTGGTTCGATCGAATCCTGCTTCTTCAAGATTCCGCGCGAAAAGTGCGCGCTCGATGAATGATAAATCGCGGCGCTCAGTGTTCTCTTTACCCTGCGCAATGACGACTTCGGTATTGGTCATCTCGCGAACTACCGCTCGGACCTTCCGGCGGAGCACTATGGCGGCGCGCAGGCGACGGTGTCCGTATGCGATCTGGTAACGGCCAGGCATTTCTGGATGTGGCCTCACGAGAATGGGAACCTGCTGGCCATGAGAGTTTATACTCTTTACTAGATTTCGGAACGCTTCGTCGTCGGCCTGCGAGATGCGATCTAATACCAGGGAAGGCTCGATTATCTCCGGTTCGAGTTCGATGACGTTAGTTCCGCTGGTGAGCTGAGCACGCAGCGCGCGCCCGTTTTCAGCCTCCGCGGAAAGCTGTTGGAGGGAAAGCCCCATGACCCTGACCGCGCCCGACCCGGTCCGTTCGGCATGTGCGGTCTCAGTTGGCGGAGCGCCAGTCTCAAGCGTCGGAGCGACAGGTTTCGTTGGATTGAGAAGCTCGCGAAGTGTTTCTTTGCGACTCATAAACGTTGGCGGCCCCAGGCGTGCTTGATGAGGTCTTCGATCTCGCCATTGACCGCGTCCAGGGCTTCCAGAGCGCGATCGTATGTTCCTCGTGAGAAGTTCTCCCGGCCCACTTCATAAAGGGTCTGTTTTGTGAGTCCGGCATCCGAAACGGCCGTCGATTTAACCATCGGATGCGTCAAGACCCGCTCGCCGAAGAGCGATCGGAGAAAGGCCGCTATCTGCGTTTGTGGGCCATCGTTGGGCTCGTACCGGGTAATAAGGTATCGGAAGAAATCAAACCGCAGGTCGCCGCCGGCCTCTCGCACCACGTTCAGTAAATCGCTAGTCATAAAAAGAAACTGGCTCATGCTTGCAACATCGAGCATTTGCGGATGAATGGTTACGAGTACCGAGGTAGCGGCGCACAGCGCGCCGAGTGTCAGAAAGCCAAGCTGGGGCGGACAATCAATAATGATGACGTCGTAAGCGTCCTTTACCGTTGTGAGAGTCGCGGCAACGCGAGCAAAAAACATCCCCTCCCCTGCCGCTCCTCCATCCGCTAACACTTTAGGGGTCGTATGTTCAAACTCATGAAGCTCGAGATTCGCGGGCACGATATCAAGGCCGGGGAAGTAATTCGTGCGGATGATCTCGCTTAGCGGACGACGCTCGGTGTCGTATCGGATTGCTCCATAAAGGGTTTCATTGGTTTTAACATCAAACTCTGGCTGGTAGCCGAATAAGGCCGAGAGACTGGCTTGTGGATCAAGGTCTATCGCGAGAACGCGGTAGCCATGCAGGGCCAAGTATTGCGCCAGATGAGCGCTCGTCGTCGTCTTGCCGGATCCTCCTTTGAAGTTAGTGACAGCGATTACCTGCAGATGTTCGGCGCCTAGGCGATGGGGCACGTAGGATCGGCCTTTGCCGCCGGGGTGCGATGTCCCGAGGTGGCGGCGTAGCTCGTTGATCTGGTCTAGAGTGTATAGCCGCCGGCCGCCGGCCCCAGTATTAGCCTTGGGCCCCTCCCCCGCTAACGAGATTTGGCGAAGATATGAGTCGGAGACGCCAATCAGACGAGCTGCCTCGCCGCTTGTAAAACGGCGCAACTGTTTTTGAGAGGCAGGCGGGAAAATCCGCTCTCGCAGGGCCTGAAGCTGATTGCTCAAGATCGAAGCATCCGATGCAATCAGCGTGTCAATAGGTGTCTGGTTTAGTGAGTGTTCTTTTAGTAGCGTTGCCACGATGTATTCCGCCTATAACGCAGGAACGCGATATGTGAGCAGAATGTTGCGATGAGACATAAAAAGAGGATCTACGGTCAAGAACAAAAGTTTCGATTTTCGCCGTATTTAACGTTTTTTTGGCGTTGGGAAAACAGGGCGCAACGGCCCAAGCGCCGAAAAGTGTTCAAAGGAACACTATTCTGGAAAATCCGAATTGTTAGGTTAAACCAACAATTTCGGTAAAGCGCAGGTTGAGTTGCATGCCAAGCCAGAGGTGACAGCTGTCAACTGATTGCATTGGTGGCGATTCGATTGAATCGTTGACTCCTATTTTGCATCCCGGCGTTGACAGCTGTCAACTCGCGGCTTGATTCGAAGAGATCGTTTCTTCTTCTTTACCTTCCGGCGTTGACAGCTCTCAACGATTCGCAATTGCTGAAGCGGCCCCCGGGTAGGCTCGCGGGTGTCAACTTACTGCCAGGGAATTGCTAGATCTCAACTGGCTGCACGGGCGATTTAAATGGACAGATCTCGATCCTCTGCGTTCTACGTTGACAGTTGTCAACTATCCGCGAATCGTGAGGCGTGGCCTGGAGCTGCGAATGGTTGTCGTGAATCGCGGCAGTCTTTGGGGGAGGGGATAGGTTCGCAATGCTTCCTCTCAAGGTTCGGTTGACAGCTGTCAACTGATTTGCGGGTTTGTCAATAAGCGCCAGGAGCCCGCGTGGAAGGCCCCGGTCAGCCGACCGCTATCAGACCATTGGTCCGTGGGGGACTTGTTCGACAACCCAAGCAGCCGCGAACCTCCTCTGGCATTCTTCAACGTCTGCGCTTCTGCCGGGCAAAAGGTCAAAAACGCGAGGCGATTCCCTGCGGTCGCCTGTGGTGAAGCGATTGGCGAGAGGAGGACAACGCTTCCCCAACGGACTGGAGTTGACAGCTGTCAACCGGGCTGGCCGAGGCGACCTGAATATGACCTGTCTCGGGCTTTCCGCTCTGAGCTCCTTGCTATATGTTCGCCCGAACATATGTTGTAGAAAATGTGAATTATCCGCTGCAAGGAAAGATTTTCGGTTTCGTATGTAAGGCCCGCATAGTTGACAGCTGTCAACTCGACTGCCGGAGCGATTCGAATAAAGTGCTTTCTGTTAGGTGCTCTACCGGTTCCTCGCTGAAAAATACCCGCCCCCCCTAAAGAATGCGCGTTATAAGGGAAGCAGGATGAATCCACTCAAGGAGTTTGCCGCTTTTGAGGGCAAGACGTACGCCGCATCGACGCGCCGTGTGTACCTGAGCGCCGTCAAAAAGGCATTCAAAATTGCCGGTAAAACGTCCGGAAATTGCGGTTCCTACGAAGAACTCCTGACACTATTGCGCGAAAAGCTGGCGCAAAAGGAGATCCCCAAGGCATTGAGAATTGCTCCGTTTCTGAGCTTTTTGGAGTCAAAAATTCCTAAAAATCCCGAGGAAGAGCCCGACTACGAGCCCATCAGGGCCTGGGTAGTTGATCGCATTGAGGAGGAGACGAAAAATGCCAGGAAGCCTTCCATCTATGTCAGGCGTGATCTGGCGATGTTGGCCGGTCTGTGCATAGCGCCGGGGCAGGGCTCACCGCGGCGCTGGCCGAAAAGCGCGCTCGTGGTGACCAGACAGGGTGGGGGATTTCACGTCAAATTGTGGAACAGAAAGGTAAAGACTCACGGCCTTGCCCTGGCGCTCGTTTATTGGCATAGCTGGAGAGAGCGTCTGGACCGGCCGGAGCAGAGCCGAATCTACCGCAAGGCGTGGGCTTACAGCGATCTCCTATTCCCAAATTCCAAGGGTGAGGCTTTGACAAAACACGCAATGCGCAATGCGCTCTTGCGGCTCACAGTTCGAGGGGAAGGGCGGGTCCGCCTGACTCCGGGCGAGATCCGGCAGGCTTTTATGCAGCTTGACGGGTGATTCGAGGGCGTTCTAAAAAAAATGGGGGCTGGGGGAGGGGAGATACTCGCCTTTGATTAATTGAAAACAGGGCGCGTAACGGTCTCCTCTTACGCCTTGTGCAACAAACAGAAGAGCATTTTGAGAGATGCAGAATCGTCCTGAGACTTCGTGAATGTACCTGAATGTTGCTGAATGTTACGGAATGTACCTGAATGTTGCTGAGGTCTGTTCAAAGCGCCTGATCCCTTACGTCAGGGTCGCGCATAGAATCGTAGGCAGGACACGGCCCCCCGCGGCCAGCCGTATGACCGGTTACGATTTCTCCTCACGTTTCAACATTAGTGCTGTTGCCCTGTTGCTAAATCGTTCTGAACTGTAAAGAAATCTTCTGAAAATGAGCTTGAATGATGCTGAAACATTATGAAGACTGCGACCTCGTAATGGGAGAAAAGCCTAAAGCATATCGCTCGCCTCTCTGGAAGCATCTAGAGGAAATACGAAGATGGCGGCGCGATCAGGAGACCTGGGAAGCGATCGCTGACAGGCTTTGGGTCGAGTACGGCATCAAGATTTCCTTTCAATCCGTCCAATCGTTCTTTAAACGCGCCATTGATCCAGAGCACAAGCGACCGCTCGGCTTTGAACCTGAGACCGCCAAAAGCGCGCCAGCTCAAAGACTTGAGCCAGCTGAGCCGTTTGCCGTCGAAGAGCCGGTTGACCCGTTTTCCGTAGAAACGCCATCAAATCCGATTGACCCCTTCGCGAAATCCAGAAGGAAATACCAACAAGAAAATTCCAATGAGTAAAGACAGCAAGACCGAAAGACCTCCGGTCACCCGGCGATTTATAGCCTGCACGCAAAGCACGGGTCGTGTCGGGAAAAGCACCGTAGCCGAAGGCCTAATCACTTGGCTTCGATTTGCCGGAATCCCGTTTGCCGCGGTCGATTCCGACCGCCAGCATCGCACTTTGGCCAACAGGTATCCTACTGTCGATACATTCGACGCAACCAAATCAATCAACGATTTCCACACGATGATTCGTGCCCTACCGGATTTCCCGGTTACGATTGTTGATTTTCCGGCGCAATCCACGGACTTCCTCTTGGGAGCGGTCCAACACTTCCGTCTGCTTGACTCCTTTGAACTTTCCGGCGTTCGTCCGACTTTGTTGATTTTTGCCGCGGACGATTCCACGGCGGCCGAATCCGCCTCGGCCAGCGCGCGATTCTTCCTGGACAAAGCGGATTACCTCCTCATCGAAAACCCCGCCAAATTTCAGAGCGACGAGTTTAAGAAAACGGCACTTTTTAAATGGCTGTCCGACCGCAAGACACCGACGATTCGATTGCCAGCAGTGACGGAGGTGACAATAAACGAGTGGAAAGCGCTTGAGCGCCGCACCAAGAAATATATCCCGTTAGAGGAGGCGATTACGCATCCGGAGCTGTTCTACACGGTGCGGGACGAACTTACGTATTTTCGTGATGCCTTTCTCGCACAATTCGAGGACTGCGCGGTCCCGCGGATCATATCAGACGCGGCCCTGATCAAAAACAAGGTTGTCCGAGGAGAGGCGCTCAAGACTGTCCCAGCCGCTGCTACGTTGGAAGACCCATGGCTTTGAACGATTCAGACAACGTTGTTGAGTTTCCAGGGGCATCTCACTCAATCAGCCCGGAACTCGAATTTCTGCTCATGGGCTTAACGGAGGCCCAGAAGCAAACTGTCATCGACGCGTTCTACGGATTTGCACGAGGCGACGCGCAAGGATTTAACGCTCGTTTTGCCGTCCTTCTGCAAGTTCACGCACTCGCCCTGAGAAACTATCCGTCCAAACTCAAAAAGGTTTTTGACGCAGAAATAAAAAACCTGGGGGAGGAGATTAGCGCGCAACAGGCTGTCGTGAAACAATCGACAGCAGCGATCCTGGAGGCGTCGATCGAGTCGCAGAAACAAGTTGCAGCGCTGTGTCACCTCGTACAGGCCAGCGAAACCCGCATGGAGAGAAGACTCCGAGAGATCCAGCAACAATGGGAGCGGCACGCGACCGCAATACAGCAAGCGGCCGAGAACACCGCCGAGAAAGCTGACCGACTAAAATCTGTCTCAGTAAATGTCATCATCTTGTCCCTCGTGACTGGCTTCACGCTCGCCTGCGTGGCAGTGGCCTCAGTTTTCCTCTGGCCGCACTGATACTTATTGCGTTTAAGGGTTGGAAGTTGGTTCCTCGCGCAGGGGCGCGCTAGCCCGGCGCTCAAGTTCGCGCCGACGTTTCCTGGCACGGCTGGCCTGGGCCTTCTCTAAAATCGGATCCACGTTCGCTTGTTTTTTCACATCGGTTGGAAATAAGGCCTGGGAGTCAAACCAGCGTTCCAACTCTTTGAGCTCTGGAATATCACTGCTGGAGCGCAGGCCCAGGGCCAGGAGCGCCTCCGGGGTGGGCCGCCACCAGTTGAGTTCCATACCCGGCGCCGTGTAGACCAGCTCCCTTTTGCGAAGCTCTTGGAGGTAAGGAGCCGCGTCCAGGCTAAGAATCTCACCGATCCTGGTCTTTGAGACCCCGCCTTTACGCCGATGGCCGATCACGACCAGGAGCACTGCCTTGTGCTCGTCTGTTAGGGTGTCTGCGGAAATGCCGGGAAGCTTGCGGATCCCTGATAGGAGTTCGAGAAGATGGCTTTTTGGCGCCAAGCTCCACTCCGTGCCGTGTTCAACAAGAGTCCAGGGGAGAAAGGGGCAGAGGGAGATCTCAAGCTCAAGCTCTGCCAGGGCGCCGAGCACCGCCGGCTTTGAACAGCTGACCCCGAGATTGTTAAGCCGTTCGGAGAGCTCGGCAACCGTCCATCGCCGCGACTCGCGTCCTGTTAAACACGCAAGAAGAGCCGGTTTTAGATCGGTCGAAAGCGCTTGGGCGCCAATCAGTTCTTCCAGGGCTTCTCTCGCCGGCTTTGAGCTGTCTAACGGTGTTTCCACCCGAAGCTTTGTAACACCTGCCTGAAAAAGATGCAACTATACGACCATGTAACATTTGTCAAAAGCAGGCAACATAATACGGATTATGTGGAGTGCTCAGCTTTTCCCACAAATGGGATTATCGGGAAAATCGAGGGCGGCCGTGTCCGGTTAACCAAAGTTGTAGACTGCCATTAACTAAAGTTGTGTACTTTTGAGCCCTAAAGGCGGGCTTCCGTACTACAAGCCCGTGCGACTGAGGCCCTTACCTGATAGTAGGCCGATCCGGCCGAGTATACAACTTTGGTTAACGGCCTCCAAACGCCGAGAGCGGGAGATTCGAAAGGGGTCTCAAGGCTGCGGCTGATGCGGGCGGTGACAGTAGAGAGCGGGAGATTCCGGAGCAGGGAAAGCCTCATGCGTCCCATGCCTCAAATTCACCTCCGTGCGATCCGACAACGGAACGCCCCGACACGGCCCACGGGAGAGGCTCAATCTGGCCGTCCGCATCCTGCCGGTTCGGAGTCCTTCACCCGCCGTGCTCGGCCAAAACCAGAAATTCGGCGAGTATACAACTTTGATTAACGCATCCGCGAAGTCTCCAACTTCGGTTAACGCATTGGCGGGAAACGGAGTAGATCACCCCATCCCGGAGCGCATGGTCTGGAAGCCTAACCCATTGATCGTAGGCAGGTTA
>Ga0209656_10002026_pt1 | contig 13213 bp, 16 predicted proteins | sample BogFormECP12_OM2_FD_188239 | JGI IMG/M metagenome (GOLD analysis project Ga0209656, IMG submission 188239) | Bog forest soil microbial communities from Calvert Island, British Columbia, Canada - ECP12_OM2 (SPAdes) (version 2) | ecosystem: Environmental > Aquatic > Freshwater > Wetlands > Bog ... | reverse complement strand
CGCGCAGTGGGAAGATGTCGGCCCGTTCCAGACGGACCACTGGCAATATGTATTCGGTGATGAACGCCCCAGAGCGAACAGAAACCAGGACGCGGGTCTGGACGTGTCGCCAGCCGTTCGCGATTATTTAGCTCTCGACAACATTGATTTCTGTGACTGGAGGTTCGTTGAGTTCTTTCACGTGCCAGCAGGTCCCTGGGCGAATTACGGTGAGAACAATCCTTTTAGTCGATCGCGCCGTCCGAGATTTACGGCGATTGCCGCGAGTCAACACTCCCCGCCACCGTTCTAGTCGAACCATTAACTGCGCTTCTGAGATTTGCGTTAGACAAAGATTGAGAGCTGACGAAAAGTTTCGCTGATTTGTTGTAGTTACGTATCTGCCGGTATCTGCTCGAGCTGCTTAAGGAGTTGCTGGTCGGAGGGGGCGACCCCTTTTACGACAAGCAGGTCAAAGGTCTTGCGTGAGGCCACGGCCTGTCGAGAGGCCAAAATCATTACGCGAGCGAGATCGCCACGCGAGATCTTTGGTCCAGCTGTTAACTTATTAATTGGTTGAGTTATGCGGACATTGGCTTCGCCAGCCGGCGCGTTTGTAAGAATCGGCGCGCGCACGATAGTGTAGTCTAGTCCACTCGCGCGTAGATAGAGTTCTCTTTCAATCAGGTTCCGCTGCAGGCCTGATTTGATTCTATTGAGTATGTTTATTATGAGCGACGACCGATCCGCGCCCATAACTGACGGCAGTATAATGCGCCCTTCGAAACCGCTTGAACGCGCTGCGTCGACCACGTTTAGCAGCCCTTGGTAGGTCACCTCGCGGATCATGGTTTTCGACCCGAACAGGGCGCGACCGTCGATTCCACCGGTAGCACTAACAGTGAAAAATATTGCCTTGTCGACTCCGCATATAGCATCGCGGATCGACCGAGCATCGGTCACGTCACCCGAGCGTACATCCGCTCGACTACCGAAGAGCCGGCTGGCCTTATCCGGATCACGTGCGACAACTCTGAGGTTCGACTGGCCCTCCAATAATTGCTGTGCGATCAGTAAGCCGGTACCGCGCGTTGCTCCGACGATGCAGGATTTTGTCTTCATTTAATTGGGCCGTCTCGACGTCGCCGAACACGCCCGGCAAAATCTTTATACGACATCTCAAATGTTGCTTACACCGGGCGAAATGCTACCGCTTATTCTGTAACCTTCCCGCAAGGACGGCGAGAAGTTCGCTGCGCCTGAGCAAACGGCGAGAAACGAGCGAACCGGAATTTAGGCTGTGGCAGGACCGCACCAAATTCAGACCACCAGATCCCCTTGAATTAGGATGAGCCGGCGATTTCATAAACGAGGCGCAGATCGGTGCCTGGAAAAACAGTTTCTGCGTCTGTTATTTCCACGCAAAGGTGGCGGATGATTTCGTCATGCACCCGTGGCATGCCAAAATTGTTGCCACATTCAGCCAAAAAAACACCCTTCTTTCCCTTGAAAACGTCTGGGCCCAAGGGTGGGATGCGTTAGCGACCGCCCGCGGCAATGGCGCCCTGCCCGCAGCATTTTTGATCGGGCAGAAATACGCCGGCTTACGGCTGAAAGAGATGGGCCAACTTGCCGGCGGTCTCGAATATCCGGCCGTCAACGCGGCGATCGCGAGATTCGAGAAGCGCTTGAAGATTGATCGGGAGCTTCAGAAGAAGATCAAAAAGGTAGCCAAAGAATTGAATATTGAGTTTTGACCCATGGTTCGAACGTTGCCAAAAGTATGCACGTTATCGTACACACCTAAATCGACAGTTGGAGAAAGTGTTTTTAGGCGAAGCGAAGGTTCTGTTTTTGCCTTTGCGCCGATTGTTAAAATTGCGACAATGGTTGCCGGTAGTATAAAATTTCTCATCGAAAGAGTGTCTGGGGGGAACGCTTTAATTTTAGGTTGCTCTAAGCATTTCTGCTGTGCAGAGAACCAGCGTGCCGCTTGAGAGTTCTACGGTAAACCGTGTGCCACGCTCGACAATTTTTCCGATATAGCCGAGCGGTAGTATCACTACCCGTGTATTAATTGCCATAGTGCTTTGCTTTTTACTTCCATTTTGGTTACTTAACCTTGTAAACCTGTCCGACCGTGACGTGACTCTTCGCTTCCGCTTGTAATGTCTTCGCGAATTTCTCTTCCCGCTTAAGCTGAGCTAAAGTACGGATTTGAAACATATTGCTTTTATTACCAATGTTCGCCGTAAGACCGTCGCCGCCGCTAAATGCCGGGTATTCAAGCCAATAGGTTTTCTTAAACACGTTGCTATGTTTCCACATAAGCCAGTTGTTCACGTATTGCGTGTGGATTTCCCAGGTGGCATTGCTTTTATTCTGGTCGAAGAGCATCTTCATCTCACCCTGATACTCCTTATCCCAGAGACCAACTCCGTAAGTTCCCTTTATCTTGACGTATGAGACATCACTAACGACCGAGTCGCCAGGCGCGACGATGGCGTAGATGTACGCTGTCTGGCAGGGCATAAAGCCGTAGGCGGTACCTCCGCACCAACCGGGTTCGACCTTATTGATTTTCCCGTATCGTGCTTCTAGTTGTGTCACGGTAGCGCCGATGTCCGGTTGTGTAGTTTGAGCGCCTGCGGCTATTCCAGCGGCAAGTAGTGTTATACTGACTAGTTTATGTATCATTTTATTGTAATTTTGGTTTTGTTTTAACTTACTTTGTTCCTAGTGGAGACATCGATTAGAAAGGCCATAAGATCTGTGAAAGGAGCGGTTTTCTACTTATATATATCGCTTGCGGCCGGGTTAGGCACAATGATTGAAGGATCTAAAATGACTTCAGAAGCCTCTCGGGCGGGTTTGTAAGACCGAAGTGCATGCTTGGGACGCGATAGGATAGCCTGCTAAGAATTTAAAATGTCCGCGGAGAGTTTTCGCGCCTGGAGCGGAAATCCGATACTGTTTCTCAACTTTATTCCCAATAATGATTGGAATGAAAGGCGGGCAAGCATACTTTTCTCCTTGAGCCATGGGGACGTGCTATTGCGATTGCGCCAGATCGGCGATCAAGCCAGGCCGCCGCGGCAAGGGGTCGGGCAGGTTGCGACAGTTACCGGTTACGGGTATCCATCCACCTGAGTGAGCCTCGATTGCGTTAATTGCGTCGTCTGGCCTTGCGCCAGCCATGGAACGCTCCAAACAATGGCGTCGGCAGCCAGAACTACGGGAAACAGCGAAGCGCGTTTTGACCCACGCCTCTATCGCAAGCACGCCAGGGTGAAGTTCAGTCGTCGAAAAATGGCTCGCCGTAGGGATAGGCGCTGCCGGCTGCAACGCCCAGGACTGGGGTGCGGCCAATTTTTGACGCGGTTAGGCGTTGCAAGCAACGCCCCTCCGGAGCTGCAGGCTGCGGATTGGAATAAAAGGCACGCAGGCAAACCGCCTCCTTTGAGCCCGTGGGGAGGAGTTATTGCGCCAGATCGGCGATCAAGCCACGCAGCCGCCGCAGGGGAAGAACAATAGCGGCGCTTCGTCCGAGCCAGAATAAAAATTCCTCTGGCCCCGGGGTCGAAACCTGGTTGCATTAATCATCCTGGCGACGGCTGCCATCGCCGCCTTTGTGAGTTTTGCCGTTTCTCTGCTGCGCTAAGGCGGATTCCGCATTTAAGATGTAGGGCGGCAGTCCTTGCCGGCGGAACTTCTGAATTGTGGCTCAAGCGACTGGCGCGAAGATAAGGATGGTTTCAGGATGGTTCTTTGCCCCGAAGGGCTGCCGGACTCAGCCCGGGGTTTTAACCCCCGGGAAACATCCAATGACAAGGTCCGCCCTGAAAGGCGCAAGCTCGCGTGAATCAGTCCCACACATATGCTCGTGAAAACGAATTCCGTGTTTATCCCGTTATGCGAAGCCGGAAACCATCACATGTGTCAGCCCCACCACCCCATTGGGAAAGTTAGAAGCGTTGATGGTGGTTGACGGTGACCGGTTACGGGATGTGAGCTTCCGCTTCCGTCGCCGGCCTTCGCATCTTTCCAGACCTCTGGTTCAACCTGAGCAAGAAAGGCATCTCGGCCAGCGCCGGGCGGCCGGGTGCGACGATTAACGTAAGACTCAAGGGCCATCACTAGTGAAGTCAAGCTCATCGAACTCCTTATGGAATATGGAATCTCTCTTCGACTTTTTGAGCACGCTCAGCCTCCACTCTCTACCGGGTACTCTTCGACCAATTCAAGTCCTGCTTTATGGAAAGGCTCTAACCAATTCGGACGTTGGACTCGATTAAAGTATTGAATATCATTCTCGAAAAAGCGCTTGCCTATGCTATGTGGGGATTACGGTGAGCGGCTATGGCGTCCAGATGAACGGCGAGATAGACCAGTCAGGGATCGGGCCGTCGGTCCACCAAGCGATCGGATCAGGTGAGTTGAAGTAGACTGCCGCAAAGATAAGAGGGTACTTGTAGTACACGGCTTTCGCTGCGGCAACCCAAGCGGCCTGAGGATCTGCGACCTCGACCCCTTCCTCGCAAATCATGACCGGCTTGTTGTGCACGGACAGACACGAATACTTCCAGCCCATCAGCTCATCGAAAGTTCCCGAGTAGCTAAGCGGAGCGTAGTACGCTTGCCAAGAATAAAGCGAGCAACCGACGTAATCCACGTACCCGTCTCCAGGGTAGTATGAGTTGCAGTTGTTATTTCCGGCTGGACTCCAGACGTAGTAGACGTTCGCGAGACCGGCCAGGTCCTTCTTGAAGACCGTGATAGCGTGCTGATACGCTTTGATGTACGCCTTGTAATTCGACGACGACCAATCGTACCTTCCGATATTCATCTCCATTTCGTGACCCCATCGAATCAAGATCGGACCGTTGTACGCTTTGATCTGAGTGCAAACTGCCGCGATTGTGGCGTCATACTTGCCGGCAGCCACGTCCGAAAGGAGGTTCTTTGCCGATCCGATCGAGCTAATGTGGTACGGTTGAACGGTGACGATAGGCCAACGATTGCGGCCGCGAATGCCGGCGAGTGACGCCGCAAGAGTTTCGCCCGTTGCCTGAGGATACAGCACATCGGGAGTGCCCCAGCTACTCAAGAATATCTCTTCGTAAGTCTGATTGATTGAGGTTGTGAACGTTTGATTGTAGTCATAAACTCCAATCTTGACGGCTGCCGGCGCGGAGACTGCGACAAAGAGCATAGCGATTAGTGCGATTATCTTGTGCATAGTTTTATCATGCTGCCAATGACTGATCGTTTTTACCCAAAGCGTTTCGAAGAACTACGGGAGTTGCGGCAATTTTACGAATTGCTTCCGCCCAATGAAAAGCATAAAAAGCCCGCGAGCATCGAGCGAGCACGGGGAGAGCACTGGTGAATCTGGTCGCCTGGAAACGGCGTGAGAACCTCTTTTCCGGCGTCACCCTTTAGCCAGGCTCCAACGCCCAACACCCTTCGCTGTTGGGCCTCTGGACTGTGCAAAATCGCCAAGACCCTCTGGGTCGGCGCGAAGTTGTTGCTGATCGGCAGGTCCAGCTCGCCGTGATTTGGATGTTGTACTGGCGCGCCAGTTCTTCTTCGCTCTTCGTTCGTCGGTATCGCCCGATTGTTTCCGAATACTGCGAGAAGTTGGAGGAAGCAAGGAGAGCGGATCGCTTCTGGGCGTGTCCTCAAGAGCTAGTCTAGCCACGTCTTCCGCGAGTCCGACCGGCACCTGGCGTCGACCGATTGAGTCTGATATGATGGTCCGATGCTTCGGGCGATGTTTTTTTTGGGGCCTAGCTACGTCGGCATTTGCTAGCGCAACATTTGGACGTGTTTATTACCAATACGTATTTGTACTCCTGGATCATTCGTACACCACCCGGGATTTCAAGCGTTCGCGCGGCCTCTTCGAAGATGGCAACCCCTTTTGCGACAACAGGGCAAAGGTCTTGCGTGAGGCCACGGCCTGTTGAGAGGCCAAAATCATTACGCGAGAGAGATCGCCACGGGAGATCTTTGGTCCAGCTGTTAACTTATTAATTGCTCGAGTTATGCGAACATTAGCTTCGCCAGCAGGAGCGTTTGTAAGAACCGGCGCGCGCACGACAGTGTAGTGTAGTCCACTCGCGCGCAGATAGAGTTCTCTTTCAATCAGGTTACGCTGCAGGCCAATCTCTGCCAAATCAATGGCTTTCACGCCGCCGGCAGTGGAAACGGGACATTCGGTAACTGTTTTACCATCTGGGAAAATCTCCCGTAGAAGAGAGTAAAACAGACAATTAAATTGTTGAATGTCGAGATGTGGCCATTAACGCTTTTCTTTCCCGTCCGCGACTACCGGGCTCAGTCCTCCCCGGGTTGGGTGATTTTCCGATCAGTCGAATCGCCGAACTCACGCCCACCGCCTGGGCGTGGTAAGACGGATACGCCACAACTACACGCCGCAGCCTGTATTCGGTCGTTTTTAGAGGATCGAACCAAGCTTTTGATTGAGTGCGAAAACGAGAGCGCTTACAAGCGTCCTGATCGCTCCGTTTCGTTCGTCGCGTATTTGGACGAAAGAGAACCCCGCAACCATAAATAAGCCTACCTGTCACTCTTTTCTTACCGCCGGTCACATGCCCAGGTAGGCCTTGCGCACCATGTCGGATCGTAAGAGCTCGCTGCCGTGCCCTCCATGACGATGCGTCCGGTCTGCAAGATGTAGGCCCTGTGACAGACCTGCAAAGCCTCGAAGAGGTTCTGTTCCACCAGGAGCACAGTGACACCTTCGCCAGCGATGTGTTCCACGGTATGGAAGATTTCGGTGACCAGCTTTGGCGTCACGCCCATGGAGGGCTCGTCCAGCAAGAGCAGATCGGGCCGGGACATGAGCGCTCGGGCAATCGCCACCTGCTGCTGCTCGCCACCCGAAAGCGTCCCCGCGCGCTGGTCGGCGCGCGCTTTGACCCAGGGGAACAACTGCAGGACCGTCTCCAGGCTTTTGACGATCTGCTGCTTGGAGTCCACGGTGAAGGCTCCTAGCAGCAGATTGTCCCTCACCGACAGGCGTGGAAAAAGCCGCCGCCCCTCTGGCACCAGGGAGATCTTCTTCTTGGCCATGCAAAGGCTCTGGCCTTTTGCTGGAATAGCTACTATTATGAACGACTATGGTAACTTTGAACCTCGCCAACGGAGATAATTTTGACCTGTACGTACGGGTTTACGACCTAAATACAGACAAATACGCTTTCAATGGCGTGATTAACCCGGGTGACAGTCGCAACGTCGCTCTACAAGAGGACACCACCAACAAATTTGTTCATTACCACTGGAGTGCTATTGAGGCAAGAACCGACAAATCGAACGCGTGGCATGGAGCGGCCTATGTGGACGATTCGAACCTGAATCAAAATATTGTGCTCGACTCCGGAAAAGGTGGAACTGGATTTCAACTTGGAGCAACGATTCATCCCGCAATGATTCGCCCTCCTCCATGAATGTAACTGCAATTTGAGCAGAATTTCCCTCAGCGTTTAGTAGATTTGGTTCTGCCTTGGCCGGATCGCCGACCGACTGTAGGACCACATCAATTTTCTGGTCGGCCCAATCAATGCCGGCGGCCCGAGTCGAAAGCGAATTCCCTATAGCGGGACGTAACCGTCCAAGAGACGATTCGTCCTGATCTGAGTATTCGTTGCCGACTCAAGCACAGCCGCCAAATTCGAAAGTCTCGCTCCGTTGATCTTCTGTGAAAGGACCGAGAATTCGTGACCTGGCGCCGGTTTACGGCTGTTAACTAAGAACCGCGCAATTGTCGAAGCTCATTGTCAACACCGGACGCCACGTGACACCAACGGTAGGAATTTTGTTCCGAAACGTGATTTAACGCGCTAGTGTTACGTAACACGCGATTGCTCGTGCAACGGGACAACAGTTTGCCAGGGGCGGTGTCGGCCGATTTCGCGCCACTCGGTGGAGCGTGGTGTTGCTTTCCGCTCAGATTGCGGCTGAAGGGTGGGTAGGCCCATGAAAAGGGAGCCCAAACGCACTTGTCCGAGTTGCGGCACCGAGCTTTCTGGAGCCATGGAATTCTGTCCGGTGTGCACATTGCGCCAAGGTCTCAGCCCGGAGGGTGAATCCGGTGAGTCTTCTTCCGAGGAAGCGGTCAAGCCGACACCAGAACAGGTAACACACCGCTTCGAGCACTATGAGCTGGTGACGGGCGAAGACGGGAAACCGGTCGAGTTGGGTCGGGGTGCGATGGGCGTCACTTACAAGGCGTTCGACGTCGATCTGCAATGCCCGGTGGCATTAAAAGTCATCAGCCAGCGATATCTCGGTGATGAGTCGGTGCGGCTTCGTTTTTTACGCGAAGCCCGCGCGGCGGCGAGGCTGCGAAATTCAAACGTCGCATCGGTATTGCACCTGGGCAGAACTGGCAGCAGTTACTTTTACGCGATGGAGTTTGTCGCGGGCGAAACGCTCGAGAGGCTCATCCAAGAGTCCGGCCGGCTTGAAGTAAAGCTGGCGCTGGAAATCGCGACGCAGGTCGCTGCCGGTTTGGCTGCGGTGCACAAACAGAACCTCGTCCACCGGGACATCAAACCGGGCAACATCATGGTGAGCTTGGAAGACGGAGGCGCTGTGAGCGCAAAAATCATCGACCTCGGCCTTGCTAAGGCTGGCAATGAGCCGGGCGGTCAGAGCGCCATTTCGACGCCTGGGACTTTTGTAGGGACCCCGGAATTTGCCAGTCCTGAGCAATTCGCGGGAGTTGGTGTGGACATCCGTTCCGACCTTTACTCCCTCGGCGTAACGCTTTGGGAAATGCTAACCGGCCGGGTGCCGTTCCGGGGCACCCCGGCCGAGGTGATGTATCAACACCAGCACGCACCCTTACCGCTCGAACAGTTGAAAGGTTTCTCACCGTCGGTCGTCGCTCTGCTCGAAGTGCTCCTGGCGAAAGACCCGGCGCACCGTTTCCAGAGTCCAGGCGAGCTTCTCAAAGCCCTCGAGCTCGGCACCACACGCCGGAAAGCGGCGAAGATTCCCGGATGGTTAGCGGCGGTATTGCCGATATTCAAAAACCGCGTTCTCGTATGGTCCGCGATTATATTATTAGTCGCCGGCGGATTGATTGTTGGGGTGGAAATTTTTCTTGGATACCGACATCCGATTTTCCGAGCGATCGCTGCGCCAGAAAAAAGTATAGCGGTACTACCGTTTGAAAGTCTGAGCGAGGATAAAAACGACAGTTACTTCGCGGATGGAATTCAGGACGAGATCCTTTCTAACTTGGCAAAAGTTTCCCAGCTCAAGGTCATCAGCCGGACCTCAGTGATGAGTTATCGGCAGACCACTAACCGCGACTTGCCTTCTATTGCGGACGCGCTCGGTGTGGCACATGTAGTCGAAGGCACTGTACGTAGGAACGGCAATCGGATTCGCGTTACGATTGAACTTGTCGATGCCCGGACAGACGCGACCCTTTGGTCCGAGAGTTATGACCGCGATTTGACCGATATCTTCGCGATCCAAAGCGATATTGCCCAAATCGTCGCGTCCAAATTGAGCGCTCGCTTATCCCCGTACGAAAGGAAAGACATCGAAGAAAAGCCCACCCGTGACCTGGAAGCCTACGACCTCTATCTCCGGGCGAAGGAGTTGATCGCGAATGCTGAGCTCTTTGAAATCGGAGATGAGCGCGAAAATCTTTTGAACGCAATCAGATTCCTGGAGGAAGCGGCTCGAAGCGACTCACAGTTCGTGCTAGCCTATTGCCTGGCAGCCAGGGCGCATGACGATTTGTATTTGAACATTGATAGGTCGGCAACGAGGCGCGCACTGGGCGATGCGGCCGTGAACGAAGCGTTGCGTCTGCAACCAGATTTTGCCGAGGCCCATTTGGCGGCCGCTCGACACCTTTACTATTGCTATCACGACTATGAAAAGGTTCGCATTCAAATAGCGATTATTCAGCGAGCCCTCCCGAACAATCCCGAAGCGCTCACGCTCGCTGCCATGGCTGATCGACGACAAGGCCGCTGGGACGAATCCACAAAGGGTTTGCAAAGGGTGGTAAGCCTAGATCCCAGAAACCCTGAAGGTTTCACGCGTTTGTTCGAAAACTATCTGTGCCTCCGGCGTTATCGGGAGGCCGAAAAGGTATGTGATCGGCTACTCGAACTTGGGACTGATACTCCAGGCTTCAAGGTACAAAAGGCTTTGTTAGCGTTTAATGAAAAGGCGGATGTAACGGGCTATCGTGCCGCTCTTGAAGCCCTTCCACCTTCAGCGAAGCAAGACATGGGAACCACCGCGGACCGTGTGTACTTCGCAGCGCTCGACCAAGACTGGACGGCCGCGAAGGAAATTCTCAGCAATAGCCCGCATGAAGAGCTGATCTTTTTTTGCGGAACTGCGGTTCCACGGGCATGCGTGGAAATCTGGCTCGCAATGGTTCGCGGAGAACATCCTACGATGGAGGGCAGATTCGGATCGGCGCGTGACGAGCTCAAGCGTAGACTCGACGCAGACCCCAGTGATCCGCGGCTATTGAGCGCGCTTGGCGTAGTCGATGCCGCCTTGGGCCGCAAGGACGACGCGATCCAGGAAGCGAAACACGCAGTGGAATTACAGTCTATTTCGCAAGATGCGATGGATGGACCTAGTCATGTGTACAGCCTGGCCGTTGTGTATGCGCAGACTAACGAACCGGACTTGGCGTTCCAACAGTTGGCTATTCTAGCCAGAACCACTTCTAGTTGGACAAGTTACGGTTTATTTAAGCTCGACCCCGGTTTTGATCCTCTCCGCGAAGACCCACGCTTCAGGAAGTTGTTAGCGCAACTTGCGCATGAGTAAGGAAAGGCCTGGTGACTGAGCCGCACTCGGCGCAGCGGGGGAGAACACACCGGCGCGTACCGCACCCGTTTCAGCCTCCAGGCGATGCCCCGATGGCACCGGCGTTCGTGCCAAACGCCTGTATTCGATCCTATAAGTGATGTTGGGGCGTCAGCAGTTTACTTGTGACTCTGCTGAAAAAGCCAATACAAAAGAATGTTGTAGCCCAGTTGGGCAAGTTTTCGCGGAGTTCCATACGGCTACCTGGCGGTTCATGCGGTTGCAGGAGAGGCAGCAAAAAAATAAGCCTAAACGTAGGGATCGCTCGAAGACCACGGCACTGCCCCGATCATTCGCATAGTGATTTCGGGCAAGGGCATTGTCCGACACACTGATGGGACGACTCCAATCGACGCTGACGACGCATTCATCTTCGGGCCAGACCAACCTCACAGGCTACCAGTGACGGCCCACAGGATATCCATCTCTACATCGTAACGGCAGGATTTTCCCAATTGCAATTGCCGATCGTCGGAGAGAGACTTTTTTGTATAGTTGCCAATCAAAAGATTGTCGCTGCGATCAACGAACAGATAGGCAATGAGTTCAGCGCGATGCTGCAGTATTACGCCATTGCTGCTCATTTTGGTGCGGAAGCGTTACCCGAGCTATCCGCCCACTTTTACAAACAGGCCGAGGAAGAAAAGGCGCACGCGCTACGTTTCATCCAGTTCGTCATCGACACCGGTGCCCGCGTGAACATTCCTGCGGTGCCAGCTCCCCAAGCGCACTTCAAAGTCGCTGAAGATGCGGTAAAACATTCGCTCGAACAGGAAGAGCGGGTCACAACCCAGATCAATGCGCTTTTGTCTATGGCAAAGGCTGAGTCCGATTATACGGCTGACAATTTCCTTCAGTGGTTCATTAAGGAACAGTTGGAGGAGGTCGCCTCGATGGGACAGTTGCTGCGGGTTGTTCAACGTGCCAGCGAGGGCAATCTGCTGCGCGTTGAGGAATTTCTGGCGCGAGAGAAAAACAGCGGGTTCGTTCTCACCTAGCCCAACGCGCACGAACCCTTCAGCGTCCGTTCGGTTCCTGAACCTGTTGAACTTTGCGCTGCCAGTGAGGTGACTTCAATTCGAATAGGTAATACACCGTATTGGCTGCCTGGGCGCTGAGACTCGCCCTGATGAGAACAGCGATCTTGCGATCAGCTGGGCGGGTTTCACTATGGTGAAACTGTCCCGGCGCAGGTTGATGCCGCGGATCTTGAGAACTTGCATCACTATTCCAGCGTCCTGGTCCGTGATATCCTGGGCTTGGTTGGCGCCCCTTGAGGAGACGCGTTGCGCGGCAACGCCCTGACTCTGGTGGTGCGTGTCAAGGCGCTGGACAACTACTCGGTTGTGTTTGCTCTCGCCGAATTCGATCCGGCTTTCGGCGACCGTACCATCCTTCTCGCCGACCATCAGGACGGGCAACCACTGCCGCAAAACGCCGCACCTTTTCGCCTGGTTATCCCGGGCGACAGGCCCCCCGCCCGTTTGGTTCGCCAAACAAGTCGACCCATGTTGTGTCCGTTAAGGAACCAGCTTCGTAAAACCATCTGTGCTCCATTGTTCGGAGCCGACTCCGTTATGGACGAAGAAAAGGCCGTCCGGATCGTACTTTCTCTTGATATCAGCCAGCCGCTGATAGTTGGTCCCCCAGTAAGATTGTTGCCAATCCTTTTCGAAATAATTGCTCTCGCTCACGTACGATCCAGGGTTTGGCACGAGCGCGCGAAGGTGGTTCATGCACCGGTCGATGTGCTCGGCTGCTTGATGTGCTTTTGCTGCTGAGGGCTCGTGTCCTGAAACTCCCGGATACGCGGGCCCCTGGTTGTGATCGGCGATGACAAGCGCAAACGCGGTCAGCACGGCCGGGTTCATGGCTGTGTCCCGCGCCGCGCCGATTGCGTCCTGCGGCGCACCGGCCAGTCCTTTGTTGAATGCAAGCTCGAAATCGTGATAGCGAGAGCCGGTGAACAGCGCATCCGTTAGCCGTTCTTGCGCGTCACTGTCGAGCAGGGACGCAGGCAGCCAAAGCGACTGGAAACCCCAGAGAAACCACCCAGCGAGACTGCCGTCTCCGGTCCACCACACGTTATTGGGACCGGCGCCCGGTCTCTGGTCCGTTTGGAAAGCAGTCTGTCGGTCTTTCCACCATTGCACATCCCAGTATCGCCGCGCGGGAATACTTGCAATAATTACCCGCTCTTGGTGCAAGTAATCGTGCGGCGAACGCGCTACCCAGTCGAGGAACGGTTGCCAGATTTTATTTGCCTGTTCGGTATCCAAGCCGCAAGAAAGCATCCTGATCCGGAGCAAGTTACCGCGTGTCAGGAAAGCTTGCTCTCCCCAATGATCATTGA
>Ga0209656_10002024_pt1 | contig 13217 bp, 16 predicted proteins | sample BogFormECP12_OM2_FD_188239 | JGI IMG/M metagenome (GOLD analysis project Ga0209656, IMG submission 188239) | Bog forest soil microbial communities from Calvert Island, British Columbia, Canada - ECP12_OM2 (SPAdes) (version 2) | ecosystem: Environmental > Aquatic > Freshwater > Wetlands > Bog ... | reverse complement strand
CCACCGTTGCTCGTCGTCGAGATCCGGTCGCCCAGCACCGCTCTCTCGACCTGAACAGGAAGAAAGCCGCGTACGAGAGGTTCGGCGTCCCCTCGTACTGGATCGTGAACCCTGGTCCGCCGCAGCCGGAACTGACCGTCTTCGAGTTGCGAGACGGCCGCTACGCTCTCGCGGCGACAGCGTCAGAGCCTCTCACTGCCGACCGTCCCTTCACCGTGAGCATCGCCCCAGCTGACCTGACCCGTGGACTGCGCCATTGACCTTACGGGAGGCGGCGCGCACACCCGCATGCTGCTCGAGACCGCCGCCGAACAGCTTTAGCACTAGCCCCAGCAGGTTGCGGGCCACTTCCACGCAGTTGCCGCTCTGGCTGCTGTAGCTGCTCCTGTGCCACTCGGCGCGGGACAGGTCGATCTCGGGCATCCCGCGCACCTCCTCTACGTACTGGCGCTATGTCAAGGTGCTGGCCGCCTGTTCGATCAACTGCACGGAGTCGTCAGGGTGCTGGTCCGGGTCCTTGTGCTCCCGCGTCAGGCGGAGGCGCCCAGCCCCTCCACGACCGCCACGGCGTACAAGGCGCCTTCCTTCAGCCGGTTGATCCGCACCTCGGCCAGTCCCGCCCGGCCGCCGCGGGCAGATCCGCAGCGAGCTGCCAGGCCGAGCCTGGCCATCCCCTCACGATGGACAGACTCGCCAGTTACTGGCGGGAGCGGCTCGGCCGGAACTTGATCCAGGCCACAATGGCGATGACTACCAGCAGCCAGGGCGAGAACAGGATGTGCAGGGCGAAGCCGAGGACGGTCAGGGCCACGATGGCGGCTACGACTAGGGCAATGATGGCGAGCATGGTGATCGGTTTCCTTTGATGCCGGGTGGTTGCTTTCCTGATTCAAGGCTGCCGCCGGCGGCGGCTCCCGTCTATCGGGATCAGCCCTGGTTCACGCCCTGATGTGCCACCTAGAAACCTCAGGGTTATCCCTGATAGCGCGGCATTGAGCCGGTAGTCGGCGGCAAAGCACGCCTGGCTGACCGCCGGGCCGCCAGGCCCGCCTGTAACGGAATCCTGGCTTCTCGGCGCAGCAAACTCCGGGCCGGAATTTCCTTTATTCGTCTCCCGGGCAGGAAGCCGCTCCGTAGTCCGGGCTCTCGTGCGGCGCGGCGGACAGGGGTCCGGCGGACGCTGGAGGCCCACTCCGTTCATGGGAATGAACTAAGGTCCGGCCGCCCTGGCCGCAGGTCGATCGCGAGCTGCGTGTAGGCCTGCACCACCGTCCCCGGGATCACCCGGGCCGAACCTCGCGCCGTCAGTCCTCCACCCGAACGACCACCGCGGCACAGGTACCGCAGCTGCTGCCCGGGACCGACGCCTCGATGGCACGGGGTTCGGCACGGCGGAGGAGCTCGCCGCGGCCGAGTCAGCTCGGGACTACTGGCCGCGGCCGCAGGCCAGCTGAGCCTCACCGGTCCCCGGGCAGCCCCTCCCCGCGAGCGGCCAGCATCGAGTCATAGCCGGGATGGCGCATGATGTCGTGCAGCTGCCGGCGGCGCACGCCCTGGTTGCCGCCGTCGTAGAGGGGGAACACCATGGCGTCGCGCATGATCTTTTCCAGCGGGGCGAGATCCTTGGTGTAGCTGGCGATGCCGACCACGCGCATGCAGTCGTAGACGGTGTCGACGGCTGCCTCGGAGCAGTAGACCTTCGTCATGATCGCCAGCTCGTCCGCGCGTCCGCCGGTGCGCTCAAAGTCATGGCATGCCTTCCAGGTGAGGTAGCGGCACGCCTCGATCCGCATCTTGATGTCGGCGAGCATGAAGCCGACGTTCTGGTGCTCGATGACGGGCGCGGTGCCGAGCCTTTTCTCGGTGCGGGCGAAGTCCAGGGCGTACTCGAAGGCCGCGCGCATGGTCCCCACGCAGGCCGCGCCGATCAGCGCCGCCGTCCAGCTGAACGCGCCGGCGACGACCCGCTTGCCGGGCCATCTCGGTGTCCAGCACCGGGTTCCTGCCCCGCTATCCGGTCAAGCTCGCCATCGACGGCACTCGGCGTCAATTTTCAAACGGTGTTGACAAGTACGTGATTCACTGTCGGCCCCAGCTCCTAGCTGGACTTTCAGCATGTACGTCTTCCATGTCATCCAAGATCATCCCGTGAACCGGCGCAGCGGCCGGGCACGCGAGTACTTCGAGAGCTCGGCGGCCGAGCTCACCTCGCCCCCCGATATGGAGGCGGCGCTGGCACTGGCGGCCCGCCACGATGTGGAGACCATGCCTGCCGAATAACGGACTCTCGCTTGGCGAGGACGACGAGGGTGCGGCGGGCGTCGGCATCGTCGGTGCCGAAGGTGGCATAACCGCGCTCGACCAGCCCGTCGGCCATCTGGCGGGCGGCCTGGCGGCTGATGCCCATCGCCTCGCCCAGCTGGCCGATGGCTAGCGGCTGCTGAAGGAGGAGGGCGAGTACCCCGGCGTCGCTCCGGCGGTAGCCAGGGAAGCCGGCTTCCTGCATGCGTTCCCGTACCTGCTCGATCCAGCTCCGCCGGGCGAGGGCGAGCAAGCTGCCGAAGCGGTAAGGCGATCTTGCGTTATCGGCCATCGACAGGCACCGTCTCTCCGGAGCCATCGGTCAACGCCGACCTGCAACGGGGGCAGGCCGAGATCAACTCCGCGCTGGTGCAGGCGGACCCGTTCTCCCCGGTTTGCCAGGTCTACGCGCCGATCTACCGGCAGGTCACCGTCGCCGATCTCGAGACGCACCCGGACCTTAACTTCGGCCCGGCGGAGACCGTGACCGCGTACGACAGCATCAAGGCCGGCTTCGAGGACTTCCTCACCCACGAGCTTGACGGCCGCCCGTTCGTGGTGATCGGCGACTCGCAGGGCGCGGCAATGCTTAACGTGCTCCTCTCGCGCCTCGTCGATGATGTGCCCGCGTTGCGCTCGAGGCTCGTCACCGCGATCATCCTCGGCGGCAACGTAGAGGTGCCGACCGGCCAGCTTGTGGGCGGGACCTTCAAGCACATCCCGGCGTGCAGCCGGCTGGGGGAGACCGGTTGCGTGATCGCCTATTCCAGTTTCCCGTCAGCGCCGCCCGCCGATTCGCTGTTCGGCCGCCCAGGGCAAGGAGTCTCGCTGCAGTCAGGTCAGACGGCCAAGCAAGGGCTCCAAGTCGTGTGCGTCAACCCTGGGGCGCTCTCGGGCGGGCCGGCCACCCTCGGCGCCGTCTTCCCCTCACTGCTGCGCGCGGCATCGACTCCCTGGGTGTCCTACCCGGGTCTTTACACGGCCCGCTGCGAGCAGAGCGACGGCGCCTCCTGGCTGAACGTCGCCAAGGCAACCAGCCCGGCGGACCACCGGCCGACGGTCACCGAGAACCTCGGACCCGCCTACGGCTACCACGTCTGGGACCTCGGCCTGGCCCAGGACAACCTGGTCAGCGACGTCGCCGCGGCCGAGATCACATGGACCCATGGCGGTGGCGGGTTAGTGGGCCGGCCGCGGCGTCATGCGCGGCAGGCGATCCCGTCGAGGACGGTGCCGAGCCCGAACCCGAACTCATCGTCGGCGAATTCGGACGGCGGGGCGGCCGCGCGCTGGGTCATGGCGGCGACCAGGCGGGGGAAGCGTTCGGGGTCGGCCAGCCGCAGTAGCATTCGGGCGTACTGCGGGCCCGGATTGTCGCCGGGCCGGGCCCGGCGGCCCAGCCCGGTCGCGAGCTGAGTCTGGCCCCGGACATAGACATTGACCAGCAGCAACGCCGACAGCTTCTCGGTCTCGGCCAGGCGGGTCGGCTGCAGGGCCTCGAGCCCGCGCTCGGTCCACTGGATCTGGTACGGGAGCGCGGGCGGATCCGGCAGGGATACACCCAGCACCCAGGGGTGGGCCTCGAGCCTGGAGCGCGCGGCGTAGGCCCAGGCTGACAGCCGGTCGCGCCAGTACGCCTGACCGTAGGCAGGGAAGTCCGGCGGCCCGATGGCCTCGTCGATCATGAGCGCGAGCAGCTCGTCCTTGGCCCTAACGTAGCGGTACAGGCCCATCGAGGTCATGCCGAGCCGCGCTCCGACGGTCCGCATGGACACGCGGCCGAGGCCGCCTTCGTCAGCCAGCTCTACGCCGGCCGCGGCGATCGCGCGTATGTGCAGGCTGCGCTGGGGCCCCGGCCGCCTGCCGTCGTCACCGTGCCAGGCCAGGTCCACGTAGTCCGGAATGCCCATGGTGTTGTGCCCATCCAGGTGTCCTGCCGGGCCCGCCTTATCTGCTTGCAGTGTACACAGTCGAAAGCATACTATCTGCTTACATCGATATCAGTTTTCAGTGTAAGCAGATGAGGCTAGGGAGGCTCGGTGCGGAATAGGGACGTGCTCATCTCGGGGGCCGGTGTGGCCGGGCAGGCGCTGGCCTACTGGCTGCGGCGGCTCGGCTTCACTCCGGTTGTGGTGGAGCGGGCGCCCGCGCCGCGCGACGGCGGCCAGGCCGTCGACCTGCGCGGGGCGGCGATCGAAGTGGCCCGGCGGACGGGAATCCTGGACGCGGCCCGGGCAGCGCGCACCGGCACCCGCGGGATGTCCTACGTGAGCTCCGCCGGGAAGCGGCTGGCCAGCCTCAACGGCGCGTTCGGGGTCATCGACCCGCAGGATGTAGAGATCGTCCGCGGTGACCTGGTGAGCATCCTGTACCAGGCCGCCACGAATGACGTCGAGTACATCTTCGACGATTCCATCTCGAGCCTGACCGACGGGGCGGACGGCGTCACGGTGACTTTCGAGCGGTCGGCACCGCGCACGTTCCATCTTGTGGTGGGCGCCGACGGGTTGCATTCCTGGGTGCGCAGCCTGGCCTTTGGCCCGGAGTCGCGCTTCATCGGTCATCTGGGCCTGTACCTTTCGGTGTTCACCATCCCCAACGACCTGGAGCTCGATTACTGGCAGCTCATCTACGTGACCCCGGCAAGTCGGTGACTGTCACCAGCGCGCGAGGCAATCGCGAGGCGCGGGCGATCTTCTTCTTCGCCTCCGGGCCGCTCGACTACGACTACCGTGACCGCGGCCAGCAGCAGGAACTCCTCGCCGCCGCGTTCGCCGGGGAGGGCTGGGAAGTGCCCGGGCTGCTCGCGGCCATGCGGGAGGCCCCGGACTTCTACTTTGACTCCGTTAGCCAGGTCCGCATGGGCAGCTGGTCGGCCGGGCGGGTCACGCTTGTCGGCGACGCTGGCTACTGCCCGTCGCCGCTGTCCGGCCAGGGGAGCAGCCTCGCCCTGGTCGGGGCCTACGTCCTGGCCAGCGAGCTGCGCGCCGCAGACGGCGACCATGGTGACGCCTTCGCGGGCTACCAGCAGCGCATGCAGGATTTCGTCGAGCGCAACCAGCAGATAGCCAACGGCAACGCCAAGCGGTTCACGCCGACAAGTCGCCGGCAGATCTGGCTGCAGAATCAAGGCATCAGGGTCTTGCCGTACATGCCCGGCAAGAACTGGGTCCTCAGCCTCGCGACCAGAGGCGTCAAAGAGGCCGCCAACGCCATCACGCTGCCCAGCCCGGCCCCGTCCTAACGCGGACGACCACCGAGCGCGCCGCCCCCGCCGAAGTAAGCTACCGCCCGCCCGTCCACCGCATGACGAAAGATCTCCTGCGAGCAGACCGGTCCCTTCCCGGGCTCCGTGCCTTCGCCCACCGCATCGGCGTTCCAGACGCCTCTCAGCCCGACCCTAGCCGCGCACCTGTAAACCAGGGTCGTGCACTTGCTTGATGAAGTCAGGTATGTAACAGCAATCCCGGCGTCGGCGCTGCTTGCCAGGTCGACGAGCAGGCGTAGCCGTGACTGCTCATCCGTGGCCGCTACGCAGTCACCTCGAACCCGGCGCCCTGCCCCGGCGGTATCGCGGACCATGATCGCGGTCCAGGTGTTTCTGGGTCGTGGGGTCGGGAGAAAGCGCTCTTGCCGGATTGCGGGGCGTGCCCTACCGGGTGATCGCCGGCGGGCAGATGTTCTGGTAGGCCACGCTCGACGCGTATGGCGCCCACTCGGCGCGGGTCAGTGACCGTCCGGCTGATGCACACAGATCCGGCATGATGTCGTGCACGTAGGCGACGTTCCACAACTGCACCGTGCCATTGGCGTCACCGCTGGCCAGGGTCTTGCCGTCGGGGCTGAACGCGACCGAGTTGACTGACCCGGTCTGGCCGGCGAAAGAGGCGCCAATCTGCTGGCCGGTGGCCACGTCCCACAGCCGGACCGTGCCGTCGGCGGCGCCGCTGGCCAGGGTCTGGCCGTCGGGGCTGAACGCGACCGAGTTGACAGCTTCGGTGTCGCCGGTGAGCGGGCTTTGGGTGAGCTGGTGGCCGCTGGCCGGGTTCCACAGCCGGATAAAATAGTCGATGCTGCCGCTGGCCAGCGTGCCTTGCGAGCTGAACGCCACAGATTGGACCGCGTAGGTGTGACCGGTCAGGGCATAAATTTGCCGGCCGGTGGCCACGTCCCATAGCTGGACCGTGCTGTCGACGGCGCCGCCGCTGGCCAGGGTCTTGCCGTCGGGACTGAACGCGACGGAGAGGACCGGGCCGGTGTTGCCGGTGAGCGTTTTCCTGATTTGCTGGCCGGTGGCCACGTCCCACAGCCGGATCGTGCCGTCGGCGTAGCCGCTGGCCAGGGTCTTGCCGTCCAGGCTGAACGCGACGGAGTTGACGGGCCCGGTGTTGCCGTTGAGCGGTTTCCCGATTTGCTGGCCGGTGGCCACGTCCCACAGCCGGATCGTGCCGTTGGCGTAGCCGCTGGCCAGGGTCGTGCCGTCCGAGCTGCACGCGATCGAGTGGACGGCTCCGGCCCCCCGGGCGGCCAGGCTGGCGATCTGCTTGCCGGTGGGCGCCGCAAGCAGCCGTACCGTCCCGTCGGCGTTGCCGTCGGCCAGGATCTTGCCGTTCGGGCTGAACGCGACCGAGCTGACGGAGGCGGCGCCGTCGTTGAGCGGATTACCCATCGGCTGGGCGATGGCCACGTTCCACAGCCGGACCGTCTGATCGGTGCTACTGCTGGCCAGTGTGCTGCCGTCGGGGCTGAATGCGACCGACTCGACCCAGCCGGTATGGCCGGTCAGAGACGGGCCGATCTGCTGGCCGGTGGCCGTATCCCACAGCCGGACCGTTTCATCGCTGCTGCCGCTGGCCAGCGTGCTGCCGTCCGGGCTGAACGCGACCGAGTTGACCGGCTTGACATCACCGGTCTGCAGGGTCCCCGTTGGTTGGCCGGTGGCCGCGTTCCATAGTTGCACCTCGCCGTTGCTGCCGCTGGCCAGGGTCTGGCCATCGGGACTGAAGGCCACAGAGTAGACGGGGCCGTTGTTGCTGGCGACGGAGTAGTTCTCGGTCAGTTGGCTGGTGGCCGCATTCCACAGCAGGATCGTGCCGTTCTGATTGCCGCTGGCCAGGGTTTTGCCGTCGTGACTGAAGGCCACGGAGTTGACCGGGCCGTTGTTGCTGGCGACGGAATAGTTCTCGGTCCGCTGGCCGGTGGCCACATTCCACAACTGCACCGCGTTGTCGCTGCCGCTGGCCAGGGTCGTGCCGTCAGGGCTGAACGCGACCGAGTTGACTCCGCCGGCGCGGCCGTTGAGCGGCGGCCTGATCTGCTGGCCGGTGGCCACGTTCCATAGCTGGATCGTGCCGTTCGAGTCGCCGCTGGCCAGGGTCTTGCCGTCGTGGCTGAACGCGATCGAGTTGACTTCGCCGGCGTGGCCGTCGTTGAGCGTCTGCCCGATTTGCTGGCCGGTGGCCGCGTTCCAGAGCCGGATCGTGCCGTCGTAGTTGCCGCTGGCCAGGGTCTTGCCGTGCGGGCTGAACGCCACCGTATAGGCCCAGTTGGAGCCGGCCTCCATGACGTTGACCCCGGGTAGCGCGCCAGCGGCCAGCATCGCGTAGGTGGCTTGGTCGGACGGGTGAATGCGGTACGCCGCGACGCTCAGCATCTTGGAAAGGACGGGATTGGTGTCGCCGAGGGCTTCGCTCTGGCTCTCGAACGTTTCGGCAATCGCGACGTTGCGGGCCTGGACGGCGCTTTGCCGGGCGTGGAGTGCGATGACCGAAGTGACGACCGCAATGACCAGCAAGCTGGCCAGGGCGGTGACGACGCCCTGGCGACGCCGGGCGCGGCGAGCCTGGGCGGTGCTGCTGGCCGACAGGAACTCAGCGGGTGTTCCGGCCAGCGGCGGGTACCGGTCCGGGCTGGCCTCCCAGCGGGACCGCACCTGTGTCACCGCGGCCAGTCGCTCCCCCTGGTACAGGTAGGAGGCCGCGTGATCGTGCCGGGCCCACTCGGCGGCGGCGTCACGCAGCTGGCTATAAAGGGCATACCCGGTCAGGTCCGGCTCCAGCCAGCCCCGCAGCCGCGGCCAGGCCTCAAGCAGGATGTCGTGGCCGATCTGGACCGTGCCGGCGTCGATGACGATGAGCCGTCGCCGGGTGAAGGCGTCCAAGATCTGGTCGATATCGTCGGCCCGGTTGCCGCCGTCCACAGCGCGGCGGTCGAAGTCGTCCGCGCGGCCCTGCTCGGTGCCGCCTGGGTCATACAGCTCGGCGCGCGGCGCGGTGCGGCGGGCGAGGTGCCCTGTGGGGGAGACGTCGACCAGCTGGTGGAAGACCTGGCGGACCAGGCCTCGGGCGGGTACGGCGAGGCTGGCATAGGCGGCATCCGCGCTGCTGGCGACCGCATCGGTCACCCCGTCGGTCCGGGCGTAGCCGCGCAGGGTCAGGCGGCGGCCCTCACGATGCTCCCATACCGCCAGCATGATCTGCGAGACCAGCGGCAGGGCGCCGGCGTCGTAGCTGCCCGTGGCCGAGCGCAGCTCGGACAAGATGGTCTCGACCAGCCCGGCCTCGACGTCCAGGCCAGCGGCCGCGGCGGGCCCCGTGATCGCGAGCCGCAGGTCGGCTCCGGTCATCGGGCTGACGACGAACTGGCTGTCCTGCAGGGCGGCGGCCAGGACCGGGAAGTTGGCACAGCGGTCGGTGAAGTCGCCGCGGACCGCGATCACCACCAGCGCCGCCGTGGCCTCCCCGGGCCCGCACGGGGTGGTCGCGGCGGCATGCAGCGCGGTGATGAACGCGGCGCGTTCTCTGGCGGCCGTGGCACCGTCTTGCCCGGTTGCCACCCTGAAGACTTCCTCGAACTGATCGATGACCAGCACTAGCCTGCAGTCGGCCGCGGTCGTGGCATCCAGCCCGCGCCGTCCGGCATCGGCCTCGACGGCCTGACGGACCAGCAGGTGAGCCTGCTCAGGCGCGCTGGCCAGGCTGCTGAGCACCGAAGGCGCGTCTAGCCCTGCCATCGCGGCCAGCAGCGTGGCCAGCCGTGACAGGGGTGACCGGGTCGGCTCTTCGATCAGCCGCCGTGGCCAGTCGCGAGCGGCGCTGGACAACCCGCCCCGGCCGATGGCCGGCAGCAGCCCGGCGCGCAGCAGCGAGGACTTCCCGGCCCCTGACGCCCCCGTCACTACTACGAGTCCCGGGCCTTTGAGGTGCGCCGCCAGCGTGCTGACCAACCGCGCCGTATCCCGCTGGCGGCCGTAGAACACGTGCGCGTCGGCCTCGCTGAACGGCACAAGCCCGCGGTAGGGGCACTCATCGGCCCACCGCGGCTCGCCCTCATCGCCAGGACCGGCGCCGGCCACACGGCCGGAACGGGAGTGCATTGCCAGCTCCGACACAAGTTCAAGCAGCGATCGGATATCGGTCCCCTGCTGGTAGAGCAGATCCGTGGCCAGCCGCGACCGTCCGCTCTGCTCGTTCACCCCGTCCTGGATCAGCCGCAGTTCATCGCGCAGGTCCGTCAGCACGAAGGAGAACTCGTCGAACTGCTGGCCTACCTCCGACAAGCCGACCGCCAGCTGTTCCTGCACCTGGCGGTCACCGGTCTGCACCGCCGCCTCAAGCGCAGCGCCCACCGCGCCGATCTCATCAAGGGCCTGAGCAATCTCGCCGCGGAGCCGCGCAGCGTTCTCTCCGCCGACCTCTAGCGCCTGCTGGATCCGCCGCTCCAGGTCGGCCTGCAGCTTCTCCGCGGACGCGGGCTTGGAGCCCTCCGGCTTGAGCCGTCCGACGGCCTCCAGCAGTACCTCGGACAGCGCGCCACCACCGACCGAGGTGATAGCCCCGATGCTGGTCGCGATCAATGCCGCGCCGCCGACGCCCGCCGTCAGGAGCTGCGCGAACGCCCCTGCGCACAGCACAGCCAATAGAACCGGCGGAGACCAGTGACGTGCGTCCACCTTGACCGTGCCGGCTAGGCCTGCCACCCGAGCACGAACGCCGGCCCGCATCAACTCCGATCGGTCATCAGTCTGGCTGGTCATCGTGCATAATCCCCCCCGACCAGTTTGAGACGGCGAACTGGCCGAGAGATACGGCATGTCAGCAATAGAGATGAAAATGCAATCAAATACCTAACGTGAATGAAATCAGCGCACGATTTCTGCAGCACGCCAAACCTGGTTGACATCGCTCAACCGGTGCTTCGCGCTGGCTAGGCTGCTCTGCGGTATTCGCAGGTCCGCTAGAGTGCCTGATGAGGTCAATAGCGCCTGATGAAGGCTAGAATGCCTGATGGGGCCGGTGGCCGTAATAATGCCTGTGGGGTCCAAATACGCCAGCTCACGAGGCCGGGCGGTACATGCGGACGGCGTCCTCCAGCGGCATGCCGCCGCTGACCGGGCCGCGCGCAGCATCCAGCGCCTCCCGGTAGCCGGGGTCCCCGACGGCGTCGGCATGAAATCTCCACAGCCGCAGGACGCGCCGTAGTTGCTTCCAGCCGGCCGGGTCACGGGCATTTTCTACCGCCTCCTGGTACTGGTCCAGGAAGAACCCGCGCTCGTCTGCGGGCAGCTGGTCCAAGATCCGCTGCGGGTCGAGCGGGTCCTCGCGCTCGCCAGGCTGGGCGCTCACGGTGTCATCGTAACGTGCCGGGGATGGCGCGGCCCCGAGGCGCGGGTGGCCTACGTGGACTACGATCCGGTCGTCGTCTCCCATTGGCGGGCACTGCTCAGGGTCGGCGACCTGAGCATCATGGTGAAAGGAGACCTGCGCCACCCCGCCGAGCTGCTTGCGCTGCAAGCGGTCCGAGCGCACCTGGACTTCGGCCAGCCGATGGCGGTCGACCTGTTCACGACCTTGCACTTCCTGCTCGACGCCGAAAGCCCTGGCCACTGCCCTGGCCGCCTCGACGTGCGCCGACCCCGGATGCCTCGTGGGTCGTTGTCGGTCAGCGCGGAGCTGACCACCTCATAGCTACGTTCAGCAGCCAGGATCAGACCTTCCGGCTGCGGGGTCCGGCCCAGACGTTGAACTCTTCGGGATGGTCGCGCCGGGCAAGTGATTCGGCCATCAGCCGGTCGCCCTCGACCTGGGTCCTCCGGTCGCGGACGCGCCCCAGGTGGGTCTTCTCGCCCATGTACCTCGCGACCCGGGGAGGCGGGTCGAGCGGGTCGGTCCCGGCGGGCTGCGAGCAGACCCGGCATTCCCACTGCAGGGGTGGCGTCACGGTCCAGATGAACGGCACGAGGGTCTGATGCTTGTTCGCGCAGTGATAAAGCACGACGACTTTGGCGACGGCGAATCCACGGCCATAAGGCTCACCGGCAGGACCGGCCCCCACTCTCGTCCCCCGCATTGTGCCGTTGTTTGCAGTCCGCATAAATGCCTCCGTCAATCCTCATTCTACAGGGTAAGTTCCACGTGGTTTACCGTTAACGTCGGGTGGTGGCATCCTTGAAGGGGTGGTCCAGAGGTTAATCCGGCGGATCGGGAAGCCTGATCAGGCCTTCCACCTGGGCGACGGCCCGGCCGTCCATGCGTCCCTGAACTCCTCCGGATGGTCCCTGCGGTGGAGTGATTCGGCCATCAAGCGGTCGCCGTCGGCCTAGCTGCGCCGGTCCTTGACATGCTCCAGGTGCGACGTTTCCTCGGCCGACTTGATCATTCGGAACTCATTCGGCGGCGGAGGATTCAGCGGTTCTCTCCCGGCGGGCTGACCGCAGCTGGTACGCAACCCACTGCCCCGGGGACCTTGGCGGTCGAGATGAACGGTACGACGGTCTGGTGGTGATTCGCGCAGTGGTAGAGCGCGACGACCTTGTCGACGGTGACGGCCCGGGGAGGCTCGCCCGGCGGGCCCCCGCCCGCCCTGGTGCCCTGGATGACGGTGCTGCCTAATCGCATCGGCACAATGCTTCCTTGATATTCGGCCGATAAAGTCATCACCAGCCTAAGCATGACAGCCTTGAGAATGGCAGCGAATCAGCTCTGGCGCAGAGGGCTAGGCTAGGGTATTTGGCATTAAGATGAATATAAAATTGACCTTGGCCAAGGTCCGGGCAGTCCGTAACACCCGGCCGCGTGATCCCGAGGGCACGAGGACGATCCTGCCGAACACCTCGCTGGCTGCCATCTTCTGGTGGGCCAGCCCGCGGCGCCAAGAAGGCCGGCCACTTGCGCCCCGACTTCGTCCTGGACGACCTGATCCTCATGCTCATGGCCAACGACGGAATCCACGCCACCTCGCCGGCCTCCCGGGTCGCGGCCTCCCGGCGCTTCGCCGCGCTCGCGATCCAGGCATTCCGGGCCTCTCCGGAGGCCTCCGCGCTGCCGTCGACGTCGGCATAGAGCAGCACTTTCAACCACGGGGTTGACAGGTGGATCGCCCACAGCCTAGAGTCGTTTCAACCATTGAGTTGAAATGGGGGGTGCGATGACCACGGACACGTTGTCCCGGGTCTTCGCCGCCCTCGCGGATCCGACCCGGCGCGACATGGTGGGCCGGCTCTCGGAGGGCGACGCGACCGTGAGCCAGCTGGCCGAGCCGTACCGGATGTCGTTGCAGGCCGTCTACAAGCACCTGCGGGTGCTCGAGGACGCCGGGCTCGTCAGCCGGCCGCGCGGACCGCAGCCCCGGCCGGTGCGCCTGGAGGTCCAGGCCCTCGACCTGATGGATACCTGGATCGAGCGCCACCGGGACCGCGTCGAGCGGCGCTACCGCCGCCTCGACGCCGTCCTGGCGGAGATGAAGGGAGACGAAGATGAACAAGATCACGGAGACGGCCATCGAAGCCGACCCGAAGCTGCCGGTCATCCGGATGACTCGTGACTTCGCGGCCACGCCCGGGCAGTTGTTCCGCGCCCACACCGATCCCGCGTTGTTCGCCCGGTGGGTGGGTCCCGACGCCATGACCACCCGGATCG